>Ga0268266_10000827_pt1 | contig 40488 bp, 43 predicted proteins | sample KBSS13metaG_FD_190356 | JGI IMG/M metagenome (GOLD analysis project Ga0268266, IMG submission 190356) | Switchgrass rhizosphere microbial communities from Kellogg Biological Station, Michigan, USA - KBS S1-3 metaG (SPAdes) (version 2) | ecosystem: Host-associated > Plants > Roots > Rhizosphere...
GATCAAGACTTCGAACCAAGGCGTGGAAACTCATGAGATCTCTTAAGCGTCTTGTGCAACGCTTGCTAATCTTCGGATTGGGGATCCTGTGCGTTTGGTTAATTGTCTTTGTTGTCTTTGAAACCGCAGACCGCAGGTTACCCTGGATGCTGGCAGTTGGCGTAACCTACGGCATTGCCGCGTACATCGTTTTGCCCCGCGCCATTCGGATGGGCCTGAAGATTCTTCAAAGCAAGCGTGTACCGAGTTACACGATCACGGGTGACGGATTGCCTGGAGATCCCGTAAACGTCGTGCTCGTCGGAACGCTTCAGCAGCTTCGCAGGGCCTTTGCGACGCTCGGCTGGTCGGAGGCAGATCGGCTCGGTCTGGCCAGCTCGTGGGGCATGATCCGAGCTTTCGTGCTCAACTCCCCATATTCAAACGCCCCATTCAGCACCCTCTATCTTTTCGGGCGCGGCCAGGACATCGGCCTTCAGAAGGCAATCGATAACAGCCCGCGGAAGCGCCATCACATACGATTTTGGGCTTTGAGCCAACAGCGCGCGCGGGCTACTTGGGGAACTCCGGCCTTTTGGCTGAACACCGAGCGTCCGCCGGATGACGAATGCGTTTTATGGATAGGAGCGGGCACCAGGGATACGGGCCTTTCCTTCACTCGTCTTTCATTTCAGATTACCCACGCCACGGATTCGGACACAAACGCAGAGCGCGACTATATTGTCGGCGAGTTGACGAAAACGCGATCAATCGAGGCGATAAAGATATACAACGCCGGCGAAAATCTCCTTCCCCATCGGGTCAACCATTACATTACAGATGGCGACATCACATTGGCATTCCTCGTAGCAAATACCCATTGAAATCTTTTCACGGACGTATTTGTCGTAGGTGAAGGGGGCGTTGCACTCACTAACCAATTATCTGTTGCCTGGAAGTTTGCTTTGGTGCGGACATCGAGCCGGGAAATGTGCCACGTCCGCTCTACCCGCTAAAGCGGACGACCTCGGGCACGAGCTTGATGTCGGCTATGGGCCACAAGCAGACAGTCCATCGAGGTATCGCGGACCGCGAGCAGTCCGCGCACAACAGCGAAAGAGTCGGCAATAAGTTCTTACAAGGCCGATCAATCGTCTACGCCAAAGTCCGTCAATTTCCAGCCTGATTCATCCTTAGCGAAAGAGTAGATGATCGAGTCGCAAAAGGCAGAGTAAGTAACCAACCCCTTGGGGGATGTGTCCTTGACAGGCTTCTGCTTGGCAAGACACGTCCGGTGCGCAGGTCTGAAAGCACCCTTCCAGATCATAGGAAACTCCGCCGCTCGCCGCAGATCCTGGTAGAGGACAGGATATTTAATCATGTCCGATACAGCCTTCTGGTCGCTCTTGCCGACTGCAGCTTTGAACTGCGTCCAGAACGTTGCGAAACCGTCATCGCTCCCGGCCGCCAGCCCCGGTCCCGCTGATGTTAGCAAACCAGCTACAATCAGCGCCCCGCCGATGACCGGTCCGATCCAATTCATTTTAACTCTCCCGCGTGCACTACCGGACTTGAGACCAGCCGGGCACCAAGACCTCGCGACATCTGTCGCAGGAGAGAACTTGTAGGTTCACAAGGAAAGGTCACCTGATCTAAAGCTATTACCGTGGATATGGCTGCTCCGGTGGCCTCGGAAACTGAAAGCATGAGGTCCGCTTCGGGTCATTAGCGGACATCTTGCCTCTTCCTTGCCCGCGTCAGCTCTGCTCCTGAAAGCGGACATAGGTAGTGCCGCACCGCGCGGCCGCTTAGGACCAGAAGCGGAAGTCAATCGCTACGGCGCCGTGATCGTCGGGTGGGGCTGGCCAGCCATGATCCCGCGCTAATGCGCGGGTTTTTTCTGCTTCCTCTCCTGCTCCTGCAAGTTCGCAAAGCTTTGCCGTCGGTGGAACCGTTGTCTGGATCGCGCGTTGATCGCCCGGTTGATCGAGTGGTTTCCCGCACCATCCCGCGCCAACAGTGATGCGTGCCGACAACGACCAATGCCAAGGGTGACAGGCGTCCGACGGGACCGACGTCTCAAAGGCAAAGGGTCCAAAGGCCAGAGTCCAATCGGCCTGTGCAAAGCGAGCGTTCAACCCTGCGGCGGCCGCCAGTCTGTCCGCAGCTAACTGGCAAGTGACAAGGCGAACCGAAAAGCTTTGGGACCACCGGTCGCTCCGGTGGTCCTTTTCGTTTTGGGTGAGACCGATCGCTAATAACCGGTATATCTACCTGCTTAATTTCAATCCCGCATCACCGCCCCCGGGTCTCTCGCCGCTCGCCACAGCATCGCGTCAGGAGCCCTATGGTGCGTCCCGGCATTTGCTGCTGCGGGTTGGGGCGAGGCAGCGAATTAACGCGTAGGCGGCCCGCTCTGACTCACGCCCGACAATTTTGATTAAAGCGATACATTTCAGAACGGCGTGATGGCGAGCCTGTTGTGGCACCTGAGAGGAGCCATCACGTCACGCAGCGACCGGGCTCCAAGAGCCTTGCGACTTCCGAAAGCGCGCTGACCACGGGCTCACAGGCCAGTGTCGGCTTACGGTTCTGATTCCGTAGCAGGATCGGCGGCTTGGTGGTGCGAGCCTGTGCAGACGAAATGCGCAGCAAGACCGAAGTATCAGCGAGATCGTTCAGGCGCAAGGATACCGTTTTCGTCGGCGCTGCAAAAGGCCTGAGGGCGGCAAGGCGATCTGCCTTGCCGTGACGGACGATATGGATTGGCTGTTCGGACACTGCCTGCCAGCGGTTTACAAGGTCGTGACCTGAAGCGAACTGCATGGCACCGAGCGCAAATGTGATCGCGAAAGCACCTAAAACGGCTTTGCTAATCTGTGACATGGCTATCCATCCGTTGCCTTAGGGCGACCATCGCCCTCTTGCACGCCCTTAGCCCGTCCTCTCCAGCGCGCGTTACCTAATAGCCCGACGGTTTCACCATAGCTTCGTCAGAACCGGAAAATGGTTTCATCCCTGTTTCGTCGCTTGAGCGGAATGCTGATTCCGTCCGTACGTCTGTGCTTGCACAGATCAGCGCAAGCGCGCTCCTGCGCTGATTGACGTCCCGACGTCACAAGGCGACATCGGCTAGCGACTGAGTTGGGTCCGCATCAACTCGCACCGGACCTGAACAGCTAATTTTGGGTGTGTCACGAGCCTGCTTTAATGCCCTGCCCTGACCTGGATCGGCGCCTCGTCAGATATCCCGACGCGGTACCACACAAAGACCGCCAGCAACGCGACCGGGATGCCGATAAGCGAGGTCCAGATAAAGAACCAGACGAAACCGGTTTGCTCGATCACGAAGCCCGAGAACCCGGCCAGAATGCTGCCCGGAAAGGCGCAGAGAGAAGTCAGCAGGCCGAACTGACTGGCCGCATGCTCCACCGACGAGATCGTCGACATATAGGTGATCAGCACGATCGACGCGAAAGCGTAAGCAAATCCCTCAACGCCGACCGCCAGCGCAAAGGTCCAGAAAGCATTGCCGCCATCTCCGCCATGCGCGGCAAGAAACGCGAGCGCGAGATGCGAGGCCGAGCCCGCGACCGTGCCGATGATGAGGCTCGACATCATGCCAATGCGCGGGATCAACCACCCGGCCATGAAGGTGCCGCCAAGCGCGATCCAGAAGCCAAACACCTTGGTAACGGTCGCAATATCGGTATTGGTGAAACCCTGATGCTTGAACAGCGGCACCGCCATTGCGCTGGCGATGTAGCCCGGCATGCGGAAGCCCGCGACGAGCAGCAGGATCGCCACCGCCATCGGGCCGAGGCGCTTGAGGAGGTCGCGGATCGGCGCCCAAATCGTTTGGAGGAAGCCGGCGTGCGGCTTGTGGGGCCTCATGTCGGAAGGTGGTTCGGGCGCGAACAACGTCGCCACGATCCCGACCAGCATCAGGGCCGCCATACACAGATAGGCGCCCTTCCAGCCGATATGGTCGGCGAGGTAAAGCGCACCCGCGCCGGCCGCGAGATTGCCGACGCGCCAGCCGATCTCTGTCCATGAGGACAGCACCGCCTGTTTTTCCGGCGGGCGTACACTCGTGATACGCCAACCGTCGAGCACAAGATCGAGCGTTGCGCCCGCGATCCCGAGTGCGAAGGAAAATCCGACGGTCCACCAGATCCAATGACCGGGATTTCCAAAGGCGATGCTGGCCAGCATGACCATGACGGCGAGAATAGCCACGATCAACCAGCCGCGCCGGCGCCCGAGCGCACGCCCCAGCAACGGCGGATCGTATTGATCGAGAAATGGCGCCCAGAGGAACTTAAACTTGTAGGCCAGCGTCAGTTCGCTGAGCAGGCCGATCGTCGCCAGCGGGACCCCCGCATCAGTCAGCCAAGCCGATTGTGTGGAATAGGTCAGCAGAAACGGCATGCCGGACGTGAAGCCGAGGCCCAGAGCCGGGGCGATGCGCCTGTCCCTGACGAGGGCCGACCAGAAAGGGATGGGTTCAGCACTCGCGGTCGTCGTCGCCTGCATTCCGGATCCTCACATTGAGAGCCGGCGGTGATTTCGACCGCGTTACGCCGTCTGGTTCCGCTACAAAAAGTGCGCGCGGCTGGTGGAAACAATTTCCAGGATATTTTGAGCCCTATCTAAGTGTACCACAGGTCAAGTAGTGGGGCGCGGCAATCGTGGTCGACGTTCCCGATCAGACAGGGCATCAATAGAGTGTTCGAACGCGAGAACATGCATCAATAACCGGTACCGGTACCTGACACGATCCAATCCCGCATCACCGCCCCCGGGTCTCCCCGCCGCCCGCCCCACAGGATCGCGTCAGGAGCTCTGTGGTACGGCCCATCGTTAGTTACTGCTCTGGGGCTGCCGAGTTAAATTAACGCATAGGCGGCCCGCTCTGACTCACGCCCGACAGTTTTGAATAGAACGGACGTTGCACCGAGCCTGACGTTGAGCCTGTCATAAGTCCGCGAGCTTCGCCTTCTCCCGCCAACTTTCAAAAAGTGTAGTTTGCGGAGGATTTCGATTGCCCTTGTAGCAATGCAGCTTTTAGAATCCGAAACTCACACTTTCAAAAATGGGGCACTTGATGAAATTCGGTTACGCCAGAGTCAGCTCGAACAGTCAGGATCACGCAGCTCAGGTCGAAGCGCTACAAGCCGCCGGCTGCGGCAAGATTTACTGCGAGAAGCAGTCGGCCAAGTCCCGCGACGGGCGGCCCGAGTTCGGCAAGCTGATGAAGGCGCTGCTTCCCGGCGATACCGTCGTAGTCGTCAAGCTGGACCGCCTGGCGCGTTCAAGTCGCGATCTGCACAACATTATCCATGAGCTGGCCGGCCTCTCTGTGGGCTTCCAAAGCCTTGGGGAGGCATGGTGCGACACAACAACCGATGTTGGCAGGCTGATGCTGACGATTATGGGCGGCATTGCCGAGTTCGAGCGCAGCCTGATCCGCAAGCGCTGCGAAGACGGAATCCTGCGGGCCAAGCGGAAAGGCACGAAGTTCGGTCGGCCCGCGGCACTAGATCCCAGCCAGCGCAGACGCATCGCCGAGCGCTACACGGCCGGCGAGACAATGGCGGAGCTAGCGCGCGACTACGAGTGTGGGGAAACGACGATTTGGCGTGCGCTGCAATAGCAGGCCGGTCGCCTCACCGCCGAGTTTCGCCGTTGGTCGTTACATCATCATCGTGAAATTCGAAGATGACGACATCTGCATCTCGATCCTCGGGACAGACCGCATAGTGACGCGCTCGCGCGGCGTCCTGGTCCTCGTCATACCCACAACGAATTTTCACGACCTTAAACGGGCGCGGCTGGGTCTGGCTCTCGATCCGGTCAATCGCTTGAGACAGCCGGTTGATGAAGGATACGGTGACCATTGTGATTGTCCATATTGCGCGACAGCACAGCCAGTCGCTGTTGAACGTCGGTCAGTATCTCGGCCTCAAGACAGGCGCGAATTTCCTTCAATGCGTAAATAAATCGGGTCATTTCGTCGGACGGGATCCGCCCATTCAAGGCAAGCCGATACAGCCTTGCCATCTCTCCCCTCACCCCGACGAGCGTGTCGAGCGGCATCTTATTGCGGGGTGATAGCACCTCGGCTTTCGGTTTCTGGGTCAATGGCATCCGACCGGTTCCTTGGGGTAACCCCATCATAGCGAGCAAAACATGCGGGTTGGCAATTACCATCTGTCATCTCGCGATTTTTGCGATCAGCGCATCCCCTTGTGACAGGTCTGACAGGTATTCCTGTTACAGACGTTACGTGCGCGCGCGCGTAACGTCGATAATGAGGTAACCTGTCGAACCTGTCACAGTCCTCGCTCAGTATTTTTTTACGACGACGCCGACGAACCCACGTTGGCCCGTACCTCCTTCCCGCCGCTTCGCGTAACCACGATCTTCGAGCATGCCGGAAAGCGCCATCGTGCTTCCGGGTTTGATGTTCCGATCTTCGCACCACGCCTTCCATGAAGCGAACAGGTCGGCCATGCGAGTGAACGCCGGGTCATCGGCGTCAGCGGTACAGTCTTCCAGCCACTCGCCAATCGTGTCTTGGCTCCGGAAGTATTCGTCAGTCGCGTCGCGTACGAAGGCGGGTGGCGCGAGCCCGTCCCGCTGCCATTGCAGGCAGCCGTCGAGACACCAGCGAAGGATAGCCGCGCGCTCCTCCCACAACTTCGCGGCCAGTTCGGGGTCGCGCTCATCAGCTGGTATCTGAACGGTAAAGGGTACAAGTAGCAGGCGGCGTCGCATCGCTTCGTCCACGGTGCCGAGGCGCGGTTTATGGTTGCCGGCAATAAACAACTTGAAGGTCGGCACGAAGTCAAAAAAGTCCTGCCTCATGAAGCGGGCCGTCAGCCGATCACCGCCCGTCAGGGCCTTGATCTTGGTCTCGTCCCAGCGACGTCCCTTCTGTGTTTCCTGCGCAACAACAAGGCGAACGCCGCGGAGCTTGGCCAGGTCGGTCGGGTGACGCTCGGTATTGCTGGCGATGAAGGTTCCCATGTCGGCGACCGTGGCGTAGTCGCCCAAGATGCGGACGATGGTATTGATGAACGTGCTCTTGCCATTCGCCCCTGTGCCATAGGCGAAGACGAAGGCGTGCTCGGTCGTGAGGCCGGTGCAGCAGTATCCGATGTAGCGCTGCAGGAAGCCTTGCAGCTCCGAATTGCCCGCCGTAATGCGATCCAGAAATGCGCTCCATATCGGGTAAGGTGTGCCGGAAGGCGCCGCGCCGCAGGCCGTAGTCTTGGTCATGTAGTCGAGCGGGTCCGGTTCGCGTGCCAGTCCGTTGGTCAGATCATAGGTTGCAGCCGGGATCATGTCCCCTTCACCTGCGGTGACCAGTTGCAAATAGTTCCCGTCCCATTGCTCGACTGTTGCTGCCAGACGGCGATCGGCTCGGGCAAGCTGGACGACGGCACTCACGGTCTTGGCGGTCATCACGGCGGCGGGCTTGACGCTTTCGGGCGCGATTTCCCGGCAAATTGCGCGGGCCCGATCGAACGCATGCAGCGTGGTGTCGAACATCCAGCGCGCGCCATCATACAGGAGCCAGCGCGACCAGGCAGCGACAAAACGGGAATCGACGACATGCCGCTCTGCGTAGATGAGCGCAAGTGCATCTTCCGTGCCGGGCGGAAGTTCGCCAGCGTCCTGCAAGTCAGCCAGCTTAACGATGTTATCAGCCATTTCTGCGCCTCCGCAATTCCTTGCCGGCGATCGAGTTCACGATCCGCTCGACGTCTGCGGCAGGGAGCGGCGGGTTGCAATTGGTAGCATTCCAAGACTGCAAAAGCCCGAGGGTGACAAAGGGGTCGACGCGGTGGCGCAGGAGATGGCCTGCAAGCCTCGTAAGACTGCAGTCGCGCGCGCCTTCATCAACGCCCCCGATCAGTGCGCGCCATTCCGGGGAGGACGTTGGACTGACTGCGACCCCGTTCTGCTTGGCGAGCAGCCAGTGGGGTGCATCGGCGATGCTGTCTGCACTGTCCACGCTCCAGCAATACCGACGACCGTTTGGATGGGTACTCGGGGGGCATAGCACGTACCCGCCGTCCCCCCTCACGTCGATGTGCGCGCCGATTTTGCTCGCGGAATTGCGCACCGTTTCGTGCGGCCACTTGAAATAGATGTGGCGGCCACGCGCGGTGATGACTTCGACGGTTGCGGGCAACGCGCCATGTTCCGCCTCTAATCGGCGCAGCCCGGCTTCGGCGTCGAGCCCATCCACGTCGACGACGAAAATGCCGGACACCTCACCGGTAGCGATGGCGATATTGTTATCGGGCTGCTGATGCCACCATGCCCGGATGATCAGGGGATCGGTCGTGGCGTCCCTGTGGCCGTTAGTCGTGGCCGGCCGCTTGTCGCGCGGCCGGCACGGAAAGACGTGAAATCCCCGCGCCGCGAGAGCCAAGGCAGTACGGATCACGGCGGCCTCCTTACTCAAAACGGGATGTCGTCGTCCATATCGTCGTCCGTCGGCGACGTCGGCGGCCCTGCCTTCGGCTTCTCCTGCGTTTGCCGCGGTGCACGGATGCGGATGCAGTCGACAATCTTGCCCTTCAATTCGGTCGTCGTCGGATAGAGTTCCACGCGATGACCGGGCCAGCCATCGGTATCGTCGCCGGCGATGGCGGCGACAGCGTCCCAGTTGGTCATGTTGAGCGGCAGCGGCTTGGTCCCACCGCGGAAATGCAGGACGGTCTTTCTCTCCGCCTCGCTGCCATTGCCGAGAGTCTCGGTCGGCGCCCACTCGATTTCTTCGACGAGCGGCTTACCGCGCAGATCGCCTGATTTCACGTACTTGGACGGAAAGATTTCGTTTCGTTTGGACATGGTGCCCTCCATTGTGTTCAGTTCAGAAATCCGGGATTGTCGGGCTGTTTCGCGGCACCGGCGAATGCGACATCGCTACAAGCGTGCGAATTCGACGATGCCGCGCCTTTTCGCGCGCACGACGCCTTCGAAATGCTTAAGGCTCGTGGAAGCAGTCAAGCTCGAGGGTTGTATCAAGTAGGCCATCGCGGTGGCGCGTACCGTGCAAGATCCCGCGGAAGTAATCGGGAGGCAGGCCAAACAACCCCGCAAGCTGCTTTTTACTTAGGTCGGTGATCATGGCACGACCTTCAATCACCTCGATGGCGAGTTGCCCACGCTGCCGTTTTGAAAACTTTCGGCAGGTGATGTCGCAGCCACGAATAGTTATGACGTCTTCAGTTGCGATTTCGTTGTTTTTCAGATATTGAATCATGTGTTGAACTTTCTTCTCTGGCCGGTCCCTTTGATTGCCGAGGGGCCGGCCTAGCTTTGCCACCTGTCCCAAAAACCGCGCCCAGGCCGGCAGCATTCGCACCGCGCGCGGAACCTCAGTTAAAGTTCGGCTCAAGTTTGCCGAGTGCGCTCGACTTCCCACCTGCGACGCCATTCCGCCGCGGATTCAAACGTGATCAGCGTGCGCGCGCCGACTTTCATCTCGCGCGGGCCTTTCCCTTGTTTTTTCAGCTTGTAGAAAAGTCCCTCGCTGATGCCGTGAGCCTCGCAAAACTCAGAGATACTAAGCGCCAAGCGCGGCGTCGGCGGGCGCGGGCAGACGGCAGCAGTGTGGGTGCTGGGCTTCGGCACGGTCGATACCTCGGGTTGAGGGCCGACGCGGTCCTTGGCGAATGCGTTGATCGGAACTATATTCGGGATGTTTGACGCACCGATATAGTTCTGGCCGACGCTCGCGCAGGAGCGTCGGCTTTTTATGTGTCAGTTACTTCAGCACCCGCGACACGCTTCGCCACCGTGTTGTGGAGGTCAGGAAGCCGCGCGGCCCACTCGACCAGATCTTCCCTCGTGATGATGGTTCGAGAGCCGAGTTTGCGGGCGCGCAGCCGCTTGGCGGCGATTTCTTCGCGGAGCTTGGTCAGGCCGATGCCTGCCGTCTCCGCTGCTTCATTCACGCCGTAGGAAACACGTTGGGACATTGGCCTCTCCATTGTGTCGAGCCCGTGCGCCGTGTGAGTTACAGCGACCACGCGCGATTGACAGCGATGAGAGGATATCCCTGCCGATTACTGTGAAGGGTATGAGAGCGGATGAAAGCCGACCCTTCAGGTCATACCCTTCCGGGAAGCCATCCGGGCCCCGCCGCGCGGAGCCAGTTTAGCTGGGCTTCGTCGATCGACGAAATGGCGGCGTTGAGCGCCTCACCAAATGCCGTAGCCTCGCTGTTCTTCGTTTGGTGCCAGTCAATCCAGGCGGCTTCAACTACGCGCAGGAACGGGTTTTTTGACGGGTCGAGGTTTTTGCCGGGCATTTCCCCCGTGAGAAAAACCCAGCCTTCTGCCAATATTCTGACAAACGCCCGCTTCTGATGATCTTGGGAGGAATCAGGGTAGAGCGCCACAAGTTCATCCCTGCGGCTCAATGTATCGGCGCGCAGTTTGCGGATTATCTGCTTTGCCGCCACCAATAACCGGGCGTCCCTCAAGGCGCTTTCGGCTGCGTCGCGATACTCAGCCTTCGACGTCCCAACCACACCTGCGCGCGACTGCCTGATGAACGGGGCGAAATTTTCGGCATCTTTGCCATCCGGATCTATGGCTCTGAATAATCTGGCTAGGGCCGCGACGGCATCCTGAGATGCGTCAGCGACGCGGGACCATTCAGGCTCCCATTCGCTCTGGCGCGGGTTCAATTCCTTCTGCGAGACCGCTTCCTTAATGGCGACTTCAAGGGCGCGTCGGCCTATCGGGACCACATAAACAATTAGGTGCGAGCGAATGTGCGGCGCTCGCGACGATTTGATGCGCGACAACAATGCTTCGTCGATGCCAAGACTTCGCTTTTGGAACACCCGCGCGGGCACGGGGGCCGTTTCCTCATCGGTCCACTTTTCCGGGTCGCAGTTGTCAGGCTCTCCGGTTGAGCCTGCTTCCGGTCGTGTTTCCTGGGATGGCATCGGCTGTCACTTTCCGCAAAGCGTCATCCGCAAAGGGAATACGGCGTGGCAGCCCGACGCGGTATCGGGTCTTCGGGGATCAGCCTAGCCACGCCGAGTGGGGATTTTAGGCCGTAACGACGAGGCGCGCCAAGATGAGATTTGGGCGCATGCCTTCCTGTTCTGAGGCCAATCCGAGCGCTTCGTTAGGCGCCCTGCTCGCTCTTGCTTCTCGGGAGGCGCTGTGCTGGCGGCTTCTGCATGCAGCGCCGCAATGGCTTCTAAATACTTTCACCTTGCGAGCGCGAGGACATTCTCTCCGACTGGCGAATCGGGCCGCAATAGTGCTTGGCGCAAGACGTCGTCGGAGTGCTCGGTGATGTACTTTGAATAATGCTTCTCGATCATCGCGACGCTGGTGTTATGCAGCGACGCCACCAGCCTGATCGGTACATTCCGCAGCAGCATCCGGACGATGCTGGAATGTCGCAGGCAGTACATCGTCACCTCGGCAGGATCGAGCCCGATGGCGGTGACGGCGTTGTCGACTTGGCGATGATAGTACTGGCCCGGATTCTTATCCCATGCGTTGCCATCGCTCTGGCGCAGCAGCGGCGCGCCTTCCAATCTACCTATAGAAGCCGCTTTCAGTTTGACCGCCAGTTGCGTGGTGATCGGCACCGAATAACGCTCGGTCTTTTTCACGGCGCGGTTCCTGCCGCCGCCCTTGGCCGATTTCGGCATCATCAGCTTCGGTCGCAGCGGGTGGTCGTGCAGATCCTCGACGCGGAGGCGGACGGCTTGGCTCGGACGTGCGCCGGTGATCGCCAAGGTGTCGGTCAACAGGCCAAAGTAATGATCGACGCGATAGGCAGCGGCAATTAATTCGCGCACCGTATCGTCAGAGAGAATGACGTTGCGAACTTCTTGTGCGTTGGGCAGGCCGGCAAGTCCGGTTTCCCAAGCATTGCGGTTCTGAATGCGCTTGTCGTGCTGCGCCGCCTGCTCCAACGCGGCGCGCAGGCAGCCAGTGAGCCGGTTGATCGTGGACGGTGCCATCGTGCCGAGGAGACCGTCGCGCCATTTCTTCATCTCGGTGGCTGTGAGCAACGCGACCGGCTTCGACTGCAGCGCGCTGGTGAGGTGCAGGCGCGGCCACTCGGCGTTATAGGGATTGGCCCCGCGTGCTTCCAGATCGCGCCTGTAGGCATTGAGCGCGCCATCGACGGTGATTGGTGCGCTGTCCGGGTCGTCATCACCGCGCGCCAGCTTCTTGGCTTGATCCTGCGCCTGATAAAATGTCAGGACAGTCTTGGCGTCGGCATCCTCGAAATCGTCGGCCAAGGCGAATGCTTTGGTCCAGTATGCGCCGTGCCCGTTGCTGGCCTTCAGCACCCACGTGCCGTTGGTCTTATTGCGGCGGTACATCAGCGCGACACCGCGCGCCAGCGAGGGGCCGCTGTACGGCCTGCGGCGGATTTTCAATCGAAGCCGTGCACTGCGGCTTTCGAGTGCGCTGAGACTCACCTTGCGCGCCATTGATTCTGTGTCCCGTGTCTCGCGAAGTGTCGCGAACGTGTGCGTGAAGCCCTATGAAGGGCGGTGGCAGCTAATGGAGAGATTGCGCGGATCGTCGCGACGCATCAATGGGATGCGGACTTCACGCGTCTCTACACAGCTTCACGGGACTATTTATTTTCCCTGCGCAATGGCTTGACGGCTTATGCCGTGCTCTCCCCGGAGCCGAATTCCTCTGGCCTCCGTCGCTGCCGGCTTGATGGCGCATGCGATCCGGTCGGATCTAATGCACCACCGGCAGTTTGACCCAGCCACGGGTGTCAGGACCACACGGTTTTGCCGTACGCGTCGTGCGCCGTTCGTTTTGCGCGCCGTGAATCGCTCATGGGTTCAACCCACCCTGCGACCACATCTGCGCGCCAGCGCTCTCGCGTCCACCGCATCCCGTCCCGCGTTCGTGACGACGCGCGATCCGCCCCTCTTGCCGGGTCGGGACAGCGCGGAAATAGCCACTGATTTGGGGGCGATGGAAAGCGATTTATATTTGCGGAGCGAACTGGACGACCCAAATCAGATTGAATCCGTTCAGCAAACTAGATTTTCCGCGTACGGCTTTTTCGCCGCGATGGCGAAGAGTGAGGTGCATTGTTGCCGTGATCTCTGACCGAATATGACGCGGACGGACGATAGATACAAATGATACGGCTTCGAGCTAGCCGGAAGTAGTGTGGCCAGCATCCTCCTGATTGCTACAGTCACCAGCAACCCGCCGCTCATCCGTTACGCGCATGACGACGGTGGGAAAATTGCACGCAAGGGAGCACGCAGATGGGGAGGCTTTCGACCGGTTCTTTCTGGCCCTGGAGGGCACGCGGCAAGAACAGATCCGGTGATGACGCGGCGCATTCGTCAGAACAGTTTGAAGGCGGCGATCGGCGTCATCTGCTGCGGGCACTCTCCGCCATGGCGGCTGGCGGCGCCCTCGCCGCCGCATCACAATCAGCCGAAGCGAAAGATGCGAGCGAATTGCCGCCGCCGAAGCGCGCGCTGACCGGTCGCGATGAAGCCGGCAAGTCGGTGTTCAAGTCCTTTGACGTCACGCCCAAGGTGGTGGAGATCGATTCCAATCCCGGGCTGACGTTCTATGAACTCTACATGACGGAGGGGGTGCCTGCCCTCACCGGGCTGGAGCCGGACCCGATGCTCAAGGGCACGAAGGCCTTTCCGGGCCCTGGCGGCACGATGTTTCGGCTGATCTCATATCCGCCGAAGCGTCCCGAAGGCTACAAGCCGCCGCCGGGCGTCACCTTCGAGAGCGCGCTGAAGGAATTGTCGGACAAGGTCCCCGGCATGGGCGACCATTTCGAGCGCGGCGCGCCCGGCATGCACACCTCCGATACGATTGATTACGGCGTCGTGGTTCGCGGCGAGATGACGCTGGAATTGGACGACGGAAAGCTCGTCCATCTGCGCCAGGGCGATTGCATCGTGCAGAACGGCACCCGGCATCGCTGGCGCAACCCGTTGCCGGAGCCGTGCCTCATGGCCTTCATCTCGGTTGGCGGCAAGCGCGGCTGAGCCGACCAAAGCGCAATAGTGCCGAAGACCGCTCGCGGTGATATCATGTGCTGTCGCCGAAAGGCCCTCGCCCGCTGGGAAAAAGAAGGGGTAGTCGCATGACGTCAGACGGAATGGCCCTGGCCGCCATTGTCATCCTGCTGTTTCCGATGGGTTATTTTTTTCTCGCCTCGCCCGCCTTTCTGCTGGTGAAGCTGGACATTCCGCCCGTCACGCAGTTGCTGCGCGGCATGTTCAACATCCATTTTCTGATGATCGGTATTGCCGGCGCCATCGGGACCGTGACCTTTGCCCTGACCGGCCGGCCGGCTTTCGCTGTTGGCGTTGCCTTGATCGCGGCTTTCGCGGTCTGGGCACGCGGCTGGTTTCTGCGGCAGTGGGATGTCCAGCTCGGCGCCAGGGACGCAGGCGATGCCGCTGCGGTACGCCGGCTGCGGCAGCTGCATTGGTGCGGCATGCTGTGCAACGCGATATTGCTTGTCGCTATCGTGTGCAGCATTCCCTATGTCGCGGCGACGACGGCCTGATCACTTCGCAAACGGATTAACCCAACCCCCGCGCCCTGTCGGTGCGCGCGGCGGATAGGCTGTTTCGAGATAGTTCAGCACCACCTCGCGGCTCTTGTCGTCGAGCGGCGGCATGTTGTGGCGGCGGACCATCAGGGCGATCGAATCCTCCCACTGCGCGCGCGTCAGGCCCTGCTGCGCCACCAGGCGGAAGCCATGACAGGCGGTGCAGGCATAGAAAGCCTCGTCGCGGCCGGCACCGGCCGCAAACTCGTCCGGACTTTCGTCGCGCGGCGTAAAACCCGTCTGCGCCGTGGCCGGCGATACCAGGAGCAGGCCGGCCAAGGCGAACCACACCAATCGCCGCATCATCCGACCAGCACGGCGATGCGGTGCATGGCGTTGCCGCCATAGCCTTGCGGATTCCAGAAACCGGCCTGATGCGGCTGCATCGCGCCTTTGGAATCGGTGGCGCGCGCCCAGATTTCGAAATAGCCGTCGGTCGGCAGCTTGATGGTCGCGGACCAGCGCTGCCAGTCATATCTGTTCTTTGGCTTTTCCAGCGTGGTTCGCTGCCAGCTCGCGCCGAAATCGGTCGAGATGTCTACCTGTTTGACGGTGCGATCGCCGGCCCAGGATGCGCCGCGCAGTTTCAATTCCTTGGTGCCGGCCGCGAACTTGGCGCCGTTCGCCGGATTGGTGATGATCGAGCGCACTGGCATCGACTCCAGAATGCGGAAATTCGCCGGATCGCCCTTGCCGCCCGGCACCATCGGCTTGATCGCCGTGCGATAGGAAAATTCCGTCATGCCGGGGCCGTCATGCTCGCGGTCGCGGATGGTGATGCGCGTCAGCCATTTCTGCGAGGCCGAGCCGGCCCAGCCCGGCACGATCAGCCGCGCCGGCCCGCCATGAATATTCGGCAGCGGCTTGCCGTTCATCGCCCACACGATCATCGTGTTGGGGTCCATCGCCTTCTCGATGCGCACGCCGCGCGAGATCGATGGCTTGCCGGCATCACCAGACAGATGCAGGTCGGCCGAATAATGCGCGGTGTATTTCGCACTGGCTTTGAGACCGGCCTTCTTGAGCAGGTCGGCGAGCGGTACGCCGGTCCATTCCGCGCATCCTGCCCCGCCATTGGTCCACTGGTTGCCGCGCGCCGGCGGCGAGAATGCTGCGCGGCCGTTGCCGCCGCATTCCAGCACCATGCGCCGCGTCACGGCCTTGTACTTCGACTTCAGTTCGCCGAGCGTGATCTCGGTCTTGTTGTTGACCTCGCCGTCGATGACGATCTTCCAGGCGTCGGGGTCCTTTGCCTCGTCAGGGATTTGCCCGTTGTTGCGGATGTAGAATTTCTCGATCGGCGTGGTGTCGTCGTCGAGCAGGCTTTCCGGCGTCTCGGCGACCAGCGGGCGCTCGCCGAGCACGACGAGGCCTTCGTTCTTGCCGGGGAATTTCAGGTGTTGCGGCCCCTTGGCTGCGGCTGGCGGGGGCGCTGCAGCCGGAGCGGCCTGCGCATTTGCCTGCGAAATGCCGCTTCCCGGAAGCGGCAAGGTGCCGCCGATAATCGCACCCATCGCGGCGAGGCCGGTGCCGCTCAGAAATCCACGCCGGCTGGTGTCGAAATGGTTGGTGTCGAGATAATCGCGATCAGCCGCATCGCGCCCGGTTTCCCGCGCCATGACGTTCTCTCCCTATTTGCCCGCTCCCGGGCTTTCTTGGCCGGACTTCCCCACGGAAGCCCAACTCGGAAGAGTATTTGCGCTTTAGGCTGACGCCGCAAGGTCGCCAAACGTATCGGCTGTGAACAGCGAACCGCTCGCCGGCTCAAGCCGGCGAGCGGTTCGGTTGGTACAGCCGGGGCAAATCAGCCCTTGCGCATTTTGCTGAGCAGGTAGTTGTCGTAATAGTTTTCCGCGATCTGCGTATAGAACAGCACTTCCTTCATATACGCGTCGTGGCTCTCCTTGGTCTTCTTGAACAGCGGGCTCTTCTCGGCGATCTCGTTCAGATGGTCTTGCGTCGCCTTGTAGCAGGCCTCCATGACCGGCTGCGGGAACGCGCGCAGCTCGGCGCCACCGGCGACGAGCCGCTTGAGCGCGGCGGGATTAACGCTGTCGTATTTTTCGATCATCCACGCACCCGCAGCGCCAGCGGCCTGGTTGACGATCGCCTGGTACTGCTTCGGCAGCGAATTCCACTTCTCGTCGTTGACGATCATGTGCAGCATCGCCCCGCCTTCCCACCAGCCCGGGAAGTAATAGTACTTCGCCACCTTGTAGAAGCCGAGCTTCTCGTCGTCATAAGGGCCGACGAACTCCGCGGCGTCGATCGACCCCTTCTCGAGCGCCGAATAGACCTCACCGCCGGCGATTTGCTGCGGCACGATGCCGAGCTTGGCAAGCACATGGCCGCCCATGCCCGCGATACGGAACTTGAGGCCCTGGAGATCGTCGACGGTCTTGATCTCCTTGCGGAACCAGCCGCCCATCTGCGTGCCGGAATTGCCGCACAGGATCGCATGCGTCTTGAACGGCTTCAGCGCCTCGTTGCAGAGCTCGGCGCCGCCGCCGAACGACCACCAGGAATGCTGATGGCGATGGTTCATGCCGAACGGCGCGCCGGTCGCATAGGCCAGCGCCGGCTCCTTGCCGATGTAGAAATAGAGCGGCGTCTGCGCCATCTCCACGGTCGCCGAGCTCACCGCATCGAGCGCCTGCAGGCCGGGCACGATCTCGCCGGCGGCAAAGGTCTGGATCTGAAACTTGTTGTCGGTGGCGTCAGCCACGTATTTCGCAAAGGTCTGCGCCGTGCCGTAGATGGTATCGAGCGACTTCGGAAAGCTCGAGGTCAGGCGCCACTTGATCTCGGGCGCGGCTTGCGCGATCGCGGGTGCCGCAACCAGCGTCGTCGCGCCGGCCATGGCGCCGCCTTGAAGGAACGTACGGCGTTTCATGATGTTCTAACTCCTTAGAATTGCTGGTCCACAGGTGGGCAAAGCGCCCTCCGGGACACTTCACGCCCATCATACCGAACTTCGAGGCCCGCGTGGAAGCGCTACCTTGGCCGTGACACCACAGATGTTCGAGACTAACGTGGTCAACCGCAGACGATGGCGATAGCCAGATCTCAACCGGGGGTGTTTCTCGACGAGGAGGACTTCCATGAAATTCCGCGCAACATTGCTTTTTGCGGCCGCACTGGCCGGCGTTGCTGCCGTGGTTGCCCCTGCCCGTGTCGCCGCGGCCGACACCGCTGCCCAGATCACCATCCTCTACGACGCCTTCGGCAGCGATACGGCAATGAAGAAGGATTGGGGTTTCTCCGCGCTGGTGGAAATCTCCGGCAAGCGAATCCTGTTCGATACCGGCAACGATCCGGACATCTTCGCCGCGAACGTCAGGGCGAAGAACATTGACCTCACCAGCATCGACTTCGTGGTGCTGTCACATCGCCACTCCGATCACATGGCCGGCCTGAACCATGTGCTGAGCGTGAATCCGAAGGTGAAGATCTACGCACCGAAGGAAGGATTCGGCATTTTCGGCTCGTCGCTGCCGTCGCAGCTTCTACCGAAAGGACGGCTCCTTGCCACCGGAGATGCGCTATTACGGTGGCGAGCCGCCGGAGGTCATGAAGTTCGGCGCCGCATGGCAGCACGCCAACTTCGAGCCGATCGACAAGACAACGGAAATCGCGCCAGGCATCACGTTGATCGCACTGGTGTCCGACGCTCCCGGCACGAAGGAGCTCAAGGAACTGTCGCTCGCCGTCAACACCGCTGACGGCGTCGTGCTCGTGGTCGGCTGCGCGCACCCGGGGATCGAAAAGATCGTCGAGGCCGCTACAGTCATCAATCCCAAAATTTATCTGATCGCCGGCGGCTTCCATCTCGTCGTCGCAACGGACGAGGTCATTGCCAGAGCCGTGGCATCGCTCAAGAGCACCTTCAAGGTGGAAAATATCGCGCCAGGCCACTGCACCGGTGAGCCGACTTTCGCAGCGCTGAAGCAGGCTTTCGGCGACCGATACCTCTATGCGGGCGTCGGCACCTCGCTATCGCTGGGACCTGCCACCGGATCTGTCGGGCGGCGTGGCGAGGGACCGGCTCTCCCTGAGGACGACCTGGCCACCTATCGGAAGTTCGCCCAGCGCGAGGATCCGTTCGGCATTCGTACGGCCCGGAATTCGCGATCAGCGCTTTCGCCCCTGTAAAGGCATCGACTGCCTGAGAACATCACTCTGACTTATCGGTCTTGCGTCAGCCGTGAAACTTCAGCCCGTCGACGATCTTGTCGATCACCTTGCGCTCGGCGCGCATCGCGATGCCGACGAGATTGAGTTCGGCGCGGATCACGGCCTTGACCACCTCGCGGTTGGCGGCGTCATGCGTGGTCTTGAACATGTCTTCGGTATAGACCGCAGGCGTGACGTTGCGAGCCAATGACCGTTCGAGCGCGCGGGACAGCGCCGGGCGGTCGGCGCCGTAGATCAAGATCGGCTGGCCGATCAGCGAGAGATATTTCGTGCCCGATGCGTCGCCATATGGCTCGCCGATACATTCGGGAAACGCCGCGGCGATGCCACCGGCCAGGAATGAAGCGACGTTGAGCTTCTGCCACGGTTCGAGATCGGTCCGGATCACGACCGCGATCTTGGTGTCGAATTGCATTCAAATTGCCCCAAAGATGTCGTCTTGGCTTGCGTCGCCAAGCAACGGATGTGTGTCGAGCGGCGAAAAGCTGATCAATACGTCTGCGCGACGTCTCTGAAAAGCCTGCATCACGTCCCGCAACTGTCACGCAACAATCACAATGATTCATGAAAGCGCCATTTCATGGGCGGTCAAGGGGTCGCCAATGCAGGCAGGAGCTGGGGCCATACACTCTCAGGAGGGTGAGCCATGGCACTGCATAACCGTACCCTCGACTTCCGTACCATCGACGGGTCCAACAACAACCTTGCCGATCCGACGCTGAACCAGGCCAACACCGACTTCACACGGGTGGGTCCGGCGAATTTCGCCGATGGGTTCAATGAAATGACACCGGGGCCGAACCCCCGCGAGATCAGCAACATTGTGGTGGCGCAGGAAAATGCCGGAGAGGACGGCCCGCATTTGGTCGATGACAACGGCGTCGCGCTGTCAGGCATGATGTACGCGTGGGGCCAGTTCATCGATCACGATCTGGACCTGCAAAAGAACGCCACGACCACTGACATCTCGATCCCGGTCCCTGCCGACGACCAGTTTCTGCCGCCCGGCAGCACCATCCCGTTGACGAGGGCAGCGATCGACCCCGCCACCGGCGTTCCCGGGCATCCCGCGACTGCGATCAACACGGTCACGGGTTGGCTGGACGGATCACAGATCTACGGATCCGACGCTGCGACTGCCGCGAGCCTGCGGACCGCGGACGGTCATATGAAAGTGTCGGAGGGCGATAATCTGCCTATTGTCGACAGCCCTCAGGGCCCGGCCTTTGCTGCCGGCGACGTGCGGGCACAGGAGAACCCCGACCTGACCGCACTGCAGGTGCTGTTCGTGCGCGAGCACAATTATCAGGTCGATCGCCTGCAGGAAGAACATCCGAACTGGAGTGGTGACAAATTATACGAGGCGGCCAAGGCCATCACCACGGCCGAGATGGTCAACATCACCTACAGTGAGTTCCTGCCGCATCTGTTGGGCGAGGACGCGATCAAGCCGTATCATGGCTACGATCCCTCAGTGGACCCGACGATCAGCGAAGAGTTTGCCGGCGCGGCCTATCGCTTCGGCCACTCGATCGTATCGGACGAAATCAGCGCGATCAGCAATCTGGGCGCCTTCACGTCGGAGCAGACGCTGGCGGAATCGTTCTTTGAACCTCCCGCGACCTTCGCGGCTACCGGGGCCGATGGCTTGCTCCGGCATCTCTCGGGAGATCTGGCCAATCCGCTGGATGCCCACATTGTCGACGGCCTGCGGAATTTTTTGGTCGACCCGCCTGACGGAATGGATCTGGCGGCGATCAACATCCAGCGCGGCCATGATCTCGGGTTGGGCACGCTGAACCAGACCCGGGAGGCGCTGGGGCTTGCCCCCTACACCAGCTTCGATCAGCTCTCTTCCGATCCGGAGACGGCAGCGGCGTTCGAGAAAGCCTATGGCGATATCAATGCCGTCGATTTGTGGGCTGGCGGATTGGCGGAGGATCATGCCGATGGCGCCATCATCGGACCAACCTTCGGCAGGATCATCGGCGATCAGTTCACCGCATTGCGCGACGGCGATCGCTACTATTTCGAGAACCAGAATTTCGACAGGGCGACCCTGAGGGAAATCGAGAGCACCACCCTGTCGGACCTGATCCTGCGCGACACCGACACGACGGCGATGCAGAGCGATGCCTTTGTCGCCACCGAGCGGCACAGCGGCACGCTCGGAGGGGTCGACCCGACTGGCGCGGAGGCCGCCGACGGCATGGCGCAACTCGTCGTGGGATCAGCGGGCAAGGATACCCTTACCGGCGGGGATCTGAACGACACGCTGGTCGCAGCGCGCGGACAGATGACGATGACCGGCGGTGATGGCGCCGACACCTTCGTGATCAACGTCAACGACATCAAGGGTCGGCACAACACCGTGACCATCACGGACTTCGATCCGAAGCAGGACAAGCTGCAACTCGGGGACGATGTCCACGTCAGGAAATCATCCGACCATCATGGCGGAACGTTGCTGCAGGTCGGCAACGAGACCATCGACCTGGTCGATGTAAAGCCGCATGAACTGCACCAGCACGACTGGGCATAAGCCTTGAACGCTGCGCCGCTCGAACCGGGCGGCGCAGCATTCTCACGTCGTCGCCTTCGCTATCCCTTGGCGTCGCAGGCCCAGGCACGGATGACGCATTCCTTGCCGCCGAATTCGTAGCACTTCTTCGTTGCGGCGTTGAGCGAGCTCGAAATTCTCGGCTTCACGGCATAGCCGTGCGCGCCGCACGGATTGGCCATGTCGACCGCGAACGCAGCGCAGGCGCGCTTCATGGTGACGGCGGTGCAGTTGCCCTTGCATTGCTTCAGCGCAGCGGCACGCGCGGCGGCCTCGCCGGGATAGTCATAAGCCTGGCCGTAAGCGCCGCACTTGCCGACGGCGAATGCGCCAGCCGCCCATGCCTTGCTGATCAAGCCCGAGACGCCCAGTACCAGCGCTACCGCAAGAATGAAAAACGCGCGGCGCTGTGCCGCGACGGTCGAAACGATCAAAATCCCCTCCCCCGAGGTAACCTGCAGAATCTAGCCGGGAGGGAGTTTCCAGTTGGTGAACGAGAGGCGTTGCAACTTCGTAGGGTGGGCAAAGGCGCACTTGCGCTATGCCCACCGGCTATCGTCGAACTCTGACGGGAATGGTGGGCACGCTTCGCTTTTGCCCACCCTACGATCCTACCCCTGCCGCGCGGCTTCCAGCGCCTGTGGGGTGTCGATATCGAGGAACGCACTCTGCCCATCGACCGGAACTTCGGCTACCGCCTCGGCGTGCTTGGCGATCAGATGGCGGGCGCCGACGTCGCCGTCGAGCGTCATCAATTCCTTGAAGAAGCGCCGCGACCACAGCACGGGATTGCCACGGCGGCCCTCGCTGACGGGAACGGCGATCAGATGGCCACGGTCCGGCGCAAAAGTTTCGATCAACTGATCGATCAGCTTTGCCGAGATCAGCGGCATGTCGCCGAGACAGACGATGGCGCCATCGGCTTTTTCGGATACCGCCGCGATGCCCGCCTTGACCGAGGACGCCAGCCCCCCGGCGAAATCCGGATTGCGGACGAATTTTACCTTCAGGCCCGCCAGAGCCTGTTCGACGAGATCGGCCTGGTGGCCGGTGACGACGATGACCTCCGTCGCCTTGGACGACAACGCCTGTTCGGTGACGATCCGCACCAGCTTCTTGCCGTCGATTTCGGCGAGCAGCTTGTTGGGGCCGCCCATCCGGGTCGAACGCCCGGCGGCCAGCACGATGGCCGCGACGTTACGATTGGCTTCGGTGTCGGCGACGGTGCGCGGCTGCGGCCGCGTAACGATTTCCATCAGCAGCCCGCCGACGCCCATACCGGTCAGTTCGGCGCGCGTGACTTTCAGACCCGCGAGAAGCCGCATCAGCACCCAGTCAAAACCGTTTTCGACCGGCGAACGTGCGCAGCCCGGCGCGCCCAGCACCGGCACGCCGCCGGCGCTGCCGATCAGCAGCAGATTGCCGGGCTCGACCGGCATGCCGAAATGCTCGATCGCGCCGCCGATTTCGGTGATCGCGGCCGGAATCACGTCGCGGCGGTCGGCGATGGCGGACGCACCGAACACGATCACCAGCTCGGCGCCGAGGCCGAGCAGTTCCTTGATCGATTTTGCGAGAACGGCCTCATCGTGCGGCACGCGCCGCTCGGCAATGATGCTGGCACCCGCTGGCGCCAGCCGCTCCGCTGTCACCCGCAGGGTCTTGTCGATCACTTTTGGCGCGAGCCCGGGCAGCAGCGTCGAGACCACGCCGACCTTCTTGATGACATAGGGCGCGATCCGCAGTGTGCCCTTGCCGGCGACATCAACGGCCGCATCGCGCAGCTTCGCCTCGACGCCGAACGGGATGAGTTTGACGGTTGCGATCATCTCGCCTTCGACCACCGGCTTGAATGCCGCGAGCGTCGCAAAGGTAATGGCTTCGTCAACGCCGTTGATGCGGTCGACCGCGGCACGATCGACCACCAGCACGCCGGCCTGCGCCGCGAACAGATTGGAGCGGCCCGTGAAGGCGCGCTCGACATTGACCCCCTCGCCGGCAACGGCCTGCGCGATGCTGGCGGCGGCCACGTCTTCGGAGACGTCGCCCTCCTCCAGCCGCACCACGACGACTTCCTTTACGCCGGCCTTGTTGAGCGCCTCAACCTCGGCGGGGCCGATCGTGGTGCCTTTCTTGAGCACCAGCGGCCCCTGCCGCAGCGTATGCACGGTGACGCCGCCAATCGCGTCGGCCGGACTGGCGGGACCGAACTTCATGCCGCCTGCACCTTCGCAGGTACCTTCTCGCCTTCCTTCGGCAGTCGCAGCTCGGCGGTGATCTCGGCCATGATCGAGACCGCGATCTCCGATGGCGACACCGCACCGATGTTGAGCCCGATCGGCGCACGAATGCGCGCGATGTCGGCATCCGACGCACCCTGCGCCTTCAGCCGTTCGCCGCGCTTGGCATGGGTCTTTCGCGAACCGAGCGCGCCGATATAGAAGCAGTCGCGCTCGAAGGCGTGCAGCAGCGCCGGATCGTCGATCTTGGGATCATGCGTGACGGCGACGAACGCGGTGTAGTGATCGATGTTGAGCGGCGGCAGCGCCACATCGGGCCATTCGGCGATCAGCGGTACATCGGGAAACCGTTCGGGACTGGCAAAGGCCGTGCGCGGATCCACTACCGTCACGTCATAATCGAGCGAACGCGCCAGCGGCGCCAGCGCCTGGCTGATATGAACCGCGCCGATGATCACGAGCCGCGCGGTCGGTGCATAGACATTGAGGAACAGTTTCTTGCCGCCGCTCTCGATGGTGCCGCTCTTGCCCATGCGGAGCTGTTTTGAGAGTTCAGGCGCGAGCGGATCGGTGGCGATATCCCTGGCCTTCACCAGCCGCTGCTCGCCATTGGCAGTATCGGTGATCACGATGACCGGCCGGCGCGCAGCGCGCTCGACGTTTACCTGGGTTAGCGTTTCCAGTTTCACGATTGGCCCACCTTCTCGACGAAGACGCGTATGGTGCCGCCGCAGGACAAGCCGACATTCCAGGCGGTCTCGTCGGCGACGCCGAATTCCAGCATCTTGGGCTTGCCGCTGGCGATCACGTCCAGCGCCTCGGTGACAACGGCGCCCTCGACGCAGCCGCCGGACACGGAGCCCAGGAACGTACCGTCATCGTTGATGACGAGACTCGAACCCGCCGGCCGGGGCGCCGAGCCCCAGGTCTCGACCACGGTCGCCAACGCGACGCCGTGGCCGGCTTTTTGCCAGTTCTCGGCGGCCTGCAGAATGTCTTCGTCGCGGTTGAGCATGGGAGAACCTCCTTCAGGCTGCCGATCGGATCAGGCTGCGATGGTGCGGCGGGGGCGCCGCCGAAAGCGCCTCGATAAGCCCTTCCATCGATGTCAAATTATGCACCGGGCGGAATTCGTCAACGTGCGGCAGCATCATTTTGATGCCCTGCGCCTTGGCCTCGAAGGCGCTGTAGCGCAGCAAAGGATTGAGCCAGATCAGGCGGCGGCAGGACCGGTGCAGCCGGTCCATCTCGAAAGCCAGCCTGGCGTCGGCCTCGCGTTCCAGCCCGTCCGAGATCAGCAGCACGATGGCGCCCTGCCCGAGCACCCGGCGGCCCCACAATTTGTTGAAGCTGTGCAGCGATGTCGCGATGCGGGTGCCGCCGGCCCAGTCCTCCACCGAGGACGAACAGCTCGCCAGCGCTTCATCCGGATCGCGCGCCCGCAACGCCCGCGTCACATTGGTGAGCCTTGTGCCGAACAGAAACACCGACACACGCTTGCGCGCGTCGGTGATGGCATGGAGGAAATGCAGGAACAGGCGGGTATATTCGCTCATCGAGCCCGATATATCGAGCAGCGCCACGATCGGCGCGGGCTTCTCGATCCGGCCAAGCTTTCTGATGTCGATGATTTCGCCGCCGGTGCGCAGGGAACTGCGCAGGGTGCGGCGCATGTCGAGCTTGAGCCCCTTGGCGTCGGGCTGGTAGCGGCGGGTGCGCAGTTCGGCCTGCGGCAGCTTCATGTTGGAAATGGCGCGCGTGACCTCGGCGATCTCCGCCGCGCTCATCTGCGCAAAGTCCTTTTTCTGCAGGATCTCCTTGTCGGAAACCGACAGCCGCAATTCCTGCTCCTGAACCTGCTGCTCCTCGTCGCGCATCGAAGGCTGCGCCAGCGCCTCCTGCACCCGGCGCGAGGCCGGCGGCGGCTTCTTCTTGGCGTGGTCCGGCAGCGGCACCGAATCCAGCATATGCTTCCAGTCCTCGGCGGCGCGGAAGAACAGGTCGAAGGCCTGCGCGAAGATCAGCATTTGCTCATGGCGCTTGACGAAGATCGCCTCCAGCGTGGCGTAGACGTCGGCGCGGTTGCCGATCTCGATCACCTGCAAGGCGTTGAGCGCATCGATCACGGCGCCGGGACCGACCGGAATCCCGGCCGCGCGGAGTGCCCGGGCGAAGCCGATCACATTGTCGGCCATGTGCCCCGTCGGCGGGTTGAGATGATCGATGTTAGTCATGCTGCAACTAACCTCCCCGTCACGGCGGGGCGCGACGCGCGAGCTAATTCTCGCTGGTCGCTTCCTTCAGAACCTTCTGCAGCGTATCGCCCTGCATGCGCGCGATGTCGTCCTGGTATTTCAACAGTGCGCCCAGCGTGTCGCCGACCAGTTGCGGCGTCAGCGAGCGGGCGTCGAGTTCGGTCAGCGCGGTGGCCCAGTCGATGGTCTCGGCGACGCCCGGCGACTTGTAGAAATCCTGGTCGCGCAGCGCCTGCACGAAGCGCACGACCTGCTGCGACAGCTTTGCGGAAATGTTCGGCACCCGCGACTTGACGATCGCCAGTTCGCGCTCCGCCTCGGGATAGTCGACCCAGTGATAGAGGCATCGGCGCTTCAGCGCGTCGTGGATCTCGCGGGTGCGGTTCGAGGTGATGATGACGATCGGCGGCTGCGGCGCCTTGATGGTGCCGAATTCGGGGATCGTGACCTGGAAGTCGCTGAGGATTTCCAGGAGATACGCTTCGAACGCCTCGTCGGCGCGGTCGAGTTCGTCGATCAGCAGCACCGGGGCGCCGGCCACATCAGGCTCCAGCGCCTGCAGCAGCGGGCGCTTGATCAGGAAGCGCTCGGCGAAAATGTCTGAAGAGAGTTGCTCGCGGTCGGTATCGCCGGCGGCTTCCGCCAGCCGGATCGCGATCATCTGCGCCGCACTGCTCCACTCATAGACCGCGGAAGCGACGTCGAGCCCCTCATAGCATTGCAGGCGGATCAGCTTGCGCCCGAGCGCGGTCGACAGAACCTTTGCGATTTCGGTCTTGCCGACGCCGGCCTCGCCTTCGAGAAACAGCGGCCGGCCCATTCGCAGCGACAGATAGGTCACCGTCGCCAGCGACCGCTCGGCCAGATAGCCGCGCGAAGTCAACAGCTCAAGCATGCCATCGACGGATTTGGGCAGCGCCGATGCACTCATGGGAAAACCAATCTCGATACGCCTGGAGCCTTTTCGGTTCTGATTGAATCAGAACCGCGCTCCAGATTCTTGTTTTGACGCGTTTTCTTCACGCGAACCGGTATCCACTTCGCTCGAAAACGCTGTTGGGACGGCAAGCTTACTTCGCCGTCGCGGCTTCGACGGCGCGGCGCGTCAGGACGCCGATCAGATGCGCGCGATATTCGGCGCTGCCGTGCAGGTCGCTGTTCAGCCCTTCCGCCGGCACCGAGATGCCGTCCAGCACCTTGTGCGAGAAGCGCTTCTTCAACGCTTCCTCGAACGCGGTGGCACGGAACACGCCATCCGAGCCCGCGCCGGTGATGGCGACCCGCACATCCGACGGACGCTTGGCGACGAACACGCCGACCAGCGCGTAGCGCGAAGCCTGGTTGCGGAACTTGATGTAGGCAGCCTTCTTCGGCAGCGGGAACATCACCTTGGTGATGATCTCGTCGCTCTCGAGCGACGTCGAGAACAGGCCCTGGAAAAACTCCTCCGCCTTGAGGCGGCGCTTGTTGGTGACGATGGTGGCGCCGAGCGCGAGCACCGCTGCGGGATAGTCCGCCGTCGGGTCGTTGTTGGCGAGCGAGCCGCCGATCGTGCCCTTGTGGCGCACCGCGGGGTCACCGATCTGGCCAGCGAGTTCGGCGAGCGCCGGGATGGCCTCGCCGACAATCGGCGACGTCGCCACGGCCGCATGCTTGGCGGTCGCGCCGATCACCAGCGAGCGGCCCTTCATCTCGATGGCATCGAGCCCTTCGATATGGGAGAGGTCGACCAGATGCGGCGGGCTGGCGAGCCGCTGCTTCATGACCGGCACCAGCGTGTGGCCGCCGGCGATCACCTTGGCGTCTTCGTTCTTCACCAGCAGATTGGCTGCCTGCCGCACGGTTGCCGGACGATGATATTTGAATTCGTACATTGAGAACTTCCTGATCGCGGGTCGCGATGAAATCGATTAAGCGAGATCCGATTTGGCCATCGCCTTGGCGCCGGCGGCGATCGAGGTAACGATGTTCTGATAGCCGGTGCAGCGGCACAGATTGCCTTCAAGCTCTTCGCGGATGACGTGCTCGGAGAGGTCATGGCCCTTGCGATGCACCAGATCGACCGCGGTCATGATCATTCCGGGCGTGCAGAAGCCGCATTGCAGGCCGTGATGTTCGCGGAAGGCCTCCTGCATCGGATGCAGCGGCGCGCCGTCGGCCGCCAGACCCTCGATGGTGCGAACTTCATGGCCGTCGGCCATGACCGCGAGCGTGGTGCAGGATTTCACCGCCTTGCCGTCGAGATGCACGACGCAGGCGCCGCACTGCGAGGTGTCGCAGCCGACATGGGTGCCCGTCAGGCGCAGATTTTCCCGCAGAAACTGGACCAGCAGGGTACGGGGATCGATATTGGCGTTTACGGGATTACCGTTCACGATCAGGGAAATCTTGGCCATCAGCACTCTCTTGAGCTGCACTGCCGCATATCGGCTGCGCAGGCGTTTTTATAGTTATTCCAAGGCCCATAATATGGGCCATCCCGGTAATGAGCAACCTCGGGAGCCCCTCGCCTGGGGCATGGCCTGAGTGACTTGACGGCCCGTTCGAGCGGGGTTGGCGCGCGCAGAATCAGCCTCGATCAACCCTGCACGGCTTTGGCGAAATTGGCGAAGAACTCGTCGGCGAGCTTCTTGGCCGCGCCGTTGATCAAGCGCTGTCCGAGCTGGGCGAGCTTGCCGCCGATCTGGGCCTCGACGTTATAGCTCAGCAGCGTGCCGCCATCCTTTTCGGCGAGCGCCACGGTGGCGCCGCCCTTGGCAAAGCCGGCGACGCCGCCCTCGCCTTCTCCCGAGATCTTGTAGCCGTTGGGCGGATCGAGATCGCTCAGATTGACCTTGCCCTTGAAGCGGGCGGAGACCGGCCCGACCTTCATTTTGGCGGTGGCGCGGAAGCCGTTGTCCTCGGTCTTTTCCAGCTCCTCACAGCCGGGAATGCAGGCTTTCAGCACCTCCGGATCGTTCAGCTTGGCCCACACGGCCTCGCGCGACGCCGCAAGCTGGACTTCGCCGTTCATCGTCATGGCCATGGGGTGCCTCCTGGATCGCGCTTCAACCTGATCTCTCCCAAGTAAAGCACGCCCCGGCCAAAAGGAAGGGCGATAAGCGATCCATATTCGCAGGTGCAACAAGTGCGATGCGACAAGGCCATTGGCATTGGCAGGCCGGGATGGTTAGGGTCGCCGCAGATGAGCACCTCACTCTCCCCACTGCTTGCCCCGATGCTGTCGAGCGCCGCGATGCGCGCGATCTGCGACGATGCCGCGGCGCTGCAGAACATGCTGGATTTCGAGGCCGCGCTGGCGCGCGCCGAAGCCGCGGTGGGCGTCATTCCGGCAAACGTTGCGGGACCGATCACGAATGCGTGCAAGGCCGAATCGTTCGACTTCGCCGCACTGGCTGATGCCGCGACAAGGTCCGGCAATCTTGCGATCCCCCTCGTCAAGACCCTGACTTCTAATGTCGCCAAGGTGAACGCCGAAGCCGCGCGCTTTGTGCATTGGGGCGCAACCAGCCAGGACGTCATCGATACCGGTACGATGCTCGGCCTTCGCGCCGGTATCGACGCGCTGCTTGCAGATGTCGATCGCGCCATCGCCGGCTTCGCCGGGCTGGCGCGTCAACACCGCCATACCGCCATGGTCGCCCGCACCTGGCTGCAACATGCCTTGCCGATGCCGTTCGGACTGAAGCTTGCCGAATATGCCGCAGCGCTGCACCGCTCGAAGCTGCGGCTGCAGCGCTTGCGCAGCGAGGCGCTGGCACTGCAGTTCGGCGGCGCCGCCGGCACGCTCGCCGCGCTCGGCGACAAGGGACTGGCGGTCGCGGAAAAACTGGCGGACGAATTGAAGCTGCCGCTGGCCGAAGCGCCCTGGCACACCCACCGCGACCGCATCGCCGAAGCAGCTTCCGTGTTCGCCATTGTCGCCGGCAGCTGCGGCAAGATCGCGCGCGACGTGTCGCTGATGATGCAGACCGATGTCGGCGAAGCCTTCGAACCATCGGGCGAAGGCCGTGGCGGCTCTTCCACCATGCCGCACAAGCGCAATCCCGTGGCGGCGGCCAGCGCGCTTGCCGCAGCGACCATGGCACCCAATCTCGCGGCGACGATTTTTTCCGCACAGGTACAGGACCACGAGCGCAGCGCCGGTCCCTGGCACGCGGAATGGCCGACGCTGCCGACCCTGATGCTGGTGACGTCGGGCGGATTGGCGGCGATCGTCGACATCGCCGAAGGGCTCGAAGTCGACGCGGTGCGCATGCGCGCCAATCTCGACGCAACGCATGGGCTGATCATGGCGGAAGCCGTCACGTTCGCGCTGGCCGAGAAGATCGGCAAGAGCGACGCCCACCATCTGATCGAAGCGGCGAGCAAGAAGGCCGTCAAGGAGAAGAAACATCTTCGCGATGTCCTGACATCTGACGCCAAGGTCACCGCGCAGCTCGATGCTGATAAAATCACCGCACTGTTCGAGCCGATGGCCTATCAGGGCGCCTCGCAGGTCCTGATCGACCGCCTGCTCGCTTCATTGAACGACAAATAAGAGACCGGAGAGCTTCCCATGCCGATGATCGACGCCGACGGATGCCTGCTCAACGTATCCGTCGAAGGCCGCGACGGCGGACCGACGCTGATGCTGTCGAATTCGCTGGGCTCGACCATGCAGATGTGGGAGCCGCAGATGAAGGCGCTGACGCAGGTATTCCGCGTCATCCGCTACGACCGGCGCGGCCACGGCAAGTCGAACGTGCCGCCCGGGCCCTATTCTCTGGAGCGCTTCGGCCGCGACGTGCTGGCGATCCTCGACGACCTCAACATCACGAAGGCGCATTGGTGCGGCCTGTCGATGGGCGGTATGGTCGGGCAATGGCTGGGCGCCAACGCCCCCGACAGGTTCGGCAAGATCGTGCTGGCCAACACCACCTGCTATTATCCCGATCCGACGCGCTGGAACGACCGCATCAAGGCGGTGAAGCAAGGCGGCATCGCAGCGGTCGCCGACGCCGTGATGGCGGGCTGGCTGACGGCGGATTTCCGCGAGCGCGAACCGCAGATCACGGCCAACATGAAGGCGATGATGCTGACCACGCCGGTCGAGGGCTACATTGCCTGCTGCGAGGCGCTGTCGACGCTCGACCAGCGCGAGCTGCTGCCAAAGATCAAGAGCCCGACGCTGGTCATCGCCGGCCGTCATGACATGTCGACGACGATCGCAGACGCCGAATTCATGCGCAGCCGGATTCCCGGCGCCAGCATGACCATCCTCGATGCCGCGCATATTTCCAACGTCGAACAACCGCACGCCTTCACCGACGCGCTGGTGGGCTTTCTGACGCAACGCTAACCACAGGACGTCATTGCGAGGAGCGAAGCGACGACGCAATCCACATCTCGGCAAGCGGTGACATGGATTGCTTCGCTTCGCTCGCAATGACGAAGGGAGATGCCAATGGACGAAAATCAACGCCGCGACGACGGCATGGCGCAGCGCCGCAAGGTGCTCGGCAATGAATGGGTCGACAAGTCGATCAAGAACCGCAATGCGTTCAACACCGACTTCCAGGACCTGATCACCCGCTATGCCTGGGGCGATATCTGGACCCGCCCGCATTTCGATCACCGCACCCGCCGCGTGCTCGTGATCGGGACCATGGTGGCGCTCGGACAGTGGGACGAATTCCGCCTGCATGTGCGCGCGGCGCTTGCCGAAGGCGGCTTCACGCCCGACGATATCAAGGAAATCCTGCTGCAGCAGGCGATCTATTGCGGCGTGCCGGCGGCCAACCACGCGGTGAAGGAAGCCAACGCGATCATCGCCGAACTGGGCTTGCTGAAGAGCTAGCTCGCGTACGCGTTCACGGCTGCTCCGGCAGCGATGCGACCAGCGACCTGATCCGGTCGCCATCCGATTGCGTGGCCGGATTATAGACGATCATGCTGAGGTCGGGCCGGCCATCGACGGCAAACGCGGAATATTCCAACCCGATCGAGCCCAGGATCGGATGTCGGAGGCGCTTCACCCCTTCGCCATGGACCTGAACATTATTGTCGCGCCACAACGCTTCGAATTCCGGACTGCGCTTGCAAAGCTCATCCACGAGTTCGCCGACTTCGGACACGGCGCCGGCGCGCGCCGCATCCGCCCTGAACGCGCCGACCACGAAACGGGCCACGCTTTCCCAATCATATTGCGCGGCCCGCACGCGGGGGTCACAGAAGATAAGGCGAAGGATATTGCGCTGGCCCGGAGGTAGCGCGCCATAGTCGGTCAGCACTGCCGCGGCCGCGCGATTCCAGGCAACGACCTCCCAGGTGGCGGTCTTGATCAAAGCGGGACTGACCTCAAGCGCGTCGAGCAGCCGTTGCAAACGGGGCGTGACGCCCTCGGCGGCCTTGTAGCGGACCTCGGGTGGACGGGCGAGCCCGAGCAGGAAGACATGTTCGCGCTCGATGTCGGTCAGCATCAGCGCCGCGGCGATCCGGTTCAGCACGTCCGCCGAGGGCGCGCCGCCCCGTCCCTGCTCCAGCCAAGTGTACCAGGTCGGGCTGATGTTGGCGCGTTGGGCGACTTCTTCCCTGCGCAGTCCCGGCGTCCGCCTTCGTCCTACCGGGAAACCGAGGGCGGCCGGATCAAGCCGGGTACGGCGGTCCTTCAGATAGGCCCCGAGCAGATTATCGGTCTGGGCGTGTTGCTCCTGGGGCATGCTCATCCTGTTAGCTATTATACCATGATAAAGTCACTACTTTAATAGAATGAAAGCTTAGCCGATATCCGTCTCCGATCAACCTTGGAGACTTTCAAATGCGCGTATTCCTTACCGGTGCCACCGGATTCGTCGGCTCCGCCATCGTCCGCGAACTGATCACATCGGGCCACCAGGTGCTGGGGCTTAGCCGCTCTGACGATGGAGCAGAGAAGCTCGCCTCCATGGGCGCGGAAATCCATCGCGGCTCGCTCGAAGATTTGGAAAGTCTTCGCGACGGCGCGCGCAAGGCGGATGCCGTCATCCACACGGCCTTCAACCATGATTTTTCCCGGTTCGCGCAGAATTGCGCGGACGACCGGCATGCGATCGAGGCGATGGGCGCGGTCCTCGAAGGCTCCGACCGCCCCATGCTCGTGACCTCGGGCCTTGCGTTGATTGCGCCGGGCCGCCTCGCGACCGAAGCCGACAAGGCCTCGCCCGATTTTCCACGCGCCTCGGAGACAGCGGCCGCTGCGATCGCCTCGCGCGGCGTTCGCGCCTCCTCGGTACGTCTGGCGCCGTCGACTCATGGCGCCGGCGATCATGGTTTCGTCCCGCATCTGATCGGCCTCGCACGCGAGAAAGGTGTCGCGGCTTATATCGGCGATGGACAAAACCGCTGGCCAGGTGTGCATCGGCTGGATGCTGCCCGCCTCTACCGGCTGGCGCTCGAACAGGGCGTCGAGAGCGGCCCCTACCACGCGGTCGACGATGAGGGTGTCACGTTCAGGGCGATTGCCGAAGTGATCGGCCGCCGGCTTGGCGTTCCGGTCGTCTCCAAGACCCATGAAGAGGCGGACGGGCATTTCGGCTGGTTCGCCAGATTCGCCGGCATGGACATTCCCGCCTCGAGCGCGCGGACCAGATCGGCGCTGGGATGGACGCCGGAGCAGCCGGGTCTCCTCGCCGATCTCGATCAGTCCCATTATTTCGACGCCTGAGCACATCCAAGTGTCTTGAGCGCCGAACCGCGAGCGTGTATCGGCGCACGTGAAATGGCGCGTCGGCGACGTTGCAATCGCCGATGCGGTGAAGTCCTGCCCAGGTGACGTATTGACCCCCGAACCTTCGACGAAACCCGTGGCGGCGTCCGGCTCGTTCGCGGCGATGAAGTTCGCGCCCTATCGTGCGCAGTTCGCGGCCTATGTTCTGGCCATGATGGCGGACAATATCGAGCACGTGATCAGCTATTGGGTGGTGTTCCAGAAATTTCACTCCCCCGCGCTGGCCGGCTTCGCGGTGCTGTCGCACTGGCTTCCGTTCCTGCTGTTTTCGGTCGCCGTCGGCGGGCTGGCTGACCGTTTCGATCCGCGCCGCATCATCCAGTGCGGGATGCTGCTGTTCATCGTGGCCTCGGCGGGATGGGGGATTTTCTTCATCACCGATACGCTCCAGATGTGGCACGCGATGCTGCTGCTGGTCATCCATGGCTGCGCCGGCGTGCTGTGGCAGACGCCGAACCAGTTGCTGCTCTACGACATCGTGGGCCCCGCCGACCTGCCGAGCGCGGTGCGACTGAACGCGACCGCGCGCTATCTCGGCATTCTGGTCGGTCCCGCCGTGGGCGGCGTCATCATGCTGACGCTCGGCACATCCCACGGCATCATCTTCAACACGCTGTTTTATCTGCCGATGCTGCTCTGGCTGTTCTGGGCGCCCACGCGCGCCAAGGACGCGGCCCCCCGGCGCATTCCAGTCCGCGGCCTTGCCGACATCGTGCAGACCATCCGCGACATCGCCACCCAGCCGGTGCTCACCTCGATGACGCTGCTGGCGGGGCTCACCTCCTTCATGATCGGCAACGCCTACCACGCCCAGATGCCGGGTTTTGCCGGCGATCTCGGGCATGGCGACCCCGGCGTGTCCTACAGCGTGTTACTGGCTGCCGATGCCGCCGGTGCGCTGCTCGCGGGCATCGCCCTCGAAGCGTGGGGACGGCTCAAACCGGCGCCGCGGACAGCCATCGTGCTTGCGATTCTATGGAGCCTGTCCCTGCTCGCGTTCGCGTCGGTGAGCATTTACGCGCTTGCAATTGTGTTGCTGTTTGCCGCGGGGTTCTTCGAGCTGTCGTTCAACACGATGGCGCAAGCGCTGGTTCAGATAAACGCCCCTGCCGAGATTCGCGGCCGCGTTGTCGGCCTGTTCAACATGGCGGGCCTCGGAATGCGGGCCTTTAGCGGCATCACCGTGGGCCTCGTCGGCGCAGCGATCGGCATTCACTGGTCGCTCGCCATGTCGGCCGCCGTGCTGCTAGCCGCACTGTCCATCCTGTATCGCCACGCCGCAAAGAGCGGCTCCTCGCCGCTAGGTCTGCCGAAAGGATAGTGCGGCGGGCATCGCCTCGGCCTGCGGCGGCGCGGGCCGCTCGATCAGCATGACGATGATCGTGCCGAGCATCATCATGAGCTCGGCCGCGTGCAGCCGAAGCGCTGTGGTCTCGCCGGCCTGCGAGGCCATCAGCACGCCGGCAAAACTCATCACGCTGCCGATCGAAAGCGCCATGCCGAGCGCTTCGTCGCCGTCGCCGCCCTCCCGGATCGACGGGCGGGAGATGAAAAACAGAAATGCCGCAAGGAACGCCACCACGGTCATGCGGCCGAGCGCCAGCAGCAGCGCCACGCGAACGGTTTCTATCCCGGAAAGCTGCAGGTGATCGCTGACGAACAGCGCCAGCGAAATGTTCGGCAGCTCGTAGAGGCCGTGGATCGGCGAGGCGACGATCCTGAAGGCCGCGATAGTCCATGCCGGAATGAAATAGGCCGCCAGCAGCGCGCCGTTGAATGAGCTGATCCGCCAGTTTCCGGCCATGTCGCTTCCCGCTCCTCCACCGCCCCGACAGGGCGGCGGTTAAGCGGCGACCTAACGCCCGAGAAATCCGGAGGGCAATTTAAACCATTTGTTTACCTTAATTTCCTGGGCAGTCCGCTCCCCCCCCGACGCGGCGCGTCACGAAATAACACGATGCAGAGCCGTGACTCAGGCTGCTGCATCGGGTCCCGGCTCTGCGTCGCACCGCACGGCAGCGCTGCTGCCGCGCCCGGGACACGAATTCGAATCAAGGCGGCGAACGGATTGCCACAAAGAAAAAGCCCCACCTTTCGGCGGGGCCTTCTTTAGTCACCGACCAGTCCGGCTAGCGGTCCTTAGTATCTATTGTCCCTGACGACTGGGGTTCGGCCTCTCGCGGCCCGGATCCTGCTGCTGCTGACCCGGCTTCTGGCCGCCACCCTGCTGCTGCTGGCCGGGCTTCTGACCCGGGTTCTGGTTCTGCTGGCCCGGGTTGTTCTGATTGGTCATTGAGGGATCTCCGTTGTTTGGACGTAGCCGGAATCAACGGAGGGCCAGCGCATTTGTTCGAAGGGAACGCAGGTTCCGCTGCGATCATTGCGCGGCAAAGGCGTGGCAGCACTGTGAACGGGAACCGGGATAGCAAAAACTTGCTCTGTACAAGCCAATTAAGCCGCACCCGGTGCTGTTGCCGCCCCCGGTTCCCACCTGTTAGATACCGGCACGACGCGTCGCATCGGGCTGCCGGAGCTCTCGCCGCGTCGCGGCTCTAACTACGGCAGCGCATGGACTATTTCGCCCAGCAACTGATCAACGGCCTCGTGCTCGGTTCGATCTATGGCCTGATCGCCATCGGCTACACGATGGTCTACGGCATCGTCGGCATGATCAATTTCGCCCATGGCGATATTTTCATGATCGGCGGCTTCATCGCCCTGATCACCTTCCTGATCCTGGTCTCGTTCGGCCTGACCGCCATCCCCCTGATCCTGCTTGTCGTCTTGCTGGTATCGATGGCGATCACGGCGCTCTATGGCTGGACGGTCGAGCGCATCGCCTACCGGCCGCTGCGGCACTCGTTCCGCCTGGCGCCGATGCTGTCTGCGATCGGCATGTCATTCGTGCTCACCAATTTTTCGCAAGTGGCGCAAGGCGCCCGCGTCAAGCCGGTGCCGCCGATCATCACCGGCGGCTACACGCTGCACGAAGGGGCCGAAGGCTTCAACGTACAGCTTTCCAACATCCAGATCGTCGTCGTGATCACCACGATCGTGCTGCTGGCGCTGTTCACCTGGCTGGTTTCGCGCACGCGGCTGGGCCGCGACATGCGCGCCTGCGAGCAGGACCAGACCATGGCGGCGCTGCTCGGCGTCGACGTCGACCGAACCATCTCCATGACTTTCGTGATCGGGGCTGCGCTCGCCGCTGTCGCCGGCATGATGTACCTGCTCTATTACGGACTGGTCGACTTCTTCATGGGCTTCGTCGCCGGCATCAAGGCGTTCACCGCTGCCGTGCTCGGCGGCATCGGGTCGCTGCCCGGCGCAATGCTGGGTGGTCTCCTGATCGGCCTGATCGAGACGCTGTGGTCGGCCTACTTTTCGGTCGAGTACAAGGACGTCGCCGCGTTCTCGATCCTGATAGTGGTCCTGATCTTCCTTCCGACCGGCCTCCTCGGCCGGCCCGAAGTCGAAAAAGTCTGACGGACGGCAGCGTGAGCGCACCCCTCGCCGCCCAAACCTCGCGCACTCCAGGCGTCGCCTTCATCCTCAAGAAAGCGCTGATCAGCGCGCTGGTGGCGCTGGTGCTGTTTTCGCTGATGATCGGCGTGCGCACCGAGGCCGGATCAGACGGACAACTGACCTACTGGACGCGCTTCGGCGATCTCGCCGCCATGGTCGCGGCCGTGTTCGGCGGCAGCATCATCATCGAGTTGCTGCGGCAATGGTGGGGTCCGGTCGACTCCGTCAGGGTGGTCCCCGCGCCGGTGAAGTCAGCGCTTTCACTGGCCGGACGCCTGGTCGCACCGGTGCTGCTGGTGTTCACGTTTCTGGTGCCGGTCCTGTTCTACAATGAGCGCTACATTCTCGACCTCGCCATCCTCGTGCTCACCTACGTGATGCTCGGATGGGGGCTCAACGTCGTGGTCGGTCTCGCCGGCCTGCTCGATCTCGGCTATGTGGCGTTCTACGCCGTCGGCGCCTATTCCTACGCGCTGCTGGCGACCAATTTCGGATTATCGTTCTGGGTATGCCTGCCGCTCGCCGGCATTCTCGCCGCGTTCTGGGGCGTGCTGCTCGGCTTTCCCGTACTGCGGCTGCGCGGCGACTATCTCGCCATCGTTACGCTGGCGTTCGGCGAGATCATTCGCCTCGTCATCATCAACTGGCAGAGCCTGACCGGCGGTCCCAATGGCGTCACCGGGATCCCCCGGCCAACCCTGTTCGGCATTCCGCTCACGCCGGGCGATGACGGGCTCGCGGCCATGCTCGGCATTGAATTCTCGCCGACACACCGCATCGTATTCTTGTTCTACCTGATCCTGGCGCTGGCGCTGCTGACCAACTGGGTCACGATCCGTCTGCGAAGGCTGCCGATCGGCCGCGCCTGGGAAGCGCTGCGCGAGGACGAAGTCGCCTGCCGCGCGCTCGGCATCAACACCACGACGACCAAGCTGACGGCGTTTGCGACAGGCGCAATGTTCGGAGGTTTCGCCGGCGCGTTCTTCGCGACCCGACAAGGCTTCATCAGTCCGGAATCCTTCACCTTCCATGAATCGGCGCTGGTGCTTGCGATCGTGGTGCTGGGCGGCATGGGCTCGCAACTCGGCGTGGCGCTCGCAGCGCTCGCCATGATCGGCGGCTTCGAACTGTTCCGCGGCCTCGACCAATACCGCATGCTGGTGTTCGGCTTAGCGATGGTGTTGCTGATGATCTGGCGGCCGCGCGGACTGATCGGCCATCGCGCGCCGACCGTGTTCCTCGAGCGCCAGCAAGCGATCTCATCCGACCTCGTCAAGGAGGGCCACGGATGAGCGACGGTCCCATCCTGTCGGTCGATCGCCTGTCGATGCGCTTCGGCGGCATCGTCGCCGTCAACGAGTTGTCCTTCGACGCCGAGCGGCGCAAGATCACCGCGCTGATCGGGCCGAACGGCGCCGGCAAGACCACGGTGTTCAACTGCATCACCGGCTTCTACAAGCCGACCTCAGGCGCCATCCAGCTCACGCATGATGACGGCCACACCATCCAGCTCGAACGACTGAACGATTTCCGGATTGCCAAACTGGCCCGGGTCGCACGTACTTTCCAGAACATCCGCCTGTTTCCCGGCATGACGGCGCTGGAGAACCTGATGGTGGCCCAGCACAATGCGCTGATGCGCGCTTCCGGGCTGACGTTTCTCGGGCTGATCGGCGCGCCGTCCTGGCGGCAGGCCGAACAGGCCGCGATCGACTTGGCGCGGACTTGGCTCGAACGCATCGGACTGTTGGACCGCGCCGACGATGCCGCGGGCAACCTGCCCTATGGCGACCAGCGGCGTCTGGAAATCGCGCGTGCGATGTGCACCCGGCCCGCACTGCTCTGCCTCGACGAGCCGGCAGCCGGACTGAACGCGCGGGAGAGCGCGGCTTTGAGTGAACTGCTGCTTTCGATCCGCGGCGACGAGGGCACCTCGATCCTGCTCATCGAGCACGACATGAGCGTGGTGATGGAAATCTCCGACCACGTCGTGGTGATGGACCACGGCGTGAAGATCGCCGAAGGCACGCCGCAACAGATCCGCGACGATCCCAAGGTGATCGCCGCCTATCTCGGCACAGACGAGGAAGAAGCCATCGCCGTGATGGAGAGCGGCACGTGACCGCTTCATCCACAACACCCCTGCTCGCGATTCGCTCGCTGCGCGCCGCCTATGGCAAGATCGAGGCCCTGAAGGGCGTCGACATCGACATCAACGCCGGTGAAATCGTCGCGCTGATCGGTGCCAACGGCGCCGGCAAGTCGACGCTGATGATGACGATCTTCGGCCGGCCTCGCGCCCGCTCGGGCCGCATCGAATTCGACGGCCACGACATCACCGGCGTGCCAACGCATGAAATCGCGCGGCTGCGGATCGCCCAATCCCCCGAAGGCCGTCGCATCTTCCCGCGGATGAGCGTGGCGGAAAACCTGCAGATGGGCGCCGATGCGACCGACTCGAGCGAGGCCGACAGGGCGAACGGCCTGGAGCGCATCTTCACGCTGTTCCCGCGACTCAAGGAACGCATGACCCAGCGCGGCGGGACGCTGTCCGGCGGCGAGCAGCAGATGCTGGCGATCGGCCGCGCGCTGATGAGCCGGCCGCGCCTGTTGATGCTGGACGAGCCGTCACTGGGGCTGGCTCCCCTGATCGCGCGGCAGATTTTCGACGCGATCAGAACCCTGAACCGGCAAGACGGCCTGACCGTCCTGATCGTCGAACAGAACGCCAACCACGCGCTGAAACTGGCGCATCGCGGCTATGTGATGGTCAACGGCCTCATCACTTTGTCCGGAACCGGCAGCGAACTGCTACAGCGCCCGGAAATCCGCGCTGCCTATCTCGAAGGCGGCCGGCGGGAGTAATCGCCCCCACCCGCCAATTGCGTAAGCTGCGGCAAGATGTTGCGAGCCGACCGTGGATTTGCCTGAAAATTGCCGATGACTTGGCGGTAAAATCAGCCGACAATGGGCGTGATTTTCGTACCCGGCCTGCCGGGTGCTTCCCGAAATCGACCTACTCCGCGAGGACATCTCATGAACTCTCTGAAACTCATCGGCCTGGCATTGGGCGCATCGTTGGCGCTGTCGACAACGGCGCTGGCGCAGGACATCTCCGTCGCAGTGGCCGGCCCGATGACGGGCGGCGAATCCGCGTTCGGCCGGCAGATGAAGAACGGCGCCGAACAGGCGGTTGCCGATATCAACGCCGCCGGGGGCGTGCTCGGCAAGAAGCTGGCACTGCAGGTCGGCGACGATGCCTGCGATCCCAAGCAGGCGCGCTCGGTGGCGGAAAAGCTCGCCAGCGCCAAGATCCCGTTCGTGGCCGGTCACTTCTGCTCCTCGTCGTCGATCCCGGCGTCG
>Ga0268266_10000828_pt1 | contig 40477 bp, 29 predicted proteins | sample KBSS13metaG_FD_190356 | JGI IMG/M metagenome (GOLD analysis project Ga0268266, IMG submission 190356) | Switchgrass rhizosphere microbial communities from Kellogg Biological Station, Michigan, USA - KBS S1-3 metaG (SPAdes) (version 2) | ecosystem: Host-associated > Plants > Roots > Rhizosphere...
CAGAGTTCGCGTTCCATGGTCTGTCTCCTTGAAAAAGGGGTACAAGACAACCATGTGCGCGAACTCTCTTTTTTACCAGCCCCACGCAATCCCCGACTTCCAAAGCTAGCTAGTGCATAATGCTGCGATGGGAGAGGGGGTCGCTATGTGGCCTTTGTGGATTTCCGAGCAAGGCGCCTTCACGCTGGCATCCTCCCTGCCAAGCCGGGCGATTTGGGGGATGACTGCCGGCTCTGGCCCCGCTCCGGGATCCCCGGCGTCGTAGTTTAGGCGGTCTGTAGCGCGGCGACCTTGCCGACCTGAAGCCCTGTAACGCCTTTATCCGATTTACCTTTGGAACGCTCGACCCATGAGTTGGCCGGAACCAGTTGCGACGCCGAATGTGCGGGCTTGCCTCGTACGCTCGGCCCCGCGTCGCACAGTTCCGGGTGTGCCGAGCGTAGACGGGCGCCCGCCGGACGTGGGCTCTCCGAGCTTCGAGTTCGCGCTGCTGCTGTTCCCGCCCACTGACCCGCGACCGACACCCCATGCCGCATTTAACCACTCGCCTGGGCAAGGCCTTCTTTTTGGCCGAGGCCTGCCTCGCCAGCGCCGTGATCGCTGGGCTGGCGGGCATGCTCACTGCTGCCCCTGGCGAACCGCGTTTATCGACGTCCGATCCTCGTCGGACGCCGATGGTCGAAGCCATCGAACGCGCCAGTGGCGCGGTCGTCAGTATTGATGGCGAAAAGACCGTCCCCGTCGATGAGTCTCGCGCTGGCCATCCAGAGAACCTGCGCCGCGTAAAGGGCATGGGTACCGGCGTCATTATCGACCCGCGCGGTTACATCATCACGAACCATCACGTGGTTGATGGCGTCCCCAAAATTCAAGTCACGCTGCCGGACGACACCAGCTACACGGCCAAGTTGCTGTCGTACGACGCCAGCGCAGATCTGGCGGTAATCAAAATCGACGCCGGACGCGAGTTGCCTGTCATTCCGATTGGCGTTTCCAGCGACCTGATGCTGGGTGAAACCGTGATCGCGATCGGCAATGCCTACGGCTATACGCATACCGTGACGCACGGCATCATCAGCTCGTTGCATCGCTCAGTGCAAGTCAACGATCAACAGGGCTACGACGACGTCTTGCAGACAGACGCCGCGATCAATCCCGGTAACTCGGGCGGGCCGCTGCTGAATATTCACGGCGAAATGATCGGCATCGTCGTCGCCGTGCGAGCCGGGGCGCAGTTGATTGGCTTTGTGATTCCGGTCGACAAGGCAATGAATACCGCCGCTGATCTGGTCAGCTCGCGCCGACTGCAACACGCCTGGCACGGCGTGGCGACGAAGCCGGTGACGCCAGGCAAGCCGACTGGCCTGGTCGTAACTTCGGCCGACGAAAAAGGTCCGGCAGTCGCCGGTGGGCTACGTCAGGGCGACGTCATCAAGAGCATTGGCAAGACCCCCATGACGCGACCGCTCGATCTGGAGCGGGCCCTACTGGAGCGTAAGGCCGGCGAAGAGGTGCAACTAACGGTCGAACGAGATTCACAGCAGCTAGCGCTGAAAATGGTGCTGGAAGCGATCCCCAACCGCGAAGTATCGGCCGATATCACCTGGGACCTGCTGGGGATGAAGCTGGAACCAGCTTCGCAACGAGTGTTTGCCTCGTTGGGCACAAAGTATCGCGGCGGCCTGCAAGTCACGGCGGTTCGTCCGGATGGCCCAGCCGCTCAAGAAGGCATCCGTCGTGGCGACATTCTCTACGGGATGCACACCTGGGAAACGGTCACGCCAGACAATGTGACGTATATCTTGAATCACCCAGACTTGGAAAAGTTCGCGCCGCTGAAGTACTACACTTACCGGGGCAAAACGGCCATCTCCGGGCATCTGACCGTCTCGCAGCGAGCCAGCCGCGTGGCTGATCGCGGCGACCGCATCGAGCGCTAGGTCGCAGGCGATACGCCGACCGGCCAAAAGGCTGGGGCGGCAGTTCACCCTCCTTGGTTTCCCACGCGGTTACGGCGATAATGCGATAGCGTCCTGCGATAGCGCAATTCTTTGCGCCGCACGCTGGGGGGGGCGCTGTTCGCAGACCTCAAACGCGCCGTGGCAGATCATGGAATCGGAGTTCATCGCTTGGCTGGGCGCGCGTCTGCCCCGGCATGAACAGCTCACTCTAGGGATTGGCGATGACGCGGCGCTGGTGCGGTTGCGCGAGCGCGGTGACCTGCTGATCTCGACCGATATGCTGATGGACACGGTCGACTTCCATCTCGAGCAGGTCGATCCGCGCCGCATCGGCCGCAAGGCGATGGCCGTCAATCTGAGCGATATCGCCGCCATGGCTGGTCGCCCCCTGGCGGCCGTCGTTAGCGTGGCGCTTCCGCGCTCAGCGGGGCTGCCCCTGGCCAAGGCGCTCTGCGAAGGCTTCTTGCCCCTCGCCGAGCAATTCGACCTGGCACTCGCCGGTGGCGACACGAATAGCTGGGACGGACCGCTGGTGATCAGCGTGACGATTCTGGGCGAACCAACGGAGCGCGGCCCACTCACCCGGCGGGGCGCCCTGCCCGGGGACGTAATTCTGGTGACCGGGGCCTTCGGCGGCAGCATTCTCGGCCGGCAGTTTGATTTCGAACCACGCGTGGCCGAGGCACTCGCGCTGCGAGCACGCTATGAATTGCACGCAGGAATCGATGTCAGCGACGGACTGACCCTCGACCTCTCTCGCTTGGCGGCGGCTAGCGGTTGCGGCGCTGTCGTCGAACCGGGCAAGATCCCGATCGCCGAGGCGGCGCGTGAGTTCGCCGAGCACGAACCCTCGCGCGGGACGGCGCTCGACCACGCGCTCTCGGACGGCGAAGACTTTGAATTGATTCTGGCGGCGCCGCCTGACGCTGCTCGGCAAATGTTAGCAGACCAGCCTTTGGGAGTTCCATTGACCGCGATTGGCCAGGTTGTCGCCGAGCCCGGCCTGTGGCAAGTCGACGCGGCCGGCGCGCGCCGGCCACTGGAAGCGCGGGGCTTCCTGCACTAACCTGGCGCAACCGTTCGATTGCTTCATCGTGTGAGTCCTCTCGGTAAACACCATGCGACCATTGACCTTCCATTCGGCAAACGAAGAGTCGACCGCTGCGCTCGGCATAGCGCTCGCCGCGGCAATTCCGGGTGGGACAACGATCGCGCTTGATGGTCCGCTCGGGGCCGGCAAAACTCGCCTGGTCCAGGCAATCGCGGCCGCCCTCGGCGTGGCGCCTGGCGCAGCGGTGAGCCCCACGTTTGTGTTAGTGCAGGAGTATCACGGCGCGCGAAGGATTGTCCATGTCGACGCCTATCGCATGCGCGACGAAGACGAGTTTCTAGCGCTAGGGGCCGAAGAATATTTCAACTCGGACGCGCTGGTGTTGATTGAATGGGCAGACCGAGTCGCCGGCTGCCTGCCGGAAGATCGTTTGCAAATCACGATCGAGGAAACCGGCGCCGATTCGCGACGATTTGTCCTCACGGCGCTTGGCCCACGCGGTATGAGCATTCTGCACGCTCTCGAGTTGCGATTGCCAGAGACGAAATCGGCCGAAAGCCCCCCCTTGGGACGGTAGTCGACAGTCGCTCTCGGGTGTGATCGTCCGCAGTATGGGGCCTCGGTTTAGCAAAGCACCGGCCCCTACAATCGGCGTGAACCATAAGGTCCGCCAGCACGTAACATTCGCAGCGTGGCAAACCGGAATTCCTATGCCTTAAGTCCCGGTCGGCAGGGCTTTTTCGTTTGCCAAATCCGCGACGCCTGGGTCTACTGGAAGTTGGCCCCCCGGTCGGCGCCAATGCGACGGTTGGGCCTCCACCTGCGAGGGGCGAATGACTCGGCGATGGATCGCTGTGACAATCGTCCTAGTTAGTGTTAAGCGGATCCGGAACAGACGACAGGCACCCCCGCATCAACGCATCCATGCTGAATTACACTAGTCGGTTGGGCAATCTCTTTTCGGCCAAGCCCGTGGGTCGCTCGGCGACCAATCGCACGGGCCGCAAATCACGGCCGCTGCGCATCGAAGAACTCGATCCGCGGTTGCTGCTGACCGTGGATCCGATCGTGACGTTCAACACGTCGATGGGATCGTTTCAGGTCGAGCTTTTTGCAGACGCCGCTCCGCAGACGGTTGCCAACTTCTTGGCGTACGTCAACAGCAATGCGTATGCCAACACGTTTATTCATCGTGTCGTCAATCAGACTGGCTTTCAGATCGTGCAAGGGGGTGGCTATAGCGTCAGCAGCGCGCCATTCACTGGCAGTACCACCTCGATCCCACATATCGCAACAAATTCGCCGGTCCCTCTGGAATACAACCTGGCGAATGCGGTTGGCACGATTGCCATGGCCAGAACTTCGGCCCTCAATAGCGCTACCAGTGAGTTTTTCTTCAATGTCTCAGACAATACGTCGAATCTGGGACAATCGAATGGCGGTGGCTACGCGGTCTTTGGAAAGATCCTGGGCGACGGGCTGAGCATCGTCGCCGCGATGAACTCCGTTCCGAATCTAAACGATCTTACTCAGGATGGTTATTCCGACAGCATTCTAGGGCCTATACCGCTCGTCAATTTCAACATCCAAACTGACGACCAAATCAGCGCGAACAACCTGATCACTGTGAACAGTGTGACGATTGCTGCGGGGACCTTCAGCGGCAAAGTCTTTATCGATCAGGACAGCAACGGTCTGATTAACGGCCCAGACGCCGGAAAGGCGGGCTTTACTGTCTTTATTGATACCAATGACGACGGCCTGCTGAGCGCCGGCGAAGTATCGACCGTCACCGACGCCAACGGCGCTTACACGTTCAGTGTCTCGCCCGGCAATTACATCGTGCGCATCCAGCAACAAACCGGCTGGACGCAAACCTCGCCCACCGCGGCGGCGCCTGCGCTTGGCGCGCTCCGTTTCTCCGTCGCGGCGAATCAAACGCTGTCCGATCAGAATTTCGGCTTGTCCGTGGTTTTGTCGACGCCTGCCACGCCTTTCTTGCCGTCGGCCTTCGACACGGGCTCGTCCAATAGCGACGGCAAGACGAACCTGAAGGCGTTGCAGTTTACGGTCAGCGGAGTTCAATCCGGCGCCACGGTCACGCTGTATGACGGACAGAACGTTATTGGCACGGCGGTCGCTCAAGGATCGTCGGTCACGATTGTTCCGGCGGCCCAGTTCGCCGACGGATCGCATTCGATCACTGCCACTCAAAGCCTGTTCGGCCAGACCAGCACTGCATCGGCAGTTCGCACCGTGATTGTGCAAACCACGGCGCCGATCATCTCGTCTACGCCTGCGGCCAATGCCGTCGTCGGCGCGCTGTATTCTTACACTGTGATAGCGGGGCCGGATGTCGTTGCTTTGAGCCTGCTGAATCCGTTGGCGGGCATGGTCGCGCCAACGCTGGCGACGCCACTGACTTGGACACCGGCGGCGGACCAGATCGGCGTTCGCTCGACGACACTTGTCGCCACCGACGTCTTCGGCAATACGGCCCAACAACAGATTCAGATAGCAGTCAACGGCCCTCCGTACTTCCCAGCCATTCCGGATCAAAAGGTCAACCAAGGCGCGCTGCTGAGCTTTACGCCCACCGCAACGGATCTAGACACGTTGACGTGGTCGCTGGGTAACGACGCGCCCGCCGGCGCGTCGATCAACTCCACGACCGGGTTGTTCACCTGGCAACCCACCTCGGCCATTGCTGCCGGTACGTACGACATCACAGTCACGGTGCAGGACCCGGGCGGGCTCAATGCCTCGCAGGTATTGCACGTCGTGGTCAACGCGCCCCCAGTCGTAGCGGTAATTGATCCCAAAAGCGTGAATGAAGGCACGACACTTTCCTTCCAGATTCCGGCCACGGATCAGGACGCGCTGACATTCCAGCTGATTGGAACCCCGCCGGCCGGCGCGTCGGTGAGCTCCACCGGATTGTTCACCTGGCATCCGACAAAAGACCAGGTAGGCTCAGACTACAACTTCACCCTTCGCGTCACCGACACCGGCGGGCTCAGCACCGAGCAGACATTCACCGTTACGGCCATCAAGCTGCATGGCACGTTTAGTGGCACAGTGTTTGTCGACCAGAACGACGATGGCCAGGTCAATGGCGCCGATTCCGGCAAAGCTGGCTTCACGGTCTACATCGACGCCAATGACGATGGCCAGTTGAACGACGGCGAAGAATCGACCGTGACGGACGCCAACGGCAACTACTCGTTCGATGGTCTCCCCGGCGATTACGTCGTGCGTATCGTCCCGCAGTCGGGCTGGGGACAGACCAGCCCCGCCGGGCAAGACGGTCAGCGGTTCACGCTCGCGCCGAACGAGATTGTCACCAGCAAGAATTTCGGCCTGACGATCGTTTTGAACAATCCGGACAAGCCGGTCCTGCCAACCGCGTTCGACTCGGGCCTGTTGAATAACGACGGCAACACGAATCAGACCTCACTGATGTTCGTGGTAACCGGGGTGCAGGCCGGCGCGACTGTTACGCTTTACGACAACGGCGTCGAAATCGGCTCCGGCGTCGCCCAGGGTAATACGATTACCATTGTGCCCAACGCGCCTTTCGCAGACGGCAGCCATTCGATCACTGCCAGGCAATCGGCCGAAGGCAAGACCAGCAACGCTTCGGACGCGCGCAGCGTTGTTGTGAAGACAACGCCCCCAGTAATTACGTCCACTCCGCCCACTACTGCAGTGGTCGGCGCCCCCTATGCCTACAACGTCACATCCAGTTCGGACATTGTTCAATTCAGTCTGTTGAATGCCCCCGCGGGTATGATCGCTCCGACGTCGTCGACGCCGCTGACTTGGACTCCGACAGCCGCGCAAGTAGGGTCTCAAACGGCCAAACTCGTGGCGACCGACCTGTTCGGCAATACGGTCGAGCAACTCATTGCGATCGACGTTAACGCACCGCCAGATTTCCCGCCGATCCCGAGTCAGTTGGTCAATCAAGGCTCACAATTGAGCTTTACGCCAACCGTCACGGATCTGAATACGCTGGCTTGGTCGTTGGGTGACGGCGCCCCGGATGGCGTTACCATCGATCAGAACGGCTTGATCACCTGGAGCACCACGTCGGCCACGCCGCCGGGAACCTATTCCATCACAGTCAATGTGGTCGATCCAGGTGGCCTTGGCGCGTCGCAGGTGCTGCACGTCACCGTCAATGCCCCGCCGGTTTTCAACGCCGTTGATTCGAAGGTGATCGACGAAGGCACGACCCTTTCGTTCCAAATCCCTGTGACGGACCAGGACACCTTAATCTACGAGTTCCTCGGCGACGCGCCGGCCGGAGCCTTGATCGACGCGAATGGCTTGTTCACCTGGCAGCCGACCGAAGCCCAAGGTGGCGCTGTCTACAGCTTTACCGTCAAGGTAACCGACACCGGGGGCTTTACCGCACAGCAATCATTCACCGTCACGGTCAACAAGTTCGACTCGGCGCCATCGATCGCACAGGTCAATCCGATCAACGTGGTGCGTGGCCAGACGGTCAGCCTGGTTGCCAACGGAACCGACGCGGATCTACCATTCTCCGGCATTACGTTCAGCCTCGACGCCGGCGCCCCGGCTGGCGCCACGATCGACCCGAACACCGGCGCATTCAACTGGCAGGTCCCTGCGAACTATCCGCTGGGTAAGACCACGATCACGATTCGCGTCACCGACAAAACCGAAGCCGCGCTGAGCGCGACGACGACGGTCGAGATTGTCGTCAGCCCTGCAGCTTCGTTCCCTGGCGATGGCTCGGACGTGGGCGTGGACGATGATCTGCTGCAACAGTTGGCGTCTAACCCTGGGATTGCCGCGCTGTTGGTCGGCCCATTCAACGCGCTCGGCAATCTACCCTCGATCCCGTCCGGCCCAGCGGTATTGCAACAGCTTGCCAAGGTCGCGGTCGACCGCGCGGTCCTTGGACTGAATGAAAGTGCGAATCAGTCATTCGGCGCCATCGATTTGTTTGGCCCGCTGGACCATGGGCTATCGCACGACACGGATCAGATGGAACTGGAAATGCGGGCCTTGGCTCAAGACCAATCCGGTGGTGGCGACGGCGAACAGCCCAAGGGCGACGCCACCCAGGCGGGCCATGTCGAGCCAATCGACGTCATCTCGCCGAAGCAGGAGAAGACGCCTCCACCGCGCCTACGGTCCAGCAGTGTTCCTTCCGGCGCCCGCAATTTCCAGAACCAAGTGCCGAAACAGGGTGCCCTGAAAATCAACGTCGCCCCGCAAGCGAAAGCCTGGCCGACGGCCGAGTCGTTCAAGGCTCAACTGCAAAAGGCCGAAGCCCTAAAGCTGCAGGCCGCTCAGACAGAAGCCGCCGGCGTTCAGGCGTCACGGCCTGCGAGTTCGACCGCGTCGAATTCGCCAGTTTCAAACACCAGCGGCGCCGGCAAGACCGCAAGCCGCGACGAGCAAGCCCAGGATCGCGCGAACGAGCGAACTCGCGGCAAGATTGCCACCGCCGCCACGGCTGCGATGATTCCGCTGTTGATCGGGCACGTCGAAGCCCGCGACAAGCAAGCCGAACGGAACCGCAAACAAGGCCGTCGCGGTTAAGCGGCGCCTCACGCGTCATGGCAGAATCGCGTTGTGCTGTTGGCTCGCACGTTGCGGGCAGCGCATTACGGCTTCGCCACGTGAATTTCGTACGTGTGGGTGCGCTCGGTAAGCGGCGTCACTCGGATCAGTCCAACCTCGCCTCGCAATTCGTACTCGATCGGTTTGCCAGTCATCGGGTCGACTGGAACGGGCGCGCCAACAATCTCTGATAGCTTGGCCGGAAGCTTCCCGTCGTGCGTCGCTGCGTACATGCGCAGCGCCTCGATCGCCCGCAGCACGGCAATCGACCGATCAAGCTGGGCGGAAGCCCGGCGAGCCGGATAAAGGTTTGGCAGGAAAATCTGCGACAGCTTTCCCTGCTTCGACCTTCGATCTTTTTCCTGGTCGGCCTGGTGCTGCAGCGTTTCACCGGGCTGAAGTCCGTCGTCGTAGGGAACGAGAAACCAACGGAATAGGTTGTCGCGATCGATTTCATAAGCCCTGACGGCCTCGATCAGCGCCACCTGGGCGTTTGGCATGGCGCTGACGACGACCGGATCTATGCCCTGGTCGAGCAATCTCTGACGTCCGGCCGGCGCGTGCAGAAAACTCTCTGCGACCAATGATTCCACCTTCAGGTCTTTAACCTGGACGCCGTTCCCAACTTCCATGAAAGGAACCAGCTCAACGACCTGCCGCCAAAACTTTGAGTGCATCGCCTCCCATTCTTCCGGCGTGCGTTCTGCGCGAAGATTACGAATCACCGGAAATGACAACTCCAGGGCGGACATTTCCGCTTCGGCGCCCTTGCGCAGGTCAATCAGCGGGCGTGGCAGCGTCGACAGCGCCCAATAAAGATTCGGCGCGCCTGGTTGTTGAATTAGCTCCAGGATCTGTTTGGCCATCACGCTGTCAATGGCGACTCCGACCAGTCCGTTTACAATCGTCTCCCCCTCCGCGGCGTTCTTGCCGATTGCCAGCGCCGATTGCAGGGTTTCGATGGCCGCGTCAAATTTACCGTGCGCAATTTGGATACGCATCCGCGCCAATAAGATCCGCGCGAACTGTCGAAGCTGTTGCACCTCGGGCAATCCCATGGTGTAGAACTCTTCTTCCCGCACTGGCAACTGCCAATCGCACGATTCGCATCGCGCGGCCATGCGCAACATCTTTTCGATCGACGCGGAGTTCATCTCCACGTCTGGCTTCAACAAGTCCGACAAAGAGGCAGCATTCCACTCGTCAATTTTCTCGCGCAGTTTCATGTTGCCGAAGAAGCCAAGGTGTTCGGCTGTAACTTTGCCGTAGTAAACGGCCGCGTTACCACGGACCCGGTCTTTAAACTCCGGTAAAAGCTGATATTTCAGCGTCGGACGTGGAAACGCCTGCGGGTGAATTGTCACCTGGAGTGTCTCAGGCTCCTGACCGATGACAGACGTCGTTGGCGCGATTGCCAGGACGCAGAGCACCAGCCATCCGGACAGTGTTCGTCTATAAGTCATGCGATGACTCCTGTGCTGCGGGCAATCGGCGATCCGGAGAAACCGGCCGACCGTCGCCGCGCGCCACTTCCTCCAATAGAAAATCAAACGAACGAGACGATAGCGCCATCGGCTCTTCGGGCGGGTTACCGTACACCGGTGGCGTCGCGCTATCTGCTGGCAGCAGATCGCTTGCCAACTGCGACGATCCGGCTGCGCTTGCGCGTAAGAAATGCCCAACCGTCCAAACGCTTGGCTCGGCGCCGTCCGCCGCGGATGCCCCGGCGTTTGACTGAGCAAACGCACGCGCGGCGTCGGTGGAAATTTCTTCCGTGCCTCTTTGGATGTAAACCACGCGTTCGACAATGCCTGGCTCCGGGCGCACGAGCAACATGCCCAGCAGCGTCGCCGCCACGGCCGTCATCCCACCGAGCGCCACGGGCCAGGCCAAACGCGGCAGGCTGCCATGGCGCTGCGCCGCTGCGCTTTCGGCCGCCGTCCAGCCGGCCTGGTACATCAGTCGATCGCGATCGATCTGCGGAGCGCTCGGACGCAACTGGCCCCAGGCGGCTTCGAGCGCTTGCAAATCTGGAGCGAGGTTTAATCCGTCGTCCGCGGGCGACTGTCTTCCGAACCGCAGATCGTTCTGACACCGCGGATCGTCGTTGGACTTTGGTTCGTTCATGTTGTCTGGTTCGTCGGGTTCGCGCATGGCGCTGGCCTTTCTCGCAGAGCTGTCAGCCCAACGGCGTAGCGTCGATGCGCCGTGCTGGTCGAGGTCTGCGTCAATTCGGCAATCTGCTCGAAGGAAAATCCGGCCCACAACCGCAATACGATCACTTCACGCAAGTCCGGGTCTAGCGCGGCCAACGCCTGCGTCGCCATCTTCGCATCGATCGCCTCGCCCGGATTCGGCGCGAACCACGGCTCGCCACGATGGGCCGCTTGCGATTCGTGGCGCGCACGCGTCGCACTCGAGCGGGCAGCGCTGATCGCGCCGTTTCGCACGACGCGGTACAGCCAACCGACGACGTTCGCCGGCGCCGTCCGCTCGCGCATCAACTGCACAAACGCGTTCTGGACGATGTCTTCCGGCTCGCGGGTCCACTGCCGCGCGTAGAGCACGAGCGTAGCTGCGTGCTCGTTGAGGAGTCGCGTCAGCAATTCCGGTCCGCCATCGGCCATCCAGCCACCTTTTGCGAGAGCGTTCTATAGAAGAGACGCCGGTCGCCGGCCAGTTTCCCACACGAAACGAGAAAAATCGAAGGAAAACGCCCCGCAGGTTGAAACGCGACGGTCGGCTAATGACAATTGGTTTTTAGTTCCAAGTGTCACTAGGAGAGTCGAGCCGTGCTGCGACACGCGTCTAAGTTTGGCTTCGCCGTTCTTGCCGTCTGCTTCCTCGCTTCCGGCAACTTCGACAATCGCGACAGAGCCGCTTTTGGTTGCGCCGGCGGCATGGGGGCCGGCTGTGGCGGCGGAATCGGCTACAGCGGAAGCGGCTACAGCGGCGGCGGGAATAGCGGTGGCTACGGATTCGGCGGCTACTCGGGCTGCGGCGGCTACAGCGTCCGCAGCGCCACCACGTTGAGCGCCGGCTACTGGTCATCGCTGGGCGTCGATCCCTGGCGACCGCTGGCGAAACCAACGCAGCCAGCGCCGGATTGCGTGCAACTGACGGTCGACGTCCCGGCAGACGCTAAGGTGTTCATCAACGATCGGCCGACTACCAGCACCGGGACGCGCCGCGTGTACGCCTCGTCCGGCCTGAAAACTGATGCGGTTTATCCGTACCGAGTGCGGGCAGAATTCATGCGGCACGGCAAGCCGGTCAGCGTTGAGAAGGTCGTTCCGTTGACCGTTGGCAAGTCCGTAGCGCTCGCATTCACGGCTGTAACCGCGTCGCAATTGGCGAATACGTCGCAAGGCGACCACGGCCATTTAGACTAGACATGAGCGTATTGTGCTTCGCTCCGTTGAGCGCCGGCACGCTTCTCACAAAATAAAATGACTCAAGTCCTCATCATGCACCACGGTGTCCAGCCTGTCTTTTACATACGCGGCGTTGACCACCACCCGGCCGGTCTTCATTTCGGACGCTTCGAAGTTTAGTTCTTCCAGCAATCGTTCCATGATCGTGTAGAGCCGGCGGGCGCCGATGTTTTGCGTGGATTGGTTCACCTGAAACGCATAGTCGGCCAGCGCCGCGATGGCGTCGTCGGCAAATTCGAGCGTCACGCCTTCGGTGGCCATCAGCGCCACGTATTGCGTGGTCAGCGCGTTCTTCGGCTCGCGCAAGATGAGCATGAAGTCTTCGCGCGTCAGGTCTTGCAGCTCGACGCGAATGGGAAAGCGCCCCTGCAGCTCCGGCATCAGGTCGCTAGGGCTGGCTCGGTGGAACGCCCCGGCGGCGATGAACAGCACGTGGTCGGTGTTCACGTAGCCGTACTTCGTTTGCACGGTGGTCCCTTCGACGATCGGCAGCAGGTCGCGCTGCACACCTTGGCGCGAGACGTCAGCGCCCTTGGTGTTTTCGCTGGCGACGACCTTGTCGATCTCGTCGAGGAAGATAATCCCGGTGTTCTCGGCCAGGCGGATCGCCTCGGCGTTCACCTTTTCCTGGTTGATCAGGGCTTCGCATTCCTGCTCGAACAAAATGCGTCGCGCGTCGGAGACATTCACCTCGCGGCGAGACACGTTCTTCGGCAGGATTTTTTCGAACATCCCCTGCAAGTCGACGTCCATTTGCTCCATACCCAGGCCAGAGAGCATCATGGGGCCAGACTTTTGTTCGACGGAGATCTCGACCTTGCGCTGGTCGAGCGCGCCCGAAGCCAGCATGTCGCGCATTTTTTGGCGCGTCCGCTCGTAACGTTCCGGCGAGTCGGGGCTGTCGACGCCCACGTCGTAGCTCGCTGGGGCCGGGGCCAGCAGGTCCAACAGGCGTTCTTCGGCGCGGCGGCGGGCTTCTTCTTCGACCTTCACGCGCTCGGTCTCGCGCACCAGGCCGATGGCGTTCTCGACCAGCTCGCGGACCATGCTCTCGACGTCGCGGCCATAGTAGCCGACCTCGGTGTACTTGGTTGCTTCGACCTTGATGAACGGCGCGCCGGTGAGCTTGGCCAGGCGCCGGGCGATCTCGGTCTTACCGACGCCGGTGGGCCCGATCATCAGGATATTCTTGGGCGAGACTTCGGCCCGCATTTCCTCGCCGAGTTGTTGCCGTCGCCAGCGATTGCGAATCGCAACAGCGACCGATCGCTTGGCCGCGGATTGTCCGACGATGTGCCGATCGAGCTCGGCGACGATTTGACGCGGCGTCAGGTCGCGCACGCTAGCGCCTCCACGGAGATGTTGGTATTCGTGTAAATGTCGATGCCGGCGGAGATTTCAAGCGCCTTGCGCACGATTTGCTCGGCCGAAAGGTCACTGTGGGCAATCAGCGCGCGGGCCGCGGCCACGGCGTAGTTGCCGCCAGAGCCAATCCCCAGCACGCCATCGGTCGGTTGAATCACGTCACCTGTGCCGGTCACCAGCAGTGTGTGACGAGCATCGACCACGGCCAGCAGGGCTTCGAGCCGGCGCAGCGCGCGATCGGTCCGCCAATCCTTGGCCAGCTCCGTAGCGGCGCGCGGCATGTTGGCCGGGTAGTCTTTGAGCTTGGCCTCGAAGCGCTCCAAGAGCGCGAAGGCGTCAGCGCTACTGCCGGCGAAACCGGTGATCACGCGTCCTTCGAGCAGGCGGCGAATTTTCATCGCGTCGGCCTTCATGACGGCCGTGCCGAGCGTCACCTGCCCATCGCCGCCGATCGCCACAAACCCGCGATGGCGGACCGTGAGGATGGTCGTGGATCGAACTTTCATACGGCTGTTTCTCGTCGACCGTGCATGAGGATACTGCCGTGCATTCTGGACCATAATACGCCGTCCCGCCAGTGCCAGCGTGGCGAGCAAAAGGTTCGCGCTGCGAAGCGTTTCTTACGGTCGGCGTAAATGATCGACGAAGACCTGAAGCGGGGGTTCAGGCACATGTTTTCGGCCAACGTTTTTTCAGGGAAGGAGGACCGTCTCGCCGAAAAATGAGCCAGACCCCGGTCAGCGCCATTCGATTGCGCGAACACCGCTAGCAGTAGCAGCCAGACGGTCGATTCGGTATCTTTTCTGGTATGAACCAACCTGCTGTATCTGCTACGCCCATCCCATTTGCGCGCAGTCCCGAGTTGATGAACGCGCACGACACCGGCCTGCTGGTTGTGGACGTGCAAGGCAAGCTGATCACGCTCGTCCCTGGTCACCAGCGGATCATCTGGAACATTCGTCGCTTGCTCGACGCGGCGAAGATCCTGAACGTGCAAACCGCGGGCACGGAGCAATATCCCAAGGGCCTTGGCCCCACCGTGCCGGAGCTGGCGGAGCGACTGGGCGAAATTCCGCCGAAGCTCGACTTCAGTTGCATTGGCTGTGGCGACATTTTCGAGCGCTGGCAAGCAGCAGGGATCTTTCGTGTGCTGGTGGTCGGTATCGAAGCCCATGTCTGCATTCAGCAAACGGCGCTCGATCTGCTGGCCGCTGGCTTTCGCGTCTATCTGGCGGTCGACGCGATCGGCGCCCGCTACGACATTGACTACCAGACCGCGCTCCACAGGCTCGAATCTTCCGGCGCCACGTTGACTACCACAGAATCGGCCATGTTCGAGTGGTGCGTCCGGTCTGGCACGCCGCAGTTCAAACAGATTAGCGCCATGGTTCAAGAGCAGCCGCCCGAATAACTTCGGCGCGCTAAAACAGATTCTTCCGCACCCACCCCCCTACGCACTGTTAATCGCACATTCCGCCATGACAAACGCCGCCGCCCCTGAGTTGAAACCACCTGTCCGCGTGTTGATGGGCCCCGGCCCCAGCGATACCCATCCGCGCGTGTTGGCGGCGCTGGCCGCAGGCACCGTTGGCCATTTGGATCCGTACTATCTCGACCTGATGAACAAGATGCAGCAGATGCTGCGCTCGGTCATGCGGACAGAGAATCCGATGACGATGGCCATCAGCGGCACCGGCAGCGCCGGCATGGAAGCCACGGTGACGAACTTGATCGAGCCGGGCGATTCGATGATCGTGTGCGTCAATGGCGTCTTCGGCGGTCGCATGGTCGACGTCGCCGAGCGCGCCGGGGCCAAGGTTACCCGCGTCGATCGCCCCTGGGGGCAAGTCTTTGAACCGGCCGATTTGAAAGACGCGCTTGTGAAGGCCAAGCCGAAGGTCGTCGGCATCGTGATGGCCGAGACGTCAACCGGCGCCCGCCAGCCGATCGAAGAGATCTCGAAGCTGGTCCACGAGGCCGGCGCGCTGCTGCTGGTCGACGCCGTCACGGCGCTCGGCGGCATTTCGGTCGAAGTCGACAAGTGGAAGATTGACGCCCTCTACTCTGGCACGCAAAAGTGCCTGAGCTGCCCACCAGGCCTGGCCCCCGTGAGCTTCAGCCCCGCGGCAATGGACGTGATCCTGAAGCGCAAGACCAAGGTGCAGAGCTGGTATCTCGATGTCTCGATGCTAGCGAAGTACTGGGGCGAGGAGCGCGTCTATCACCACACGGCGCCGATCAATATGACGTACGCGCTGTACGAAGCGCTGCGACTGATCCTCGAAGAAGGGCTCGACGCGTGCTTCGCGCGGCACCAGTTGAACCACAAAGCGCTCAAAGCGGGCCTGGCGGCGCTCGGGATCAAGTACGCGAGCGACGAAGCCCACACGCTGCCGATGCTGAACGCGATCTGGATCCCGCAGGGCGTGGACGACATGACGATCCGTAAGGGACTGCTGACGCGCTTTGGTATCGAGATCGGCGGCGGCCTGGGCGACTTCAAAGGCAAGGCCTGGCGCGTCGGCCTGATGGGGCACGCCTCGAGGGCGAACAATGTGCTGCTGGTGTTAAGCGCGCTAGAGCAGTTGCTGGCCGAACAAGGCTGCAAGTTCACCCCCGGCGCGAGCGTGGCGGCTGCGAACGGAATTTACGCGGCGGGCGTAAAATAGGCGCCTGCAGACTACGTCGCGTCTTGACGACAAGAAACATCCCATCCTTCGCAAGCTGCGCCTTTACTGCGGCAATTGACGTCGCCCGCGCCGATTGGGGCGCTATGCGATAACTTCGGATTGCCGCGATCCGCCGGCGCCGCTATGCTTTCACTGCTGGCAGCCAAGCCCAAAGTGGGCTAAACGGTCGTCAGCTGTGGAACGGATTCGATCTCTGGTCCGCGATTCAAGGAGGGGTTCTGCCATGCTTGTCTTATCCCGGAAAGTGGGCGAGCAAATTGTCGTCGGTGATGGCATCGTCATCACCGTAGTCCGCATGGGACAGGGGAGCGTCCGCATCGGCGTCGAGGCGCCGAACGAAATGGCGATCATGCGGCAGGAATTGATCGTCGAGGCGGAACAGACTGCCGCCGATGAGAATCCGACCGTCGGGCCGCCAACGACTGATGCGTCATCCGCGGTTACGCCTGCGGACACATTGTCGTTTTTTATCTGAAGGATTCGCGCATAGCACTGCTGGACGCGCTGGGCGCCATGCTCACGCTTGCGTGAGCATGCTGTGCCACGAAGGTCGTTCAATCTACTCGGCTTCGGCATGGCCACGACCAGCGTGGCCATGGCACCGGGCACTGCTGGGCAAGCCAGCAGTGGCACACGATCAGTAAAGCTCGACGGCGCCTTACTTCGTTTCGGCTGCGCCAGTTGTGCCGTGCGCCGTGTGCTCGACCGGAACTAACCGAAGGTCAACTTGTTGCGGTGTTGTGCCGGCCGGGGCTTGCGCGCGTTCGGTCAAAAACCGCTTGAGCCGGACAATCTTCTCGGCCGGCGTCGGTTCCTTTTCGTGGCTGCCAGGGGCGTGCCCCCAGGTGATCCGAGCGGTTGGTTTTCCCTCGATCGATTGCGGCAACAATTCGAAGATGATGCCAGGAGTCGAAGCTTCGACGACGGTGATCCGGTCGAGCCGTAGCGATTCCCATTCGTCGATCAGCGCCGCGGCAATTTCAGCTCCGCCCACCACGCGCAGGTCGCCCCACGGCATGCCGACGAACCCAGCCGGAAAACTGCGAACGCCCGAAAGTCGCGGCAAGCGTCGCGCGTCGGCCGGCGCGATGTCGTCCTTCGGTAGCACAATTCCTTCGGCGTCGACCGGGAACGCGCTGCCGGTCACTTCGACCATGCAGACCGGGCGGCGATAAACCAACTCGACCTGGATCGTCGCCGGGGCTCGCTTGGTGACCCGCGTGACTTTGTGAACCCAAGGGTAGCCTTCGAACGCCTTCGCCACGCGCTGGGCGAGGTCGGCGTCGTGGATCCAACCGACTTCGTCGAGCCCGGCCTGATAGAACACGTCTTTGCGAATATCCGCGTGCAGCCAGGGCGGCGGCGGCGTGACTTCCAGGCTATCGACTGACAGTCGGTAATGATCCAAGTGCAGGACTTGTGGCCCAACGGCCTTCCAAAGCGCATAACCACCACCGCCGACCGCGGCGCAGACCACGGCGGCGACGGCCAGAAAGCGGATTGGCGCGCGCAGCGCCTTGTGGACGTCGGATCCAGCGGCAGCTTTGGCCTTGGACTTCGTTTCTTTGGGCTTGGCCGCGTCTGCTTTTGGGGCTGTCATCGATTCGCCTCGCTTGTGGCCAGGCACTCTTCGAGCATCCACTCACACAGCATCGCCAGGTCCATGCCAATGCGCGCGGCCGCCTTTGGCGCCAGGCTGTGCGGCGTGAGCCCCGGGATCGTGTTCACTTCGAGCAGCCATGGCCGCCCTCGACGGTCGACCATGATGTCGACTCGCGACAAGCCCGTGGCGCCTAGCGCCTCGACCGCGGCGATGGCTAGTTGTTCGATCTCGGCCACCTGCTCGGTCATCAATTCCGACTCGAAGCAATGCACGGTCATCGCGCACTCGTACTTGGCTTCGTAATCGAACCAACCGTCGGGCGTGACGATTTCGACAATCGGCAACGCCCGCCGCCCCAGCACGGCAACCGTGAACTCGCGCCCCACCACGCAGGGCTCGACCAGCGCAAACGAATCGAGCGCTAGCGCCTGATCGATCGCCGCGCACAGTTCCTCGGGCGTTTCGGCCAGGCCTAGCCCCAGGCTCGACCCCTGGCTATCAGGCTTCACGACCATTGGCGCCGGCAAGCCGGCCGTGCGTTGCAAAATTTCGTCGGGCGAATCCTCGCTATGGATCAACACGTACGGCAATGTCGGCAAGCCAGCCTGAAGGAACCGTTCCTTGCTGGCGCTTTTGCACATCGCCAGGCGCGACGCGGCCGAACCGCTGCCGGTGAAGCAAACGCCGAGCTTTTCCAGGCGTTGTTGAATGCGACCATCTTCGCCGGCCCCGCCGTGCAGCGCGAGAAAACAAGCGTCGAAATCGTCCCAAGGGATTGATTCGATCTCGCAAGTCGCCGGATCAAATACGCTGACGTGATGCCCTGCACGGCGCAGCGCCGCGCAGACTTGTTCGCCACTGATCAAACTGATATCGCGCTCGGCCGAGTCTCCTCCGGCCAAAAGCGCTACGCGCAGTCCAGATTGTGAAGCGCGCGAATGTGAGGCGTTGAGCGCCATCGCCATCCTCCTTGACGGCAAACGGAATCTTTCTGTAACTCTGACTTCTTTGCTGGCTCATCGGCTTCCTGCCGACAGGCCAATTGGTCGCACGCGGCGGGCGCGGCTACCAGATTTCGATTTCAGTCTCCAACTCCACGCCAAGCCGCTCCGCGACACGGCTGCGGATCAGATCAATCAATCGCAGCACGTCTTGTGTTGTTGCCGACGAATCTGCCACGACAAAGTTGGCGTGCAGGTCGCTGACTTCGGCGCCGCCTACGCGGCTCCCTTTGAGCCCTGCCTGGTCGATTAGCATGCCGGCGCTCATGCCGCGTGGATTCTTGAAAATGCAGCCGGCGCTCTGGTGTCCGAGTGGCTGGGCCGCTTTTTTGACGATCCAGTACTTTTGCATCCGCTTGGTCAGCTCTTCCGGATCTTCCTGTTCGAGCTCGAACTCGGCCTCGACGATGACCAGCTCATCGAGGCTGCTCTCACGATAAGCGAACGTCAGGTCGTCGCGCTCGCGGACCAGCAACTCGCCCGAGCGGGTCATTACCGTGGCGCGGCACGTCCACTGACCGATATCGCCACCGCGGCTACCGGCGTTGCCATGTAGCGCGCCACCAACCGTGCCCGGAATGCCGACCAGCGGTTCCAGTCCGGCCAGTCCTTCGCGAACGCCAACGGAAATCAAATGGCCAAGCTTGGCGCCGCCACCGGCGATCACGCGTCGCCCCTTGGCGTGGATTTCGTTGAACACCGGAGCTGTTAGCCGTACGACCATGCCCGGCACGCCTTCATCGCGCACCAGAATGTTCGAACCGCCGCCCAATAGGCGCAGTTGGATCCCCTCGTCGACCGATCGACGGACCAGCGTTTGCAATTCTTCGACGGTGCGCGGTTCGGCAAAATACTCGGCGGGCCCACCCAGGTGAAACCAGGTATGAGGAGCCAGCGGTTCACCGCAACGGACAATCGACTCGAATTCGGTCAGCAAGCTCATCGCAGCGCTTTCGGATGTCGCCGGCGCCCAGGGTGACAATCACGTCCCCAGCTCGCGCGGCGCTGACTATTTGGGCAAAGACTTCTTCCAGGTGGCAATTCGTGTGCGTCGAGGCGCCCAGCGAGCGGACCCGATCGGCCAGTTGCCGGGCTACGTCGCGCCGGCAGGCGTCGTCGACCGTCTCGCGAGCCGCAAACACGTCGGTGACCGCCACACGATCCGCATTTTGCAGGCTGGCGGCGAATTCGTCCACTAGCGCCAGGGTCCGTGAGACCTGATGCGGCTGAAAAATACACGAAATACGCCGCCGGGGATACATCATGCGCACCGCGGCCAAAGTCGCTCGGATCTCAGTCGGGTGATGGGCGTAATCGTCCAGCCAGACTACGGGCGCGATGCCTTTTACGTGCTCCAGGCGTCGCCTGAGGCCGGTGAACTCGGATAGCCCCTGGCCGATGTGCGTGGCTGTCGCCCCTGCCGTATGGCAGGCCACGGCGGCGGCCAGGGCGTCAGTGACCAAATGCCGGCCGGCCAGGCGCAGGGTGACTTCGCAGAAGCGCATTCCGGTCCGGCGGATCTCGAACCGATAACGCCCGCGCTGGTGGCGAACCCGCGCCGGCCGCCAGAGTGCGTCTCGCGAGAAGCCGAACGTTTCACAACGACCGTGAACTTGTTCGCGCGTCGTCGGGCAATCGGCATTGGCAATCACCAGGCCGCCGCGACGCTGTGTTCCGTCAATGAATTGGGCGAACGCCGACTTCAGATCGTCGAATGAACGATAGTAATCGAAATGGTCAGGCTCAATCCCCAGCACAACGGCGATCTCGGGCGAGAATCGCAAAAAATTTGCTCGGTACTCGCAGGCTTCGGCAACGAACCAGGCGCCGGCGTTTGTGTGCGGAGACGTGTAAGGAGTGGGCCGAGCGTTGCGCTCGATTCGCGTAGCGCCGCAGATCACAGTGGGATCGAGTCCGGCGCTGGTCAATACCTGGCCGATCATGGCCGTGGTGGTCGACTTACCATGCGTGCCGGCGACCGCCATCCCTCGCTTTTGCGACATCAACTCCGCGACGACTTGCGGATAACTCATCTCGAGGAGCCCGAACCGCGCGGCCTGACGGCGCTCGACGTTGTCGGGCCCGACGGCGTCGCTATGGATCACCAGTCGCAGGTCGGAGTCAATATTTCGCGCGGCGTGGCCGGCGTGTACTGTCACTCCCAGGCGCGCAAGCGAAGTAGCAGCGTCAGCCGATCGATCCGAACCGCTCAACTGCCAGCCTTGTTGCGTCATCACCGCCGCCAATGCCTGCATTCCCGCCCCGGCCACGCCAATCATGTGGGCGCGCCCTACCGGCGGCAGGCCGGTGTGTGTGGCGTCAGAGGAAGGAAGCAGCGGGGCGATCACAGGCGGGGCTCTTGTCGTTGGCGTTGAATTCGGACTGCGCAGCAGTGAGGGGTTCGCGGCGCGCAAAAGATGGCGCCACGGCCCGCGGTGCAAAATGCGCTGGCGGATCGTACGAGCGATGCGGCGCTGCTGTCAATCCAAAGTGGGCTAGCGAGGGGAGCTGGCGACCCTACTGCCGCGTAGACGAGCGTGCGAAGCCGGCGCGCTCGACCCCTGCTGCGCCGCTAAGCCCAGCACAATTTCGGCCACTCGCTGGGCCGCGTAGGGCCGCGCCAATTTGGTCATGGCCTGAAACATCGAATCTCGCACGGCATCGTCTGCCAGCAGTCGCGAAAGTTCATCGCGAAGACGGGCTTTTAGACCATCGGGCGAGAGGCCGGCGCTATCGACGAGCGTCGCGGCGCCTGCACGCTCATAACGCCGCGCATTCTGTCGCTGGTGATCGTCGGCGGCCTGGGGAAACGGGACGAGGACCGCCGGTGTGTGCGTCATGGCCAGTTCTGCCAAGGTCGAGCCCCCCGCGCGGCAGACGGCTAATGCAGAGTTCGCCAGCGCCATCGGCATGTTGGCGATGAACGGGACGACGGTCACGTCTATGCCCGTCAAGCGATAGGCGAGCTCGGTCGCCGCCACCCCGTTTGCCCCACATTGATGAATGACTCGCCAGCCCGCCAGCAATTGCCGTAGCCCGGTAATCGCTCGTGGCATGGCTTCGTTCAGCGCGCGAGCGCCGCCACTGCCACCGAGCACCAGCAAGACTCGATCCCGGTCGCGCTGCCCGGCTTCGAACGCTGATCGGATCGGATTGCCGGTCACATGCGTAATACGATTCACGGCCGCTGGCACATGTTCCGTATCTTCAAAAGCCAGGCAGAGGGCCTGTGCCTTACGCGAGAGCCTTCGGTTTGCGCGGCCGAGAACCGTGTTCTGTTCTAATAGCACGAGTGGAACGCGCCGGCGAGCCGCTGCTAGCGCCATCGGCGCGCTGCCAAAGCCGCCTAAACCAACAACGGCAGTGGCTGCGCTACGACGCAGGAAAGCGTCGGCAGCCCACTGTCCTTGCAGCATTCGCTGAGCGAACCTTGGAAATCGCCAGAAGCGTTGCGGAGCTCGTGGGCAGGACAGTTCGAAATACTCGTAACCGGCGCGGGCAACTTCAGTGCGATCAAACAGACCTCCCGGTCCGCAGAATGTGATCCGCGTTTTTGGTTCCTGCCGTAAAATCTGCTCGGCCACCGCCATCCCAGGAAATAAATGGCCGCCGGTCACGCCGCCGGAGAACACGATGTGAGTGGAGGTATTCATGGGTCGCGTCGACGAACCGATTGTCGATCTGGCCAGCGGTACAACGAGAGATAAGATCGATCCCCTGTGTGCCGCTGGCTTTGCCAGTGCCAGTCCCAGTAAGAGCACTGGCAAAGCCAGTGGCACACGAAGCCACCGTACTATCGCTGCATGACCGGCTTGGCTGCCTGGACTTCAATGGCCGCGTCCGATCGACGAGCCAACGGCGATTCGTCTCTCGGCGCCGCGCGCTGCTGAGCCCCAAACGCCACAATCGCTACCGCGCAGGCAGCGCAAACAGCCGCCGCGCCCCAGAAGCGAGTGACCACGCGTCCCTCGCTCCACCCCAAGAATTCGAAATGATGGTGCAGCGGCGCACAGCGAAAGATTCGCTTCCGAAACGTGCGAAAGGCGCCAATCTGAATGAGCACGCTCGCCGCTTCGGCAACAAAAACGCCGCCGGAGACGATCAACAACAGTTCCTGGCCGGTCGCGGCCGCCAGCACTCCCAGCAGGCCGCCCAGTGGCAATGAGCCGACGTTGCCCATGAAAACCCTGGCTGGGCGTCGATTGAACCACAAAAATCCAAGCAGCGCTCCCATAACGGCCGCGGCGAGGATCAGTAACTCCGCCGTCGCTGGATCACCATACGCGTAGATTGCGCAACTCGTGGCCAGCATGGCCAGCAGCAGGCAGCCTGCCGCGAGACCATCGAGGCCATCGGTAATATTGACTGCGTTGGACGAACCAACAATCACAAACGTCAGCCAGGGAATCGCCAACCAGAGCGAAGACTCACCACGCCAAACTGCCAGACAAGCGGCGGCCGGGACCGCGACGGACAATTGCCCTAACAGTTTAGCGCGCCAGCCAAGCCCGCTGGCCGCGGTTCGCAACTTCACCAGATCATCAATTCCACCCACGATCGTCAACTTCAGCGTGACGGCCAGCGCCAGTAGCACATAGCGATTCTGCACGTCCCCGAGCATTAGCGCCGCGACAACCACGCCGGCAATCAGAAACAATCCGCCCATGGTTGGCGTCGATTGCTTCGCGCGATGCAGTTCGTTGAGCTCGCGCGAGCCGCCTTTGATTGGCTCTTGAAATCGACGCTTAAGCCAGCGGATCGCCGCCGGGCCTCCGCAGAGCGCCAGCACACACAAGCCTGCGCCGGCAATCAGCGCGCGAATCAGCAGCCCGCGCGTGTCATCGCTGGCGATTACGCTTTCAGCGCAGAGATATTGATAGAGCCAGGCGGCCATATGTTTGAGGATTGTCTAGCAGGGATGCGCAAAAAAAATGATCGACATCGAGCCAGCGCGAGTGGCTGGCTCGATGTCGATCTGTGATCCCTGAGCTGCCGAAGCGGCGCGAAACGCCGCTCCGGCGCTCAGTAAACGAATTTCATCGCGAAGCGCTTGCCAGAGCGATTGACCCAGAAACCGCGATTCCGGCAAACATAATGCTCCTACCCAGGAGAGTGGGCAACACGCCAATTCCCGCAAATCAGCGTGTAGTCGATGAAACCCGCAAACAATATTTTGGTGAATGTTGTAGTGGGAGAATTCCCAAATCGGACAAGTTTTTGAACAGCACAGATTGGACGTGAATTGCGCTACGCAGCCCGGGCGAGTCTTGGTTGATAACCGTCAACCAGACGCTCAAGCTTCATGGCCCGCGAACCCTTGATCAGCACCACGTCGCCGGGGCCGACAATCCGCGCCAAGACAGGGCGGACTTCTTCGGCGTCTCGGCAAGCGATGGCTCGTTGTTTTGGCATCCCGGCGGTCGTCGCTCCCTCGACTACGTCGCCTGCGTGCTCGCCACAAGCGACCAACACGTCGGCGCCGCAGACAGTGACCACGTCATCACCAGTCCGCAGGTGAAGACGCTTGGCGTCCGGGCCCAGCTCTCGCATATCGCCGCAGACGACGATCCGCCGACCAGGCGCCTTGTCTTCGCGGAGCAGTTCCAGTGCAGACCGCATCGTGGCGGGGCTGGCGTTGTAAGCGTCGTTGATAATTCGCGCGCCGCCGAAGCTGCTGACTTCGCAACGCATCGGCGGAGGATCAAAATCACTCAAAGCCGCGCTGATCTCGGCCAATGACATCCCAAAGGCCTTGCCGATCGCCACGGCAACTAGCGCCGAAGTGAGTTGATGACGGCCCCAAACCGGGACCATGAATTCCTGATTGTCGACCATGAACTGCAGCTTGCCGTCGGAACTGCGGACATTCGTCGCCGCAATGTCGCAATCGGCCGAGCGACCAACCCACACGACGACCGCATTCGAGCGGTGCGCGATTCTTCGCAGCCGGGCGTCATCGCCATTGAGGACCGCCAGGCCGTCGGTCGGCAGAGCTTCGAGCAGTTCGCCCTTGGCCGCGGCAATACCGGCCGGACCGCCGAAACCGCCCAGGTGGGCATCGCCAATGTTCGTAATCACGCCAATCGAAGGACGGGCCATCTCGCATAAACTCGCAATCTCGCCCTGGGCACTGGCGCCCAATTCGAGCACGGCGTACGCGTCGTTTTCGTGCCACTGGAACATGCTGAGGGGCACGCCAAGCTGATTGTTGTAGTTCGCGGGGCTCGCCGTGCCGGTAAAACGGCTACGGAGAACCGTGTCGATCATCTGTCGAGTGGTCGTCTTGCCGGCGCTACCGGTAACGGCGATCACGCGACCAGCGAAATCTTCCCGCTGCCAGTTGGCGACCTGACGCAGCGCGTCACGCGAATCATCGACGGCCAACGCCCAGCAGTTCTCGGGCGTCTCGACCGAGGCGGAATATTCGTCGAAGACCACGCCTGCGGCGCCACGCTCGAACGCGTCGGCCACAAACTCTGCTCCGTGGCGAACCTGCCCCTGCAGGGCCCAGAAGATGTCGCCCTTGCGAATGTCGCGGCTATCGATGCGCACGTGATTGAGCTGCACATCGGTACGGCCATCAACGTCGGCGCCGAGACGGCGCGCGACGAGTATTTCCTGCAACTGATCGACGGATAGTTTTTTCATTGGATTCGGACCTTCTTTATTTACGCGCTCGCGCGATCCCACGCCTGGCTGAGATTCGATTCATAGAGCCAATGACGGGCGACTTCACGATCGTCGAAATAATTGCGCCGCTGGCCAATAATTTGGTAGTCCTCGTGCCCCTTACCCGCGATGATCACGCAGTCGCCAGACTGAGCCTGACTGAGCGCCCAGCGAATGGCCTCGGCGCGATCATGCATCACCACGGCTCGCGAGCTGTCGTGAAAGCCGGCCACGATATCGGCGGCGATTTCTTCCGGATCCTCACTGCGAGGATTGTCGGTCGTCACCACGGCCAAGTCGCTGCGAACCTCGACCGCGCGGCCCATCAACGGCCGCTTTTGCTTGTCACGATCGCCGCCGGCGCCAAAGACGCAGATCACGCGGCCACTGGTCACGCCGCGCAACGAATCCAGGCAAGTCGCCAAGGCGTCGGGCGTGTGGGCATAGTCGACAAAAACACTGTACGGCTGACCGCATTCGAGCCGCTCAAGCCGGCCCGGAACGAACTGCACAGACTCGATCCCGCGAACGATCGTGTTGAGATCAATTCCATAGACCAGGCCGACGGCCGCAGCCATCATGCAGTTGTAAATATTGTGCAGGCCAATCAGGGACGACCGAACCGGGATACTGTCACTGCCAACATCGAGCAAGAACGTTTGCTCGCTGGCATATTGCTCGACGAGCGTGGCGGTGATTTCGGCAGGCGTTTCCATGCCGATTGTGACCAGCGGACCGTCGAAATGAGCAGCACAGGCGACACTGCCACTGTCGTCGGCATTGATCACCGCGACACCCTCAGGCGCCAACTGGTCGAAAATCCGACTTTTGGCGGCAATATAGCGGCGGCGATTGCCGTGAAAATCAAAATGGTCCTGTCGCACGTTCGTGACACAGGCAATATCAAGGCGAACCCCGGCGAGGCGATGCTGGGCGAGAGCGTGACTCGACGCCTCGAGCACGGCGTGCGTGCATTGATTGGCTTCCATTCGCGCCAGCCACGAGGCGACAACTGGCGCAGGAGGCGTGGTGTGATCGGCAGGCGCGGCCACTACGCCGTCGCAGTAACCCAACGTGCCGAGCATACCCAGGCGACTATCGGCGGCAGCCAAGATACCGCCAATCAAGTGCGAGGTGGTTGTTTTGCCGTTGGTCCCGGTGACGCCAACCACACGCAGGCGATGACTTGGATTATCAACCAGGCCCTGACAGATTAAACCAAAGGCCTGACGAGTGTCGGACACAAAACAAACCGGCAGACAGCAACCCGAGACTGGCCGACTGGCGACAATCGCCTTGGCGCCGCGGCGAGCCGCTTCAGCGGCGAAATCGTGGCCATCGAGATTTTGGCCAGGGAGCGCGACGAACAAATCGCCAGCGCGGCAATGGCGAGAATCGCCACTGCAACTCGTCACGCGAATGTCGTCGGCGCCGAGAAACTGCGCATCTGGCAGCAACTCGCGTAGGCTTAGCCCACGGACCGACGTGGTCCGATTATCCATGGCGTGCGGCCTCCGTGCCGACGGTGCGCTAGGAGATCGATTGAAAGCGGACGAGTAAAAGAAACGAGTCGGGCAGGGCTGAACTCAACCATCCTGGCGGGCTCAGACTGCAACGTCTCACGTTCGATTTCGGCAAGCAGTTCACCGGTCGAAGTGAGGCGGGGATTCTCCAAGATTTTCGAGATGTGTCAAGGTCGGAATACGGCCCGGCCCCAAGGATCGCAAAGTCCTGAAGAAGGGGGTCAGGCACATATTTTCGGCCAACGTTTGTTGGAGTAGGGAAAATCTTCTCGCCGAAAAATGAGCCAGACCCCGGACTTTGCAGCTCGCTGGCACGCTAGCGTGACTTGCCGCTCTTCTCTGACTTTCCGCTGCGCGACTCGATCGCCTTCACTGCATCCTTTGCCGCCTGCTTAACTTCGCGAACGCGATCGCCGCTGGCGTGCCGTTTGAGATCATCCAAGCTGAAGCTGCTGCCGACTTCTTCCAGAATGCCGCAGATCTGGAAACGCATTCTGGGATCTTCATTGTCGATCTGCCCGAGCACGGCGGCCTCGGAGACGGGCCCCATCTCTTTGAGAGCGTCGACCGCGACCATCCAATCGTCAGTAAACAGCATCTTGGCGATCGCGCGAGCGCATTTGTCTTCTTTGAACTGCGCGAGTGCCCGGATGGCGTGCTTGCGGGTATCGCCATGGCTGTGCTTGGCGCCATCCAGCATCTCAATGAGCGACGCTATATTCTTCCGAGTGGCCCACTTCACCAATGCCGCTGTCGCCTCTTCCTTGAGGAACGGATCCTTATCCGTGATGCCCCGTTGCAACGCTTTCGAGACCTCATCCCGCCGGAGTTCGTCGACTTCGATCGAGCGCAGCGTTTTGGCGGCTTCGCGACGCTTGAAAACATCGCCTCCCTCCAAGTCTTCGAGCGCGTAATCGATTTGCTCTTCGGGAGTGGTCGGCTCAGGTCGCTGGCGCGGGCGTTCTGGATGGATTGGTGGACCTTCCGACGGATCGGGACTTCTGGCCACGAGGCCCAATGGTTCGGCGGCGCCGGCAATGGCGCGCACTCGGTACTCCTCCCTGGCAATCCGCGCTGTCGCCTCGGCGTCTCGGCGTAAAAAGTCAGAGTAGCGACGCTGCTGATCGGCGGAGGCCGTGGGAGGAATGCTGGGAGTCTCGATCGCCTGATAGGCGTCTTGAAGTTCCTTGTGCTTCGCGGCCACTGACTTGGCGGATTCAGCGTCTTGCACGCTTTCCAACAGTTTGGCTAATGCGTCACGATTGGCGACTTTGCGTTCGAACCTCGCGAATTCTTTGTCGAGGTTGGGCGGGGCGATCTGCGGCGTCGGCGGACCACTGGGCTGGGGAGCCCGCTCCGGCTCGCGCTCCCTGGCCTGCGAATTGCGAGACCGGTCGCTACTCCACGGATCGTTCTTCAAGTTGAAGCCATCGTATCCACCTTTGATAGCTCCACCGCCAATCGCCACCACGGCCAACATGGTCCACGTAGGTAGGATGCCCTCGACTTTCCATTTCCGTGCGTGGGTATTGCTCAGCACCAGCGCGACGATTTCGCCAATGCCACATCCAAAGAAACAAAGGATGGCTGTGCCGGGACTACCATTCCATGCAATCCGAAACAGCGCAATTAGAAATACCACCATATTTGCCAATACGACCGCGCCGAAAAGCGTGGCGAGTCCCAGTTCCGCTCCAGCTCGATAAAACACAAGGCCGGAGACCACGATCATGGCGATCGCCCAGATCAATCCGAGAATCCCCAGAATCTGATCAGTCGTTTCGACGCCGCTAGACCGGTTCTCATCCTCATCGTCGTAGCGCGACTCGCGCACTTTGCGTTCAACCGGGGCCTTGCGCTTTTTGACGGGAGCAGGCGCCAGAGGCCCGGTCGGGTCCGCCTGGATCGAGATGCCGACCAACAAATCATCGAGCGGTGGACGTGCCCCAAGATCAACATCTGGCGAAGCGGCGGCACGCGATCCGGAACGAGACTGTCCTGCGCCAGCGACCTTGAACTCATGCCCGCATTGCTTGCAGCGCACGCGGCGGCCGATGAACGCAACGGTTCCGAGCGTGACATTGCCGCAACCTGGGCACGTCACATGCAGTGCGTTCGGATCGGACGCTGGTTGAGGAGCAGGACGCGGGGCGGACGCAGGCCGCTGCTTGTTGCCATGCGATTCTGCTACCGGCCGGGGAGTAGAGGCACGCGGCACAGGAGACGAGGAACGGTCCACCGTCGCCGCCGGCACTTCCAGTGGCGCGCGGCAGTTTCGGCAGGCGAAACGGCGCCCGGCGTATTTTTCGTTGACGTTGAACGTCGAACCGCACGCCGCGCAATTAACGGGAATCGACATTCGCTTGCCCAGGGCGTTGAAACCCGAATGGAACCAGAGCCAGTTTTGGAGGCGAAGCCGTGGAAACCTCCAATTCCGACGCACGCCCATCGTAACTTGCCACCTGTTAGCTGGCAAATGAAGGCGATTTTGTCGAAGTCTTCGATCGGTCGCATATGCAGCTAGCTCTGCCGGGTTGTGCCTGACTCGATCCACGCGAGCTTGACGGCGCATTCGGCAGGGGGACAATTGCGACTGAGTCTGAAAGCCGAATCGTAAAAAAACTCGCGGGAGCGTCTCGTGCCCAAGTTTGCCTGCATTTTGCCGGCTGCCGGAAAAAGCAGCCGCTTCAATGATCCGAACTACAAGAAGCCGTTTGCGCCGCTGGCGGAACGGGCGGTGTGGCTTCATTCGGCCGAAAAATTCTTGAACCGTGACGACGTGGCGCAGGTGATCGTGGTGATCTCGCCTGAAGATCGCGAGTACTTCGATTTCAAGTTCTCGTCGAACGTGGCCATCCTCGGAATCGACGTTGTCGAAGGGGGCGCCGAGCGGGCCGACTCGATCCAGAATGCGCTTGCGAAGGTAAAACCAGAGGTCGAGTACATCGCGGTCCACGACGCGGCGCGTCCCTGTCTGGTCGACGATTGGATCCAGCGAGTGTTCGACGCCGCCGTGAAAAGCGGCGCGGCGATTCTGGCAATTCCAGTCACTGGCACGCTCAAGCGAGTCAGCGGTGGTTCGCAAATCACCGAGACCGTCTCGCGCGACGGCCTATGGGAGGCACAAACGCCGCAAGTCTTCCGGCGCGATATCTTGCTCGAAGCCTATGCCCAGCGAGCAGGCTTTGTGGCGACCGATGACGCGCAATTGGTCGAACGTTTGGGAAAACCAGTAGCGGTCGTCCGCGGCTCGGCGATGAATTTGAAAATCAGCACCAAGGAAGACCTGCGATTGGCCGAACAAGCGCTGCGGGCGCTACCCAAGCCCAAGTTTCAAGGTCCGGCCCATCCTTTTGCTGGCGACGACATGTGGCGCTAACTCCGCGGACCTTTACGAGCGGAAATGGAGTTTCGCGTGTTGAGCTGGAAATTATTCTTGCGTAGTTGCTGGCACGATCGTGCGCGGCGTACGCAACTGCTGGCGGGCTTTGTCGTCCTGGCGGCGCTCGGCAATTTGCGGCTGCTGCGTAACGTGCGGCAATTCTATTCGGCGAACCGGCCAGCAGACCAGACAGCCGTGGCCATTGATCGTTTTACCCCGCTGCGAACGCAAATTCCGGCCGGGCAGGTGGTCGGCTACTTAGGCGACACTCGCTGGAACGCCGGCGAGCGCGAAGCGGCGCTCGATCGGGCACGGTTTGCGTTGGCGCCACGGATGGTGGTCTACGGCCTGGACCAAGAACTGGTGGTGGCTGATTTTCCGAATGGCGATCCGCCCGGCGTGCCGCCGTATTTGGAACTGATGGTGGACCTGGGCAATGGCGCGCGTCTTTACCGCAACACCGGAGCGCGGTGAATGGCGCTGCTCATCTCAAGCGGAATCTCGCTATTGGCCGCTTGGGCTGTCGTCGGCCTGGTGATTTCCGTTTTACCGCGAAGTCCGGGACGAGCCATCTTGCACGCCGGCCTTACGCTGGCAACCGGGCTGGGAATCGAGACTTGCCCCAGCTTTGTTTGGCTGGTCATGCGCGCGAGCGTCGATCGCCCCCTGGCCGAGTTGGATCACGTGATCGCAGGTGGTTTAGATTCTGGCTTTCTTGGCGTGAAGACGATCGCGCTCACCGCGTTGGCCTTCGTGGCAGTGATAGCTCATCGTCGACTGTCGGCAAATAATCGCGATGCTGTTGAATTGGCCACGTCGCGGATCCGACCGGCGTTGCTTGTTGCATTTGCGATTGTGTTCGCCGTGGCGGTGATCGGTTTCGTCTATGCTGCGCTTTCAGAACCCAACGGCGGCGACGACGCGCTTTCCATCTGGAATCTGCATGCCCGGTTTTTGTATTTCGGCGGCGTGGATTGGGAGCGCCCATTTGTTGCCGCCCGCGAACAGGGAATTCCCGCCGCCTGGCACTTGGATTATCCGCTCGGCCTGCCATTGATCGTGGCCAGCGGCTGGGCGGCCTGGGGACAGGCCGATCCCTGGTTGGGTTGGGGCGTCGCGGGATTGTTTACGTTCGGCACGCTGCTTGTGACCGTCGGAGGAGTGGCAGCACTGCGTGGGATCAATCAAGGACTTCTCGCCGGCGTCGCGTTACTCGGCGCGGTTGGCTACGTCCAAATCAGTGCGCGGCAATACGCAGACACTCCTCTCTCGATGTATTTTGCCGCGGCCTTGATTTGCCTCGTATTAGGTCAAAAGCTGAAGCCTGGTTCTGCGCGCTGGCTGGTGCTTTGCGGCTGGTTAACTGGACTGGCCGCTTGGACGAAGAACGAAGGGTTACTGTTCGCGCTCTGTCTGGGCGTCGCTAGCGCCGGGATGGCGATTCGCACGCGCGGCCCCCGCGAGATGCTGCGTGTCCTTGGCTTGCTGTTCACCGGCGCGGCGCTCCCGCTGATTTGCCTGGCCTGGTTCAAATGGCAATTAGCGCCGCGCAATGATCTGTTCGCGGGGCAAACCAATGTAGACCGCTGGGCGCGGATCTCCGATCCGGGTCGATATTGGCAGATCGCCACCGCAATGCTTAACCACTACTTCAATCTCGGCAAAGTCGCGGCCATCGCGGCGCCGCTCTACTGGATAGGGGCCGGAACGAGCGCCGACCCGACCGCGCGCCGCGCGAGAAATTTGATCGGCGCGATCCTGACGATGATGGTCGGCGGCTATTTTGCGGTCTACGTGATCACGCCAAGAGATCTCGCCTGGCACCTCAGTTCGTCAATGACTCGGTTGGCGGCGCAGTTATGGCCGTCGTTGATCTTGCTGATTTTCTTGGCGAGCCGGTCGGTGGATGGAGCGGCGGAGTCAGGATCCGCGCCCGGCGACGTAACCACGTTCGAGAGTTAGCTGCGAGCATTTCTTGTCGCAGCGCTAATCCCCAGATCGGCAATCCGTCGCGCCCACCAGCACTGCTGGCATTGTGGCGATTTCGGCCGAGCGATACAGTATGCCGCGCGTTGGGCGTGCGGCGCCGCCGCGAACGCAGAGTAACCCGAAAGCGAAGATCGTAGGAAATTGCCGGGAGTGACTGCCGATGAACGAGAATTCGCCCGCGGCCAAAGAAAACGCACGTAAAACCAATCGACTCCGCGCGCTTGGCCTTCGCCTCGCCGCCCTGGGGCTCTCGATTGCGCTGGCGCTCTTGGTTTGCGAGTTCGGCCTGCGCGCAGCCGGCTACAGCCCAACGTACATCAACGCGATGGGCAGCTTCCACCAGGCGGATGACGTTTGTGGCCATCGCGGCCTCGCGAACCTCGAAGCGCGATTCGCCAGCACGGAGTTCGACGTCCGAGTTGTGCATAACGAGGTCGGATTCCGGCGTCTCGAAAATCCAGAGCCAGCGGAGCGCGACGCGCGACGCGTTTATATTTTTGGCGATTCATTTGCCTGGGGATGGGGAGTGGACCAGGGCGAGTCTTACCCGGACCAGTTGCGATTGCGGCTGCGCGATCGAAACGTCGTGGGGCTGGGCGTGAATGGCGTCGGCACGGTTGCCGAGCACGAACTATTTGCCAGCGAGTGCCGCGACCGCCTGAAGCCCGGCGACGTGGTGCTGCTCACATTCTGTCAGAATGATTTCGCAGACAACGTGAATGGATCGCGACACGCCGAGGTCCGCGATGGCCAGGTGGTGCTGATGCCCCCGAATTCGCACCTACGACCGAATTGGAAGCGCACCTGTCAGCAGTCTTCCCACCTGTTCAACTACCTTTCGTTTGTGATCAACCGCTTTCAGCTTGAGCGCAGGTTGCGGCGAGACAACCAGGTTACCAGCGTGTCATCGCTCGCGAGCGCCGCGAAAGCGCAAGCGGCGCCACCGCAGAGTGAAGTGAAAACACGGGAGAACGTTCAACAGGTGGTCCACGTGGAGGAAACGGCCACGGCCCCTAGTCCAATCGCTGCGGCGACCATCGCGCCGTTGCCACCGGTTGCTCCGCCCCAAGTTGCCCCACCGCCAGCGCCCACGCCCAGCGGCGGAATGGCCGACCAAGTGATCGTCACGCGGCACTTTCTCGAAAAGTGGCAGCGCGAATGTAAGGATCGCGGCGCGCGATTTATCGTCGCGTTTATTCCTGGCATGGGCGAACTGACCGAATCACCCTTTGCATCGGTCGAATCGCTAAAGAGCAATGAGGCGGCGTTCCGCGACGCGTTCTTCTCGTGCGCGCATTCGCTCGACATCGAAACGCTGGATCTGCTGCCAGGCATGCTCGCCGCCAAGCAGGACCCGCAGTTGGGTCTACTGGCATTCCCGCGCGACACACATTGGACGGCGACCGGCCACCGCGTAGTGGCGGACATCATCGCCGAGCGATTAAACGAGAGCTCGACTTCGGTTCGCTAGCCTGCGACAAAATCCATCGACTGGCTACGTCTTGACGATATTCTCGCGGTGTTCGCGCACGTTCTTCGTGGCGTTGCGAGTGTCGATGACTAACGAGCCGTAGCGGACGATCTCGTCGTACTTGAAATCGCTGTGATCGGTGGCGATCAGCAGGCAATCTTGCGACTTGATGAACTCCGGCGTTAGCGCTTGGCTGCTCAAGTCCTCGACTTCGTGATGTCGCATTTTGGGCAGGCGCGGAACATGAGGATCGCTGTAGCTGAGCACGGCGCCGCGCTCACGGAGCAGGTCCATCAGTTCGAACGAAGGACTCTCGCGTGGATCGTCGACGTCCTTTTTGTACGCCACGCCCAGCATGCAAATTTTGCTGCCCTTGACCGGCTTGCCACGATCGTTGAGCTCGCGAACCACGCGATCAATCACATACTGCGGCATGTGCATATTGATCTCGCCAGCCAACTCGATAAAGCGCGTGGCCAGACCATGCTTGCGCGCGACCCAGGAGAGATAGAACGGATCAATCGGGATGCAGTGCCCGCCAAGGCCCGGCCCGGGATAAAACGCCTGGAAACCGAAGGGCTTGGTCTTGGCGGCTTCGATTACTTCCCAGACGTCGATGCCCATCCGGTCGTAGAGCATTTTCAATTCGTTGACCAGCGCGATGTTGACCGCGCGGTAGGTGTTTTCGAGGATCTTGCAGGCCTCGGCCACTTCGCAGCTTGAGACCGGCACCACGCGCACCACGGCCTGGCTGTAGAGCATCTCGGCCAGCTTCGAGCTTGTTGGATCCATGCCGCCGACGACCTTCGGAATGCCGCTAGCGCCGTAGTCAGGGTTGCCTGGATCTTCGCGTTCGGGGCTGAAGGCCAGGAAATAATCTTTGCCGACCGTGAGACCGCTCTTTTTTAGGATCGGCAGAACCACGTCGCGCGTGGTGCCCGGATACGTCGTGCTTTCCAGCACGATCAGTTGACCGGGGCGGAGCGATTTGGCGATGCACTCCGCGGTTTGCTCGACGTAGAGCAAGTCCGGGTCGCGGCTTTCATTGAGCGGCGTGGGAACGCAGATCAACACCGCGTCGGCTTCGGCCAGGCGACTCATCTCCGAGGTTGGCTCAAAACGGCCGCCTGACAGACATTCGCGAATCCAGCTGGCCGGGATGTGCTTGATATAACTCTCGCCCGCCTTCAATCGCTCGACCTTTTGCTGGTCGACGTCGAAACCGATTGTGCGGTAACCGGCGGTAACAAACGCGCGAATCAGTGGCAACCCTACGTACCCCAGCCCGACGACCCCAACACGAGCTGTTTTTTCACGGATGGCGGTTTCCAACGTTGTCATGCAATTGCTCGAGAGTTTGAAAGTGGACAATCGACGCCTGGGGACCGGTGTATCAAGGATAGCACCCAGGGCGGCACGGAGTCGGAGCGTGTGGCTCTTGCTGTGCGGCCGGGAGCTGCCAAAGGTCGGTCAGCACGCTGTTAGTTCGTGATAACACTGCTAGTTTGTAGTAACACTGTCGAGCGTGATGCCAAGCTCCTTCACCATGGAGTCGAACTTAGGCTGTTCAGCCGGCGCCAACTCTTTGCGATTGAGCTTGTACGTTTCCACCGCCTTCTTCATTGCTTCCGTGGCCGCCTGAGTATCTTTGTTCAACAAATGTGCTTGCGCCAGGTGGAAGTACTTCGAACCGGTTGGATGATCGACCGTGGCTAATTCCAAATCTGCGATGGCCTGTTTCGGATCTTTCTGGGCAATTTCCACAATGGCTCGGGTATCGAGCAAGTCGGACGTTGGGCCGAAGATCGTGACGGCCTCATCAATCAACTTCCGCGCGTCACCCGGCCGGTTTTGCACAGCCAGCAGGAAGGCCAGATTATTCAGAACGATGGCTCGCTGCTGACCAACCATTTCCGGGTTCTCGAGCAGACTCGCGTAAAGTTTTTCGAGATCCGGGTAAAGTTGTTGCATATCGAGCAGTTCCGCGTAAATCAGTTTCAACAACAGCGACTTGGGCTGCTTTGCGCTCGCCGTGCTGATCCACTTACCAACGCGATCGTAGTCCTCTTTCGACGCCACGGATTGCTTGTCGCGCAAGATCTGAATCGAAGCCCGCAGGACGTTGTCCGTCGGCAGATTATCGATCGACGATTCGCACAAGTCGAGGGCGTCCTTCAGCGAGCCGTGGCGCCCAAGGAACCCGGCCAGTTCCAACGTCCCCCGTGGGTCCAACACGCCGTACTCACGATACATCGGTTCGGCGGCGTCATTCAGTTTGAGTGACTCAAGCAACTGAGCGACCTGCAACAAGGTTGGCAACATCTCCTTTGGCATCGGCCGGGGGAGTAATTCGCGGAGCACCGCAACCGCTTCGTCAGGCTTACCTTGTTTGACGAGTAACTTGGCTTTGACCGCGGAAGTGATCGGATTGCCAGGCGCCGCTTTTTCGAGAGTACCCATCCAGAGTTCGGCGTCGCCCAGGTCGTTATGATCGATCAACATCTCAACGAACGGAGCGATGAACTTGGGATCTTCTTTGAACGTGCCTACCAATGACAGCATTTCATCTTTAGCCTTGGGCCAGTCACCGGTAACGTCATAAAGTCTTGCCAGCACCAGGCGACTTTCGCCCGCCAATGGCGTGGTTGCCCTGACCTCTTGCAACAACCGCACGGCCTTCAGACGAGATTCGGCCTCTGGCCTGCCGGCCAGCAACGCGGCAATGGTCGCCTTGTCGTTGGGATCCTTTTCGTTCAGCCGTTTCAGGGCTTCGACCAAGTCGGTATAGGTTCCGCGCCCTGCGATCATGATCGCAATTTCACGGTTGGCCCAATCGACCTGTTGCTTGTCGGCCAAATTCGTCGGCTTGACGGCCATCAATCGATCCAACTCTGCACGAGCTTTTACGAAGTCTCGATGGCGACCGTAGAACATCGCCAGAGCGCGCGTCAGGCCCAGATCATCGGGTTTCTCGTCCCGCGCTTTGAGCATGTGCTGCTCCGCGCCCTCGATGTCTCCCAACAACTCGCAACACTGACCTGCAATGACCTCGTTCAGCGGCTTTGAGATTTTTTCCACGCTGAGGTTGATGACCTCGCGGGCATCCGTCTCGCGGCGCTGGTCGCGGAGCAATTTGACCAACTCCTGCCACGAGGTGGGAAACTCCGGCTCTTTTTCAATTGCCTCACGGAGGAGTGCCTCGGCTTCGTCGTAGCGAGCAGCCCTGATCAACACCTGTGCGAGCCAGACGGTCTTGCGAGTTTCGTCGGGGTCCAACTTGTGAGCCTGCTCCAGCAACGTGATTGCCTTGGTCACGTTGTTCTCTGCCAAGGCCACGCTGACTTCAATCAGCTCGTTGGTGGCGCTAACCTCTTTGCTAGGCGCCCGCGCCATAGCTTCGGCCAGAATCTGTTGAGCCTCGGGGGCACGCCCGCGCATGGTCAGCAACTCCGCCAATTGGCGAATCACCGTATAATCCGTGGCCCCATATTCGATGGCCAGGCGAAGATTGGCGATCGCTTCGTCCGGTCGATTTTCAATCATGTCGATTTCCGCTTCCACGCGCGCCAAAGCGTTCCAGCGAGGGCGTTGCTCCTTGGCTTCGCCGATTTTCTTGCGGGCATCCTTGAGCATGAGACCGCGGTTCTCGACCTTATTGGCCCGCAACAAGGCGATATTTCGACGGACGTCGATATACTTGGCCTCGGGGCTATCAGCGCCTAGCAGACTCTTGATCGCTTTGATGGTCTCGACAACTTTGGCGTCGTCACTTTCGTTAATGCCGATGTCGAACAACACGAGCAGTGCCTGTTGATCGTCCTTATCGGTATCTGCAATCAGTTGCCAGATCTTGCGGGCCTCGACAAAATCGTGCATTCGAAAATAATTCGCGCCAATCATTTGTCGCAGTTGCCGCTTCTGTTCCGGCTTCAGTGATTTGTCGGATTCGACCCACTGCACGCCATCGGCCAGCGCCTTTTTCGCTTCTTCGGGCGGTAGCTCTGCGCCGCAACTGATCCGCATTGCTCTCAACTCGTAGACGTCGCCAACGGCCGCTTGCGCCTCATCGATCGCCTTGATCGCGCTCGCGGCGCCCTCGTTGTTGAACGTCAGATTGATCAACGTCAACCACTTCGTCAGGTTCTTTCCGTCGTCGGCCAACGCTTTCAGAATCATCGCCTTGGCCTGGGCCGGATCCCCCTTTTGGTCAACAATTTTGGTTTCGATCATTCCCAAATCGGCGGCATCTGGAAACGCGGCCTTCGAAGCGGCCATCACCTCGTCGATGTCAGTCCAATTGCGCTCGGCGACCGGCAAGCGGCTGTTCTGGTCGATCAACAGCGAGAGCAGCGCGTTCCGCACAACGACCAATTTCACGAAGTCTTCGATCTTCATCCGGCTCTTGAGGTCTTTGAATACCCTCAGTGCTTCGGCGTTATTTCCATTCGCTTGCAAAGCGCGACCGTATCCGATGAGCGCTTCGAGCGAGTTGGGCGAATTCCCGAGCGCGCTCTTATAAACTTCGAGTTGTTTATCCGACTGCTTCAAAACTTCGTAGCAACGCCCCAGAATCAGGTCGATCTGTGCTTGCAGTTGTGGCATCGACGCCCGCAAACGCTCGAATTCCCGGGTCGCCTCCAGCCATTTGCCATCGGCCATCAACAACCGGGCCTTCATGTACTCAATGTTGCGGGGGTCAATCGCCTTGCTTGCTTCCAAATCCTTCAGAATCGCCCGTGCTTGGTCCGTCTCCGTGCCCTGCAGCTTGATTTCGAACAGTACTTGCTTCAGTGCGGCGCTATCCGGTGCTTGCTTGACGAGCTCATCGACCTCGTCCAGTTTGTTCTCTTTGAGGGCCACTTGCACCAGCATTTGCACCATCCGCTCGTCCTTGGGATACAGTTGGCGCCCCTTGTTCATCAGCTCCTTCACCTTGTCGACCTGTCCCAGGGAGATGGCCATTTGCGCAGCCGCGAACAGACAGTCGGCATTGTCCGGCTCTAATTCAAGCGCCTTGCTGACGTCCGCTTGGATCGCATCTACCAGACGCTTGGTTTCCGCGTCGGATAGCTGCCGCCTGACCTCACGCAACCAATTCGATCGTACGAGATAGGCCTTGGCGTCATTCGGATTGGCCGCGACCATGTCCTCGATTACTTTGTCGGCTTCAGCTCCCAGTTCCAAACGATTTCTGAGCGTGACAGCCAATTCGAAATAGGTCTCAACCTTCTTCGCGCCCTTGTCGATTGCCTGGCGAAGCGTGTCCGCGCCTTCGCGGTTTTTTCCGGTTCGGGCCAGGCAGGTACCGAGCTTGGCTAACAACTCTGCGTCGTCCGGCCGCTTCTTCAGTAGCGCCTTGATATGCTCGATCGAGTCCTGTGGACGGAAGGCGTAGACCCCGAAGTCAACCAGTCGCTCGCGGATTTCGTCGTTCGCCGTATCGTTGCGCAACGCGCCTTCGAGCGCGCGGAGGCCGTCTTCCGCATATCTCAGCCGGTTTTCAGGACTTTGTTCCGCCAACTCGGCCAACAGGAACGCGCGCTTTGTCGCCGCCTCGGTGTCTTCCGGACGGTAGGACAAATATTGCGAGTACAGGTTTACGGACTTTTCAACATCCCGCTTGTCCCCTTCAGCCTCGTCGGCCGCTTGCGCGTCCTGAAGCAGCACTCCAGCCGTGCGCTTCATTTGGAAACCATGGAGGAAAAACATGCCTACCGCCGCGATCAAGCTCGCGGCGCCCAGCCAAAGCACGAGCTTCAGGTTCAACCTTTGCATTGCATACTCCGAGTTGCAGCCCGCCGGGTACTTGTCACGCGCGTCCACTACGCGCTGGCATCAGCGCCGGCGGCGCCACGAACAAAATCTACGTTAGCGAGAATTGAAATGTGATTTAAACCGACCGTTTTCTGAATCGTTCTCATCCGAACGCGCTCGAATACGACACGCCTCGATAACGGTTCCGAAGCCAGCCCATTCGATCCGTGGTCCATGGAATAGGACGCAACGGGCTCCCGAATAGAGCGATGATTCGTACGGGGATCTCAACGAAGAGCCGCGCCACCATCTGCGGTACTTCTTGACCGCTGACTATTAACTGCCGGACGGTTGTCGGCAGGTCAGCGATCTGCAAAACGGTGGCCTCAAATGCGCGAGAGCATCCGGCGCCCGACCTCGCGCCGCTGGCGACCACTCTACGTCGGCAGCCCCCCCTCTTAGCAGCAGTCGACCAGATGGTATGACTCATCCTATCCTTGCGCTCCGCCGTGTCAACGATTGCAAAGGCCTTCATCGTTGTCTCATAAACGACGCACTTACCGAGGTTTACGCCGTGCGGCATGGTCTCAGATTGGGCGAGTGATGGCAGCCCATCGCGTAGTTACAAAACGAAAGTCATTGGACTTCTGTTCACTCTACTTTTGGTCATTTATTGAGACTGCGATTACGTCGCTGATTGACGCGGGGTCAGCGAATGACGTTGTCCAAAGATGAATTGGCCGGAAGGTCGACTACTACGCTTTTTGGAGATGACCGATCGCGGTTCACCTAAGACTTTTCCGTATTTCAACTTATAGCACCCATTCAGGGGGACGGCCCGGCTTCCCGGCAAACTACGATCGAACCCTTTTTGTGGAACCGCGGAAATGGGGGAAAGTTTGCGGGCTGGTTTTGCCGATTCTGGGGGCAGCGCCGATTGGACGGTCTTTTCCGGTCAGGGCCTTTGTGGCTGTCTAGGCGAA
>Ga0268266_10000830_pt1 | contig 40399 bp, 18 predicted proteins | sample KBSS13metaG_FD_190356 | JGI IMG/M metagenome (GOLD analysis project Ga0268266, IMG submission 190356) | Switchgrass rhizosphere microbial communities from Kellogg Biological Station, Michigan, USA - KBS S1-3 metaG (SPAdes) (version 2) | ecosystem: Host-associated > Plants > Roots > Rhizosphere...
CACCGGGCAGATCGTCACGCAAGCCCTGGACAAGGCGAGCGACAATCTCCGCCTCACCCTCGTTGCGCCATCGTGGCCGGTCGAAGCATCGGGGCTCCTCCGAGGTATCGAGCCAAAGCAAGCTCTCTCCACGCAAGGAGGGGATCGCCTGGAGGCCATGATCTCTTTCAGTCGAAGGGTCGGTGCTCAGCTGACCGTTGTAGAAGACATTGCTCACCAGACGCGCGATCGGTTCGCGCATACGAAACTGGCGGGTCAGCACACCATGGGGATGCCACAGCCGCTTGCTGTGCACCGCGCTTTCCTCGCCGGCAGATTCGTCGAATAGATGCTTGAAAAGATCAAACCAGCGCAGGAGAGATTCACGATCCTGCGTCCGCTCGCGGAGCTCCGGATCCGGGCTCGCTTCACAGTGTTCGAGCAGCGCCTCCATTCTATCTCGCCCGAAGGCGGGTAACTGGCGGTGATCGCCGATCAAGGTCCAACGTTGCCCGCGGACCAAGGGGATGGCCAACTCGGTGGGCCAGGCTCTGGCTGCTTCTTCGACTATGACCCAATCGAACAGCTCGCCCTGTTCGGTGGTTCCCTGCAGATTGTACGGAGTCGCGGCGCCGCAGGTAGCGAAGACCAAGTTCGCACCGCGCCGGATGCGGCGCATGATTTCAAAGATGCTGGAGCTGACGTTGACTTTCCAGCGGCCGAGGATCTCCTGGATCTTCTCCGAGTCGTTGCGTGACGCAAGACGCCAGGAACAATATTTCTTGATGGTCTTGACGCGCTCTTCGGCAAGCGCGCGTGGCAGGAGGCTCTGGAGCTTGCCGCTCACTTTCACCTCCGACTGGCTCGAAGCGATGCGCACTGCGAGGAGCTCGTAACGCTCCAGGAGCGAGAGGATGCGCTCCGCCATGTTGTCGAGCGAGAAGTGTGACTGCGAGGTGACCAGAATGCGCTGGCTGGGGTCCTCGAGCAACTGCGCCTCGATCGCACGCGCGGCAATCGTCGTTTTCCCGGTTCCAGGGGGGCCATGGACGGCGTAGAGCTTGTCTGTGGAGAGGATCTCCTGGACCACCTTGGATGCCGGCCCCTTGAGCCCCTTGCCCGCGTCCTCCCAGCGTGGATCCTTACGGACGACGGACCGCGGACGGTGTAGCTGCTCGGGCAGGCCGCGGTGCTCGAAGAGCTCTTCCTTGGCGCGGCGCTGGCGCATGAGCAACTGATAGGAAGAGTTGCTCTCGTAGGGCTCGATCCAGCCTCTGTCAGGCACCACGAAGCTATCGGTACGTTGAACAACGATCTCCCCCGAATCGTTTTTTTCCAGCAGGTATCCCGAGCCTCTGTGGCTCGACGGCTGATCGCTCCAATAGACGAGCTTGTCGCTCTCGAGGTTGTCGAAGAAATCTCCGAAGGCGGCACGCCTTTCAAGCGTCGCAAAGGCATGGAGCAGGGAATTTGAATGGATTCTCCTGTTGTCGCGCGACTGATCCCAGCACAGGGTTACTTTGGGTTCATTACCCTTCTGACCTTCAGCCAACGTGAAGGGATATTTCCGCACGTCGAGCTCGGCCTGATGAACTTCCAGGAGTAAGGTGAGAGCGCGTTCGAACTCGATCTTCCATTTCGGTCGATGGACCTGATGCCGCACCCTTTCAAGCAGCGGTACCCAGGAAGGGCGTGCATCCTGGTCTTTTTTTCTCGGCCTTCCGGGCTCACTCTTGCGGAACTCGAGATCCGGCAGCCATTGCTGCAGGAGCCCTTGACTGAGCTCATTGCGATGCTCTCCCCGATCGAGCCGGAGGGGAAAGCGGATCTGCAGAACCTCGGGCACTTCGACCCTTTGCTGATTCCCGAAGGGGCTCTTGTCTTCCTCGTAGAGGCTCGCGAAATAGGCCCCGCTGCGCCCCAGCAGGACGTACTTGGCTCTCACCTGCATGAGCTCGTTCGTGATCGAGCTGCGGTAAGGAATAAAGCCATCCTCGGAATAGATCAGGGAGCCCCCCCTCAGATCGTCCTCGAGAAAGCTCTGCAGCTCCCGCCAACCTTCAGGCAATCGCGGATCTTGTGTGATCCAGCCCCAGGTGTAGAGCGTTCTGTGAAACTCCTCTGGAAAGACCCCCACGAGATGGGGAGACGCCGGCAGTGTCTCGCTCTGCCAGTGGGCAGCGATATCCCGATAGTTCTCCGTCAGCTTCCGCAGCAGCTCATAGTGAGTCAGTCGATTGCTGACTCTGTCTGCGAGCATGCTCTCGATGATCTGCGCGAGAATGGGTGGAATCCTTCGGGCCGCGCTGCCGATCTTCCGGCGGCGTTCCTTCCAGAGCTCCTCGAGCTTCGCCCAATCGCAGCGATCTCGCGTGAAGATCTCCCCGAGCTCGGGTTCCAGCTTCGGATCGATGAACCAACGGTACGCAAGCATACCCAGTCCATAGATGTCAGATCGCGCCTCTTCGAGAGCATCTCGTGCCGCGTCAGGATAAAGAAATGCAAGACGCTCGGGAGGGCATCCATCGAGCGCCGCGAGACCCTGATCAAAATAGAAGGGGCGGACCGTCTCGCCTTGGCTGCCGGGCAAAGTCCGGCCTTCGGAGCTTCTGCCATCGGTTTCCGGTCTCCGGCCGAGATGGCGCAAGAGATGAGACACAAGGGTGCTCATCTCGAATCGCGAAAGCCGCAGCATGATCGGCTCATTCGAAGAGGAACCGGGCTCTCGCGCCACTTCGACGGCGCCTGGCCAGATATTGCGATGATAGAGTCCCCGGCCGTGCATCTGCGAAACAGCATCGGCGAGAAGGATGAGCTGATCGAGTGCATCAATGGGGTGCTGCGCCATGAATTCCATGGCGCCTTCCACATCGAGCGAGTAGCGGCTCAAACTCGTGGCGATCCAGGCGACATCTTCGCCCGGCTCCTCGCCACCATCGCGCACGATAGGGAGATGCGGGTGCCCCAGGTCTGAAAGCCGGTTGAGGGCTCTCAGCTCCTGGTCCCACAACTCCCGTGCCGTCTCACCGAGCCCGCTGTAGAGCTGCAGGCGGACCGACTCGTCGTCCTCGCTCTCCATCTGGAACTGAAAGAGTACTCCCGGCAGGAGCTCGCGGCCATCATCGACGCGCGTCAAGGGACCGAGGCGGCTGCGCGAGCTCGCAAAAAGCTGGTCGACGACGTTACGGGCTTCGCCGAGCGTGAGGTTCATGGGCGTTCGCCTCCTGGTTCGCGTTTTCGCGCCGCGGCCTCGTCCGCAGCCTCGGCTTCCACAAGCTCGGGCAGAAGGACTCGGAAGCCGACGAGCTCGCTTTGCAAATACGGCCGGCTCGTCATGCGAGCCGTTGACCGCAGGGCATCGGCATCGTCGCGACAGCAGCCGCCTTTCAAAACACGGCCGGCGTCCGGATCTACCGGGGGAGGTGGCCTCCGTGGGAAAACTGTCGATTCTGAAGGCTGCCCCTGATAATCCCTGGTCCACACGTCCCAGCACCACTCGCGGACATTCCCATGCAGATCATAGAGACCGAGCGGGCTGGCTTCGCGCCGGCCGACGGGATGGCAACGCAGGCCCGAGTTGTCGCGGTACCAAGCCACCGCCTGGAGCCTATCCAGGGTTTCGCACCACCATGGCGCGTCGGAGCCCCCGTAACGACAAGCGTATTCCCATTCGGCTTCGAGGGGCAGGCGGGCACCTCGAAAACCATGACCGCGCCGCGACAGCCAGCGACAGAAGGCGACGGCTTCGAACCACGTCACCTGGACCACAGGCAAGTCTGCCAACCAGGCCCCCTCGCGCTGCGAGTCGAATGCGGCGTACTGCAGGCGAGTGACGGGAGTGGCCGCCAGACGGAATCCTTCCTCCAGCCGGACCTGCCGCACGGGACGCTCCTCGGGAGTTGCGTGGCTGCCCATCGAGAAGCTGCCGGGCGGTACGGCACACCAGTAGTCTACTTCGATGCCGTCGCCTACGGTGATGCTGCGGAACAATTCGGGCGCCGGCGGCTCCAGATGATCGTAGATGCGCCCAAGGGTTTGTTCCACCAAACCCGCGAGATCCGGCCAGCGCGCACGTCCTTGCAGCAAGGTTTCCTCAATGAAATAGAGATCATTGCCACGCCGGGTAGTCTCGCGAAGCCGATCCAAAAGTAAAATAGCCCTCTCGGGGTCACCGACAAGGTCGAATACCCTTTCGATCACTCCGCGGCGCTGTTTCCAGTCGGGCGTCAGCTTCAGGATCTTCTCCAGCGTATCGACGTGCAGCCCATGAGTGGTTGCGATGGTGAGCAGGCCCAGACCGGGACGCTCGCGCACCAGGGCCTCTACTTCGGTGTCAGGCTCCGGGAGCCCGCCGATCAGCAGGGCGAAGACCTCTGCCCACTGGCGCTCCTGACCGCCATGAATCACGGCCAGCTCAGCGAGCCGTGAGCGTGAATCACGCGCTCCGTCCTCGAGGACAGCCGGCGACATCTGGAGCTCCTTGTCTAGGGCTTCTGCCGCCAGCGCATCACGGAAGATCGGATGGAGGAACCGCCAGCTCTCCCACATCCCTCTCTCGGGAGCGAGAATCCCCGTCCGGCGTGCAATATCGTGGAGACACTCACCCAGGCTGTCTCGCCAGGTCGGCACCTGCTCGAGCGCCTCGCGCTGTGGCGTCGGCAGCTCATAGAGGATCTCCTCGAGATCCTTGAAAGGAATGGACTCCCGATCCCTCTTGACCAGGGCCAAGGCGATATGGCGCAGGGCATCGCGGACCACCGAGATCCTGGGCAATTGCAGGAGATGTGGGCGGTGCCGCCTTTCGAGGAGCCGATCGATGGATTGCCCATAGAACTTCAGCCGATTGCGATTTGGCTCCTGGCCGTCCTTCACGAGCAAGCCGAGGAGGGTCAGATTGAGTGGGTTGCCCGTCAGCTGGAGCAATCCGAGGTCCCCCTCGACGCGATCAAGCATCTCAGCGGCACGACTCTGCACCGCCGGATCGGTTCCACCGAACAGTTGAGCGAGGAGAGCGATTTTGCGCGGGCGATCGAGAGGTCGCAAGTGGACGATGCGAAAACCGCTTGGTGGCGCCTGCTCCACGGGACGGGAGCTCACGATGATCGCCGATTTCCGCCAGCTGTCCCGTAGAGTCTCCAGAAGGATCCGCGCCGCGTCCTGCTGCGGATCGCCCACTTCATCGAAGCCATCGAGCAGCACCACGAGACGTCCTTCATCGCCCGCACGGTCGAGCTCGTCGGCCAGCCCGCGAGCCCGGGAGTCGGCACGGCAGATCGCCTTCTCGATCTGCTCGCACATAGGAGTCGACTCGTTGATCAGCCGAGGAAGCGAAAAGAAGACGGGGATCCTTGCTCGATCTTCGGCGGCTGCCAACTGCGCTGCGAAATGCCGCAGGAGCAGGGTCTTGCCGCTACCGGGCTCGCCACGGAGGATCCAGCGCCCGGTAACGTTCAGGTGGCGTGGATCGAGGTCGAAGAGGCGCCTTAATCCTCCGAAGCTATTGCCGGCAAGCTCCACAGTAGGTGCGAGGTTTTGTCCGAAGTCCGGGTCGAGGTCGACCTCCACGAACACCGGTGGGGCATCCGGCGCGGCGAGCTCCGCACCCGGCGTCTCATGCTCGCTCCTCACCAGCCGCCAATAAAGATCGAATCGCGCTGCCGTGGTATCGGCTCTCACGAAGTACTCGCTGGCGAAAGCCGCAAGCTTCGGATTCCCCGGGTTAGCTTGGCGTAGAGCTGTGATCAGCGGTTCTATCCAATTGTGCCTTGCGGCGTGTTGGACGAGGCTGAACACACGAGCTTTATAGTTGCTATCCTCTACGAGCCCGTCATAGTCCTTGTCCAGCTCAAACATGAGCACTTGCTTCAGCTCTTCTTCCTTGAAGGCGTCCTGTATGGCCTCACATAAAGCTTTTTTCTGCTGCCCGGACAGGCCCATCATCCCCTCGACGTGTACAGCCGCCGGCGCCGGCCCGAGATCATTCGGGCACCAACGACCCAAGCTTGCCTCGTTCCTGCAGGAGCTGGCGGATCGCAGTGATGGGTATCCCCTGGTTGTAATCACCACGGTTTCCGGGTCGCCATCGCGGATCGCCAATATGATGGAGTGCGACAAGATTCCAGTTGGCATCGAAACAGGGCGAACCCGAGGACCCGCGAAGAGTGTTCGTGGAGTAGCGCAGGCGGGTCCGGTTCTCGTTGACGCTCAGAATGCCTTCGGTTTCGAAGGCAAGCTTCAAGGGAGCGGCCTCAGGGTGCTGGAGGATGAAGATGGGCTGTTTCGGTTTTACCAGCTCGTCAGTCTTCGGCAGACGAATGAAGCCACGGGGCGGGACATCGTGAAGCAGGGCCCCGCCGATCGGCGCGGTTCCAAGAGCCTCGCCGAGGCGCAGCAGAGCATAATCGAGACGATCTTTGGGTCGCGGGGCTCCCGGTGGATTGGGCTGGAGATCGAGCGGATCGTAGGGGCTTGCGTCGATCAGCCAATCCTCCTCCTTCAACCGGCAGAGGACTCCCTGGTGCACTGTAGCCCCGTCGCTTGTAACCCTGTAGTCGAAGCGCAAGCGCACCGAGGAGACATGGGAAGCTTCTCCCTTCTCCTCGATCAACGGCTCCATCACATGATAGTTGGTCATCACTGCGTCGCCGCTCACCAGGAATCCTGTTCCATAGGACATCCCGTCGTTGGTCGGCACCTCGACCCGGCAGACTCTTCCCTCAAGCTCTGCCAGCCGGCTCCGCCAGATGGCAACGTCTAGAAAGCTCCCGGCTTCACGAACGATCTTTTCCAAGCCGCGGGTCGCAGAGATTTCGGTCGCCAGGTCTGCTGCCTGAGCAGCCATGAAAAGCTTGTCATTGGCAGGATTGTAACGGCGAGCAGCCAGAATCAGCTGATCGGCCCAGTTTTGGCGGTTCGCGGTCTGGATCAGCTCGAAGACAATTTGCCTGAGATTGTTCCCGAGGGTGATTGTCGCCAGACTTCGATTCAGCTCGAAAGAGAGGAGCTGCTCGAGCTCGGAGCGGTTAAATGCGTCGCAGAGCGCGTCGCTCAGCAATCGGGATACAGGGCCATCGAGTTGCATGACTGAGGCATTCCACATCTAGCAAGACTTCACAGTTCTCCCAAGATCCTCTTATCGCTACATAGCCATTCAAGTACACGGCATCACGTTCGACTTCCATGAGAATATAGGAGTCCGCCGATCGCTACAATCCCGCCCAGCGCCCTTCGGTGCGACGAACACAACCATCCTCCCCCCTCTCGATCCGGGCCTCCTTGCGCCCGGCACATCGATACGCCACCAGCGCATGCGCGACTCTGGAGGGAACGGTCGAAGGATCATCCTGTACAGTTCCACCACAACTCAGAAGTATTCAGGTTGTCAGCGCTCGGCTCGGCCCGCCGCTCTCGCCGGTGCCTGCCGCAAAAGTTCCTCCAGCACTCGTTCCCCGAGAGCGGTCGGCTAGATGGCGAGCCGTTCCGGCAACGACTCGCTCAGGCCCAGAATCCGAGGCGTAGTGCACCCTCTCCCGGTCCCACACCCAGCGAATGGTCCTACATCCTACACACGCCGGAGTTCATCCAGAGGCCCGGGTGTGACCAACACGAGGCGCAGGCTGAGCGATCTTGCGTCCACGAGCCTCCTTCACGGCCCCTTCACACCCCCTCCATCTATGAATCCCAAACTCCCTCCAGGCAGGACCGCTTCGAGAGTAATCGCTGAAGCATCGAAGCGGTCCCGCCCGATTTAGGCGGCTCGGCGCGGGGGTTCCCTGCTCGCGACAATCCAGGCCGCCTGAGATATTCTGTTATGGCTTCCCTTTGCATCCAGGAGATCGTCCATGTCTACCTCCACCCCACCAACGCGGGAAAACCTCCCATCCCGTGTCATCGCCTCCCTCCGCCGCCTTCACTGGAAGGACGTACTCATCAGCGTCCTGGCCCTGCTGTTCCTCTCGATGTCGGCGTTCGCCTTCCGGGCTCCTCTGTCGAAGGCCATGGCTCGGTTCAGGGCGGGGGCTCAGGGGGGGGAGACGGTTTCGGTGTTCAATGTGGTGGTGGACCGGGAGGGGCGGCAGTGGTTTGACGTTTTGTTCGACAAGCCCGTGGGGCAAGGGAAGGTAGGGGAGGTTCTCGATCCGGCTCCGGCGAGGATCTCCCCGACGCTGGGCGGGTCGTGGAAGTGGCAGACCACTAACGCCTTGCGGTTCCAGCCGAGCGGCGGGCTTCCCGTCGCCAGCGAGTACAAGGTGGAGCTCGATCCGGCGAAGATCGTCAAGGAGGGGCAGGTCTTCACGGGGGAGACGGAGCTTACGGTTCGCACGGACAAGTTCCTCGTCGAGGAGGTCACCGTGCTCGAGGAGCCGGCTCTCGAGGGGAAGGCCAAGGTGGTCTATCGCGGGGAGATCCGGTTCAACTACCCGGTCAATCCCGAGACGCTCGCTCCCCTGGTCAAGGTGGAGGACCCGGAGGCGGCCAAGCCGATCGAGGTCAAGCTCGAGACGGACTACCAGAACCAGGTCATCGGCTACCGCACGGAACCGGTCCAGAAGAAGCGGGACGAGCGAAAGATCCGGCTCACCCTCCCCGGGGCGCTCACCCCCGCCAACGGCAACGCCCCCCTCGGCGAGGAGTACGTCAAGGAGATCGAGGTCGGGTCGAGCACCAAGCTCTCCGTCCGCAATGTCGAGGCGATGCCCGGGCCGCGCGAGTCGACGATCAAGGTGACCTTCTCCTCCCCCATCTCGGCCGCGGTCGCCGAGAAGTACGCGCAGATCGATCCGGCCGTCCGGGTCCGGTTCGCGGCGGAGCGCAACGAGCTGTCGATCACCGGCGAGATGGAGCCGGGCGCGACCTACTCGCTCGCCATCGGCAAGGGGATGCCCGCCACCGACGAGGCCGTCCTCCAGGAGGACTTCCAGCAGGACGTCGAGTTGCCCGACCTCGAGCCCACGGTCGGCTTCCAGAGCCAGGGGATGTTCCTCTGGAGCCAGGGGCAGCACGCGGTCGCCATCGAGGCGGTCAACGTCCCCAAGGTGCGGATGACGATCGACCGCGTCTATCTCAACAACCTCTTCTTCCTCTTCGAGTACGGGGGCTTCTTCGAGGAGGAGACCGGCTATTTCGGAGAGCTCAACCACGCCCTGGGCGACCGGCTGAAGGAGACCACGCTCAACGCCGGCGGCCGCAAGAACAAGCGACGGACCTATCCCATCGATCTCGACAAGTTCATCAACACCAAGGAGCCGGGCCTCTACCGCGTCTCGGTGGGCCAGCCGGACTCCGAGGAGGCGTCGCAGCGGTGGGTGCTGCTCACCGACCTCGGCGCGGTCGCCAAGCGCGGCCCGGGGGAGTTCCTGGTCTGGGTGTCGTCGCTCAAGGACCTCGCGCCCGTATCTGACGCCAAGGTCACCCTGATCTCGGACCAGAACCAGACCCTGGCCTCGGGGCGGACGGACGGCTCCGGGATCTGGCGGACGAGCGATGCCAAGGCTCTCGGCAAGGGGACGCCGTACATGGTGACGATCGAGAAGGGGGACGACTTCACGTTCCTCCTGCTCAGCCAGATGACGGTGGACTCGACGGGGCTGGACGTCGGCGGCGCGGAGGCTCCAGGCGAGGGGTACACGGCCTTCCTCTATGGCCAGCGCGACATCTACCGGCCCGGGGAGAAGGTGCAGGGGCTGGCGATCGTGCGCGACGGCGGGCTCCACATCCCGCCGTCGATGCCGGCGCTGCTGCGCCACCGCGATCCGCAGGGGCGGGAGATGGAGACCCGCCGGCTGACGACGGGGGAGAATGGGCTGGCGCCTTTCGATCTCGACCTGCCCGCCTACTCGCTGACCGGCCCGCACACGCTGGAGCTTGAGGTGGCGCAGAAGGTGATCGGCCAGTACCGCTTCCAGGTGGAGGAGTTCGTGCCGGACCGGATCTCGGTCACGATCGTTCCCCCCAAGGAGAAGATCGGACCGGGGCAGACGCTCGGCTACCAGGTGCAGTCGAGCTACCTGTTCGGCGCGCCGTCCGCGGGGCTGCCGGTGGAGACCCGGGTGCGGCTGGTGGACTCGACGTTCGCGCCCAAGGGTTTCGAGGGGTTCAGCTTCCGCAACGACGACCGCAAGCTGGACGACAAGGAGGTGCTCTCGACCGACGGCAAGCTGGACGACGAGGGGCACAGCGATTTCAAGGTCGAGATGCCGGCCGGGACGCCGGTGCCATCGTCGCTGGAGGCGGTGATCACGGCACGGGTGCAGGAGCAGGGGGGGCGCGGCGTGGCGGCGATGCAGCGGCTGCAGGTGCACCCCTATCCTTCTTATATAGGGGTGCGGCGGGCCGGCGGCAAGCCGGGGGAGGAAGGGTTCGCCGATCCGGGCAAGCCGGCCGGGTTCGAGTATGTGGTGGTCTCGCCGGAGGGGAAGGAGGTCCCGTCGGGGGGCTTGCGGGCCGACCTCTTCGAGGACCGCTGGAACACGGTGCTGCGCAAGACGGCCGCCGGCGGCTGGGGGTATGAGACGACGCGCGATCCGGTGCTGATCGCCTCGCAGGCGATCCCGGCGGGGAAATCGCGCGGCAGCTTCGAGATGACTCCCAAGCGGTACGGCAGCTACCGGGTGGTGCTGACCGATCCGGACTCGCAGGCGTCGGCCGCGGTCGAGTTCTACGCCGCCGGCTGGGGGACCTCGCCGTGGGCGATCAAGAATCCGTCACGGCTGGAGCTGGACCTCGACAAGACGGAGTACGCGGCCGGCGACACGGCGACGGTGCAGGTGCGGGCGCCGTTCCCGGGCAAGCTGCTTGTAACGGTTGAGCGCGACAAGGTGCTCGACACGCAGATCTACGACCTCAAGGGGAACACGGCGAAGATCGAGCTGCCGATCCGCGCCGAGTACCGGCCGAACGCCTACGTCACGGCGACGCTGGTGCGGGCGGTGGGGGACCTGGAGGTGGGCTCGGCCGGCCGGGCCTTCGGGGCGGTGCCGATCTCGGTGAACCGGACGGCGAATCACCTGGCGCCCCAGATCTCGGCGCCGGACCAGATGCGGCCGGGGCGCGAGCTGCCGGTCACGGTGAAGACGGCGCCGAACGCGGTGGTGACGGTGGCGGCGGTGGACGAGGGGATCCTCCAGCTCATCGCCCAGAAGACGCCGGAGCCGTTCGACTTCTTCTACCGGAAGCTGGCCCTGGGGGTGACCTCCTACGACACCTTCAGCCTGCTGCTGCCGGAGCTCAAGAGCCTGACTCCCGGCGGCGGCGAGGGGGCGGAGGGGGCGGGGCAGTACGTGCGGACGGAGGGGATCCGCCGCGTACAGCCGGTCGCCTTCTGGTCCGGCCCGGTGACGGCGGACGCGGACGGCGTCGCCCGGGTCTCCTTCAAGGTCCCCGAGTTCCAGGGGGCGCTGCGGATCATGGCGGTGGCGATCGACGTCGACAAGTTCGGCTCGTCGTTCCGCCTGACCCGGGTGCGCAATCCGCTGGTGCTCCTCCCCACCCTGCCGCGCATCCTCTCCTTCGACGAGACCTTGCAGGTGCCGGTGACGGTGCGCAACGACACGGGGAAGCCGGGGTCGATCCAGGTCGGGCTGACGGCTCAAGGGCCGGTGCAGATCGAGAAGCCGGCGCAGGCGGTCGAGATCCCGGTGGGCCGGGAGAAGACGGTCTACTTCACGGTGAAGACGGGGAACGCGGAGGCGAACGTCCGCTTCACGGCGACCGCGTCGGGGAACGGCGAGCAGTCGAGGTCGACGACGGAGGTGTCGATCCGCCCCGATCTGCCGGAGGTCTCGGTGGAGAACGCCGGGGCGGTGGGCGGCGCGGCGGTGGAGGTGGCGGCGAAGGATCTGGAGACCTACCGGCCCGAGACGGTGCGGCGGGTGGTGCGGGTGAGCCCGATCCCGATCGTGCAGTTCGCGGGCAAGCTGGAGCACCTGCTCCACTACCCCTACGGCTGCCTGGAGCAGACGACGTCGAGCGCCTTCCCGCTGATCTACCTCGGGGACATCGCCCGGGCGCTCGATCCGGCGCTGCTCGATCCCAAGAAGGGGCACGAGGATCCGGCGACGCTGGTGCAGGCGGGCATCCGGCGGATCGCCAGCATGCAGCTCCCCGGCGGCGGCTTCTCGCTCTGGCAGGGGGAGCAGACGGTGCATCCGTGGGGGAGCGTCTATGCCACGCACTTCCTGGTGGAGGCGCGGAAGGCCGGGCATCCGGTGGAGGACAACCTCTACCGGAACGCCCTCAACTGGCTGGCCGGCGAGGTCAAGGCCAAGGGGACGTACGGCAGCGAGGAGCTCGAGCGGACGGTCTATGGCCTCTACGTGCTCTCGCGGGCCGGCAAAGCGGACCTCGGGACCATGGACTTCCTGCGCCAGAAACAGATGAAGAACCTGCCGCCGCAGTCGCGGGCCCTGCTCGCCGCGTCCTACGCCGCGGCCGGGAACCCGCGGGCGACGCAGGGCCTGACGGCCAACCTCGGGGAGGTAGCGGAGATCCAGCGGCAGACCGGGGGGAACTTCGATTCGGCGATCCGCAACCGGGCGCTCCTGCTGCTGGCGCTGATGGACGCCGATCCCAAGAGCCCGAAGATCCCGGCCCTGGTGGACCGGCTGGCGCGAGACGCCCGCAACGATTCCTGGTGGACCACCCAGGAGGAGAGCTTCACCCTGCTCGCCCTCGGGCAGTTCATCCAGCGGCAGGCGCAGCAGCCCCCCTATTCGGGGACGCTGCTGGTGGGTGGCAAGACGATCGGCACGTTCGACAACCGGACGGTCACCTTCCCGGCGATCGTCGGCGGCGGACCGGTCCAGTTGCGGATGAATCCGGGGTACAAGCCGGGGGCGGCCTTCTACAGCGTGATGACGCGCGGAGTGCCCAAGGACGACGCCTTCAAGCCCGCCAGCCAGGGGATGGAGATCCAGCGCGAGTTCCTGGACCGCGACGGCAAGGCGATCGACCTCAACGCCGTCAAGCAGGGGGACCTGGTGGCGATCAAGACCAAGGTGCGGAGCGTCTCGGGGGAGATCCACAACGTGGTGATCGTCAATCTCCTCCCCTCGGGGCTGGAGGTGGAGAACCCGCGGCTGCAGAGCACCGAGCAGCTCCCCTGGGTGACCGACGCCAACCTCCAGCCGCGCTACATGGATCTGCGGGACGACCGCATCCTCCTCTTCACGGACCTGCCGGCCGACTCCTGGCAGACCTTCTATACGCTGGTGCGGGCGGTGGCGCCGGGGCGGTTCCGGCTGCCGCCGGTGCAGGTGGAGGCGATGTACAACCCGGCGATCCGGGCGACGGGGGAGCGGGGGACGATGGAGGTGGGGGTGCGGTAGCAGGCGATGAGATTTTCTCAGACGTACCAAAACCGCCGCCGGATCGCCCTGGGGATCGCCTTTGCGATCCTCCTCGCCTCTCCCTGGCTCTGGTTCCGGGCTCTGGACCTCCTCTTCCCGTTCCCCTGGGAGAAGCTGCAGCGCCCTCCGGCCGTGGTGGTGACGGACCGCCAGGGGGAGCCGCTGCGGTTCTTCCTGCCGGCGGACCAGCGGTGGCGGCTTCCGGTGCGGCTGGCGGAGCTGCCCGCCGAGGTGCGGAAGGCTCTGGTCGCTTCGGAGGACCAGCGGTTCTATCGCCATCCGGGGGTCGATCCGTTCGCGGTGGCGCGGGCGATGATCTCGAACCTGCGGCATGGCCAGGTCGTTTCAGGAGCTTCGACGATCTCCATGCAGGTGGCTCGCATGGCCGATCCGGGGGCTCGGACTCTGGGGTCGAAGATCCGTGAGAGCTTCCGGGCTCTCCAGATCGAGCGGCGGTTTTCGAAGGACCAGATCCTGGAGCTGTATCTGAACCTCACTCCCTACGGCGGCAACGTCGAGGGGATCGGGGCGGCGGCCTGGTTCTACTTCGGCAAGGAGCCGGACCAGCTCTCCCTGGGGGAGATCGCGATGCTGACCGCCCTCCCCCGCTCCCCCGTCCGCTACGACCCGACGCTTCACCCCCGGGCGGCCCAGACAGCCCGCGACCGGGTGCTCGAGCAGCTCGCGTCGCGGGGGGTGTTCTCTCCCAAGGAGCTCGACTCGGCGCGGCGGGAGCCGCTCCCGCGGGCGCGTCGCCGGCCGCCGTTCCTGGCCCCCCATTTCACGGAGATGGTGGAAGGGCAGTTTCCGGGCGAGGCGCGGATCCGCACCACGCTCGACCGCTCCATGCAGCAGATCGCCGAGGCGCAGGTGGCGCGGCGCGTCCGCGAACTGCGGGACCAGGGGATCGGCAACGCCGCCGTGGTGGTGATCGACAACCAGACCCGCGCCGTGCGGGCGCTGGTCGGCTCGGCCGGGTTCCGCGACACGTACTTCCAGGGGCAGGTCAACGGCGCCGCCGCCCGCCGCTCGCCGGGATCGACGCTCAAGCCGTTCCTCTACGCCATGGCCATGGACCAGGGGCGGCTGGTGCCGGACTCCTACATCCTGGACATCCCCACCGACTTCGCCGGCTACGTGGCCGAGAACTACGACGAGCGCTACCGCGGCCGGGTGACGGTGCGCGAGGCGCTGATCACCTCGCTCAACGCCTGCGCCGTGCGCCTGCTCGCCGAGGTGGGGCTCGCCGACTTCCACCGCCTGCTGCGGCGCGGCGGTCTCTCGACCCTCGACCGGCCGGTGGGGAGCTACGGCCTGCCGCTGGTGCTCGGCGCCGGGGAGGTGCGGCTGCTCGACCTGGTGAACCTCTACGCCACGCTCGCCGAGGGGGGGCGGCACCTGCCGGCGCGGGTGGTGGAGGCGGCCCCTGGTACGCCGGAGCCGGACGCCGTCCCGCTCTTCTCCCCCGAGGCGGCGCACGCGGTGACGGAGATCCTGACCAGCGTCCGCCGGCCCGACCTTCCCGAAGCCTGGGATCTGACCCGCGACGTGCCGGGGGTGGCCTGGAAGACGGGCACCTCGTATGGCCACCGGGACGCCTGGGCGGTCGGCTTCTCGGCGCGGACGACGATCGGCGTCTGGGTGGGGAACTTCGACGGCAAGCCGCGCAAGGGGATCTCGGGGAGCGTTCACGCCGGGCCGCTCCTCTTCGACCTCTTCCGGGCGCTGGAGAGCGGCGGCCGGGGGCCGGTGGAACCAGGGGGACTGGTCCGCGACGAGATCGAGGTCTGCGCCTTGAGCCACCAGCTTCCGGGGCCGTTCTGCCCGGAGCGGGTGCGCATTCCCTATCTGCCGGGGCGGTCGAAGCTGACCGCCTGCACGCTTCACCGGCGGATGCTGGTCGACTCGGCCACGGGCGAGCTGCTGGCCGGGGACTGCGTGAGCCGGCGGGCGCACGACTTCCGGCTGTTCACCCTCTACCCGCCGGAGCTGGTGGCCTGGTGGCGGTCGCAGGGAAATCCCGTCACCGACGCGCCGCGCCTCTCGCCGGCTTGCGAGGGGGTTCCGGACGGCGAGCCGCCGCGCATCGTCTCGCCGGACGGCGCGACCCCGTACCGGCTGCGGCGGGACTCGCCGGAGGAGTATCAGAAGATCGCTCTCGTCGCCCAGGTCTCCCCCGGGGTGCGGCATCTCTACTGGTATCAGGACGGCTCCCTGGTCGCCACCACCGAGGCCGCCGCGGCGGCGGGGCGGTTCCTGCCACCGGTCCGCGGCGAGCACCGGCTGGTGGTGACCGACGATCTGGGGCGGTCGGACGGGATTACGTATCGCGTGGAGTGAGGGTCCGGAATACGGGCCCCTTCCGTACCGGTTCTTGATGAATGGAACTGTAGATTCACATCGTAAGTCGTCAATATGACCGACCAGCATTTGACACTGTGGACTCCGGAGGCGTAGATTCCTGGTTTGTGGGGGTAGGTAAGATGCCAGCACTACGCAAGAGCGTGCCGCTGATTTTCGTTCTGGCCCTTTTGGGACAGGGCGCGGATCTCCGCGCGGAGGTGCGCCGCTCAGGGGTCGCGGGGCGGGTGGTCGGTGAGAAGAATCCCCTGGCCGCGGCTCACATCTACGCCTACCAGCTCGCCGATCTCTCCTTGCGCAAGGTGATGACGGACGGGCAGGGAAACTTCTTCTTCCAGAACCTTCCCGCCGGGCTCTACAAGATCATCGCCCACAAGTCGGGGTTCATACCCGCGATGATCGCGATCCCGCGCGAGACCGCGAAAGCCTATCAATCCATCGAGATGCAGCTCTCCAAGCGGCAGGCCGGACAGGCGGATGGGGACGATTACTGGACCCTTCGCGCCCAGGTGCCGGCCGACGTGCTGCACCAGATCGAGATCGCCGAGGCAGGAGCGAACACCGTCCAGATCGACGGGCTCAGCTCGTTCGGCTTCGGCGCCGGCTCGCGCATCGACCTCCCCAGCAGTTTCAAGGGCGAGATGCAGGCGCTGACCGGCGTCGATCAGATCGCGGCCGAGGGGGGCGGGCAGATGACCGGCGCCGGGCTCGGGCTCAAAGGGCATGTCGGAAACACCAGAGTCGACCTGCGCGGCCGCTTCGTCCAGGTGAGCCCTGATGCCACCTACCAGCCCAGGGGCGCCGCCGGCGCCGGCACGGGCCAGACGAGCAGCCTCGACATCAACCTGGTGCGTGGACCGAACAGCCGGGTGAGCATCCAGTCGTTCAACAACCGGATGATCTCCCGCGGCGAGTCGGACCGCGGCGCGCCGGTTGACATGGAGCACTACCAAGTCGGCTGGTCGCAGGGCGTGGGCGAGAACGGCCGCTCGGAGATCATTGCCCGTTACACGACCGAGAACAACTTCCATCACCAGGCCGCGATCGATCCGCTGGACATCCCGGACTTCTCGCGGACCTGGAACGTCGAGGCCGCCTACACGGAGACGTTCAGCGACCGCAGCTCGCTCCAGGGGGGCTTGCGCTATCGCGAGCGCCAGTTCGGCCTCGGCGCCACCGACCGGCCGGGCAGCCAGGCCAATCAGCGCCAGGCCCTGTCGAGCGTCGACCTGTTCAGCCGCGGCGGCCTCCGGGTCCAGCCCGCGGTGCTCATGGAGTACGGCCTGTACAGCACGCTTTCGGACGGCAGCTTGTCGCTGACGCCCCAGGGTGGGGTCGTGCTGCAGGTCAGCTCCGACTGGCAGTTCGAGGCCTCCGCGGCCTACCGGGTCTACCGGGACCAGACGGCGGCCCCCGACTTCCTCCCCTCGCTCTACCAGCAGCGCGAGCTCTGCGAGCAGGGGAGCCAGTCCTGCTACCAGTTGAACCTGACGCGCAAGGTGGGCACGGACGATTCGCTGACCTTCGGCGCCGTCCAGCGCGAGGTCGCGGACACCCTCCGGCTCTACTTCAGCGATGACTTCTTCGATCGCTCGGAGAGCCTCTACCTGGTGCGCGGCGACAAGCTGCCGGAGCTGCGGTTCGGCTTCCAGCACAAGCTCTCGCCTAACGTGACGACCAAGCTCGACTCCAGCCTCGCGGCCGGCGGCGGCGGCACCTTCACCGGCTCGGACGGGATGGCCTACGAGAACCGGGTGCGCTACCTGGTGACCTCGCTCGACACGCAGTTCCTCGGCAGCTCGACGGGGATCTTCGTGGCCTTCCATCATCTCGAGCAGCAGCTCGCCCCCGCGGGCGGCGCGCCCGGGCGGACATCGTCCGAGATGGACTTCGAGCGGCTGCAGCTCATGGTCAACCAGAACCTGAACGTCCTGCTCGACCTCGCCTCGGACTGGGCGGTGCAGCTCAACATGGAGCTCAGCCGCGGCGTCGATCCCACCACCCGCGTGGCCTCCGACTCGATCCGCCGGCGGATCCTCGGCGGCATCGCGGTCAAGTTCTAGGCTCTCCTACGATCCTCGAAGGAAGGGCGACCGCAGGTCGCCCCTACAACCTTCGTTGAACCCAACCTTGTGCCGGAGGTTGTAGGGGCGACCTGCGGTCGCCCTCCAGGATCTCCCCCAACCGCTTGAATCCAAAAAACCGGAGCACATCCGTTTTTCTGGACCTTCTCCCCGAAAAGCGTGGCAAAATGGGCACTTAGGGGCAATTCAAATTGCCGTTCCCGTGGCATAGAAAGTGCTTCTTAGCCCCTTGGCAACTAGGGGAGCTTTTCCGACTTTGTTCACCGTCTCATGATCCGGTCCCGTATCTTTCGCCTGGCGATCTGCCTGGCGCTCGCTCTCCTGGCCGTAGGCCTCGGGGGCTTGAGCGTTCAGCGCAAGGTTCAAGCCTTCCAGCCGCTCGGCTTCGAGGCCGCGGCTCGCAAGGGCGCCTTCGCCGTGATCGCGGTGTCCCGCCCCGAGTCGGGGCTGAAGCCGGGGGACCAGATCCTGCTCGTCAACGGCGGCGAGATCGCGACCCGCGGGCAGCTCACCCAGCGCCTCCAGGAGAGGCCGGACAGCGAGCTGACGGTCCTTCGCGCCGCTCCGGGGGAGGAGCAGCTCCAGCGGATCCGCTACCACCGGCCGGCGGTCGCCTTCGACTTCCCGTTCCTGATCCTCGCCCTTATCGGCGCCGGCTACCTCGGCATCGGCCTGTTCACGATGGTGCGCCACGGCGGCCGGCAGAGCTTCCTGTTCTACCTCTGGTGCCTGACCTCGGCGACGGCCTACCTGCTCACCCCGACGCCGCCGGTGGACCTCGCTTTCAAGGCCATCAGCCTGTTCGACGCCGTCGCCTACATCCTGCTGCCGGCGTTGACGCTCCACCTGTTCCTGGTCTTCCCCTCGCCGCTGCCCGGCGCCGAGCGGTTCCGGCGGCTGATCCCGTTCCTCTATCTGCCCGCGGCGGCGCTGCTCGCCCTGCGGCTCGACCTGATGCTGGCGAACGGCCGCTGGATCTTCGGCGGCCTCAGCGCGTCGCGGGTCCAGGCTCTCGACCGGATCGATCTCGTCCACCTGGTCGTGCTGGCCCTGGCCGCCGTGGCGGTGCTCTTCCGGCGCTTCCGCCGGGGCGCCGCCTGGGAACAGCACCGCCAGCTCCAGTGGATCGCCTACGGCGTCGGCGGCGGCTACCTGCCGTCCATCGTCTTCTACTTCCTGCCGTACGTGCTCCACCTCCACGTCCCGATGGTGCTGAGCTCGGTCGCGGTGGTGCCGCTCGCCCTGGTGCCGCTGACCTTCGCCTACGCGATCCTGCGCTACAAGCTGTGGGACATCGAGGTGATCGTCCGCGACACGATCTCCTGGACGATGACGCTGCTGCTCGGCATCATCGGCTTCTCGGTGATCAACCTGCTGGTCAACCGCGGCATCGCGGAAGAGCTGTCGCTGGCGCGCAACCTCCTGACCTTCATCTCGGGCCTGGTGCTGGCCAGCCTGCTGGTGCCGGCCCGCTCGGCGATCTCCTCGGTGCTCGAGCGGCTCCACTACCGCGACACCTTCGGCAAGCGCCGGGCGCTCTCGGGCTTCGGCCGCGAGCTGCTCCACGAGCGCGACCTCGGCCGCCTGTGCGTGGCGCTTCTCGACGGCATCGAGGACGGGGTCTCCCTGGAGCGGGCGAACCTCTATCTGGCGCAGGGGGAGTCGCTGCTCGCCGTCCGTCCGGAGGCGGAGCTGCCGGACCGCCTGCCGTTCGACGTGCTGGGCCAGGAGCTCTGGGCGCACGACGTCCGCACGCTCTCGGGGGTCGCGATGCCGGGCGAGCCGCTGTCGCTCGCCACCCGGCTGTTCGTGGCCGGGTACCGCTACGCCTTCCCGCTGTCGGTGCGCGGCCGCGGCATCGGCATCGTCCTCGCCGGCTACAAGCAGGATCACGCGCCGCTCAACAGCGAGGACTCGGAGCTGATCCGCCACCTGCTCAACCAAGCGGCGCTGGCGATCGAGAACGCGCAGCTCGTCGGCCAGCTCCAGGTGCGGCTCGAGGAGGTCCAGCAGCTCCAGCGCTATACGGAGGGGATCTTCGAGTCGTCGCCGGCCGGCATCGCGGTGCTCGACGGCGAGCGCCGGCTGGTCTCGGTCAACGCCGCCTTCGCCCGTCTCGCCGGCCGCGACCGCGCGGAGCTGATCGGCCAGGGCCTGGAATCGACGCTGCCGGTGGAGCCGCTGCCCGCTCCCGGCGAGGGGCCGATCGAGGTGAGCTGGTGCGACGCCACGGGTGGCGAGCGCCATCTCCAGCTCTCGCTCGCCGCCTTCGACCGCGGCTGGCGCCAGGGGCTCTACGTGCTGGTCATCCACGACGTCTCCGAGCGGGTGGCGATGGAGAACGCGATGCGCGAGAAGGACCGCCTGGCGGCCCTCGGCATGCTGGCGGCCGGCGTGGCCCATGAGGTCAACACGCCGATCACCGGCATCTCCAGCTACGCCCAGATGCTGATCGAGGACACGGACCCCTCGGATCCGCATTACGAGATCCTGAAGAAGGTCGAGCGGCAGACCTTCCGGGCGGCACGGATCGTCAACAATCTTCTCGAGTTCGCCCGCAAGCGCGACAACGAGCCGAAGCCGGTGGCGCTGGCGCCGCTGGTCGGCGAGACCCTCGACCTGCTGGAGGACCGGATCTCCAAGCGGCGCATCGAGGTTGCCTGGACGCCGCCTTCCGAGGGGACGGAGGCGTTGCAGGTGATGGGCTGCGACGGCGAGTTGCAGCAGGTGCTCACGAATCTGGTGCTCAACGCGGTCGACGCCATGAACGAGACCGGCGGCCGGCTCGGCATCACCCTGGAGGCCGCCGGCTCGCTGGTCACCCTGCGGGTGCAGGACAGCGGACCGGGCATCCCGGCCGAGAAGCTGGAGATGATCTTCCAGCCGTTCTATTCGACGAAGCTCAACCGGGGCGGGACCGGTCTGGGGCTGGCGATCAGCTACGATATCGTGCGCCGGCACGGCGGCGATCTGCGGGTGGCGAGCCGGCCCGGGGAGGGCGCCTGCTTCCTCGTGGAGCTCCCCCGGCTTCAGGCTCTGCCCGCTGCCACGGCATGAATATCCTCATCATCGACGACGAAGAGGTTCTCCAGGACATCCTGACCGTGCTCATCCGCAAGGAGGGGCACACGCCGATCACCGCCTCCACCGGCGAGGAGGGGCTCGCGGTCCTGGAGCGCGAGGAGATCGATCTCATCCTCCTCGACCTGATGCTGCCCGGGATGCACGGCATGGAGGTGCTGCGCCAGGTGCGCCAGCGCAGCACCGACGTGGTGGTAGTGGTGATCACGGCCTTCTCCTCGATCGAAAGCGCCATCCAGGCGATGCGCGAGGGGGCCTTCCACTACATCCCCAAGCCGTTCAAGAACGAAGAGGTGCTGCTGACGATCCGCAAGGGATTGGAGCAGCGGCGCCTGACCTCGGAGAACCGCTCGCTGCGCGAGCAGCTCCGCCAGCGTTTCGCCTTCGACAACATCCTCGGCAAGAGCAAGCCGATGCAGCAGGTCTACGAGCTGATCCAGCTCGCGGCGCCCGCGAAGAGCAACATCCTGATCCTCGGCGAGAGCGGCACCGGCAAGGAGCTGGTCGCCCAGGCGCTCCACCACCACTCGCGCCGGGCCGAGGGGCCCTTCGTCACCGTCAACTCGGGATCGATGCCGGCCGACCTGCTGGAGAGCAACCTCTTCGGCCACATCCGCGGCGCCTTCACCGGCGCGGTCGCCAGCAAGCGGGGGCTGTTCGAGGTGGCCGACGGCGGCTCGGTGTTCTTCGACGAGATCGGCAACATCCCGATCGACACCCAGGCGAAGCTGCTGCGGGTGATCCAGGAGCGCGAGTTCATGCGCCTCGGCGGCCTCGACACGATCAAGGTGGACGTGCGGATCATCGCCGCCACCAACGCCGACCTCGAGCACGCGGTGCAGCAGGGGCAGTTCCGCGAGGATCTGTTCTACCGGCTGGCGGTGATCTCGGTCACCCTCCCCCCCCTGCGCCGGCGCAGCGAGGACATCCCGCTGCTCGCTCAGCACTTCCTCGCCCATTACGCGCGGGAGAACGAGAAGGAGCTGCGCGAGATCTCGCCGCGCGCCATGGAGATGCTGATCGACTACCCCTGGCCGGGCAACGTCCGCGAGCTGGAGAACGCCATCGAGCGCGCCGTCGTGCTGTCGACGGGCGAGGTGCTGACCGAGCAACTGTTGCCGGCCTCGGTGCGCCAGCGCGGCGAGTCGCCGACCAACGGCGGCGGCCTGCTGCCGCCGATGCTGCCGACCAACGGCATCTCGTTCAAGGACGCGGTCAGCCAGTATGAGCGGCAGATCATCATCCGGGCCCTGCAGTCGTGCGGCGGTGTCCAGAAGCGCGCCGCCGAATTGCTGCAGGTCAAGCCCACCACGCTCCACGAGATGATGAAGCGGTTGAACATCTCGTCGGAGAGTCTGGTCACCACGTAAAGGCACTCTTATGTTTCCCCGCAAGATGGTCCTCAGGACCTGGCTGCTGACGCTCGCGCTCGCGTTCTTCTCCATCCTGTCGACGGCGGCGCTCTCCTTCGCTCAATCCGCGCCGCCGGCCGCCGCCACCTCGCGAGCCCCGGGGCTCCTCGCGCCGCTGTCGCGCGGCGAGACGCTCGACCTGCCGCCCCTCGACGACCGCCTCCCCCGTCCGGAGGCGTTCCTCGGCTATCCGCTGGGCTCCCGGTTCACCTCCTGGGACCGGATCGTGGCCTATCTCGAAACCCTCGACGCAGCCTCGCCGCGGGTCGCGATGTGGGAGTACGGCCGCACCTACGAGGGGCGCCCCCTGAAGCTGCTCGCCGTCTCCGCTCCGGAGAACCTGGAACGGCTGGAGGAGATCCGCAAGGACTCCCTCCGCCTCGCCGACCCGGCGGCCGCGAACGCGGACGAGCGGGAGCGCGCCCTGCGCCGCACCCCGCTGGTCGTCTGGCTCGCCTACGGCGTCCACGGCAACGAGTCCTCGTCGGCCGAGGCCGCCCTGGGCGCGGCCTACGTGCTCGCCGCGGCCCAGGGCGAGACGGCGGAGATGCTGAAGGACGTCGTGGTGCTGATCGATCCGCTGCAGAACCCGGACGGCCGCGAGCGCTACGTCAACGGCTACAAGCAGCGGCGGGGGGACGAGGCCAACACCCGGCGCGCCGCCGCCGAGCACTGGGAGCCTTGGCCAAGCGGCCGGCAGAACCACTACGTGATCGACCTCAACCGCGACTGGGCGTGGGCGAGCCAGCAGGAGACCCGGCAGCGGATCGCCGCCTACCGCGCGTGGGAGCCGCAGGTTTACGTCGACTTCCACGAGATGGGGACCGAGAACTCCTACTTCTTCCCGCCGTCGGCCGAGCCGATCAACCCGCGGATCGACCGCCGCGTGATCTCCTGGCTCGACATCTTCGGCCGCGCCAACGCCGCCGCCTTCGACCGCCAGGGGTGGGTCTACTTCAAAGAGGAGAACTACGACCTCTTCTACCCCGGCTACGGCGACTCCTACCCGAGCCTGCGCGGCGCCGTGGGGATGACCTACGAGATGGCCGGCGGCGGCCGGGCCGGCGTGGCGCTGGCGCTCCCGGACGGCACGGTGCTCACCCTCGCCGACCGCGTCGCCCGCCATCTGACGACCTCGCTCGCGACCGTGCGCACGGCGGCCCGTAACAGCCGCAAGCTGCTCGCCGACTTCGCGGCCAGCCGCGCCAGGCCGGCCGCCGAGCCGGCGCGCACCTTTCTCTGGCCCGCCGACCAGCCGGAGGCGCGGCCGCTGGCCGACCTGCTCGCCCTCCACGGCATCCGCGTGCGGCAGCTCGCTCAAGGCTCCGAGATCCCAGTCCGTCCGCTCGCCAAGGGGGCGGCGGGCGAGGCGCAGCCGCACCGCTTCGCGGCCGGCACCTACGCCGTCTCGACCGCCCAGCCGCTCGGCAACCTGGTCCAGGCGCTGCTGGAGATCGACTCGCCGATGAACCAAGCCTTCCTCGACCGCCAGCGCAAACGCCTCGAGCAGAACCTCGACGCCGAGTTCTACGACATCACCGCCTGGTCGCTGCCGCTCGCCTACAACCTGCGCACCTGGGTGGCGGCGGGGGACGTGGCGGCGGACGCCCGCCCGCTGCGGGAAGCGTCCGGCGGCATCGAGGGGGAGGGGGACCTCGGCTGGCTCGTGCCGCCCCAGGGGATCGCCTCCTACCGGCTGGCGGCCGCGCTCCAGAACCGGAAGGTCCACTTCCGCGTCGCGCTCGCCCCGTTTACCGCCGGCGGCAGCGGGGGAGGCGGCGTGAGCTATCCGGCCGGCACCCTCTACGTCCCCAGCCGGGCCAACGGCGCCGGGGTCCGCGAAACGCTGCAGTCGCTGCTCCAGGAGACCGCCCTCGAGGCGCGGGCCCTCTCCTCCTCGTATGAGCTCAAGGGGCTCTCCCTGGGCTCGAACGACATGCCGGCCGTACGCCCGGTGCGGGTGGGCCTGCTCAGCGGCGAGGGGGTGGACGCCACCTCCTTCGGCTTTCTCTGGTACCTGCTCGACCGCCAAATCGGCGTGAACCACGACCGGCTCGATCTCGCCCAGCTCCGGCAGATCCCCCTTCACGACTTCGACGTCCTGGTGCTGCCGGACGGCAGCTACGACGACTACATCAGCGACAAGCTCAAGACCTCCCTCGACGGCTGGATCAAGGACGGGGGCGTGCTGGTGGCGATCGGCGACGCCGTTACCTGGCTCCAGGACAAGGAGCTCACGTCGATCAAGCGCTGGCAGGCGCCGAAGAAGGACGACAAGACGGACTCGCAGCCCGACGACCCCGAGTCGATCGAGAGCCCGGCCGACAAGCAGCTCGCCCAGCGGCCGATCTTCACGCCGGGCGCCGTGCTGGTCACCCGCATGCAGCCGCAGCACCCGCTGACGCTCGGGCTCCCCTCGTCGCCGAACGTCCTCTACGAGGGGACCAACGTGCTCAAGGCGACCGGCGATCCTCGGCAGGACGCGCTGACGGTGGCCGACGAGTCGCCGGTCGCGGCCGGCTTCGCCTGGCCGGAGGCCGTGCAGCGGCTCTCGGGCTCCCTGCTGGTGGGCAGCGAGCAGCGGGGCAAGGGGAGCGTCGTCGTCTTCGCCCAGGACCCGGATTACCGGCTGTTCTGGCGGGCCACGATGCCGATCTTCCTCAACGCCGTGCTGTTCGGCCCGAGCACGGGGCTGGGGAGCGGCTTCTAGCGGGAAACCGCCTCCGCCTTCCGGAACGTCTCCAGCGCCAGCTCGATCACCTCCTGGTTGGCGATCTTGATCGCCGCCAGGTGGTCCGCGCCGGGCACGATCAGGCTCTCGCCGCCTGAGAGCCGGGCCAGCTCGCGGGTCTCCTCGGGGTAGACGCCGGGGTCCTTCTCCCCGCCGGCGTAGGCGACGGCGTTCAGGCGCAGCGCCGGAGCGTGGCGGCGGAGGTCGAAATACCGGTAGGCGCGCCGGAAGAAGGTCCGGAAGAAGAGGTACAGGGGCCGTTTCAGGGGGATTCTCCGCCACGACCACTGGATCAGGTGGGCAGAGACGTCCTCGAACATGGCTCCGGAGACCCCGTCCACGCGGCTGAGGACGAGATGGGCCCAGTAGCCGCCCGAGCTGACCCCCCAGACGTGGAGCGGCAGACCCCCGGCCCGCCGCCGCAGGAAGTCCAGGCCGGCCTCGACGTCGCGGTCGAGGAAGCCGTCGCGCGGACCGCTGCCGCCGAAGCCGGGAAAATCGAGGGTCAGGACGGCGTAGCCGGCGGCGCGGAGCGCCTGGATGCGGCCGCGGCGGTAGAAGTAGGACTTCCCCCAGGGGAGCCAGGGGTGCAGCAGCAGGACGGCGCCGCGGGCGGCCTCACCTTCCGGCGGCATCGCCGGATACCACGTCCCGGTCAGCGCGCCGCTCCCCTCCCGCCGCTCGACGGCGACCGGCTCGAAGGGAACGAGGCCGCTCGGCGGCTCCGGCTGCTCCATCCAGCTCATGCGGGGGGACATCAGGAAGAAGAGCCCGCTCGCCAGCCGCTCCTCCAACGGGGAGGGCCGGGGCGGGGGCGTCCTGGAAAAGGCGCGGCCGGGCTCGCTCACTGGGAGAGAATATCGATCCGGGAGGAACAACGCGATGAGCGAGCGTCCGAGAGCCCGCCACGTCGAGCCGGTCAGCGTCCGCTGGGGGGACATCGACTCGATGGGGCACGTCAATAATGCCAAGTACTTCACCTACTGTGAGTCGGCCCGCATGAGCTACTTCGCGGCGGTGCGCATGACCGAGCACCGGGAGAGTGAGCTGCACGGCCCGGCCCTGGCGGCGGCCAACCTCAACTTCCGCCGGCAGGTGCGCTGGCCGGCCGAGCTCGCGGTCGCCACGAGGGTCGCCGAGATCGGCCGCAGCAGCTTCAAAATGGAGTACGAGATCTTCCACCGCGGCACGGATGAGCGGGTGGCGGACGGCACCGGCGTGATCGTCTGGGTCGACTACGGCACCGGCCGCTCCATCCCGCTGCCCGAGAGCTTCAAGGCGGAGATCCGCGGGTTCGAGGGAATGGCTTGAATCACCTCACGGCGTCTTGCGGTGCGCGGGGATCATCGCCGGCGCCGCGGCACCCTGGTAAGCCCCCCGCGACGACCGCTTGAGCTGGCTCGCGCTCGCCGTGCAACCCGCGGGCAACTGGCCGCCGCTGCAGGCACCGTTCTCGACCGCCTCAAAGAACAGATGGCTGAAGTTCGCCGGGTTGGTGCCGCTGAAGGCGCCGCCGCTCTCTCCATGGCAGGAGAAGCAGTTCTGGAACGGGGGGCTGGAAGTGTTCTGCGCGAAGGTCTCCATGGTGGTGTTCGCGTTCAGCGTCGAGCCCTTGTAGTTGGCGCTCGACGGCGGGAGCTCCCCCTGGTTCGTCCACAGGTTGCCCACCAACTGATAGTTGCTCCAGATGTTGAGGTAGCCGTACTTCGCCGGATCGACCGCCGCCAGCTTCTGCATCGTGCTGTAGACCGACTGATCGAGGCTCTGGAGATTGGCGACGTTCTGCGAGTCGCCGCCGCCCCACGGCGTCACCCGGCAGATCTGGGTCGGGTTGGTGTTCTGCTGGTTGACCGCGCAGGGCTTCCCGTCCTGCAGGCAGCCCGGGTTGAAGAAGGCCCAGCCGTTGCCGCTGCCGGGGCAGTCCGGAGCGTTGGTCTTCTGCTCGAAGGTGGCCCAGATGAACTCGGGATGGTCCGGCGTGTTGATCACCAGATGGAAGCCGACCAGCCCGAGGGTGACCGGCGTGCAGCTCGAGCCGACCAGCCCCTGGACCGAGTAATAGCTCGGCGACGGGCCGCCGGGGAGCACCCGCCAGGAGGTCTTGAGCTCGATCGAGCCCGGAGGCAGCGCCACGTTGGACGGCGCGGCCGCGATGCAGCTCTTGTCATAGAACTGGCAGCCGGTGATGAAGTTGTACTCCGTCTGGTTCACCCAGGCCCCGTAGTAGACGACGTTGTTGTTCTGGTCGTAGATCGCGCCGCCGAACGCCTGGTCGGTGGAGTTCGGGTTGATCGCGCTGTTCGCGGTCTTCGTCACCCGCGGGCGGAAGACGAAGCGACTGCGCGCCGTCGGCGAGTCGTTGGTGCAGGGCGTGATCGGATCCTGCCCCCAGGGCGTCGGCGGCCCCGAGGCGGGGAAGACGCCGTAGTCCGGCATCCAGGTCTCGAAGAGCACTCCGCCGGACGTCTGCGGCTGGATCAGGGCGGCGAACGCCTGCCACGCGAGCTGGTGGAACGCGCAGTTGTCCGCGTTCAGGCCACCGCTGACCTCCGTGGGGATGCTCGGATTGGTGAACCAGTTGACGCTCGCGCCACAGTTCTGCGCCACGGCCGGCGCGGCGCCCATCGCCAGGACCAGCAGAGCGGCCGCCGCGATCTTCCCCAGGGGTGAGGACCCACTCGTTCGCATCATGAACACCCTCCTGCGTCGACAAAAGATAAGGCTGGATTGCCACCACCCCTCCATTGCAGCGGCCATGCCCGTGGAGATGGAGACGCAAGTCTCTATGCACCAATAGCTTGCAATTCTGACCGCCCTTGTGTCGACCGAGTCGACACGTCAGGAATCTGTCACTGACGTGTCGGAGCGCGGAACATCTCCGCCAGCGTGGTCGCGAGCTCCTCGGTGTCGGTGTCCGAGCGGTTCGAGAGGACCATCACGGCGAGCTTGTCCTTGGGGAAGTGGAGGTAGTAAGCGGTATACCCCAGCCAGTTCCCCGAGTGGGCGTAGTAGGGAGCGCCATCCCTGGCGGTGCTCAGCGACCAGCCGAAACCGTATGGAATGACGCCGCCGTCTTCCAGGACCGTGGGCTTGAACATCTCCGCCAGCGAGGCGGGGCGGATCAACTGGTTGCCGAACAGGGCCCGGTCGTAACGGGCGAGGTCGGTCACCGTCGAATAGACGCCGCCCGAGCCGTAGAGGAGGTTGAGCGGGCTGTCGTCGTCGAGAACCCATCTCTCTCCGAACGCCCGGTCGTAGCCTCGGGCTCGCCTGGCCGTCTTGAGCCGTTCCGGGTCATAGACGAAGGTCGCCTTCATGCCGGCCGGCCGGAAGATCCGCTCCTCCAGGAATTCGGGATAGGAACGGCCGGAGACCCGCCGGATCAGCGTGCCCAGGATGTCGTACCCCGCGTCGCTGTAGGCGAATTGGGTACCGGGCGGATGGTCGAGCCGCTTCCAGCGGGCGAGCAGCTTCAGGGCGTCGGTGCCGGTGGGCACGCCCCCCTGCTCCTCGAGAGCCCCGTACGTGTCCGGGATGCCGCCGGTGTGCTGCAGCAGGTTGCGGACGGTGACCTTGCCACCCCAGCCGCGCATCTCCGGGAGGTACTTCGCGGCGGGCTTGTCGAGATCGATCTTGCCTTCCTCGACCAGCATGAGGATCGCCACGGCGGTCATCTGCTTGCCGCAGGAGGCCATGTGGAACGCCGTGTCCGGGTCGATCCGCGTCTTGCGGTCGAGATCCGCGAGGCCATATCCGCCCTGGAAGAGCACCTCGCCGTCTCGGGCCACCTCGACGGCGACACCGGGAGCGTCCCCGCCGTATCCCGAGAAGAGCTCCTCCAGCAGTTGCTGCCGCGTCATCCCGGTCACCAGGGCGAAGCCCTCACGATGAAGCGCCAGCGCCTCCAGACCGAGGCAGAGGGCGAGGACGATCCAGCAGAGAAAAGTACGGACGATCGGATATCTCCAGGCCAAGAGCGGCTCCCGGACAGAGCGTATCCCAGGGTGAGCCTCCGAGCGAGGCGCGTGTCACCATTGAGATCAGCCCCGCGGGAGCGTCAGGTCGGGCGGCTTTCCAAAGCTCCGGCGGGAGATCCGGAAAGGGAGAATACGCGGCAGATTCTCCTTTTCAGCTCATCCGCCGGGCCCGGCATGCGGCATTTTTTCAGAATTCTGCCGCTTGCCGGCCCCGGCTTGCGGCAAAAAACTGGAATTATGCCGTGTACTGGGCAATGCATGCGGCATATAGGATAAAATTAGCGGTATATTCCTAGAAGAATCCCGCCTGCCGGACGAAAAATACCGCCTGCCGACCCAGGCTTGCGGTAGAAAACTGGGATTATGCCGCTTACCGGGACCGGCATGCGGCATGCCGGGACCGGTTCGCGGCATATTTTTCGAAAAGCTCCCCTTTTCGGACGAACAATGCCGCTTGCCGGCCCCGATTTGCGGCAGAATTGCCTCTGAACGCCGCAAATCGCTTGATCCGACGGGGCTAAGCTCTGACGCCCCTGGTTCGCAACGGATCCATGCCGGCCAGCGTAAGAGGCGGCATGCAATCTCTCCTGTGCAGCCTGCTTCGTATCCTGGTTGCTACGCTCGCGGCTGTGACGATCCTCCTCGGTTTCGCAGCGGCAGCCATCACCCAACCCACCTTCGGATCTCTACCCGCTCAGGACGGTCTCTCAGCCGATCCCGATCGCCTGCGGCGGCACGTCGAGTTCCTGACCGTCCAGGCGGCGCCGCGGGACAGCGATCATCCGGAGAGCCTCGACAGGGCGGCGGCCTATATCCGGGAGGACTTCGCGCGGACGCGCGCCCGGGTACGGGATCAGGTCTTCCAGGTCCGGGGTGGGACCTACCGGAACGTCATCGCTTCGTTCGGGCCCGCGACGGGTCCTCTCCTGGTCGTGGGCGCCCACTACGACGCCTTCGGCGACTTCGGATCCAACCCAGGGGCGGACGACAACGCCAGCGGCACCGCCGGCCTTCTCGAGATCGCCCGCCTTCTCGACGGCCGCGCTCTCCCCGTCCGCGTCGAGCTGGTCGCTTACGCCAACGAGGAGCCCCCCTGGTTCGGTTCCCCCTGGATGGGGAGCGCCGTCCACGCCCGGTCGCTGCAGGGGCAGGACGTGCGAGGGATGATCTGCCTGGAGATGATCGGCTACTTCACCGAGCGGCAGCCCGCGCCGAACCTCCTCTTCCGCCTCCTCTATCCGGAACAGGGGAACTTCATCGCCGTCGCCGGCCGCTGGAGCGATCGCGCCCTGACGCGGCACGTCAAGCGGGCGATTCGCGGCACGGGCTTCCCCGCCTACAGCGTCACCGCTCCGCGCGATGCCGGCATCGACGCCTCGGATCAGCGGAGCTACTGGGATCTGGGCATCCCGGCGGTGATGGTGACGGATACGTCAGATATCCGGAATCCGCACTACCATGCGCCGGGAGATACGGCACGGACGTTGGATTACCGGCGGATGGCAGGGGTGGTGGAGGGGATCGAAAACACGATCCTGAACGACCTCCCTTACTGACACCCTACCCCTTGTAGAACCGCACCCCCCGCCCTGCCATGTCGCGCAGCAGGGGCGCCGGGCGCAGCCTTTCGCCGTGGCGCTCGGCGTAGCCGTCCAGCGTCTCGACGACCCAGGCGAGGCCCTGGCGGTCGGCTTCGCGCAGGAGGCCGCCCCGGAAGGGGGGGAAGCCGAAGCCGAAGATGACGCCGATGTCGACGTCCGCCGGGTTGGTGATGATCCCCTCTTCCATGCAGCGGGCGGTCTCGTTGAGCATCTGGAGCCAGCAGCGCTCGACGATCTCCGGGTCGGAGATGGGCGCCTCGCGCCAGCCGAGCAGCGGGTAGACGGCGGGATCGACACGCTTCGAGGATTTCCCCTTCTTTCCCTCCTCATAGAGGTAGAAGCCCCGCTTCCCCTTCCGGCCGAGCCGCTTGTCGGCGATCATCCGCTCGAAGATGGGCGGCGGCGCCACGCGGTCGCCCAGGGCGTCGCGGACCACCTGGCCGGCGTGGCGGGCGACGTCGAGCCCGACCTCGTCGAGCAGCGCGAACGGGCCCACCGGCCACCCCCAGCGGGTCATCGCGGTGTCCACCCGCTCGATGTCCGCCCCTTCGGCGAGCATCCAGGCGGCCTCGTTGAGCATGGTGCCGAGCACGCGGGAGGTGAAGAAGCCGGGGCCGTCGCCGACCACGATCACCGTCTTGCCCATCGTCCTCCCCACCGCCACCGTGGTCGCCAGCGTCTCCTCCGAGGTGCCGGGGTGGCGGACGACCTCGAGCAGAGGCATCTTGGCGACCGGGCTGAAGAAGTGCATCCCGACCACCCGCTCCGGCCGGCGGCTCGTCTCGGCCAGCCGGGCGATCGGGATCGCCGAGGTGTTGGAGGCGAAGATCAGGCTCTCCGGCGCCACCGCCTCGGTCTCGCGCAGGACGGCGCGCTTGACCTCCAGATCCTCGAAGACCGCCTCGACCACGAAGTCCGCCCGCCGCAGAGCCTCGTACTCGACGGTCGGCAGGATCTTGCCGAGATCCCGCTTGGCCTCGGCCTCGGTCGTGCGGCGGCGCTTGACGCGCTCCCGGAACTGCTGCTGGGCGAAGGCGTAGCCGCGGCCCACGCCGGCGAGATCCTTGTCCTTGAGGACGATCGGCACCCCCTTCTGCGCCAGCACCTGGGCGATGCCCGCCCCCATGAAGCCGGCCCCCAGGACCCCCACGGTCCCGACCGGCCGGCCGGCACGGGCGATCTTTCCCGCGCGGGCCTCGACCTCGTTCTTGGCGAAGAAGATCGAGATCAGGTTCTTGGCGGTCTCGGAGGTGACCAGCTCGGAGAAGGCGCCGGCCTCCAGATCCAGCGCGCGGCGAAGCGGCAGCTTCAAGCCCTCGCGGACGATGTCGATCGCCACCAGCGGCGCCGGGTAGTGGCCGCCGGTCTTCGCCATCACGCCGGCGCGGGCCTTGTCCCAGACCACCGGACCGCCGAGCGGCGTCCGCGAGAGGAAGTTGCCGGCGCGCGAGGCGATCGGCTTCTTCACGGTCTTCTTCGCCTCGCCGCGATCGCGCACCGCCCGCACCGCCGCGGTCCGCAGGTCGAAGGGGGTGCAGGTGTCGTCCACCAGGCCGAGGCGCCGCGCCTTGCGGGCGTCCACCTGCCGGCCGGTGAGGATGAGGTCGAGCGCGTCGGGCACGCCGATCAGGCGCGGCAGGCGCTGGGTGCCGCCGAGGCCGGGGAGGAGGCCGAGCTGCACCTCGGGGAGGCCCAGCTTCGTCTTCGGATGCTCGGTCGCGATGCGCCGCTTGCAGGCCAGGGCGAGCTCGAGGCCGCCGCCGAGGCAGGCGCCGTGGATCGCGGCGACGGTGGGGAACGGCAGGGCGACCAGGCGCTCCATCAGATCGTGGCCGCGCTGCAGCATGGCGTGGACGTCCGCCGGGTCGACGAGCGCGAGCAGCTCTTCGAGATCGGCCCCGGCCACGAAGCCGTCGGGCTTGCCGGAGTAGAGGACGAGCCCCTCGGGGCGCTCGCGCTCGACCCGGTCGATCTGGGCTTCGAACCACTCGAAGAGGCGGGTCGAAAGGGTGTTGACCTTCTTTCCAGGATCGTCCAGGCGCAGCCAGGCGATCCCATCCTCGAGGGCCAGGGCGCCAGGGTCGGCGGCATTCTTCACGCGGGGTTCGGCTTCCATGACGCTCATAGAGGGCATCGTAGGAAGCTTTGCCGCAGTGTGTCAAGAAAAAGGCGCGGCGCAGCAATGACGGCTCGCGGATGGGATGACCGAATTTTTATGCTAAGGTCGCATTAAGAAGTGCAGGCATAGCTTTCTTCCCCCAGGAGGTTCCATGGTCGCAGGGATCGATGAACGCCGTCCGCCGGTCTTCTTCTCGTTGCTGCTCCTGCTGCTGCTGGCCCTCTGGGCTCCCCCCGCGCGGGCTCAAGCGCAGGGGAGCTGCTTTCCGGAAGCGACGCACCTCTGCCTCAACAACTTCCGCTTTCAGGTGGAGGTCGACTGGATGCTCCCCAGCGGCCCGGGGAAGGGGCAGGCGGTGCCGCTGACGGCCGACACCGGCCTGTTCTGGTTCTTCGGCAACTCCAATCTCGAGCTGATCGTCAAGGTGCTCGACGGCCGGCCGGTCAACGGCCATTTCTGGGTCTACTACGGCGGCCTCTCGGACGTCGAGTACCGGATCACCGTCACCGACACCCGGACCGGCGTGCGGGAGATCTACACCAACCCTCCCGGCCGGCTGGCGAGCGGGTCGGACACCTCGGCGTTCGACGCCGAGGCGGCCGCCGCTCCGGGTCCGGGGCTGCCCGGCGGAACCGGCGAGGCGGCGCCGCTCCTGCGCCTGGGGGAGGAGCTTCGCGCCAACGTCACCACCAAGGGCCTGCAAGGCGATCCGGCGGTGGCGATCGGCCCGGGCGGCATCGCGATGGTGGTCTGGGGCGGCCCCTCGTTCCCCCAGGAAGCTGGCGACGAAGGGAACATCTTCGGCCGGTTCTACGACCGGACGGGAAACCCCAGGAGCGGCGAGCTCCGGCTGAACGCCGCCACCGCCGGGCTCCAGCGCGGCGCGCGCGTCGCCGCCAGCCCCCCGGGGAGCTTCATGGTGGTCTGGAGAGACGGCGACCACCTCGCGGCGCGGGTCTACGGCGCGGACGGGCAGCCGCTCGGAGGCGAGATCCGGGTCGGCACGACCGCCGAAGTCCAGGGGCAGCCGGCGATCACCGGCGACCCCGCCGGCGGCTTTCTCGTCGGCTGGCCGGCCGTGGACGTGAACGCGGGCACCGGCTCCCTGCGGCTGCAGCGCTTCAACGCCCAGGGCAACCTGGTGGGGAACGAGATCGTGCTCCTGCGGCGAGGCAACGACTTGGGCCTGGCGGCCTCGCCCCTGCCGCAAGGGGGCTTTCTGGTCTCCTGGATCGAGAGCGTCGCCTCCCTGGAGACGAACGTGCGGGCGCTGCGCCTGGACTCCTCGGCCCGGCCGCTCGGCAGCGTGGCGCTGACGCCGAACGTCGACGCCGTGCGCCACCCTGGCTACCAGTCGGGGGCGGCGGTCCCGCTCTTCCATGCCGACGGCGGTTTCTCCGTCCTCTGGACGAGCCTCGGCTTCAACGGCCAGTCCGGCGCCAGCGGCCTCTTCGCCCGCCGCTACACCGCGAGCGGCGAGCCGGCCGGGAATGTCATTCCGCTGCGCCGGCAGGTGTTGATCGGGGATCTGCCGCCCGCCGCCGTCACCCTCCCCTCGGGAGCGACGATGGCGCTCTGGCACGAGTCCGGCCGCGCCGAGGACCTCGACGGCGGCACCTTCGCGCGCACTTACGACCCCTCCTGGCAGCCGATCGGCGGCGAGCTCCGGGTCAACACCTACACCCAGGCCGAGCAGGGTGGATCGGCGGTGGCCGTGGACGCCGCCGGCAACATCCTGGCCGTCTGGGAGAGCGGGATCGGATACCCGCCGTTCGAGGTGCCCGCCGGTTGGGAGGAGACGGGCCAGGACGGCAGCTTCTTCGGCGTCTACGCCCAGCGTTTCACGACAGCCACCTGCGCCCTCGACCCCGGCCAGCTCTGCCTGAACGGCCGCTTCCGCGTCGAGGTCCGGTTCGTCGATCCGCGCTCCAACCTGCCAGGAGCGGGGCGGGCCGTGCCGCTGACCAGCGACACGGGCGGCTTCTGGTTTTTCGACGCCAGCAACGCCGAGCTGATTATCAAGATCCTCGACGGCCGGGCCCTCAACGGCCACTTCTGGGTCTTCATGGGGGCGCTCTCGGACGTCGAGTACACGATCACCGTCACCGACACGCAGACGGGGAAGAGCAAGGTCTACCGCAACGCGCCGCACCAGCTCGCGAGCCGGTCGGACACCGCGGCCTTCTGAGCCGGAATGCTTTCGTAGTCCTGGTCATCTCTTTCATGAAGATCGCTGCCGGGCGCAACGGTCTTCCCTCGTGTTTCGGCTTGTTATGCTAAAGTGGCATTTCAGCAGCACCACATCGAGAAGGAGCTCACCATGACCAGAGGTTCCTCCCGCCTGCGCTCCAGCTTCCCGCTCTGCCTTCTACTGCTCCTCGGTCTCGCCCTGCCGGCGCGGGCCGCGAGCCCCTGGGTCCCGCGGGGGGAGGAGCTCGCGGTCAACACCCGGACCTCCGGCAGCCAGTGGCGCCCCGCCGTGGCGAGCGACCGCGACGGCAACACCTTCGTCGCCTGGATGGACAGCCGCAACATCGGGCTCAAGGGGCGCGCCTACGACGCCTCGGGGGCGCCGGTGACCGGGGAGATCAGGATCGAGGACTTCTCCGGGATCAACCTCCAAGGCAAGCCGCGGGTGGCCGTCCTCGGCCCCGGCGACTTCATCGTGACCTGGGGGGGCCCGAACGGCCATGGGATCAAGTTCCGCCGCTTCAACGCTCTCGGGCAGCCGCTGAGCGACACCCTGACGATCTATGACGAGCCGTTGGAGTTCGCGTTCGGCCCCGACGTCGCCGCCGATCCCGCGGGGGGGTTCATCCTCTGCTGGAGCGCGCAGTCCTCCTCCCCGTTCCAGGTCCTGGCCCAGCGGTTCGACAGCTTCGGAGCGCCCCGGAGCGGGGCCTTCGTGGTCAGCCCGGAGAGCGGCGGGCGCAAGGACGATGCGCGCATCGCCGTGGACCCGGTGTCGGGGAGATTCATGGTCACCTGGATCGACGGCCGGGAGGACGACAACCCCGACGTCTGGGCCCGGCGCTTCAACGGTCTGGGCCAGCCCCTGGGGCCCGAGCTCCTGGTGAACACCGACAAGGGGGGCGAAGCGCTCGGCGCCGTGCCGGTCTTCCATGACGACGGGTTCTCCGTGGTCTGGAGCAACTTCAACGTCTCCCGGCTGGAGATCCTGGCGCAGCGCTTCGACGCCGCGGGCTCGCGGGTGGGTGGGGCGGCCCTGCTCAGCCTGGAGCAGGATTTCTATGACCCCTCCGCGCCGGCCGTGGCCGTGGCCCCGGGCGGGGGCTTGCTGGTGCTCTGGGCCGGCGTCGACCAGCTCGGCCCGGACGCCGGCGTGCGCGGGCGGCTCTTCGACGGCGCCTGGCGGCCCGCGGGCGAGCCGTTCGAGGTGAACACCTACACCCAGTGGAGCCAGACCGAGCCGAGCGTGGCAGTGGACGGCCGCGGCAACTTCATGGCGGTCTGGAGCAGCGGCGAGACTCCGTACATCACCGACCCCCAGATCGACGACTTCCACGGGCAGGACGGCAGCTCCTACGGCGTCTACGGCCAGCGCTTCTCGCTCGCCGGCTGCGCGGCGGACGGCGACACCCTCTGCCTGAACGGCGGCCGCTTCGCGGTGCGGGCGACCTGGAAGAACCCCTTCTCCGGCCAGACCGGCATCGCGCACAGCCACCCGCTGGCCGCCGACACCGGCGCCCTCTGGTTCTTCGATCCGGCGAACCTCGAGCTGATGATCAAGGTGCTCGACGCCCGCGCGGTCAACGGCCATTACTGGGTCTTCTATGGCGCGCTGTCGGACGTCGAGTACACGGTCACCGTCACCGACACCCGGACCGGAGCGGTGAAGACCTACCACAACCCCGCCTTCCAGCTCTCCAGCAGGGCGGACGTCTCGGCCTTCGCGGAGGCGCCTCCAGCGGGTCTGACGGCGAGCTCCGCCGCGGTGACGGCAGCGGCCCCGCCTCCGGTCCCGAAGGCGGGCTCCTGCGTGCCCACCGCCACGGCGCTCTGCCTGGCGGCGGGCCGCTTCGCCGTCGAGGTGGTCTGGACCGATCCGCGGATCGGGCTGGCGGCCCAGGCGCGGGCTCTGCCGGTCACCGCCGACACCGGGGTCTTCTGGTTCGTCGACGCCACCAACCTCGAGCTGATGATCAAGGTGCTCGACGGCCGGGGGGTCAACGGCCACTTCTGGGTCTTCTACGGCGCGCTGTCGGACCTCGAGTACACGATCACGGTCACCGACACCGAGACGGGGCAGCGGCGGACGTACCACAACGCGCGCAACAACCTCGCCAGCCGGTCGGACGTCACCGCGTTCTGAGGGGACGGCTTTCATTGGGAGGATGTGTATGAAGAGGCTCGTTTTCGCGCTGGCCGTTCTCGCCCTCCCTCTGGGAGCCGCGGCGGACGCTCCGCTCTCCCTCCTCGGCCCGGAGATCCGGGTCAACGCCACGACCCAAGGGGCGCAGACCACCCCCGCGGTGGCGAGCACTCCCGGGGGGAGCTCGGTGGTGGTCTGGCTGGGGCCGGACCCGGGTGGGAGCGGGAGCCTGCGGGTGTTCGGACAGCGTTTCGACGCCACGGGGGACCGGCGGGGAGGGGAGCTCCAGATCAGCGCTGAAGGCGACGCCCGCCAGCCCCGGGTCGCCGCGTTCACGGACGGCGGCTTTGTGGCGGTCTGGACCTACCGGGGAGTCCGGGCCCGGTTCTACGGACCGGACGGCGCGCCGAAAGGGGACGAGGTCCTGGTCAGCTCCCCGGTCCAGGCGGCCGATGCCGACGTAGCGGTCAACGCCGCCGGCGAGGCGATGATCGTCTGGGCGACGGGAGCAAGCCCCTCCCAGATCCTCGCCCGGCGCTTCAACGCTCTAGGCCAGGCTTTCGCGGAACCCTTCGTGCTCCGCTCGGACGAGAGCTACAGGGTCAGCGTGGCGGCGGCTCCCGATGGCGGTTTCCTGGCCGCCTGGTCGGAGTCGGTGAACGCCGAGGACGGCGACACGGTCTGGGCCCGGCGCTTCGATCCCGTCACGCTCGCCTGGGGAGGACAGCTCCGGCTGACTCCCCCGGACAACTCCCGTCACTTCTACTTGTCCCTGGCCTTCCGGCCCGATGGGAGCTTCCTGCTGGTCTGGACGAAAGCCGCCGTCTTCTTCCCGGCCACCCCGGAGTTCTGGGGCCGGAGCTTCCGGGCGGACGGCACGCCGGAGGGGAGCAGCGTCCAGCTCTCCGCTCAGATGTCCATCGAGCCTCTCGCCGTCGCCGTGGACCGCGACGGCAACGCGCTGGTGGTCAACGACAACAACGGGTCGTTCGATCCTCCCGGGCCCGGCGTCTACGCCACCCTCTTCGACCGTTCGTGGCACCCCCTGACCCAGCCCCTGCGGGTCCATCCGGTCCGTCCCACTCCCGAGGAGCAGGCGGTCGTGGCGGCGTCGGCGGGGGGCTTCCTCGTGGTCTGGGCGCGCGGCGCCAGCGATCCCACGGTGCCGGCGCCGCAGGGGACCGACGGCAGCTCGTGGGGGATCTTCGCCCGGCGGCTCGGCGACCCCCGTTGCGCCGCCGGCTCCGAGGTTCTCTGCCTCGGCGGCCGGTTCGAGGCGCGGGTGGACTGGAAGAACCCGTTCACCGGCCAGACCGGCACCGGCAAGGCCCTGCCGCTCACCGGCGACACCGGCGCCTTCTGGTTCTTCGACGCGGCCAACCTCGAGCTGATGATCAAGGTGCTCGACGGCGGCGGCGTCAACGGCCACTCCTGGGTCTTCTACGGATCGCTCTCGAACGTCGAGTACACGATCACCGTCACCGACACTTCCACCGGAGCGGCGAAGACCTACCACAACGCCCCTTTCCAGTTCGCCAGCAAAGCGGACGTCGAGGCGTTCCCCTCGGCACCGGCGCCGGCTGCCGCCGCGCACCTGGCGGCGTCCACCACTCCCGCCGCCTCCCCCAAGCTCTCGCCGGCCGTACCGTGCGCGGGCTCGAGCCAGAACCTCTGCCTCGCCAATGGGCAGTTCGAGGTCCGGGTGAGCTTCGTCGATCCGCGCACGGGGGGCACGGGCCAGGCCCACGTCGTCCCCCTCACCGGCGACACGGGGGCGGTCTGGTTCTTCGACCCGGCGAACCTCGAGCTGATGGTCAAGGTGCTCGACGGCCGCGGCGTCAACGGCCACTTCTGGGTCTTCTACGGGGCGCTCTCGGACGTGGAGTACACCATCACGGTCGTCGACAGGCAGAACGGCCCGACGCGGACTTACCACAACGATCCCCACCACCTGGCCAGCGGAGCCGATCTCACCGCTTTCTAAGCGGGCGCTCTATCGGGAGGATTCCATGAAGAGACTCGTTTTCGCGCTGGCCTTCCTCGCCCTCCCCCTGGGAGCCGCGGCGGACGTTCCCCTCTCCCTCCTGGGCCCGGAGATCCGGGTCAACACGACCACCCAGGGCGCGCAGACCACCCCCGCAGTGGCGAGCACTCCCGCGGGGACCTCGGTGGTGGTCTGGCTGGGTCAAGACCCGGACGGGAACGGAAACCATCGGCTGTTCGGACAGCGCTTCGACGCCACGGGGAACCGCCTGGGGGAGGAGCTCCGGATCAGCTTCGGCAACGCCGACCGGCCCGATGTCGCCACCACCCCGGACGGCGGCTTCGTGGCGTCCTGGATCGCCCAGGGGGTCCGAATCCGGTTCTATGGACCGGACGGCTCTCCGAAGGGGGACGAGATCCTGGCCAGTCTCCCGGCCCAGGCGGCGGCCGACGCCGGCGTGGCGGTCAACGCCGCCGGTGAGACGATGGTCGTCTGGACGACGGAGTGCTCCCCGCCCAGCTCCCCATCCAGATCCTCGCCCGGCGTTTCAACGCTCAGGGGCAGGCGCTCGCGGAGCCCTTCGTGATCCGCTCGGGCACGAACCTCACGAACTCCGGCGTGATCAGCGTGGCGGCGGCTCCCGACGGCGGCTTCCTGGCCGCCTGGTCGGAGCTGGTGCCCGAGCCCGGCGACGCGGTCTGGGCGCGGCGCTTCGACCCCGTCACGCGCGCCTGGGAGGAGCCCTTCCGGTTGACTTCCCCGGATCTCGGCTTCCACTTCGATTTTTCTCTGGCCTTCCGGCCCGACGGGAGCTTCCTGCTGGTCTGGACGAAAGCCGCGGCCCTCTTCCCGGCCACCCCGGAGTTCCTGGGCCAGAGCTTCCGGGCGGACGGCACGCCGGAGGGGAGCAGCGTCCAGTTCCCCGAGGAGTCCATCGAGCCCCTCGCCGTCGCCGTGGACCGCGACGGCAACGCGCTGGTGGTGGCCGACGACGAGGGTTTCGGGAGCTTCAGCGAACCCGGCATCTACGCCACCCTCTTCGACCGCGCGTGGCACCCGCTGACCCAGCCCCTGCGGCTCCACGAAGCGCGTTCGACCCCCGAGGCGCAGCCCGCGGTAGCGGCTTCGGCGGGGGGCTTCCTCGCGGTCTGGTCCCGCGGCGTCAGGGATCCCACGGTGCCGGCGCCGCCATGGACCGACGGCAGCTCGTGGGGGATCTTCGGCCGGCGGCTCGGCGACCCCCGCTGTGCCGCCGGCTCCGAGGTGCTCTGCCTGGACGGCGGCCGGTTCGAGGCGCGGGTGGACTGGAAGAACCCGTTCACCGGCCAGACCGGCACCGGCAAGGCCCTGCCGCTCACCGGCGACACCGGCTCCTTCTGGTTCTTCGACAC
>Ga0268266_10000831_pt1 | contig 40381 bp, 33 predicted proteins | sample KBSS13metaG_FD_190356 | JGI IMG/M metagenome (GOLD analysis project Ga0268266, IMG submission 190356) | Switchgrass rhizosphere microbial communities from Kellogg Biological Station, Michigan, USA - KBS S1-3 metaG (SPAdes) (version 2) | ecosystem: Host-associated > Plants > Roots > Rhizosphere...
GATGAGCTTCAACTTTTGAAGATAGTCGGTTGTGATGGAGAGCGCGATGGCGTCGCCGATAGCCTCGTGAAAGCCGTCGTTGGCTCCGCCGCGGAAGATAAAGGGCTGGTTGCGATAGGCACGCTGATAGAAGTTGTGGCCCTCTTCGTGGTGCACGGTGGTGAAGTTGTCGGCGTCGACTTTGATGCACATCTTGATGCGCAGATCCTGATCGTTGTCGACGTCCCAGGCGCTGGCATGGCAGATGACGTCGCGGTCGCGCGGCTTGATGAACTGCGAACGCTCCCAAAAGGTTGAAGGCAGCGGCTCGAAACCAAGCGAGGTGAAGAAGCCCTCGCCGTAACGCGCCATCTTTTTGCCGGCCTCGAGCTCGGATACCGGACCGATCTGCTGCCTCAGCGCGGCCTCGAGGTCGTACATCTTGTAGCCGGACTGGCTACCGGTCTGGGCGGGCGCGACGATGTCGTAGATGTTGCCCCACTCCTGCGCCCACATGTTGCCGAGCAGGTAGGCGGGGATCATGCCGTCGGGACGCTCGGCGGCAGCACCGTATTTCTGGATGAGCTTGAAGCGGACGTAGGCGTGCAGCTCCTTGTAGAGCGGCTCGAGCTGGGTCCAGGTGCGCTCGAGCTCGGCGGAGAACTCGGCGGGAGTCATGTCGTAGTTGGAGCGCCAGAGATCGCCTGTGTCTTTGAAGCCGAACTCGCGCGCGCCCTGGTTGGAGAGCTCGACGAGGCGGGAGTACTTGTCGCGCATGGGCGGCGAGATCTTGTGCCAGCCCTCCCAGAGGTCTTCAAGCTCCCTGGGGTCGCGTGACTTTGCCATGAGAACGTCGAGTTGTTCGATCCCAAGGCAGTCCTCGCCGGTCTTGCCCGCCGGGCAGTACTTGCCTTTGCCGTACATGCCGTCGAGCGAGGTGGAGACCTGCGTCAGCTCGGCGACGAGTTTGGGATCGGTAGGCGTGCCGTTAAGGTTCAGCAGCATGAACTTGCGCGCCATGTCGGGGGGAAGTTTAAGGCCTTTGAAGCGGCGTGCGGCGATGACGATCTCGTTGGCTTTGGTCAGCAAGCGCTCGTTGGCCTTGGCTGAGAGCGCCTCGGTGTCGTCGGTGATGTAAGTCGCCTGCACCCAGCCTGCGCGGCTGGCCTCGTTGGAGAGCACGAGAAGGTCTGCTTCGGCGCGATCGAGGAACGCTTTGGCTTCGGCGACGGTCGGTGGTCCGGCAGGAGCAGATTGAGCCACGACGATTGGGCTGATCAGGAGGGCGAGCAGGACGCGCGAGAGCTTCATGGCGTGCAGTTTACAGAAAAGCTGACATTTCCTTGCCATCAAAGCGAATTCAGAGCGTGGTCGGACCAATTTCGGGTATGATTCCCGGTGGAATCCAGAAACAGGAAAGAGGAGTCATGAACCAGCGCAGGATCATCTCGCTTACCGCAATGCTTTTGACCGTGTCGCTGCCGGCAGCGGCCAAGGTGTGCGACGCCCATACGTATGGCGCGAAGGCCGACGGAACGACCAAAGACACCAAGGCGATTCAGGCGGCGATCGACGATTGCGCGAGCGCGGGCGGGGGCACGGTGAAGCTGGCAGGAGGAACCTTTCTCTCCGGACCGATTGTGCTGAAGAGCAAGGTGACGCTCGATCTGGCCAAGGGCACGACGCTGATGGGCTCGCCCGATCACGCGGATTATCCGGCGAAGACGGAGTTTCGCGCGGAGGGAACACAGTCGCTGGTGAGCGCGACCAACGCGGAGAACATTGCGATCACGGGCGGCGGGACGATTGACGGCAATGGAGAGAGCTGGTGGGCGGAGGCTCGCGCCACGCATAACGCGGGCGTGGTGGGAGCGGTGAAGTTTCGTCCGCGGCTGGTGGTCTTCGATCACTGCAAGCATGTACGAATGGAAGGCGTGACGGTTCAGAACTCGCCGAGCTGGCAGGTGGTGCCTTATTACACGGATGATATGACGATTCGGAATGTGCGCATTCTGGCGCCACAACACTCGCCGAATACGGACGCGATCGATCCGTTCACCTCGTCGAATATGGTGATCGATCACGTCTATGCCGATGTGGGCGATGACAATATCGCGATCAAGAGCGGCATCATCAACTCGCCCGGACCGGATGCGCCGAGCAAGAACATCACGATTACGGACTGCGAGTTTATGCATGGGCATGGGCTCTCGATCGGATCGGAGATTGCCGGCGGAGCAAACAACATTCATGCGGAGCGGATTCACTTCAAGGGAACCGACCAGGGAATCCGCATCAAGGCGAATCGCGATCGCGGCAACCAGGTCTTCAATATTTCGTTCAAGGACATCACGATGGAAGATGTCAGAACTTCGATCCTGATCAGCGAGTATTACCCCAAGGTGCTTCCTGAAGGTGAAGTTGCTGCGGCTCCTGTGACACGGCTGACGCCGTTCTTTCACGACATCACGATCGAGAATGTGAAGTCGGTGAAGAGCGGAACGGCGGGTGTGATCGTGGGCCTGCCTGAGGCTCCGGTTAAGAATGTGGTGTTGAAGAACGTGAACATCGCCGCAGAGAAGGGCATGACGGTGGCTTACGCGGAGGTTAGCGGGGCCGATGTCCATGTTACCGCCGCCAGCGGGCAGGCGATGACAGTGGCTCCGAACGCGAAGGTGAGTATCAAGTAGAACGATCAGCAATCGACAACAGGGGAGAGCGCGGCCTGAACTTCGGCCGCGCTTTTGCCTGTAATGTGGAGGACTTTGCTGCGGCTGGAAACGCCTGAGAGCAATGCTATGCGCGTTCGTGGGAGTCGAAGCTGTTCCGCAATAAACGCGATCAGGGCATCGTTGGCGCGTCCGTCGACGGGCGGAGAGCTGAGAGCAATCTTGATGGCATCGGCGTGGGTTCCGGTGACCGCGTCTCTCTTCGCGCCGGGATGGACGCGCACGCTGACAGTGCAGCCGTCAGGTACGTCACGGGCGAACTGGACCTCAGAGTTCATGAAGCTTCCGGATAGATGCGCTTGCCGAAGATGGCGGTGCCGACTCGAACGCAGGTGCTGCCTTCTTCAATAGCGACGAGGAAGTCGTTGGACATACCCATCGAGAGCTGCACGAGATGAGGATGATGCTTCAGGGCGTCGTCGCGAAGGCGGCGTAGGTCGCGAAAGTAGGGACGAGCGGTTTCAGCATCCTCCGACCAGGGAGGCACTGTCATCAGGCCGACGGCCCGGACGGACTCAAGCTCGCGCATGGCATCGAGAAGCGGAAGAAGTTCGCTGGGTGCAATTCCGTGCTTGGACTCCTCGTGGCTGAGCTTGACCTCGATCAGGATAGGAAGAAGCTTTCCGCGGGCTTTGGCTGCCGAGTCGAGACGCTGTGCGATCTTGAGGGAATCGACCGCGTCGATGGCATCGAAGAGCTCGGCGGCTTTATTGGTCTTGTTGGACTGCAGAGGTCCGATGAGGTGGAAGGATGCATCCTTGAGATCCGCCACGCGAGCGGATTTCTGTTCGAACTCCTGCACACGGTTTTCGCCGAAGAGGCGCTGACCGGCTGCGTAGGCTTCGAGGATGGCCTCGGCTGGATGCACTTTGCTGACGGCCATCAAGGCGACTTCGTCTTCATTGCGACCTGCGCGCCTGCAGGCCGACGCGATCTGCTCTTTCAGGTGGGCGATGTTTTCCGCGATACTCATCTCATCTGCATCTTACTTGCTTTGCACTCACCTCCGGAGAGACTCGACCCATGTGGACCATTCTTTTGCTGATCGGCTCAAACGTATTTATGACCTTTGCCTGGTATGGGCATTTAAAGTACCGCGAGGTGTCGCTGTGGAAGGTTATCCTCGTCAGCTGGTCGATCGCTTTTTTTGAGTATTGTTTGCAGGTTCCGGCGAACAGGATCGGGGCAAGGACGTTTACTCCGGATCAGTTAAAGGTGATCCAGGAGGTGATTACGCTCTCGGTGTTCGGGGTGTTTTCGGTTTTTTACTTTGGCGATCATCTGCGATGGAACCATGCAGTGGCATTCTGCTGCCTGGTGGCGGGAGCGTTCTTTATGTTCCACAAGTTTTAGCTAGTTGTTCCTCTTCGGAACGCTGAAGAATGGATTGCACTATAAAAAATCGCAGCGGCAGCTGAGTAAAAAGCCATCCAGTGGCCAGAGAATCCTCTCCAAACATTTGCCGGTGGGTTTGAACCTGCGCCTACAGTTTTTTCAGCTCCCACGAAGAGCAGAAAGTTGACCACGGCGTAACCCATGAATCCATAGACCATATAGCGTAGCCAGGAGGGACAGTCCTTGAGCAGCACCTTCCAGAGGTCGCGGCGGTTTATATTACCAATGAGTTTCTGTGCGATCAGTATGGCTGGGAACCATACCAGAAAAATTCCCAGATGAAGGCCCCAGAAGAAAAACTCCGGCGCCAGCCGCTGTCCTCTTACCGCACCGAGGTGAATCCATAGACTAAGAATCAATCCAACACCAGAAAGAGTCAGCAACACAGGTAAGAACGGCGTGGCCCACAGAGGCAAATTGTCGACAGATTGTGAGAGAAGTTTTGATTGAGCAGGAGCTCGTTGTTGAATCAAGCCCTCGATATCAGGCTCGAGGACAATAGACCTCGATGCCTTCCTCGGATCGTAATGAACGATCAAGGGTTTATGCTGAAGGTCTCGGATGAACTCTTCTGCTTCGACTTCGGTAGGAATTTCGCGAGAGTACCGCCCCGAGTGGAGATTTCCGCCAACCGAGTATGAGTACGACAGCTCTGCAATATAATGCACCCGTTTTCCGAAAAGAGAAAAACTGGGTATGGAGAAGCTCGTTGAATCGATGCGGCCATCTGTCGCTGGCCAGCTAACAGCTCGCTCTCTTTGAAACCACCCCCAAATAGGTTTGACAGTTCCGGCAAGGGCAAATGCAGCCCAAGCGTAGATAAACCACGGCCATGAAGATGGATCTTTCCAGTTGATCGGACTTTCAACGATCACGTCTCAACTCCGCGATGGCTACCCCGTTCTACGCTTAATGTCCGTGCTCTTCGAGGTATTTTTCGACTTCGAGAGCAGCCATGCAGCCTGAACCGGCAGCGGTGATGGCCTGGCGGTAGCGGCGATCCTGAATGTCTCCGCAGGCGAAGACGCCGGGGATGATCTCCCCGTTGAGGGTGGTGAAGACGTTGTTGGTGGTCTTGATGTAGCCGTCTTCGTCGAGGTCGAGCAAGCCGGTGAAGGCGCGGGCATTGGGATCGTGGCCGATGCCGAGGAACATGGCGGAGACGGGGAGGGTGGACTCTTCGCCGGTGGCCTTGTTTTTGAGGCGCAGACCTTTGACGTCCTTGTCTTCGACTCCGAGCACCTCTTCGACGACAGTCGAGGGAAGGAATTGAATCTGTGGGTGGGCCATGGCGCGCTCGAGCATGATCTTGGATGCGCGGAAGTGCTCGCTGCGGTTGATCACTGTGACCTTGGTAGCGAAGCGGGTGAGGAAGAGGGCCTCTTCCATGGCGGAGTCGCCGCCGCCGATCACTGCGATCTCCTTGCCGGAGAAGAAGAAACCGTCGCAGGTGGCGCAGGAACTGACGCCGTGGCCGATGAGGGCCTGTTCGCTGGGCAGATTCAGCCAGCGGGCACTGGCACCCGAGGCGATGATGATGGTGCGAGTGTGGATGGTCTCCTTGCCGATGTTGAGGGCGAAGGGGCGCTTGGTCAGGTCGATGGAGTTGAGATGAGCCATCTTCAGTTCGGCTCCGAAGCGGACCGCCTGCTTTTTGATGTTTTCAATCAACTCTGGGCCTTGAATACCCTCTGGCCAGCCGGGAAAGTTTTCAACCAGCGTGGTGATGGAGAGCTGTCCTCCGGGCTCGTGGCCTTCCAGAACAAGGGGCTTGAGATTCGCCCGTGCGGTGTAGATGGCAGCAGTAAGGCCCGAGCATCCAGAACCGAGGATGACAGTGTCGCGTGTCGTGTTTTCGCTCATAAGCTTCCTTAGTGTAAATGCGCGGCCGGTCAAAAGGATGCAAGAGCGTCAGCGGGCGGGGAGGTTCGCTATACGCATCTACAATGGAATCATGGCAAACCTAACGTTGGTCTATGGAATGAGATTGTTGCCCGCGGATGAGATTGTCCGGGTGGGAGATGCCCCGGTGGATTTGAAAAACGGCAATCAGGCGCAGGTAACGATGCATGTTCTGGAGGGAAGCCGGGAGCAGATCGAGGCCCAGCTTCGATTGAGCCTGGACGCTTTCTTCGATTTTTATCCCGAGATTTAGAGCTGGAGCCTTTGGGCTAGACGTGGGCGAAGGGAGTCTGGCGCTTCTGCTCGTACATCCTTTGGTCCGCAAGCCGGCGGAGAAGGATCTCGTCGGTCGTATCGTCGGGATAGACTGCCACACCCACGCTGCCACTGACCAAAAAGCTCTCGTCATCCACTTCGAAGGGACGCATGAGGGTCTCTTCCACGCGTGATGTGGTGATTTCGACGATTCGCGCGATAGGAAGATCGCCGGGAAGGTTGGTGAGGAGGAGTGTGAACTCGTCGCCGCCGAGCCGGGCTACGGTATCGTGAGACCGGATGACCTTCTTAAGGTTGGCGGCTATGTATTGCAGCAGACGGTCGCCGATGTCATGGCCGCGTGTATCGTTGACGGCTTTAAATCCGTTGAGATCGACCATGACGACCGCAGCGCGTGAGCCGTTCCGCTGCGACTGGCGGATTGCCTCGTCCATTTTGTCTTCGAAGTAGCGCCGGTTGGGAAGGCCGGTGAGTTGATCGTGCAGGGCGTACCACTCGTTGATGCTGACCTGCCGCTCGAGCAGGACCAGGACCATTCCGATGGTGACCAGGAACTTCTGCCAGTTCCAGATCTGGGCCGCGACGTTCACGTATTGAGGCCGGTTGGTGACCCAGGCATGGAAGAGGAAGATCAGGGACCAGATGAGAAAGCTGCCAATGATGGCGAGCCTTCCCAGGCTCTTCCTGGGAAGACTAACGGCGAAGACGAGGGCCGTCATGCTGTAGAGCAGGAAGAGGGGAAAGTAAGCCGCATTGCGATACACCGCGGTCGCGGTAAAGAACCCCACCGGGACCCAGAACAGAACCTGAGCCAGAGCCAGCCACCATGCCCTTCCGAGTTGATAGGTTCGGAACATCAGGAAGGGAGCGGAGAAGCCCGTGAGGAGCCCAAACGCAGCGATGAAGTAGTAGGGACCGGGAGTACGCACGTCGAAGGCGTAGGTGGTCTCAAGTGCTGCCAGGGCCGTGGCGGTAATTCCGAGATAGATCAACATCGCCCGTCGCGGAAAGAGAGTCTTAGATCCCGCCCAGAGAAAGATGATCCCGGCGGCGAGGTAAGAGTCTAGGGCTACGACGTGCATAGGAATATGGAGCGGGCCGAAAGGGCGATAGAGGGCGTACGCGAGCGCTTCAGTGAAGATGAACAGCAGGCCGACGATCCAGAGTCCGACGCCTTCCTGTGGGTGACGGCGGCGCAGGAAGTAAAGGATCGTCAATAAGGCGGCCATTGCGGCCAGATCAGACAGCAGTTCGACTTTCATCGGCTCTCTTTAAAGCGCGGTATCCCTGGAGTCATTTTTTCTGGGGCTCTTGATCAATATAAATCCTTGATTGGCGCGAATGATTGTCGGCGATTCCGTCGGGATGCGCAACAGAAACCTGAGATTATGCCTCGCCGAGAGAGGCAAGCTGTTCCTTGCTGGGCTGGGCGGTGGCCATGCTGACCGCAATCAGGCAGACAAGGGAGCCGATCAGAGCAGGAAAGATGGCGTCGCGATCTCCGATGAGGTGCGGCAGGTGGGGAGCTACCCAGTCCCAGGAGACTGTCACGGCGGTCCCGACGGCGATGCTTGCCACCGCGGCGGTCGCGGTGGCTCTGCGCCAGAAAAATGCGGCCAGGATGACGGGTGTGAGTGCAGCCGAGTAGATCGTATAGGCATAGAGCACTCTTTTGAGCACGGACTCGGTTCCGAGAGATTGAAAGAGCGACCATATCCCCAGCAGGACGACCATGAGCCGGCCCACGATCAGGATCTTCTTGTCAGAGGCTCGCGGGTTTATGTAGCGCACATAGATATCGTTGACAAGATTGGTGGCCGGAGAGAAGAGCCAGTTGTTTGCCGTCGAGATGATCTTGGCGAAGATGGCTCCCATGAGGAGGGCTCCCAGCAGACGGAGAGCCGGTGAAGAGTCGCTGAAGCCGTGGAGGCCGCAGTAAGCGAGAATCTCGCGGGGAGCTTTGCTGACTTCGCCGGTGGGAAAGAGAGCCGAGCCGGTGACTGCAATAGCCACGATGACGGTCTCGAGGAGCACGGTTCCGATGATCCACCACACAACGGCGGTTCGGGCGTCCTTCTCCGACCTTGCGGAGAAGAACTTCTGGTACATGGACTGGTTGCCGAGCAGAAGAAGGCAGGTGGGAAGGAAGAGCTCAAGGCACTGGACAAAGCTGAGGTCGCCGAAGACCTGAAAGTGGGTTTCTGGTAAAGCGGTGTGAACGGCCGACCATCCTCCGGCGTGGTGGATGAGGGCAGGAAGGGAGAGGCACATGGTGACGGTAGCGAGCAGACCGATGAAGAGGTCCATGTAGGCGACCGAGGACATGCCGGCAATCATTGTGAAGATAATGACGAAGAATGCGAGGATGTAGCGGCCGAGGATAGGCGTGATCACATTCGGAAAGATCAGGTGCAGGATGTCGCCGCCGCCGATGAACTGGTAGCTGGTGATGGCCGTGTAGGTCAGCAGGATGGCGACAACGCCGAGGACACGCGCGGTCTGGTTGTAGCGAGTCTCCAGAAGATCAGGGATTGTGTACTTCGCGAACTTCCGTGCGCGGGGCGCGATGAAGTAGATCAGCAGCAGCCCGGCCCATCCTCCTCCGGCCTGCCAGAGCGCGGCAAAGCCGTGTTTGTAGGCGTTCTCCGCTCCTCCGAGCAGGGACCCGGAGCCTATCCAGGACGACAGAAGCGTGAAGATCAGAACGAAGGCGGGTAAAGATCGTCCGGCGACCAGGTAGTCTGCTTTGGTCTTCACTTTGCCCAGGCGAGCCAGGGAGACGCAGAGTAGGGTAAGGACGATGGCCGCGATGACGAAGACGTATAAGTTCATGAAGTATGGTGAAGATTGTAGCCTTTTGCGGTGGAATCATTTGGTTTTGACAGAGGGACAGGGATGAGAGTCTGGGTAGCGGCATTTTGTCTTTCGAGCATTCTTGGCTGGGCGCAGGCACCTGCGGGCAGCGCGCGAGCTACAGCAGGAGTCGGGGCTACGGTCCCCGAGCTTCCACCGGCAAGCAGCCTTACGGCTAAGCAGAGGGCCGCTCGCGAGCAGCAATGGCGAAAAGAGATCCGTCACCAGCTCTATGTTCCCGACAAACTTCCACCGCTTGAGGCAAAGGTCTGGTCTAGCTTCACTCCGGTGGCGGGAGTGATCGCAGACCGGGTGACCTATCAGACGGCGGACGGAATGGTGGTTCCCGCTATCGTCTATCGTCCGGAGCACTCCAAGAGCAAGCTGCCGGGTATTGTTGTGGTCAATGGACACGGCGGCGACAAGTACAGCTGGTATGCCTTCTGGAGCGGGATGATGTTTGCCCGAGCTGGCGCCATGGTCGTCACCTACGACCCGATCGGAGAAGGCGAGCGGAACATCGAGAAGAAGTCCCGGGCAGGATCTCATGACAAGATCGTGTCACCACCGCCTGGAGTTTCGGAGACGGACTGGGGGCAGCGGCTTGCTGGATTGATGCAGGTGGACCTAATGCAGGGAGTGAGCTACCTGATCTCGCGCCCCGAGGTCGATCCGAAGCGAATCGCAGTGGTGGGATATTCGATGGGCTCCTTCGTCTCTGGAATTGCGGGTGCGATTGATACTCGCGTTCACGCTGTCCTTCTTAGCGGCGGAGGAGACTACGACGGTGCGGGAGGCTACTTTGACTCCAACCCGTTGCCCTGCCAGTCCCCACCGTATCGTTCTCTTTCGGTGGTGGGGGATCGCGGTGCGGTTCTATATGCGCTGAATGCCGCGCGTGGTCCCATGTTCGTGATGAATGGAGATGCGGATACGGTGATGGATATGGCTCACCACGGGCCGGACTGGTTCGAGTCGGTACGGAAGAGGGCGATCGCTCTGCGTGGTACCGACAAGGACATGTTCACGGCAATCCGGTATCCGGGGATCAGTCATCGCACTTCGTGGGTCGACCGGGATGGTGTGGCGTGGCTGGGCCGGCAGATTCACTTTGCAAACTGGAGCGAAACGGACATTGCGGCTGAACCGGTGACGCATATCAGCACGTGGGCGAACGATAATAATGTGGATATTGCGAAGAGCTACATGCGGGAGGATCGCGAGGGCGGGCTGGATGCCGTGGGCTCGGGTTTTCCCGGGATCAAGCGGGAGGATCTGATGGTTCTGCCGGAACGGGAGTGGCAGGCGATGAAGAGCCGGCTTACTTATGAGTCATGGGCGGAGAAGACGATGGCAGAACAGCGGGCGTCGTCGGAGCATTCTGCGTTGACTCGGTGAGGGTTGACGAAGATAGGTTTTTCTCGGCGGCTGCGGCTTCGATCTCGCTGTTGATTTCAGCTCCCAGCAGTAGCATGAAGCCGGTGATATAGAACCACATGAGAAGAATGATCACGGCTCCGAGCGAGCCATAGGTGATCGAGTAGAAGTTGAAGTAGTGAAGATACAGGCGGAAGCCGAGCGAGACCAGCACCCAGCCGAGGATGCCGATGGCTGCTCCGGGAGTAAGCCAGCGCCAGCGTCGTTTTCGGACTCCGGGAGCCCAGTAGTAGATAACGGCGAAGCACAGGGTAAGGAGTGCGGTGGCGCCGGTCCAGGCGATCAGCCGAACGATTATGGCGAATAGACCGGCAACGAAGAGATTTGCGATACGCGCGTGAGCGAGCTTAGCGAAGAAGTCGCCTCCCAGCATGGCGGTGAGAGTCAATGTGGCGAGTACAGAGAGCACGATGGTGAGCCCGATCGCCGAAAGCCGGGCACGGAAGTAGGAGCGGGGATCGCGGACTCTGTAAACGGTGTTGAGCGCGTCCTGTATCGCGGAGATTCCGACCGAGGCCGACCAGATGGCGGCAATGAGACCGAAGGTGAGCTTGCCTCGAGTGGCGTTTGTGGTGGTTTCGTTAAAAGTCGTGAGGACCATGCCGAGAGCCGAGGTCGGCACAATCAGGGCAAGATATTCGAGCAATCTCAGATAGATGGAAGATGCGGTCCGAGCAGCGAGGCCAAGGATGGAACTGGCGCTGAATAAAGTAGGGAAGAGCGCGAAGAGAAAGTAAAAGGCGAGTTCGGCGGCGCGACCCAGAAGGTTGTCGGTTCTCAAGGCTCGCCAGGTTCGTTGTGCGACGAGTCGGGGAGCGATTCCCTGGAGGTTCCACAGAGATCGCAGGGGAAAGCGTGAGACGCTGTCCCAGATACGCTGCTGCCGGGGATCGGGGATGTGGTCGGAAGAGGAAAGGACGGCCACCCTGACACACTCCTTTCACCTGGGTCTCATAAAGTATTTGCAGTGCGACCGGCAGGCAGTGCTCGAGTTCTATAGATGCCGAAACACGTATCGCTGGCCGCATCATGAGCGGCTGTAAAAGCATCTAGTTAAATGTGCGTACAAGGCATAGTGCGGTCGGAAGACTGTGGCAGCGCAGGCCATTTGTCATGACTAAGATGGGACAGCTCTTTCAGGTGGTGCGCGAGAGCCACGAGCAGCCGATGCTAGGCGCATCCCGGCAGGTGGAGCTTGTCGCGCCGGGTGAGCTTGGTGTGACCTTCATAGGCCATTCTTCATTTCTGCTGCAGATTGCAGGCAGGAATGTACTTATCGATCCGGTCTTCGCCACGCGGCTGGTTGTTCTTCGCCGTCAGCGGCGTCCAGGAATCCTGATCAATGAGCTGCCGCCGATCGATCTGGTCCTGGTGACGCATGCTCATATGGACCATCTCAACATCCCCTCTCTGCGCAGAATTGTGCGGGTCAGTCGCAGGCTTAGGGGGCGGGGACCGGAGATCGTGGTGCCTCACGGAGTAGATGACCTGGTCTCCCAGCTGGGTTTTCGAGGTATTTCGACCGTCAAATGGTGGCAAAGTATTGAAGTTGCTGGGCTGCGCATTACGATGACGCCCTGTAAACATTGGGGCGCGAGACTATTTAGCGATACGCATCGCGGATACGGCGGCTATGTGATCGATTCAGGCAGACATTCGGTCTATCATTCCGGCGACACGGCGTACTTCGAAGGTTTTGCCGAGATCGGTCGCCGTTTGTCTCCAACAGTCGCCCTGCTTCCTATCGGAGCTTATTTTCCTGACACTTATCTGGCCGTCCACACATCGCCAGAGGAGGCTTTGCGCGGCTTTGTCGAGGTAGGCGCTCGGCGGATGGTGCCGATGCATTATGGGACCTTCCGTCTGGGACGAGAGCCCATGGACGAACCCTTGCAACGGCTTCATGCGGAGGCCGAGCGGCTGGGCATCGAGAGCCAGGTGCATGTTGTCGAAGAGGGGCAGACGCTTCGCCTTTGATTTTTCCGGCCGACTCGAGTCTCACTCTCTTTTCATCATCGTTTTTCCGTATCCACGCATCGAAAGACTCATGGCTATTCAAGGAAGTGCTGCGGCTAACGCAAAATCAAGTGGAACGTTTTCGATCGGTGGAGATGTACCGGTCCATCGGCTGGGATATGGCGCGATGCGCATTACGGGCAAGGGCATATGGGGCGAGCCAAAAGATCCTGAAGGCGCAAAGAAGGTTCTGCGCCGCGCTGTAGAGCTGGGAGTCAATTTTTTCGATACGGCGGACTCCTACGGTCCCGAGGTAAGCGAGCGACTGATCGGCGAGTCGCTTGCTCCTTATAAAGAAGGCGTGATCGTTGCTACAAAGGCAGGCCTGACGCGTCAAGGGCCGGATCGGTGGCTTCCGGTTGCCAGGCCGGAGTACCTCGTGCAGCAGGTGGAGATGAGCCTGCGCCGGTTGAAGACAGAGCGCATCGACTTATGGCAGCTCCATCGCATCGATCCGAAGGTTCCGGTAGAGGAGTCGCTTGGAGCGATCAAGAAACTTCAGGAGCAGGGCAAGATTCGCCACGTGGGGTTGAGCGAGGTGAAGCCGCACGAGATCGATCAGGCGCGGAAGGTGATCGAGATCGTCAGCGTGCAGAACCAGTACAACATCTCCGATCGGCGCCATGAGGATGTGCTGGAGTATTGCGAGAAGAACAACCTCGCCTTTATTCCGTGGTTCCCAGTAGCATCCGGAAAGCTAGCCCAGGCCGGTGGAGCACTGGATGCGGCGGCGAAGCGCCATAACGCGACTGTCTCGCAGCTCTCGCTGGCATGGCTGTTGCACCGCTCGCCTGTAATGTTACCCATTCCAGGGACATCGTCGGTCGAGCACCTGGAAGAGAACATCGGCGCGGGGGATGTGAAGCTGAGCGACGACGAGTGGAGCGAGATCGAGAGAGCCGCGAAGTAGCTGCAGCCAGGGCTGACTGCTTGATCTGCGGTCAGCCCTTCAGCAGCTCCAGCAGAGCGGGTTCATCCAACACCTTTATGCCGAGAGCCTGCGCTTTGTCGAGCTTCGACCCGGCTTCGTCACCTGCCACGACATAGTCAGTCTTCTTGCTGACGCTGCCTGAGACCTTTCCTCCAGAGGCTTCGATCTTCTCCTTTGCCTCGTCGCGAGTCAGAGTCGGCAGGGTTCCAGTCAACACGAAGGTCAGCCCCTCGAGAGTAGTGCCGATCACTTTCTTTTCGGCAGTCATCTTCAGCCCCAGAGATTCAAGGTCATCGATGAGCTGCAGATTTTTTTCGATCGCGAAGAACTCGACGATTGCCTGTGCCACCTTTGGCCCAACTTCGTTTACGGCCTCCAGCTCATCAGCAGAGGCTTCACGCAGAGCCTTCATCGATCCGAAGCGTTGTGCCAATAACTGGCCAGTTCGTTCGCCGACGAATCGAATGCCAAGGCCAAGAAGTACACGTGCAAGGCCAGCATTCTTGGAGCGCTCAATTTCGGCCAGCAGCGCATCTGCGGTCTTTTCGCCCACACGCTCCAGGCTGATCAGCTGTTCCCGCTTCAGGCGGTAGAGATCGGCGATGGTGTGGATGAGAGGCTTGCGGGTCGTGATGGGCGCGCCCTCTTCGGTGACGGCTTCCGGATCGTCAGTGAAAGAGACGCTCTGCCCCAGCAGCTGAGCAACCATCGCATCGCCGAGACCCTCAATGTTCATCACGCCGCGTGCGGCCCAGTGCAGGAGCTCCTCGCGTACTCGTGCAGGACAGGAGCTATTGACGCAGCGCCAGTCGACCTCGCCTTCGATGCGCATCAACTCACTGGCACATATTGGACAGTTTGCGGGGAAGGATATGCTCTTCCTGCCGCGCGGATGCTGCTTGTCATCTACGACGGTTACGATCTTGGGGATGACGTCCCCGCCGCGCTCGACCTGCACATAATCCCCGATCTTTACCCCGAGGCGTTCGATCTCATCTGCATTGTGCAGAGTAGCCCGCGTGACCGTGGTTCCACCGATCAGCACAGGTGCCAGCGCAGCCACGGGAGTAACTTTTCCCGTGCGTCCTACCTGGAAGAGAACATCTTCCAGCTGCGTGATTCCGGCGCGTGCGGCGAACTTGTAAGCGATGGCCCAACGAGGTGCTTTCCCGGTGAAGCCGAGCCGGCGCTGCTGGGCGGTCGAGTCCACCTTGATGACGACGCCATCGATCTCGTAGCCGAGGGTCTCGCGCATCGGCTCAGCTTTTGCAATGAAGTCGAGAACGGCATCTATAGTTTTTACGGTTTTGGTGTGAGGATTTACCCGAAAGCCTGCAGTCTTCAGGGCCTCGAGCGTCTCGGTGTGAGTGGGAAGTAATGTCTCTCCATCCCGAAGAAGGAAATACGCATAGAAGTCGAGCCTGCGCTGGGCGACGATATTTGGCTCTAGCGTCCGGATAGTTCCGGCGGCCGCGTTACGTGGATTGGCGGCAGGAGCCATGCCCTGAGCAACGCGTTCCTCATTCATCTTTACGAACGCAGTCTGCGGCAGAACCACCTCGCCACGCACCTCGAAGCTCGGGGGCAGATGTGCCGTCTCAAGTTTCTTTGCCGTCACTCCCAAAGGGACGGAGCGAATCGTTCTGACGTTGGTGGTTACATCTTCACCGGTAGTGCCATCGCCACGTGTGAGGCCACGTTCCAGATGCGCCGCGCTATGGGTCCCATTGTTGTACTGCAGCGCCAGGGACAGGCCATCGAGCTTGAGTTCACAGACGAAGCGAATCGCCTCGGAAGATGGAAGACCGGCGCGTACGCGCTGCTCCCAGGCCTTCAACTCCTCTTCGTTGTACGCGTTGTCCAGCGACAACATGGGCCGCGAATGGGCAACCTTGGCGAAGCCTTCGCGAGGCTTGCCGCCGACGCGCTGCGAAGGAGAGTCGGTTGTGATGAGCTCCGGGTGTTCCTGCTCCAGCTTCTTCAGGCGGTTCATCAGAGCGTCGTATTCGGCGTCTGTAATCTCGGGAGCATCGAGAACGTAGTAGAGATGTTCGTGGTGGCGGATCTCTTCGCGCAACGCCTGGATCTGTTCTTCAGCTGTAAGGGCAGTCGCCATAGCGAAGATTATAGAGAGCCAAGCAGGTGGATGTGCTTGATGGCTCGGTGGACAGAAAAGTGGCCGGATCGAATCGACCCGGCCATTCAGCGAGAAGAGAGAGCGTCAGCTAAAAGCGGACATGCGCGGAAACCTGAAGCACACGCGGTGTATTTGCCTGCGAACTGATCTGCCCGAAGTTGCTTGCCGTCGGGGAGAGGTTTGGTCCGCCGAATTGAGCGCGGTTGAGCGAGTTGAAGGCTTCCCCGCGGATCTCTGCGGTCAGGGACTCCCGGAAACGGAACTGACGTGCAAGGGATGCGTCCAGATTGTTGGTTCGGTCTGCGCGATATTGCGAGAATGTCGACGGGAGTGTTCGGATGTTGGTTTGGACTGAAACTCCATTAGCCGAGATGGAGGGCTGATCGTTGGCAGCCCGGTCGAACTGCGTGGTGTCGAAGGCCGCAACATTGGTCTCGCGTGGATTAAGCCGGAGGTTGCCTCCGTAATAGATCAGGTTGCCGAAGGCAAGCGGCGCACCTGATTGCAGGGTATAGATACCGCTCACAGCCCATCCGCCGAGCACGGCATGCGTCACGTGACCGGCTACGCTGTCGCCGCCGGTCGCAGGGAAGGGAAGCGTATACACGCTGGCGATCGAAAGCTTGTTGGTGTAGTCGAAGCTGGCGATACGCTTCTCATATTTGAGATCTGAATCGTTCAGCCGTGTGATCTGTTCGATGTTCTTTGACCACGTATAGTTCGCAATAAACGTCAGCCCATGCGAAAGCCTGCGCTGTACGCGGGCATTCATGCTGTTGTAGCTGGACCTTCCGTTCTGGATCGCCTGCAGGGTGAGGCCGTTGATCGGGTACTGCGGATAGGCCGTAAGGAGTTGACCGCGTGAAATCGTATTTCCGTTCAAAGTCGTTCCCGGAAGAAGGCCACGGAATGGATTCGTCACCGAGCCGTTGAGAAGGGTAACCACATTCGGATCGCGTACCGGGCTGGAACTGAGATACTTTGCTGGAATTGGATTCAGAGGCATGCTGCTGACCTGCAGTTTGACGTACTGCGCGCCGATGTAAGCTAGCTGGAATACCGTGTTGGCATCTAGTTGTTGCTGCAGCGACAGTGCCCAGCGCTCGGAATATCCGTTCCTCATATTCTGATTGAACGTGCCGGTGCTCAGACCTTGGTTGGTTGCCGCTCCTCCCGAAGAACCCTGCGGGGCAAGCAGGCCATTCGGAAATGGGTTTGCCAGAGTGCTTGCCGGTGTTGCGTAGTTGTCGTTGGTGGCAACGTAGGGTGTGGTCTGGCTGAAGCCTGTGCTGTTGATCGTTGCGAGGTTTTGGACGGGGAAGACAAAGATCCCAAAGCCGCCCGTGATGGTCGTTTTTCCACCGTAAAGCTCTGGAGTCCACGCAAATCCCACACGCGGACTGAAGGTGTAGGACTGTGTGTTGTAGAGCTGAGGTCTCGCGTTCGAGGCATAAACCACACCTCCAGGTGCGGCAAACTGTCCAGCAGGAATCTGAGGAATCGGATTTGCGCTGTAGGCGGCCGCCGCTGCTGAGGAGAGCGGTGTCGTCAGCGACGAATCGAAGCTACTGATCGCGCGGTTGTGTCGCTCATACATCGGAAAGTCATGCTCAAAGCGCAATCCTGCGTTGATGGTCAGAGTGCGGGAGATGCGCCAGTCATCCTGCGCGAAGAGGCTGAGGTAACGATTCCACGTAGCAGTAAATACATTTCTGTTGATATTTCCTGAGGTTGGGAGACCCAGCTCGAATGCAGCCAGATCCTGGCCGAACGGAGCAGAACTGGAGTTGCTGGCGGCCTGGGTGAAGTCCGTGTTGTAGACGAACTGACCCGTCGGATAGCCGTAGGAGATGTTTTCGATCCGGTATTCGCGGGCGTCTGCGCCGAACTTGAGCGAGTGGTTTCCAGCGAGTTTGTTGACGCTTCCGAAGATGTGGAACACATCGTTCCAGTTCGCATTCGGTGTGTTGTTCGGGGTGAAGAGGCAAGCATACGTAGTCTGCGTGCCTGTTTTATTGCAGGAGCTCGTGCTGGTCAGAGCGACGCTTGGAAGCTGTTGAATATTTGCTCCCTGGCTCAGAGAATCCGAGTATCCGACCGATGCAGGATCGGTACCCTGTGTCGGGCCACCGGTAAGCGAAGCGTAACGCGTCCAATTGAATCTCACATTGGCTACCGTCGTTGCATTAAAAGTATGGACATCATCGACGACCGCGCCCCAGTTCGTGCGGGTGAGAAGAGCTCCAGTCGCATCGTTGTGGAAGTAGTCCGAAGTCGTCTGTACCCGCTGATTGTGACGCACATCGAAGAACAGCTTATTGTTTGCGCCGATGTTGAAGTCGAGGCGACCGAACTGATTGTCGTAGGTGTCCGTGCTGTTGAAGTTGCTGAAGTAGTTGTTCAGCGTGAGCGCCGTCGCTCCCGGAACATTCGGATCGGGATAGTACGAGAGCAGCTTTGCAGCGATCGGATTCACACTTGGCAGCTTGTTGTTGGCAAATGCAGTGCGTCGCGTCACGCCGCCCGTCGTCACAGCCGTGCTCGGGTCATAGATGGTGTAAGCGGAACCACCTGCTGCCAGCAGGTCGCCGAAGTCGCCCCGCTTTTCGGCCGCCGTCGGGACGTGCAGGTAACCTCCCGCGGGCTGCGAGTCTCGGATGCCTTCCCAGGAGAACTCGAAGAAAACTTTGTCGCGGCCGTTGAAGACCTTGGGAATCCATACTGGGCCGCCGACCGACAAACCGTATTGATTGAAGTGCGTATTCGGACGAGGCGTGCCGTTGCGATTGCTGAAGTAGTTGTTTGCCGTCAGAGCCGCAGTCTGGTTGTACTCATAGACCGAACCATGCAGCTTGTTGGTTCCGCCTTTGGTGACCTGATTCACGACTCCGCCACCGGAGTGTCCGTAAGCTGCGTCCGCCTGAAATGCGTAGACCTTCACTTCCTGCACAACATCCTGCGGCGGGCTGTAGGCTACTTTCAGTTGGCTGTCTGTATCGGGCGAACCGTCGAGAAGAGTCTCCGTAGTCTGGTTCTTTGCGCCTGCAATCGTGATGGAAGCTGCTCCACCATTATCAAAAGGGCGGACCTGTCCTGGCGCCTGTGTGCTGGAGACACCCAGCGCGAGCTGCGCCAATACAACCGGTGTACGTCCGTTCTGTGGCAGATCCTCTACTTCTTTGGTGCCGATGCTCTGACCAATCGCGGAGTTCGTTGTGTCGATCAAAGGAACATCGGCATCGACGACAACACTCTGCGACACCTCGCCCAGCTGAAGCTGTATGTCAATCTGAGGATGATCGCCCGCCTGTACCGTAATGCCATTGCGCAAGACAGATTTGAAGTTCGCCGCCTCGACCTGTACGGAGTAACGGCCCGGTGCAAGCGAGGGAGCAGCATAGGCTCCGGCATCATTGCTCTGCAATCGAGTTTGGCCGCCCGTGTCCATGTTGGTTACAACGACAGAAGCATGTGGGACCACTGCGCCCGAATTGTCTGTGACCGTGCCGCTGATGGTCGCACGAAACTCCTGGGCCAGCATTCCAACGGACGCCACAAACAACACAACTACAGCGAGGAAGCGCACAAGCTGACGCGAACCCGCGGTCTTCAAAACAGATGTAGACAAAACAGACCTCAAAATTTTGATAATGGGATTAAAAATTCACTTATGAAACTAGTCCCTTTTTGAAATCACTGTCAAATAACGGTAGAGATGGACTTACGGGTTTTGCGGTTACAAATAAGCGCTCAGGAATGCAGCAGCGGCCTGCGGAGGTCAATCGAAGAAACCTTCTCAAAGATGCTCTTCCCGTCACTGCCACAACCTCGCTGACACCTCGGGCTCTGGCTTCGTTGACATGCTTTCTTTTCGCTGTTCATTCGCTTAAGATCGAGGACATTCCTATGCTGCTCTGGCTGGCAGGGAGAGTCCCGGAGTGACGACAGGCGAGCTCGAAGCGGAACGTGACAGCGCTGCAGTGATACGCAAGATCATCCATATCGACATGGACGCGTTCTACGCTTCGGTCGAGCAGAGGGACGATCCAATGCTGCGTGGAAGGCCGGTTGTAGTCGCGTGGCGCGGAAATCGTTCGGTGGTGTGCGCGGCCTCCTACGAGGCGCGAAAGTATGGTGTGCGTTCGGCGATGGCGGCGGTTCATGCGGAGCGGCTTTGTCCGGATGCGATCTTTGTTCCTCCTGACTTTGTGCGCTACAAGGCAGTCTCGTCTGCGGTGCGTGAGATCTTCCGACGGCACACAGATTTGATTGAGCCTCTTTCGCTGGATGAGGCGTATATGGACGTGACGGCGAACAAGCTGAACCTTCCGACGGCTACGATGGTGGCGAAGACGATTCGGCGGGAGATTCGGGAGGAGCTGAATCTGACGGCGTCGGCGGGAGTCGCGCCGAACAAGTTTCTGGCAAAGATTGCTTCGGACTGGCGGAAGCCTGATGGGTTGTTCGTCATCCAGCCGGGTGATGTGAGCTCGTTTCTGGTTTCGCTCGCGGTGGGTCGCATTCCCGGCGTCGGCAAGGTTACGGAGGAGCGCCTGAAGCAGATCGGCGTCGCTACCGTGGGCGACTTGCAGGGTCTGGAGGCTACAGCGCTTGAGGAGCATTTCGGCCGCTATGGCAGGCGTCTCTATGAGCTGGCTCGTGGGATCGATCACAACCGAGTCATTCCGAATCGGCCGACGAAGTCTATTTCGGCCGAGGATACCTTCGAGCGCGATCTTTTTCTGGACGAGACGGAGGAGATGATTCGGCGGCTGGCGGAGAAGGTTTGGAACGCGTCGCGCAAGGAGGAGCGAGTGGGACGAACCGTGGTGTTGAAGCTCAAGACGCGTGAGTTCGAGATCCTGACTCGCAGCCGTACTCCAGCGATCCCGCCGGAGTCCTGTGAGGAGCTTACGGCGATTGCTTTGTCTCTTCGGGAGAGAGTGAGCCTGGGAGCGGAGCGGAGGTTCCGCCTGGTTGGAGTAGGGCTGAGCAACTTTCAGGATGCTCTGCCCGCGAGGTCATTCCTTTTTGATTGATACCCTCCCCTCTATTTGTGCAAAATGTTCATTCTGCGTCACTTAGGTTGGGACCGCAACGCTAAAATATTCCATCTAAATGGTTTGCGGGTAAGATGTTGAATCAGATATGGTTAGCCCCGGGACAGCTCCCCGGGCTTTTTCTTCCTCTGGTTCTAGTTTAGCAAGGCGGGTGAAACTCATCGGCAAGTGGAAGTAGTCCTATTTACTAAGGTTTAGCAGGGTTGGGGGTTGACAGGATTCTGGGATGAGCCCGAGCGAAGGCGATACCAGCCGACGGGTGGCGTTATTCTGGTTTTCGGCAGTAGTTCATGATCGTCGCAACGATCCCTGCAACATCACCTACGAGCAACGCCGATGCCTGCAGCGCAACACCGAGAAAGATACCGGCCGCGAATTTGCCTACGTGCGATGGGTGGGTAAGGCGGAGGGTTTCGGCCGAGAGGCGTGCCAGAAATCCTGAGGTGGTCATCCCGGAGACGAGAGAACTCAGCAGAGGTGTCCATCGCCAGCGTCGCCCATAAAAGATCACCAACGCGACCGCGATGAAGAAGACGGGGCCTGGCGGAAACCTGGGAAATGCGGGATCGCCGGACAGCCACTGCACCCAGAGAGAAACGGCTGTGGCTATGAGTGCGGCGATCGTGATTTTGGTAAAGAGAGGAAGTGGTGCCTTCATGCTCCCCTCACAGCTTTCCCAACTGGTCGAGATGCGATTGCCAGCGTGACAGCAGCGCATCTGCTTTGTCTCGCTGCTCCTGGTTGAGAACATCCGAGTAAATCTTTGCCTTCAGGTGTTCTTTCTCGAGGATCAGCTGAGCCAAAGTAGCGCCCTGGAGGTTCGCGATCCTTGATGTTTCGGTCTCGTTGACCGCACCCTTCGCAGTTGCAGCGCTCAAGTCCCTATTCTGATCTGCGAACTGCTTTGCAAGCTTCGACAGGGCCGGTCGCTCGCCTTCCCATATTGTTCGAATCTGCTGTCTTTGGGTGTCCGACAGGTCGAGCTCTTTTGCCACGTAGCCCAACGGACTATGGTGCCAACCGCGATGGCCAAATCCTCTGTGCCAACCACGCGACTCCGCGTTCGCAATCACCAGACCGACCAGCAGAACGAGAACACTTACAGAGAGGAACACTTTCGTTTTCATAACGGCTATCCCTTCCTTCATGCCTATTGCAACAACCGGACACGAGGAGTGCCGTAAAGAATGGTGAAGCCATGCAAAGTTTTGTAAAGCCGGTTGTGCGCGCAGAGAGTTGATCTAGCATGGAGGGCGGACGGGGCTATTGAGATGAAACAGGATCGCGTGCTCATCATCGACGACGATGTGGAGCTATGCCGATTACTCAACGAACGGCTGCAACCGGAGGGCTTTGCGATTGAGACCCTTCAGGATGGCCAGACCGGACTGAAGCGAGCTGCAGCGGGCCAACATGACCTAGTGATTCTCGATCTGATGCTGCCCGGTATGAGCGGACTGGATGTTCTCCGCAATCTTCGATCCCGTTCGTCCGTTCCAGTCCTCATTCTGACAGCGCGAGGCGACGACGTCGATCGAATCCTGGGGTTAGAGATCGGAGCGGACGACTATCTTCCGAAGCCCTTCAATCCAAGGGAGCTGGTGGCGAGGATCCGGGCGATCCTTCGTCGCGTTTCGCGAGATGCCGGTAACTCTTCCATTGTCACCGTAGACAACGTGCGTCTTGAACCCTCCTCGCTGAAAGTATGGGTCGATGAGACGGAGGTGAGCGTTACAAGCCTGGAGTTCATCCTGCTTGAGTTCTTCATGCGGAATGCAGGCCAGGTGATGACGCGCGAAGATCTAACGGAACGTGTGCTCGGCCGAAAGGCTGGGCCATTCGACCGGGTTATCGATGTTCATGTGAGCAATCTTCGTAAAAAGCTGGGGCGTGTCAGTTCGGAGGAGCACATCAAAGCCGTTCGCGGGATGGGATATCTCTTCGTGGTGAGATCGGGGTCCAAATGAATCTGCCTACGAGAAGCCTGTTCCTGAAGATCCTTTTGTGGTTCTGGGCCGCGCTGGTTCTGACGGCCTGTTCGATTATTGTGACCCTAATTCTGCAACCGGGCGGGGTGCCCTCGCAGTGGCATGAGGCTCAGATCGAAACGGTCCGGTATGCCGCCGCGACTGCCGTTCAGGAGTATGAGCATGAGGGAGCGCAGGGAGCCTCGGAGTATCTGCTGGAACGAGACCATATTGCGCATCGGCAGGCATGTCTCTTCGGTCCCGATGGGATGTCCATCTCAGGAGGCCGATGTGAACGGTTTGGCAGCGTCGCTCACTCTGTTGCGAAGAGCGGCAAGCCCGAATTCAACGTGGAGCGGGGACAGGCAACAGTGGCGGTTCCGATACAGGGAGCCCATCAAGACCGATACATCTATGTTACGGAGTCGCCCGTCGGCCCCAGAGCCGCGGTGGATACAAATCTGGGAGCGGTCGCTGTTCGATGTCTGGTGGCCCTTCTGGTCCCAGGACTCATCTGCTACCTACTCACCCGATACTTAACGGCTCCGATTGTTCGCCTTCGCGAGGCGACACAACAGCTGGCGGAGGGCAATCTGCGGACTCGGGCGGATGAGCGAATGAGCCAGCGGCGGGATGAGCTTGGGTTTCTGGTGGGAGATTTCAATGCCATGGCCGAACGTCTTGAAGGGCTGGTCGACGGACAGCGGCAGCTGATCTACGACATCTCGCACGAGCTGCGAACTCCGCTTACGCGACTGAACGTCGCACTGGATATCGGGCGCGGAAGAAAGGGTGACGATCAGGCGTTCGACCAGATGCAGCAGGACCTTGAGCGTATGAACCAGATGATTGAACGCCTGCTGACTCTGGCAAAGCTTGACGCAGCCACGGCCACGGTTCCGTTTGAATTTTTCAATCTGACGGACCTTGTGGCGAGCATCGTTCACAGCGCCGGCTTCGAGCTGCACGAACGTTCCGACAAGATCACCATGGACTCCGAGGAGGTCTTCCAGGTACGAGGAAATACGGAGCTGCTGCAGAGCGCAATTGAAAACGTGATTCGCAACGCAATTCGCTATAACAACTCTGAAGAGCCCGTGCAGGTTGCTCTGGAGCGCATGGGATCTTTTGTGAGGATCACGGTGCGCGATCACGGTCCCGGTGTGCCGTCGGAGAGTCTGCAACGAATCTTTGAACCCTTCTATCGGGTTGCAGACGATCGCGACAGACAGACAGGCGGCACGGGTCTGGGGCTGGCGATCACCGAACGGGCCGTCCGGATGCATGGCGGCAAGGTCGATGCCGTCAACGAAACTCCGCACGGCCTCGCGGTACGCATTCTGCTGCCGTTACAAATCTGATCGCAAGATTTGCGACGGAGCTTCTGCGGATCACAACTTTCAAGATTCTCCAGGCAGACCGCTCGGGATGCGAGAAATCGATATGGGCCTAGTGCAGGCTTTACATACCTTTTCAATGTTTCACCAAACTTTATGGCACATGGAGGACGGCGCTGATGAAGTGAGAGGAGAGATGCACGCAAGCCGCTGAAGTGCAGATTCCCAGGCCAGTGCATCTGTGGAGACCGTCATGAAATCTCGCATCGCTCTCAAAAGCACTCTGGCCGCAGCTATCGTTGCGGCTTCGCTCTTCACTCCCTTCGCGCATGCTCAAGATGGCCAAGGGGTCTTCGTAAAAATTCCGTTCGATTTTTCGGTGAACCGGTTGCACTTTGAAGCGGGATCGTACGAGTTCACCCAGACAGCGGACAGATTCGGAATGTCCGTGATTAACCTGAAGACGAGAAAGAAGCAGTTCGTCACTGCGATACCTCAAGATCATTTTGCTTCTACAGACTCCGGGTTTCTCATCTTCCGCCGAGCTGGAGGAGATCCATATCTGTCTGAAGTTCACTTCTCTGGAGCGGCTGATTACAGCAGGTTGACCGTGCCCAAAAACTCGAATCTTAGCGATCGGAGCACCATTCTAAGAGGCGCTTTACGCAAATGAGGAAAGCCAAGTTGAGATTATTGAGGTTTTGGGTTCGATAACGTGACCCAGTTTCCAATAAAGAATCCGAGTCTTTGGGCGACCGGCGGATCGACGTTTGAAAGCACGACGAAGATATACTTCGAGTCGAGACAAAGTTCAACGTCGGTGTTGATTCCCGGATAGCCTCCAGCATGTCCCACGCAGGTGTTGCCGTTGAGCGGATGCACCATCAAGCCGTATCCATAACCACCGTCACGAGGCATCTCGATCTTGCTTGCCATCATGACCGATGTGTAGTGGTCGTTGAGGAGCTTGTCCTGGTGCAATGCATTTGCAAATGCGAGCATGTCATGCGCAGTGGAATAGCCTCCGCCTGCCGATGATCCGCGGTACGGAAGCAGATCTGTGTTGGGATGGGGAGTTTTGCCGCCGACCATCGTGGTGTAGCCGACGCTCCTGTTGGGCACAGGCTGATCCTCAGGAAGCTCACCGGTGGCCTTCATGCCTGAGGGGACGTAGATATGTTTGCGTACGTATTGGTAGTAGTCTTCGCCGCTCGCCTTTCCGATTACGATGCCTAACAGAATGTAGCCATAGTTGCTGTACTCAAAGCGACTGCCTGGCTCGAAGCGGACGGGACGGTTGCCATAGAGTTGGACGTGGTCCTCAAGAGTTTTCAGCTGGAGACGGTGCGCCTTGTATTCATCGCTGAACAAGCCATTAGGTCCGGTGCCGAAGATGTCTCCCGTACCCCCGGTATGGCTCAGAAGCTCTCCGATCGTCACCTTTGTGGCGAGCTGCTTGTTGGGATAGTCGGGAAGATACTTGATCAGGGGATCTTCGAGGTTGATCTTTCCCGCTTGTGCGAGTTGGAGGATGGCGACTGAGGTAAATACCTTGTTGATCGATCCGATGCGAAAGCGTGTGTCCAATGTATTTCGGATCTTTCGCTCGCGATCGGCAAGGCCATAAGCCTGTTCGAAGATGGTGTTGCCGTTTTTCGCTACCAGGACGTCTCCGGAAAATTTTCCGGCGGCGGTCTCCTCCTGAAGCTTCTGTTTGAGAGTCTCAATCAGTTCGCTATCGGTACCGTGCGTCGGGCCGGTGGATGGTGTGCTCGATTGCGCAGCAGCGGAATTGGAGCAGAGCGATAGCGCGACAAGGAGGGAATACACCCTACGCGCCCATCGCAGCCTTGAGGCGGTGTGTGTGCCTCTTCGCCGCCCGATCTGCGGGGTCTCGGCGCCGAGAAAGAGGAGGGCCAGCATGAGGCTCAACGTAAGTGGAACGCTGATGAAGTAGAGATGATCGATGAGAAAGAAGTCAGCTCGCGTGACCTCTCGAATGACGGGCTGCGGGTGCGCAAGCTGACGAAGCACCACGAGGGTTGCTGCGAGCAATACGGTGGTGCTGACGGAGAGTGCACACCATAGCCCTTGAGTGGAGAACAGACGAGTGGACCTGGTGAGGAACGCGAAGACCGCCGCACCGAGCCACACGAATACGATTGCCGGAATGATTCCGAAGGCCAGTTCGAGCAAGGTGGCCCAGGGCCAGGCGGTGATTCCTGTGTGATCGAGGGTGTAGGTTGGGCTGCCTACGCAGAGGGCTCTCCATGTTGGATAAAGGAGGCTCCATCCGGCGGAGAAGATGAGAAGAGTGGTGCATCGAGAGGCGATGGCTGCGGAGTTGATCAGGATCGCTGCTGCGATCTGATGAAGAAACCACCCCATGGATCGGCCATTCTCCAACTCCTCCAGGAGATCTCCGGAGAGAGCGTGGCCCTTGGTTGCAAGCTCTACGCGATCGACCAGCCAGGCGGCAAACGTCACAACTTTGTTGTTTCTCATGCCAGGTCTCCTTCCCTTGAAGGCAGCGACTTCCAAAGTCCGGTCAGCACGCGGCGAGTCGTCTGAACGGCTCGAAGGCCTTCGGCGGTGACGCTGAAGTATCGCTTTGCCCGGCCTCCGCGCTCGGGCGTTGACTCACCCAGCTTCGACTTGACCAATCCTTTGATCTCGAGCCGGTCTACGGAGGCATAGACGCTCCCGAGAGAGACATCGCGGCCGCGCACGGCGGAGAGTTCACGCGCCAGCGGCACGCCGTAGGTTTCGTTCTCCAGGCGAAGAATCGCCAGGAGAATCATGAGTTCAAGCTCGCCGAGGAAGTTTTGGTCCTTCATTTGTTCATTAATAGCGAAGAAATAAAAAATTGTCACTTTATTTCGAAAGAGTGACTTCCACGTACTTGAATGGGGATGTCATGCTGACACGATTCTTTTGGCAGAATCCTCTAATTCTTCAGAGGAAGCCCGTTGAAGAATCGGAGTCTCTCTGATGCAATGTTGCTAATGAGGAAATTTGTTGACGCCTCGAAATTCCGGGAATGGCGAGGCGATTGACCTGCCAGCGAAATTTTTCTTAGGATGGGGCGGTTGAGACGTCTCAGAGAATCGCTATATGGCTGACGGTCCAATTTCGAGAATCGATTCTTCTTACCTGCCTGTGGCAGAGACCGTTGTGCGTGGTCTTGAGAAGGAGGTTCTTGATCTGCACGATCTGCTCCGTCCTCGTCTGTTTCGATACGCGATCTCTCTGGGGCTGAAGGCGCAGGATGCGGAGGATGTGATTCAGGAGGTCTTCCTGGCATTGTTCCGGCATTTAAAGGCGGAAAAGCCCCGGAGCAATCTTCACGGATGGATCTTTCGCGTGACGCACCATCTGGCGCTCAAGCGCCGGACGCGATATCGAAAAGAAGATTGCACAGATGAGAGTGGACGGTATAGTTTGACGGCTGGGTCAGTCTGGAGCCCCGAAGAACAGCTGATCTTCAGCGAAAGACAGTGGAGGCTGCGCCGTATTTTCGCGGCTTTGTCGGAGGCTGACCGGTTATGTCTGCAACTGCGTGCAGAGGGTTTGAAGTATCGCGAGATCGCTGAGGTTCTGGGAATCTCGCTTGGAAGTGTAGCGAATTGCCTGACGCGGTCGTTAGGCCGGCTGCGTCGCAGCGATGGGGGTGAGTTGTGAGCGGAGCGATCGATCACCTGACCGAGCTAGAGTTGATTCGGTTTCTCGACGGAGAGATGGAAACCGGGCAGAAGACCCGCGCCAGTTCTCACATCGAGAAGTGCGACTCATGCAACTACAGGCTTGCCGAAATCGCGCGAATCTCAAACGAGTTAAAAGAAGTGGATGCGGTGCTTTCTCTGCCGCAAGGAGGCGCCCGGCGGGCTCGCGCTTCGTTGGCATCAAGGCTCTCGCAGGAGAGCAGGAACGATGTATCGATGTGGGAGCGTGTAGGCGGGTGGATGCAGACGAGAATGACGCCGAGTTTCGGCTATGGGGCATTGGCCGCGATCGCGATCGTTACGGTTCTGTTCAGTACGCCGAACCTGCATCGTTCGGTTGCGGAGATGGCGGTGTCGCTGCCGAATCGCGCTCTTACTCCGGGAGCGACTCGTTCGGTGAGTCTGAATGAGGTCTGCGCGGCAGGAGACGAAGATCTTGATCCGGCGGTGCCTGCATCGAGGCAGGAGACGGTCTTCCAGGAGTATGGGATCTCTGCGGCACATTCGGAGAAAGACTTCCAGGTGGACTACCTGATCAGTCCGCAACTGGGTGGTACGGATGATGTCCGCAACCTGTGGCCGCAGTCGTATAAACAGACGACCTGGAACGCCAATGCAAAAGATGCTTTGGAGCGCCACCTGTACCGGTTGGTCTGTGACAGAAAGATAGAGTTGGCTGAGGCACAGCGGGAGATTTCGACGGACTGGATCGCGGCGTATCAGAAGTATTTTCAGACTCGCAAGCCGAGCTGATGAGGGAGTCTGAGTTTCGCTTCGGTCGGAGCTGTCGGCAGTTCGAGCAGAATACAGGGATTCCTCGGCTTTGCTCGGAATGACATTCGTGGTGATGTGATTCTCTTTGGCTAGCTAAGAAGATTCTGGAAAGAGACGCAGATCCTTCGACTCCGCTCCCGATGGTCGCTTCGCTCAGGATGACACATTGAGAGGAATCTGGCTGCTTCGTTCTGAGTATGAAGACTGCTGAGGGATGAGTGGTCCCTCAGCAGTCTTTGAAAGATCAATTCAGGACGATGATTCCCCAGGGGCCTTCGCCTGCCTTGAACTTTTTGGTGACTGTGTTGGTGGCTACATCGACTGCGGTCACGTCGTTAGATGGTCCATTTGCGGAGTAAAGCGTTTTGCCGTCGGGTGAGAGAGCGATTCCCCAGGGGCGCCGACCGACCTCGACGGAACCCAGAACTTTGTTGGTCTCGGTGTCGATGGTAAAGACCGTCTTGCCACGGCCGGTGCTGGCATAAAGCTTTTTGCCATCCGGCGAGAGCAGGACCGACATCGGTTTAACCAGTCCGGGCTTGCCGAGTTGAATGGTCTTGACGACCTTGTGTTGGCGGGTATCGACCATGACCACGGTTCCATCATTTTCGGCATTGATGTAGGCGTGTTTGCCATCGGGCATGAAGGCGACGGAACGGGGACGATGACCGACCTTGAAGGTGGCGACGATCTTGCCCGCGGCCGGGTCGAGGACTGCGATCTCACTGGTCTCTTCCGAGGTGACGTAAACCTGCTTTCCGTCCGGGGAGACCTTGACCCCTTCTGGCTGAGCGCCGATTTTCAGGGTCTTGGCGATGGTGCCGGAGGCAATGTCGATGACGCTGACGGCCGAGATGTCTTCGTTGGAGATGTAGAGCTGTTTGCCGTCCTGGCTGACATCGAAGTTCTCAGGATCAGAGCCGCCGGGGATGATTTTGACGAGCTTGCGTTGGGCGACGTCGAAGACGCCGATGCCGTCGGCGCTCTTATCCGGTGGGGGAAGGGTGCTCTCGTCTACATCGGGGCCTGCGATGGGAGTTCCGCTCAGTGCGACGTACAGAGTTTTACCGTCCGGGCTGGCGTGGATTCCACGCGGGCGCTTTCCGAGATGGACGGTGGCGAGGGTGTTTCCATTGCCGCTGTCGATGATGCTGAGATCGCCGCCGACTTCGTTGGTGGTATAGATCTTTGGAGCGCCGGACTCGACGGGCGCCGCTGCCTGAGTGGGAGCGGCTTTTTCGGTCGGTTGCGATTTGCAGGCAGTGAAGAAGATCGTGCAGCCCAGGGTCAGTGCGAAGCTCAGTTCCTTGCGCATCTTTATTTTCCTTTGAAGGTGAAATCGGCTACGGCGTGTTGTTGAGGGCTGATGGTGATCTGCTGCTCCTGGGTTCCCAGCTTCTCGGTCCAGACTGTCAGGGTATAGGTTCCCGGCGGAAGATTTGGAATTGTGAAGGTACCGTCGTCTTTGGATACGGCGAAGTAGGGATGATCCACCACTCCGATATAGGCGTGCATCCATCCGTGAATATTGCACTTTACCGGGATCATGATCTCCGGCTTTGTGAATTTTCGATTGAGAGGAGGATCGCCCGGACCCTGGCTATGATTCCAGGCGCGGTTGGCCTCAGCCATGGGATGGATGTTGTGAGTTATGGGGTCGGAGTTGGTGACCTGAAGCGTCTGATTGACCTGTACGCCAAAGACACGAGGATGGAACCAGCATCCCTTCTGGTCGATGACAACGTTGTCAGAGGGTACGGCGAAGTGTTTCCCCTCGAGGCCCTTGCTGATGTAGACGAAGGCATTGGCGAGGTGACCGTGATCGACCGGAAGCGATTCGTCGTAGGCCTTACCCTTGTGGGCTTCGACGCAGGCGGGATCTTCGCTTATGTCGACAGCTTTACGCGGGGGAACCTTTCCCAGATAGTGCACGGTGCCTGTGATGGTGCCTGCTGTGGCAGAGTCCACCTGGAACAAGGGGGTTGCTACGGGCTGCTGGATTACAGGCTCGTGAGTGGATTGGTCTGCCTTACGGGAGCAGCCGGTAGCCAGAAGAGCCGTTGCGGTGCCGACTAATAGAAAGCTGCGGAGGATTGAGGACATAAATTTTTCTACTCCTTGCCGGGAGGGCCAACGTTTGGAGGCATATCACCTGTGAGCGAATTGAGGAATTCTACGAGATCAGCGCGGTCCTGTCCGGTGAGATGAATGGATTTGATCTCTGTATCAAGATAAGGGTTGGAGTTGCCGCCGCCCGCGTAGAAGTCGACGACCGCTCGCAGTGTCTTGAGACTTCCATCGTGCATGTAGGGAGCTGTCCTGGCGACATTTCTCAACGTTGGCGTCTTGAAGGCTCCCCGGTCCGTGTCCACACCTGTTTGATGATAACGACCGGGATCTTTGAAGGATGTGCCATCATCCGCTACTCCCTGGCCGAGATTGTGAAACTTGCCATCCGTGAACAGGGCATATTGCGGATTGAGGGTGTGGCAGGCAGCGCAGTTGCCCTTTACCGGGTTGATGAAGACGGCAAGTCCGCGGACCTGCTGGGGTGTGAGCGCGTTTTTATCGCCGCCATACTGGTAGCGGTCGAACGCCGAGTTCCCGGTCAGGAGAGTTCGCTCAAAGCTGGCGAGCGCTTTTTCGATGCGTGGAAGGGTGATGCTGTCTGAGCCGAAGGAGCTCTTGAACATCTCACGCAGGGCGGGGTCGTGTTTGAGCTTCGAGACGGAGACGTCGTGGGACTGATTCATCTCGACGGGGTTGGCGATGGGGCTGGCAGCCTGTTCCTCAAGATTCAACGCGCGGCCGTCCCAGAACTGAAAGGGCTGATAGGCGACGTTGAGCAGGGTGGGGGCATTTCGAATTCCGACTTCGCCTCCGACTCCTTTGGAGAGGCTCAGGCCGTCGGTGAAGTCGAACTTCGGATTGTGACAGTTTGCGCAGGACAGGGTGTTGTTCTGCGATAGTCGCTGATCGTAGAAGAGGTGCCGCCCTAGCGCGATGGTCTGTGCAGTCGGGCGATTATCTGGCGGAATAGGGACGGCCGGGAGCCCCAGAGGAGGATGGATGGCGACCGGAGTGCCGATCGGCTTATCCGGGATGACCGATTTGCAGCCCATACCACCCAACAGCGAGGACAGAAGCAGGGCTGGCAAAGCATGAGTCCCAAACCGTTTTGGATGGAAGGGGAGTGCTGGCTGAGTTCGACGCCTGATTCTGGATGTCTCTGCACGCCGGATCATAGCCATCTTCAGCGTAACCGGTCCTGAGGGAATTTGCAGGGAGGGTGCGGGAACCTGTGTACGGATGTCATCCGAACTTCTTGAGAACCTTCTCTCTATAGATAGGACTCCCGATGGGAAGAGAGGTGAGGTTGCGTTGGGAGCGTTTTACCCAACAATCCCGATTATTCTTGACAGTTTTTGCGCCGCATGGGTAGGATGCTCACGAAATGAGACGTCTCATATCTGGTTTTTTAGCCTCCGGTTCTCGCCGGTTCCCTGTATCCCGCTGTGATGGCACTCTGGATGCAACGGTGCCCGGTTCCATAAGGATGACTCCCATGAACGTACGCAGGCTGTCCGGATCTTTTTTCCTGGCAAATTCGGCTGTCTTCTTCTTTGCAGGCGTTTTTAGTTGTGGATGGCTGACGTCCGGTACGGCTCTGGGACAGTCCAAAGGGGCTCCGGAGTGGACGACGAGCAGCTACAACGCAGCGCGCGACGCCTGGCAGCGGCATGAGACGAAGATCACACCTCAGAACGCAGCGAAGATCCAGATGCTGTGGAAGCTGAAGACCGATAACAAGACGATGGGCATGCAATCGTTTCGCGAGCCGCTGATCGTCTCCGGCGTGAAGACGGACAAGGGGACGAAGACAGTCGCGATCTTTGCGGGCAGCGCGAACGACGTTTATGTCGTCGATATTGAGACCGGCACCCTGGTGTGGCAGAAGAAGTTGAAGTGGGCATCTTCGCAGCCAGAGGAAGCAGGAGAGGGGCGCGGATTTATCTGCACCAATGCGCTGAGCGCAACGCCCGTAATCACTCCTGCTGGGGAGAAGGAGCGGGTGCTCTACGTCATGACGACGGACGGGTATCTGCATCTGATTGATCCGGCAACGGGCAACGAGAAAGATGCTCCGGTCCAGATGTTGAACAATGTTTATGGCAAGCCGTATGGCCTGAACCTGGTGAACGGCGTTGTCTATACGATCACGGGTCAGGGCTGCGGCGGTGTAACGAACGCCCTTTACGCCTACAACACTGCGACCAAAAAAGTTACGGTTTCATCGCCTCCACAGGGTGGACTCTGGGGGACAGCGGGCCCTGCCATCGACAGCGAGGGGACGATCTACTTCGAATCGGGCGATCATCCCTACGATGCCAAGGCGGGCCAGCTCTCTACCAGCTTCCAGGCGTACACCTTCTCCAACGACACCCTCAAGCTGAAGGACTACTTCACGCCTTCGAACTATGAGTGGCTGACCAAGCGCGACCTCGACATGAACACTACGCCGGTGGTCTTCCCCTATAAAGGGCGTGACCTGCTGGTTGGCGGCGGTAAAGAGGGACGCTTCTACATGCTGGATAGCAAGTCGATCGGCGGCGCGGATCACCAGACGCCGCTCTTCCGCTCTGAGCTGATTGCGAATGCGAACGTCAACTTCCAGACGGAAGGGACGTGGGGAAGCTTTGCCGCGTGGAAGGACAAGAGCGGCACCCAGTGGGTTCTGGCGCCGAATGGCGGACCGACGACCGTCAAGTTTCCGATCAATTACGGAGACACTCCTAACGGCGGAATCATCGCCTTCAAGGTGGAGGACAAAGACGGCAAGCCTGTGTTGGCCAATGCGTGGCAGTCAGGGGACATGATGACCGCTGAGCCTCCTGTCGTCGCGAATGGTCTGGTCTTTGTTTTGGCTGGTGGCGAGTTTACCGGACAGACAAATGATGTGGAAGGCGGTCTTTACTCTGCAGAGGATCGCATCAAGCGCTCCAAACCGGCCAAGCTCTATGTGCTGGATGCGGAGACCGGCAAGGAGCTCTATTCGAGCGGAGATCAGATCGCGTCGTTCCTCCATCAGGCAGGCTTATCGGTTGCCGGGGGACGCATTTTGTTCGGCACGTTTGATGGAACCGTTTACTGCTTCGGCATTAAGTAAGGTAGACATGGCAATCACTCGAGGACGTCTTCAGATGAAGAAATGGGTTGGTCTTTCAATTGGCTGTACGTTTGCCGCGGCCTTTGTCTGCACGACGCCGGCTACAGCGCAGGCGATCGGAAACTGGGCTTCTCCGCGTAACAATATGGAACACAATGGCTGGCAAAAAGCCGAGACCATTATGACCAAGGAGAACCTGTCGGGAAACTTCAAGTCTCTGTGGAAGCTGAAGCTCGGCAATGCTCCGGAGAAGGACTCGGCCTCCTACAGTGAGCCGTTGCTTGTTCCTCGGTTGATTAATTCGAAGGGCTTCAAGGATTTTGTTCTCTGGGCGGATGGAGAGAATCTGTATGGTGTCGACTCCGAGCTGGGAACGATGCTCTGGACGAAGCACTACGACGCAGCTCCTTCTCCCTGCGGTCTGTCGAATATGAGCATCGTTGCTGAGGCTCCCATCGTGATCAACTTCCGTGCGCGAAGGGCAGCAGGCGCTCCGCCGCCCAAGCCTCAGCCTCCCAAGCAGGCCTCGGAGAGGCGCGTTGGTGCGGCTGCCGGAGGAGGAGGGTTCGGCTTTAAGGGCATCTTCGCTCTAACCGGCGATGGATATCTGCACGAGCAGGTGATCTCCACGGGAGGCGATTTTTCTGAGAAGCCTGTAAAGGTCCTCTCCGGCCCGACGGTGGCTTCCGGGCTTGGCCTGAATGGAACGACGCTGTATACAGCGACGCATGCAGGGTGCGGAAGCTCGGAGAACGCAGTACTGGCGCTCGATATGAGCTCGCCGGACTATCCGGTTGCGAGCTACAAGACGGGGGCGGTGGCTCCTTTGGTTGCCATGGGGCCGACGATCGCCGATAACGTGGCCTATGTCGTAACCGGCTCCGGAGCGTCCAGCGGCGACGTCCACGCCAACAGCATCGTGGCACTTGGACCGGATGCAAAGGTGAAGGATTGGTACGAAGGAGCAGGCTCGCTTCAGAACGTGACTCCGGTGGCTTTCACGCAGAGCGAGAAGAAACTCCTTGTCGCGCCGGGGAAAGACGGAAGCTATGTCCTGCTGGATACGGCATCTTTAGGCGGCTCTGACCACAAGACTCCTCTTGCAACTACGCCATCCATCTCGCAGGCAAAAGAAGATACGATCGCCGCGCTGGCGGCCTGGCAGGATGCGGGTGCGACCTGGATTGCGGCATCGGTTCCGGGAGCTCTCAATGCTTCTGCCAAGTTTGCCAACAGCAACGGCGACGCCTCTCACGGCAGCATTGTCGCTCTCAAGCTTGAGGAGAGCGGCGGCAAGATGAGCCTGGTTCCAGCGTGGTCTTCGCGGGACATGATTAACCCCGCTCCTCCGGTGATCGCGAATGGATTGGTGATTGCGCTCTCGCAGGGCGATGCCTCCAATCACGCTGTTCTGTACGTTCTCGATGCAGCCACCGGCAAGGAGCTCTATTCGAGCGGCGACGCTGTGAGCACCTATGCCCATAAGGCGGGAGTCTCGGTGGGAGACGGTCACGCGTTCTTCGTCACACACGACAACACGTTGTACTCGTTCGGAATCGGAATGGAGCACTAGACACATCTTGCGGCCCGTTGGTTTCTTCGGGGCCGTGGTGAAAGAGTTTTGCCCTAGAGCGGTTTCCAGCAGAAGATAGTTGCAAACCGCAAAACAGATTTTCATAAGAAGAAGGAAGCGTCTGAGATGGTGAATCGTTCCCGCGTAGAAGAAGTCGTCAATGCAACCGGTGGAGTCCTGCGGCTGGCTCCGTGCTGGGTTCCACGATCCTTCATGATTCCAGGCCGCCGCCTGAAGCTGCATCCTGACGATTTGTATGCCTTTGGAGGTCATCGTGGAGGCATCAACGAGCGTTGGTTCTCCTCGACGACCAAGGCTTCGAATGGAGCAGCGACCCTTCCCGATGAGGGGCTCAGCTACATCAATCCGGAGCAGGGCGATAAGTTCCTACTGAAGGAAGCCGTGGAAGTCGCGGGCGACGCCCTGCTGGGTGCCGACGTGATGAAGCGTGAAGGTGGATGGAACCTGCTGTGCAAGTTCTTCGACAACATGGGTCCGATCCCGCACCACATGCACCAGACCGAAGAGTTCGCTACGCTGGTTGGGCAGAAAGGGAAGCCCGAGGCGTATTACTTCCCGCCACAGTACAACCAGATTCAGAACAACTTCCCCCATACCTACATGGGCCTTGAGCCCGGTACGACCAAGGACGATATCCGTCGCTGCCTACAGAAGTGGAATCAGGGCGACAACGGTATTCTCGCTTTCGCGCGTGCGTATCGCCTCATCCCCGGCGAAGGCTGGCAGATCAACCCCGGTATTCTTCATGCTCCTGGATCCCTGGTCACCTACGAGCCGCAGGTCAACAGCGACGTCTTCGCCATGTTCCAGTCCGAAGTAGAGGGCCGCATCGTTGACTGGGACTTGCTGGTTAAGGATGTGAAGCCTGAGCACAGCAAGGATATCGACTACCTGATCAGCATGCTTGACTGGGACGCCAATGTTAATCCCGAGTTTGCGAAGTCAAACAAGACTTCACCCCGTGCGGTGAAGTCGGAAGACGAGATGAAGAGCCAGGGCTACCGTGAGGTTTGGATCACTTACGGCACGCCTTACTATTCCGCAAAGGAACTAACCGTCCTGCCCAAGCAGAAGGTCACTATCAAGGACGCGGAAGCGTATGGCGTCATCGTGACGCAGGGTCATGGCCTTCTCGGCAAGCAGACCGTCTCCACACCTTCGATGATTCGCTTCGGCCAGATGACCGAGGACGAGTACTTTGTGACCGCCGCAACCGCACAGGCAGGCATTGTGGTCGAAAACCATAGCGCGACCGATCCGCTTGTAATGCTGAAGCACTTCGGCCCGGCAAATCCCGAAGCCGCGCCTCTGATCAAGAAGTAAAGAGATAAGGATGTAGGGATGCCGCACAACAAGCCAGCAATTCATAACGCGATGTGGCCCGGTCTCGTTGGAAAGGGACCGGACTCCGAACCGGCGATCGATCTTGAGACGATGCTCGACCTCACGGCGGCGGCAGAGGTCGATGGACTTAAGTTCGACGGTGTCGATCTGTTCGCATCTCTTCCGCACATCGATATCGACTCCTCGAAAGACGATCTGAAGCGCATTTCCGACAGCATCGCGAGACGGAATCTCGTGGTGGGATCGCTTGTTGCTCCCGTATGGCCTCCAACCGGAGGCGGATCTGCGATGGGCTCGCACGAAGAGCGGGAACGTTTTGTCAGTCAGGTAAGAAAGACCTGCGAGATGGCGAAGACGTTTCGTGACTTCGGTATCCGGCGTTACGGCGTTATCCGCATCGATTCGTCTGCAAGCCCAGCAGACTGGGCGAAAGACCCCAAGGGAAACACGCGGAAGATCGCCGACACCTTTCGTGAAGCTGCCGATGTTGCTGAAGGATACGGCGAGCGCCTTGCTGCTGAAGGCGAGATCTGCTGGGGAGGAATGCACGGCTGGAAGCACATGGTCGAGCTTCTTGAGACGGTCAATCGTCCCAAGACAGTCGGTTTCCAGGCCGATATGGCGCACTCCTTGCTTTACACCCTCGGATACAACGCGCCTGAAGATCGGCTGCTTCCTGCGGACTTCGATTGGTCGAGTGAAGAAGTTCTGATGGACGCCCTGACGAAGTTGACCGATGCACTTCGACCATGGACTTTCGATTTCCATGTGGCGCAAAACGATGGCACAGTCCACGGCACCGGATCGCACGACAAGACAGGACGTCATTGCCCGGCGAACGATCCGAATGGAAAGATGGACGTCGTCAAGGTTGCCGGACTCTGGATGAGAGATAAGGACGGCAAGCCTACACGAGCGTTTGAGCACATCTGCTGGGATGGATGCATGTTCCCCAACGCGACCATGACCTCACCTCAGACATGGAACGATGTGCTGAAGACACTGATCTCGGTTCGCAACGCGCACGGATGGGATTGATTCGATGGCAAAGAAGACAGTGAATGTAGGTCTGGTGGGATACGGCTTTATGGGCCGGACGCACTCCAACGCCTTTCTGCAGGCTCCAAGGTTTTTCGATCTTCCTTATACGCCTGTACTCAAGGCGGTCTGCGCGCGCAATGCAGACAGGGCAAAGAGCTTCGCTGAGAACTGGGGCTATCAGTCGATTGAAACGGATTGGCGCGCTCTTATCGAGCGCAGCGACATCGATCTGATCGATATTGCCAGCCCCAACGACACCCACGCCGAGATCGCCGTTGCGGCAGCGAAGGCCGGCAAGATGGTGCTGTGCGAAAAGCCGCTGGGACGAACGGCAGCGGAAGGCAAGTTGATGGTCGATGCCGTGCAGTCCTCGAAGAGCGCCAATATGGTCTGGTACAACTACCGCCGCGTTCCTGCGCTAGTTCTTTTGAAGGATCTTCTGGACGAAGGACGCTTCGGGCGTATCTTCCACTATCGTTCGCAGTTCCTGCAGGACTGGACCATCTCGGAAGATCTCCCGCAGGGAGGCGAGGGGCTGTGGCGTCTCGACTCTTCCGTCGCAGGTAGCGGCGTGACCGGTGATCTGCTGGCACACAACATCGACATGGCTCTCTGGTTGAATGGCTCGTTGAGCGAAGTCGCGGCCATGACCGAGACATTTATCAAAGAGCGCAAGCATAGCCTGACCAACGCGGTTCAGCCGGTTACGATTGACGATGCAAGCTCGTTCATCGGTCGCTTCCAGAACGGCTCGATGGCTCTATTCGAGGCGACACGTTACGCGCGCGGGCACAAGGCGCTCTTTACCCTGGAGATCAATGGCGAGAAGGCCTCTGCGCGATGGGATCTGCACGATCTTCATCGTCTGGAATACTTCGATCATCGCGATGAAAGCCGCCTTCGTGGGTGGAAGAGCATTCACATCACCGATGGTGACCACCCCTACATGAAGCAGTGGTGGGTTCCCGGTCTTCAGATCGGTTACGAGCATACGTTTATCCATCAGGTCGCTGACTTCCTGAAGGCTGTCGGAGAAAACCGCGAAGCTGCTCCCACCTTCAAGGATGGACTGGCAGTCGACTATGTGACGGATGCCGTTTTGAAGGCGGCAAAGACAAAGCAGTGGGAGTCGATTCCGCTCGCCTGATCCAGCTCAATCTGTTTCCAAGGAGAACTCAAATGTCGAATTGCATCGGATTACGAGCCATTTTGACCCTTGCTTGTCTCGGGGGCCTCGGCTTCTCAACAGCCGTTGCTCAAAAGCCTGCGACGCCACCCGCCGGAGGCAGCCGCTTCGTGCAGCCCGATCCTATCGACTTCAACGATAACCAGGGATGGACGCAGATCTTTGACGGCAAATCGCTCGACAAATGGGATGGCCCATCCGAGGTGTGGCATGTGGAAGATGGCGCGATCGTCGGCGTCTCCAGCGATGCGCATCCTTCCGGAACGACGAACCTCATCTGGAGGGGCGGAGAGGTCGGCAATTTCATGCTGAAGGTCGAGATGAAGCTCGAGGGTACTGGCGCGAATGGCGGCATTCAGTATCGCAGTGCCAGCGTTCCTCCCCAGCTGCGGCAGATTCCTGCGGATCGGCTTGCCCAGATGACTTCTGAGCAGAAGGAGCGGTTCCAGAAGAATCAGGAGTTGTTGCAGAAGCATGCCAAGTGGAACCTGACCGGTTATCAGGGCGACTTCGACTACAACAACCGTTACACGGGGCAGCTCTATGAGCAAGATAGTTCTCGCGGCATCATCGCCTGGCGTGGCCAGGTGGTTGAGGCGCTGGCAAACCGCAAGCCGCGCCTGCTGGCTACCCTCGGAACGTCGGACGAGTTGAAGTCGTTCATCAAGCCGGGCGAGTGGAATCAGGTTGAGATCATCGCCGATGGTCACACCCTCACCCACATCATCAATGGTCATGTGATGGCAATGCTCATTGATATGGACCCGAAGTTTTATCGCGCCAACGGGCTCCTCGCGTTTGAGATCGAGGGCGGTGGCGATGTAAAGATCTCCCATCGCAACGTATGGCTTAAGAAACTGCCCTGAACCGTTGTAGGATGTACCGGAGCGCTGGCAGCCTGCGAGAGGAGAACAGAAGATGCGGCAAAGCAATTTTCGTGAAGAACTGCTAAGCCACGTAGGAAGGCTCTCGCAGGTAGGTGGGGCTACCCCTTTTGTGCATGCCGAGGGCAAAGCGAAGGGCACCTCGACCATTCGTGTCCGCACAACTCGTGGGCTTGAGTTCTGGGTCGTTCCTGACAAAGGGATGGACATCTACGAGGCCAGCTTTCGTGGCCGATCCCTCTGCTGGCACTCTCCCACCGGCATGGTTCATCCGGCGTATTACTCGAACCGAGGTCTCGAATGGCTCAAGGGGTTTACGGGCGGTCTTCTGACCACGTGTGGGCTCTCTGCAGCCGGAGCACCTTCGCGAGATCAGGGTGAGGATCTTGGGCTGCATGGCTCCATCTCGAACACGCCCGCCGAGAACGTAAGCTGGTCAGAAGACTGGAATCATGACGACTGCAACTTCCGAATCTCCGGAAGCATGCGTGAAGCCTCTGTGCATGGACCAAACCTGGTACTGCATCGAACGATCACCAGCTCGCTGAACTCAACTTCGCTTGCTATTCACGACGTCGTCGAGAATGAGGGTGTTCGCACCACTCCGTTGATGGTCCTCTACCACTTCAACTTTGGCTTCCCATTGCTTA
>Ga0268266_10000832_pt1 | contig 40381 bp, 49 predicted proteins | sample KBSS13metaG_FD_190356 | JGI IMG/M metagenome (GOLD analysis project Ga0268266, IMG submission 190356) | Switchgrass rhizosphere microbial communities from Kellogg Biological Station, Michigan, USA - KBS S1-3 metaG (SPAdes) (version 2) | ecosystem: Host-associated > Plants > Roots > Rhizosphere...
GATCCGCGACTGGTTCGCCGGCCTGCCGGAGGCGAAGGCGCGCGGCTACAAGCCCGGCCGCTTCTCCTTCAACGTCAAGGGCGGGCGGTGCGAGGCATGCCAGGGCGACGGCCTCATCAAGATTGAGATGCACTTCCTGCCCGACGTCTACGTCACCTGCGACGTCTGCCACGGCGCCCGCTACAACCGCGAAACCCTCGAAGTGAAGTTCAAGGGCAAGTCGATCGCTGACGTGCTCGACATGACGGTCGAGGACGCCGCCGACTTCTTCAAGGCGGTACCGGGCATCCGCGACAAGATGGAGATGCTGAAGGAAGTCGGCCTCGGCTACGTCAAGGTCGGCCAGCCCGCGACGACGCTCAGCGGCGGCGAGGCGCAGCGCGTCAAGCTGTCGAAGGAGCTCTCGCGCCGCGCCACCGGAAGCACGCTCTACATCCTCGACGAGCCCACCACCGGCCTCCACTTCGAGGACGTCCGCAAGTTGCTCGAAGTGCTCCACCGCCTCGCCGACCAGGGCAACACCGTGGTCGTGATCGAGCACAACCTCGACGTCATCAAGACCGCCGACTGGGTCATCGACCTTGGGCCGGGCGGCGGCGTCAACGGCGGCAAGATAATCGCGGAAGGGCCGCCCGAAACGATCGCAAGCGTCGCCATCTCGGCCACCGGCCAATACCTCAAGCCGATCCTCGAACGCGCCAGCGTCAAGCCCAAGGTGGTCGACGTAAAGCCCAAGAAGCCGGCCCGTTCGTCCCGAGCGAAGTCGAGGGGCGCCGAAGCACTCGAAGAAGAGTTCGACCTGGAATCGGCGAAGTAAAATCCCCTCTCCCCTCGCGGGAGAGGGTTAGGGTGAGGGGGCCAAGCGAACATCAATGGACGACATCGGCTTCTACCTGGTCATCGCCTACCTGTTCCTCGTGCCCATGCTGGTCGGCCGCCTGCGCCAGCGCGAATCCGCGGCGTGGATCGCCTTCGCCCTCGGCGGCGCGCTGCTGATCCTCGACGGCCTCGGCTACATCCACGTCTGGCTGGAAGAACAGGTCGCCACCCCGCTAAAGTTCGTCATCCTCGCCGCGATCCTCTGCCGGCTGGCGCTCGACCTCTTCCCAAGAGACCGCGCCTCCAGACCGTAGTCCGTTCGTCCCGAGCGCAGTCGAGGGGCGTCCCCAATTTCGTCATCCCCGCGAACGCAGGGGTCCAGCCCAAACAAAAATGGGCTAGGCTCCTGCCTCCGCAGGAGCACATCATCATGCCCCGCCGCCGCAACCCCAACTACACCACCGGCCACCTATGCCGCTTCTGCGGGGAGCTGGTGCCGTGGGGCACGATCCTGCGCATCATCCGCGTTGATCCCGACACACCGGGCTACATGTTGAACGAGACCGCCTGCCACACCGGGTGCCTCGCGCGCCAGCTCCGGCCGGGCGTGGAGCTGACCTTCCCCCGCCACTGGAGCGGCGGCGCAATCTACCTCGACGACGATGATGACATCTTCCAGCCCCTCTCCCCTCGCGGGAGAGGGCGACTCGCCGAAGGCGAGCGGGGAGAGGGGGCCGAGGGGGTGGAACGAAAACTCCGCCCCTGCGCGATGTGCGGCGAGGAGATTGCCCCGCCAGAGCTCGTGCGTCTGCGCATCCAGAAGCCGGTCGGCCCGGTCAAACGCCCCGAGTTCGACGAGCAGAGCCTGCCCGTCCATTTCGAATGCTTGGCGAGGGTGAGCAACACTCGCTTCGGTTAGTGATGAAACACCGTGCCGAACCAGCGCCTTCACCGTTCGCTAACGCCGTCGCAGCAGCACGTTGAAAGTGTGCTGTTCACCGCTGATCGAAACAACGAATGTCGCGGGAACGTCGCCTGCCGATTGCTGCACTGACTTAGGAAGCTCGAACGTGACTGTCCCGCCAAACGTCTGTTGAGGGTCCACCGTCGTTGTTCGAATGTTCGCCTGGAGCGCTTGGCGACTTACGGCATTTGCAGATGCAACATTATCGAAGATTTGCCGGTTTTGGATGGCTGCGGCGGTTGCATCATAGCCCGAGACTGTCGCTGTGCCCGAGCTGAAACCGGAATACGAAGTCGTCCCGACGTTGCCGAATGACGATCCGCGATAGTTGGCGGTCGCAGTGTATCTGCCCGAATTCATGGACGCCAAAGCTGCTCCAAACGCGCGCCACCGCTCGCGGCCTCGTTCCTCACGCGCGAGCTGCTCATAAGGAATGATCGCGATCGGCGTGCCGTCCGCCAGCTTGCCCGTCACGTTCTCTGAGCCAAAGTCGAATGACTTGCCGCCCTGGTTCATTAAAAGGACTTGAAGCGTTCCACGTTTCTTCAGATCGCCCTCGGGCTGGATCAATCTGACTGAGGAGCCCGAGGTGCTATCATCGACCGCCGCGATACCGTTTTGCATTCGGGACGCCTGTTGAGCCGAAGGCTGCAGATACATGGTGAACTTCGCGGCAGACGCTGACGTGGACGCGATAAAGGCGGCGCAGGCCGCAAAAATGTACTTCTTCATGATTTCCCCTGTTGCGACTCGCTCCCGAGCACGAGCGCACCAAGAGACTGGCGCAGTTTGTTAATTCTGGGAAGAGCAATAGATGGTTAACGTACTAGGAGTCCGATCCGCCCCTTAAATCCCGCGCAGCTCGCGCCGTTGCGTCTCCAGCGCGAGCCACCTCGTTCGGATGCTGCCGAGTGCGAAGGCGTTGACGACCCACGCCCGGATCATCCCGATCACGAGCATCAGTCCGACCCCCCAAGGCAAACGGACCCCATTTCGGCCAGCCCAGAGCAATGAGGTTCGCGGAAAACCACCAGATGCAAGTAAGGACCACAACCGACATCGCATAGATGAAGCGCGAGCCCCAACGATAGCGCTCCGCCGCGCGCCACACTTCCTCGCCGTCGACCTTCAGCCGCGTCTCGCCGACCGGCGGTGTAAACCACCACTCGCCATCGTCATCACAGGTGAAACTCGCCATGAATGGGTCGGTCTCGGCGTCGTCCATGTGTTCCCCCCGTCGCCCGTCACCGACAATAGCGACATTTTTCGCCCTACAGCGCCGCCCTTCGATTGAGGAGGGAGGCCGCGAAGCTCGTCGCGTTGGTAACTCTGACCTCACCCGAGGATCGGTACGACGCTGGCTAACCCCGCGAATGACAGGACTGCGATCAGAACGGCGAGCGCTGCAATGTTCACCGCCTTGTTTCGCGTCGCCCAGGCGATAATCAACGCGCCGAAATAGAGGCCGGTCTGGACGAGCTCGATTCCCGGTATCGCGCTCGCCCGCGTGATGAAGTCGGGCGCGACCGGGATCAGGTTGCAGATGAATACCGCGCCAAGCACGAAGCGGCGATGGTCCATATAGTGCTGGTCGAAATCGGTGTGTTCGCCGAACTCGCCGGGGAAGACGATCGACGCAGCAAGGTAATAAAGGCCGCTAACGAAAAGCCCGATGATCAGAATGCCGTAGGCGGGCGCTAGTTGCTCGCGATCGCCCCACGCCCATGACCAGAAACCCGTCAGGTCCAGCATCAGGAAGACTGCGAGGAGCGGAGTCAGCCAACCGAGCCGGACGATGTGCCGCCGGTTAAGCGCTTTCGCGAAACCGCTCAGCACCTCTGCGAGACTGAATCCAAGCAGCAGGCCAAACAGCGAAAAGACGAAGTTGAATGCGTCCATAGCTCAAGTCTCCGAGCACAAGCCGAGCTTGTGCGTAGAGAGGACGCGAGCCGGCCGACGACCGCGAAGCGTGTCGATCGGAAGCGAAGCTGACCGAAGGTCACCTCACGCGATTCACTCGCGTGACGGCTCCCACCCCCGCAACAGGTCATAGCGACAGTTTTCGCTGTCCTACAGGCCCGCCTTTGTGCTGACGTCCCCTAGCCAGTTGATGGTGCTCGGGCGCTACGTCGAAGTTGACAAAGTGGAGGAAGTGGAAGGACCCCCGAATCCAAGCAGTCGGATTCCACTTCGCCCACGCTTTGCAATCTTTTATGGCTCGCGTCGCAGTCAGGGAGCATGAACAAAGGTGCGGTGTAGGGAATGCGCGGCCGACGTCGATCCGCTGCGGGAATTCTGCCCGCATTGCGGGACCCGGACCAACTCGGCCCTGAGCCAGAACCGGCCGCTCCGCCCCGCCGGCGAGCGCTCGCCCGCGGAGCTTCAGCGCAACCGCAAGACGGTCCTGATCGTGGCCGGCGGAATCGCGGCCATGCTCGTGGCGTTCAAAGGGGTGTCCTGGGCTGGCCACGGCATCCACATCGACATCGACGACGACCGCAAGGGAGCGGTGGTGACGACCGCGAACGATGTCGCGCGCGCCTATTCGGAGGATGCGGGCGCCGCGGAGAAGAAGTTCGGCGGGCGGGAGATCCAGGTGAGCGGCGAATTCCTGCGCCTCGTGCCCGACGGTTACGGCAGTCTCGACATGCGCCTGAAGACCGCGAACCCGGACTTCCCGCTCGGCGCCGACCTGGTGGACGCATCGATCGACGACGCCAAGAAACTGCAGCCCGGCCAGCAGGTGACGGTCAGCTGCCGCCAGGTCGCCGGCGCCGGCAACGACCGCTGGCTGCAGCAATGCGCGATCCAGTCGACGGGCAGCGCCCTGCCCGCGCCGCCTACCGCCCCGACCGGACCGACACCGCCGCCAGCGCCATCCGCACCGCCTGCCCCGCCGACGGAATAACTTTCCTACAGCACCTCTTGTGTGCTTGCTGTGCGCGATGCGCGGTTCAACATCATCGCCCGCCGTATCCATATCCAGCGGCGCCGCGTTCAAAGGTGACAAACTGGAGGAAGTGGAAGGACCTCCGTGTTCACTCATTCGAGCGCCGTCAGTGTGAACATTGGGAACATTCGGCCCCGTTCGCCGCACTCTCGCAACGCCCTGCCGCGCTTCCGAGCGATAAATCTAACCCATAATAAACAACAGTTTTCCGCCATTAATTACAAGTTAGTTCCAAGCGGAACGGGTATGAAACTTTTTTTGAAAATGCTCGTTGGTCTGCCGAAACGTCGCTTAGGCGACAGCGATAAACAGGGTTTGGAAAAGTGGCAGACTACAGGCTTTATGGCCTCGATGGGGTCGATAAGGTCGCGTCCGCTGTGTGGATTGAAGCAGACGACGACCAGGCTGCGATTGCGGCCGCGAAGGAGATTTTGAACGGCCGGAATGGCGAGCTTTGGCAGCGCGGGCGCTTCGTCGTGAAGATCCCCGGTGGCGAGGAGCGCTGACGCTCAGCTCTTGAGCGGCGCTGCTCCGACCGAAACGACCATTTGCACGAGGTCTTTGGTGCCTTCCTTCAGCGTCAAATGAGCGCCGAAGAACGGCTGTCCGGAGGAAACGTGCTCGCTGGCGATGTCCAGGGCGCCCTTCAGCGCGAGCTTGATCGCGTCGTCCATGTTGGCGCTGTCCAGCTCCTCATCGGAGGTGAAATGCTCGTTGAGGATGGAGACATGGTACTTGGGCATGTGGGGGGAGCGAAGCCGAGTCCGTAACGTTCCCGAAGGTGACGCAGGTTAGGCAGTCCGCTCGGCCTTAATGGTCGTAGGCGTGGCTGCCCATGTAGTTCCGGGCCGCGGCGTCCGGGTCCATCATCGGCGCCGACGCCTGGCGCATCGCCTGTTCCTCGCGGTACTTCCGGCTCCAGTCGGTCTGGCCGTAATTCGAGGAAGAGGGATAGTTCGACCCGGCCATGGCGTAGGTGCTGTGCGGAGTCTCGAGCGGCTCGCCCTTCTCTATCTTCTTGGCGGCCTCGGTCAGTAGTTTCTGCATTGCCAGGTTGACCGCGAAGTCCGGCACCGGAGGTACCGCGACGTCATTCCCGCCATGCTCCCGCTTGATTGCGTCGCGGAGCGCGGCCTGGTTGATGTCGATGTCCGCCGTCGTCTTGGTCTCACCGCTGCCCGCCGGTTCGAAGCCGAAGCGAAGGCGGACGGCCTGCTGGCCCTGGATCTCGACCTTGATGTCGAGCGACTTCCCCGGGACCTTGGTGATGGTCGAGACCTGCCCGCGTTCGGAAGCGAGGCCGTTGTTGCCCTGGTCGACCATGTCGCTGAAGGCGCTGTCGAATGCAGCGTAAACCGTCGCCGGGTCCTTGTGGACAATCTGCGCGGCGTCATGACCGCCGGCAAGAGCGTAATATCCGCCAGCACCGCAAACGCAGGCGGCCCCCATCAAGGCTGCACGCAACTGACCCTCCCCCAAACTCGTGAAAGCAAGGAGCGGTGTAAATCTTCGAGGCTAAAGAACGGTGAAAGACGCTCGTTAACGCGGCACGCTTATCCGCGAAGGCGAGCGAGGAGCAGGTCGAACACCGCCGGGTGCATCGGTCGCTCGAACTTCAACCCAGCAGTGTAGCCGTCGACCCAGCACATTTCGGCGTCGAGCACTTCGAGACCTTCGAACTTGATGAGCACTCGCTCTCCGACCGCCGGACGCTCGACCAGCTCGACCTTGCAGCCATGTGGTGACAAGTCGCTGACAGTCAGCCGATAATTTGCGGAGCCGAGACGCCGCATCGTGACTTCGGCCGCGGTGGTGATCCGGTCGCTCTTACGTTCAGCGAACTTCTTCGGCTCGCTTTCCGGTTGAGTGACAAATACCAGGCCAGCCTTACCGTCGCGAACCCAGCGAACTTCGGCGTCGATTCCCCCGCGACGCAAGACCGACAATTTGACCCGCTCGCCAGGTGCAAGCGGTGCGGTGGTCTCAACCCCACAACCCTCATAGCTCAGGTCGAGGAGCTTGATTTCATGATGCGTCCGGTCGGCGCTGATGACGTAACCGCGCATGGCCACAGGACGCCGTTCGCTCCGGTCGGCCGGAACGTTGCTGTCGTCAGGAATCATAGGGCCTGATGCGATGTCCACTCGCCGTTCCCGTAAAGTCGTCTGCTCGACTTACAGGATCGGAGTAAACGTACTTTTAACGTGGATTAGGTTTGCAGAGCTTCGACCTTCACCAACATTTGACCCTCGCGCACTTGGGCGCCGAGCGATGCATTAAGCTCCGTGATAGTTCCATCGAACGGAGCGGTCAGTGAATGCTCCATCTTCATTGCTTCGAGCGTCACCAAGCGCTGGCCCTTGGACACCTTATCGCCAGCGGCAACTTCGACCGCCGTCACCTTGCCGGGCATTGGCGCTTCGATCTCGCCATCATGGAGGCCGTGCGACGTGCCCGTGCCACGGGACCCGAGGTCGAATTCGAACGCCTGCCCCTCAGAAAAGACGACGACGCGGTGCTCGTCCGCAAAACCCGACACGTCAGCAATCTCATCGTCTTCGCGCAGGGTAATCGATTGGCCTGCCAGCGCGACAGACAGCCTGGGCGCGGCATTAAGCCGGAACCCCGCCAGGGCGGGCGCTGCCGCGTCTTCCTCCGCAGCGAGGATTGCGACTGCGGCAGCGGATCGGCGAACGCTTTCATCAGGCTGGGCGTCCGGCACCAGCTCATCGAGATGCTTTTCGATGAACCCGGTGTCGATGTTCGCTTCAATGAAGTCCGGCTCCAGCAGGGCGTTGACCAGAAATGCCGCGTTGGTCCGAACCGGCCAGACCTCGACGCCGTCCAGAATCGCGGCGAGTTCGTCGATGGCCTCGTCACGGTCGTCACCGGTCGCGATCAGCTTGGCGATCATCGGATCGTAAAAAGGCGAGATGGCGTCGCCTTCCTCAACGCCGGTTTCGATCCGGCCGTCTTCGCCCAAATCGAAATGATCGAGCCGGCCAACACTCGGCAGGAAGCCCTTCGCAGGGTCCTCGGCATAGAGCCGCGCTTCGATTGCATGGCCGTCGATGAACAACTCTTCCTGCTTGAGCGGTAGCGGCTCGCCCGAGGCGACGCGCAGCTGCCATTCGACCAAATCCTGGCCGGTAATCTCCTCCGTCACCGGATGCTCGACCTGCAGCCGCGTGTTCATTTCCATGAACCAGATGCGGTCCGCTTTGAGGCCTTCCGACGCGTCCGCGATGAACTCGATCGTTCCCGCGCCTTCGTAATTGACCGCCTGCGCAGCACGTACAGCAGCGCCGCACACCGCCTCGCGGGTTTTGGCGTCCATTCCGGGCGCCGGCGCTTCTTCGATCACCTTCTGGTGGCGGCGCTGGAGCGAGCAGTCGCGCTCGAACAGGTGGACGACATTGCCGTGGCTGTCGCCGAACACCTGCACCTCGATGTGGCGCGGCGAGAGGATGTATTTCTCGATCAGCACGCGGTCGTCACCGAAGCTCGACGCGGCCTCACGCTTGCAGCTTTCAAGCGCGTCGTCGAAGTCCTTGGAGGCGTCGACCTTGCGCATGCCCTTGCCGCCGCCGCCCGCGACCGCCTTGATCAGCACCGGATAGCCGATCGCGTCAGCTTCCTTCTTCAGGCGCTTCGGGTCCTGGTCTTGGCCGAGATAGCCGGGCGTCACCGGCACGCCCGCCTCGGCCATCAGTTTCTTGGCTGCATCTTTCAAGCCCATGGCACGGATGCTGTCCGGCTTCGGGCCGACCCAGATCAGCCCCGCGTCGATCACCGCCTGGGCGAAGTCGGCATTTTCCGACAGGAAGCCGTAGCCCGGGTGGATGGCCTCCGCGCCGGTGGCCCTCGCCGCTGCGATGATCTTGTCGCCAACGAGATAGCTTTCGCGCGCCGGGCTCGGCCCGATGTGCACCGCTTCGTCCGCCATGCGCACATGAAGTGCCTTGGCGTCAGCGTCTGAATAAACCGCAACGGTGCGAATGCCGAGCGCCTGCGCAGTGCGGATAACGCGGCACGCGATTTCGCCTCGATTGGCGATGAGGAGCGACGAAATCACCTGCGAATGTTCCCAATGTTCACACTGACGGCGTCGATTCCGAGCCTGCTGGACCCGCAGAAGATCGCCTGATTGCCGACCATTCCAGCGCCCTTAGCTGACCCACTCAGCTGTAGGACAGCCATCATTGCGCCGGGCATCCATCGACCCGCGATGAAAAGGTCAGGTTCATCACCTTCCAGGCGCCATTGTCGCGGACGAGGTCGAAGTGGTCGATGCCGCAATTGCTGACCTTGCCGCCGACGCGCACGACGAACGGAGCCCAGACCATCGCCGCGTCGCCGTCAATCTCGACTGCGGGATCGCTGATCGTTTCCTCGAAGGTAGAACTGGGCGTCACTCGCGCCGCAAACTGCGTCCAGCTTTCCTGACGCAAGCCTTTGCTGCTCGCGCGCGTTCCGGTCGCGGTGACGCGGCCATCGGGATAAACCCAGCGCAGCATCGCCGCGGAATCTCCCGCCCCGAACGAGCTAAGCAGCCCGTTGACCGCCGCTAGGACGGCCTGCTCTTCGCCAACTGGGGGCGGCAGAGCCTGTGCTGGTGGGAGTTTTCCTGATGACGCTTGCGCCGCGACAGCGAATAAAAGAGCGACAATCACACCAAATCCTCCCCGGTACGGGGAGGGGGACTGCGACGCGAAGCGTCGTGGTGGAGGGGGCCCACGCCGGTACAATTCGCAACGACAAAACGAAGCACGGCGTCCATGTCCTTGAGCACCTCTCGAGCGGGAATGCGGATGACGCGAAATCCCTCGCGCCGAAGGATGGCATCGCGAGCAGCATCACGCCGCGGCTGGTTGCCGAAAGAATGACTTTCCCCGTCCACCTCGATGATCAGCCGTCGCTCAAGACAGGCAAAGTCGACGGTCATGTCGCCAATAGGGAATTGCTTTCGAAACTTGAGGTCGTGCGGACGCTTGCGCAGATGCTGCCAGAGCAGCACCTCCGGCAAGCTCATCTCCCGACGCATCTTGCGCGCGCGCTTGACCTGCTTGATCCGCGCCTGGAGCACGCGCGGACCCCCTCCACCATGCTCCGCATGGTCCCCCTCCCCGTTCCGGGGAGGAATTGACGCAGGTTGCTCCATCATCACATCCTGAACACGCCGAACTGCGGGCGGTCAGGGATCGGCGCGTTCAGCGTTGCGGCAAAGGCGAGCCCAAGCACATCGCGCGTCTGAGCCGGGTCTATGATGCCGTCATCCCACAGCCGCGCGGTGGCGTGCCACGGGTTGCCCTGCGCCTCATAATCGTCGCGGATTGGCTGCTTGAACGCTTCCGCCTGTTCGGGCGTCCATTTATCGGCGTCGCGGTGAACGGTCGCGAGCACGCTCGCCGCCTGCTCGCCACCCATCACGCTGATGCGGCTGTTGGGCCAGGTGAAAAGGAAGCGCGGCGAGTAAGCGCGGCCACTCATGCCGTAATTGCCGGCGCCGAAACTGCCGCCAATCAGAACTGTGATCTTGGGAACGCTCGCGGTGGCGACAGCGGTGACCAGCTTCGCGCCGTGCTTGGCGATGCCCTCCGCCTCATATTTCCCGCCGACCATGAAGCCGCTGATGTTCTGTAGGAACAGCAAGGGTGTGCGGCGCTGGCACGCGAGCTGGATAAAATGCGCGCCTTTGACCGCAGACTCGCTGAACAGGATGCCGTTGTTGGCAAGTATCGCAACCGGCATGCCCCAGATGTGCGCGAAGCCGCACACGAGCGTCGAGCCGTAGAGCGGCTTGAACTCGTGGAATTCGGACCCGTCGACGATCCGCGCGATCACCTCGTGCACGTCATAGGGCGCGCGAACGTCCTCGGGGATGATGCCGTAAAGATCTTCCGGGTCGTAGGCCGGTGGCCGCGGCTCGCGCCCCTCGACTTCGCTCGGGACGAACGAAGGTTGGAGAGTGCTGACGATATCGCGGACGATGGTCAGTGCATGCTCGTCATTTTCGGCGAGATGATCGACGACGCCCGACTTGCGCGCGTGCAGGTCGCCGCCGCCCAGATCCTCGGCGCTGATTTCCTCGCCGGTGGCCGCTTTCACCAGCGGCGGACCGCCGAGGAAGATCGTGCCCTGGTTGCGGACAATCACGCTCTCATCGCTCATCGCCGGAACGTAGGCGCCGCCAGCGGTGCAGCTGCCCATCACGCAGGCGATCTGCGGGATGCCCTTCGACGACATCTGCGCCTGGTTGAAGAAGATGCGGCCGAAATGCTCGCGGTCGGGAAAGACCTCGGCCTGGTGCGGCAGGTTCGCGCCGCCGCTGTCGACGAGGTAGACGCACGGCAGCCGGTTCTCGAGCGCAATCTCCTGCGCGCGAAGGTGCTTCTTCACCGTCATTGGATAGTAAGTGCCACCTTTGACCGTCGCGTCGTTGCAGACGATCATCACCTGCTTGCCCGACACGCGGCCAATGCCTGCGATTACGCCCGCACCTGGCACTTCGCCCTCGTACATGTCGCAGGCGGCTAGCTGGCCTATCTCCAGGAACGGCGATCCCGGATCGAGCAACCGCTCGACGCGATCGCGCGGCAGCAGCTTACCGCGCGACACGTGGCGTTCGCGGCTTTTTTCATTCCCGCCAAGCGCGGCCACAGCGACATCCGAACGCAGCTTTTCGGCCAACGCACGGTTGTGATCCTTACGCGCGCGGAACTCTTCGCCCTCCGTCGCGATTTTGCTCTCAATGCGAGGTGCGCTCATGCGTCTCAGCGTGCCCGTTGGTCGAAAAATCCTGCCGCTCGCCTAGCCGTTGACGCAGGCGTTGGCAAAGCACCGCCGAGGAAAGGCTCTTTCATGATGCGTTCGTCTCTTTGGTTCGTCGCGCCCGCGCTCGCGCTGGCCGCCTGCACGCAAGGCGGAGGCACTGCAAAGGTTGCCGAAGGAACCAAGTCAGGCATCGACCTTGCCGGCATCGACAAGTCGGTCGTGCCCGGAGACGACTTCGACAATTATGCCAATGGGGCCTGGTACAAGACTGCGGTCATTGCGGCCGACCGAAGCAGCAACGGTACCGGCGTCATCGTCAGCCAGGTCGCGGAACAGCGGCTTACCGACCTGATCCACTCGATTGCCAGCTCAAACCCCGCCGCTGGAACCGACGACGCGCGCATCGCCAATTATTATGCGGCCTACACCAACACGAACGCGATCGACCAGCATGGCACGACGCCGATTAAGCCAATGCTCGACAAGATCGGAGCGATCCAGAACAAGCAGCAGCTGGCCGATGTCATCGGTTCGACCATCCGCGCGGACGTCGACACACTGAACGCGACCGACCTCCAGACAGAGAATTTGTTCGGCATTTTCGTCACTCAGGCGCTGACCGAGCCGAACAAGACCGTGCCGTACCTGATCCAGGGCGGGATCGGCCTTCCGGACCGCGATTATTACGTCTCGTCGGATCCGGCCAACGCGAAGATCCGCGCGGCCTACACGCCTTACGTCGCCAAGATCCTGACGCTCGCCGGAATGCCGAACGCGGATGCCCGGGCGCAGGGAGTCGTCGCGCTCGAAACGAAGATTGCGAATGCGCAGCAGTCCATCGAAGAGATGGAAGACACGTTCAAAGCGAACAATCCGTGGAAGCCAGCTGATTTCGCGAAGAATGCTCCCGGCCTCGACTGGGGCGCCTTCTTCAATTCCGCACAGCTCGCGAACCAGAGCGAGATTATCGTCTGGCAGCCGGACACGGTGAGAAAGGTCTCGGCGCTTGTTGGGTCAGAGCCGCTTGACGTCTGGAAAGATTGGCTGGCTTTTCACCAGATCAACCAGGCGACCGACGTGCTTCCGAGCGCGTTCGACCAAGCGCACTTCGCCTTTTATGGGACGATTATCGGCGGGACGCCGCAGCAACTTCCGCGCGACAAGCGCGCGCAGGCCGCGCTCGACTTCGCGCTCGGTGATGCGGTCGGCAAGCGGTACGTCGATAAATATTTCCCGGCCTCGTCGAAGAGCGACATCCAGACGATGGTCACGAACATCAAGGCCGCGCTCGAGAAGAAGATCGAGGGCATCAGCTGGATGGCGCCCGCCACCAAGGAGGAGGCGAAGCGCAAAGTCGCGTCCATGGTCGTGGGCGTCGGTTACCCCGATCATTGGCTCGATTATTCCGGCTTCGACGTCCGCGCCGACGATGCGTTCGGCAATTTCGATCGCGCGCGCTTGAACCACTACCATCAGCAGCTCGCGAAGATCGGAAAGACGCCGGATCGCGGCGAGTGGTGGATGACTCCGCAAACCGTGAACGCGGTGAACCTGCCGTTGCAGAACGCGCTGAACTTCCCGGCGGCGATCCTCGAGAAGCCCTATTACGACCCAGCGTCGGAAGCAGCGGCGAACTATGGCGCGATCGGTGCGACCATCGGTCACGAGATCAGCCACAGCTTCGACAATCTTGGCGCAACCGTGGATTCGACCGGCAAGCTTCGCAATTGGTGGACCCCAGAGGACCTTGCCCACTTCAAGTCGGCTGGCGCGGTACTGGCGGCGCAGTATGATGCGTATGAGGTGCTGCCGGGCCTGCACATCAAGGGTCAGCAGGTGCTTGGCGAGAACATCGCTGACGTGACAGGGCTCGGTGCCGCGCTCGATGCGTATCACGCGTCGCTCGGCGGCAAGCCGGCGCCGGTGATCGACGGACTGACGGGCGACCAGCGCTTCTTCCTCGCCTTCGCCCAGAGCTGGCGTGAGAAGCGTCGGGAAGAGAGCCTTCGCACGCGTGTGGCGACCGATGTCCACGCGTCCGCGCGCTGGCGCATCTTCACAGTCCGGAACATCGATGCCTGGTATCCGGCATTCAACGTGAAGCCCGGGCAGAAGCTGTACCTGCCGCCGGAGCAACGCGTGAAGGTCTGGGGCTAAGCTGGGGCGTTCCAGCGCCGGCATTCAAGACTGCGCAGCTCTGGGGTAATCCGCCCGGATGAGGATTGCTCTTTTCGAGCCCGAGATTGCGCAGAATGTCGGCGCCGTCCTGCGTCTTGGCGCCTGCCTCGGCGCAGCGGTCGACCTGATCGAGCCGTTGGGATTCGAGTGGGACGACCGGCGCGTGCGCCGGACTGCGATGGACTATATCGATCACGTTGAGGTCGTTCGCCACGCCGACTTCGCCGCATTCAGAAGCAGCATCGGCAACCGGCGCCTGCTGCTCTTCACGACCAAGAGCACGCAATCGTCCTACGCATTCCGCTACCAGGCCGGCGACGTCCTGCTCTTCGGCAAGGAAAGTGCGGGCGTGCCGCTCACCGTCGCCGAAGCGTGTAATGCGCGCCTTCGCATTCCGTTGCGACGGGAGGTACGTTCACTCAATCTGGCGACGTCGACGGCGCTCGCCCTCGGGGAAGCGCTCCGCCAGACTTCAGCACTACCGGCTTAGGCTCCGATCAGCTCCCGGCCGATGAGCATGCGGCGGATTTCGTTGGTGCCGGCGCCGATATCGAGCAGCTTCGCGTCGCGGTAATAACGCTCGACCGGCCAGTCCTTGGTGTAGCCGGCGCCGCCCAGCGCCTGCACCGCCTCGTTGGCGACCTTCACCGCATTCTCGGAAGCCAACAGGATCGCTCCGGCCGCATCGTAGCGCGTCGTCTTGCCCGCATCGCACGCCCGCGCGACCTGGTAGACGTAGGCGCGGGCCGAATTCAGCGCGACGTACATGTCTGCGACCTTGGCCTGCATCAGCTGGAAGGTGCCGATCGGCTTGCCGAACTGCTTGCGGTCGCGGACGTAGGGGATGACCGTGTCGAGGCAGGCCTGCATGATGCCGATCTGCATGCCCGCGAGCACCGTACGCTCGTAATCGAGGCCACTCATCAGCACCGCGACACCCTCATTCTCCGCACCGAGGATATTCTCCGGCGGGACGAAGCAGTCCTCGAACACCAGCTCGGCGGTCGGCGAACCGCGGATGCCGAGCTTGTCGACCTTCTGACCGACCGAGAAGCCGGTCATGCTCTTGTCGATGATGAAGGCTGTGATGCCGCGGCTGCCGGCTTCCGGCTCGGTCTTGGCGTAGACGACGAGCGTATCGGCCTCGGACCCGTTGGTGATCCAGAACTTCGTGCCGTTGAGGCGATAGCCATTGCCGACTTTCTCGGCTTTCAGCTTCATGCCCACGACGTCGCTGCCCGCGCCCGCCTCGCTCATCGCCAGCGCGCCGACATGCTCGCCGCTGATCAGCTTGGGCAGGAATTGCTTCTTCTGCTCGGGGTTGGCCCAGCGGCGGATCTGGTTGATGCAGAGGTTCGAGTGAGCGCCATAGCTCAACCCCACCGAGCCGGACGCCCGCGCCACTTCCTCCTGCGCGACGACATGCTCGAGATAGCCGAGCCCAAGCCCGCCATCCTCTTCCTCGACCGTGATTCCATGGAGCCCAAGCTCGCCCATCTGCGGCCAAAGCTGGCGCGGGAATTCGTCCTTTTCATCGATCTCGGCGGCGAGCGGCGCGATCTTCTCGCGGGCGAAGCGCTCGGTCGTCTCGCGGATGGTGTCGGCCATTTCGCCGAGCTGGAAATCGAGCATCGCGGGCTCGGACATGGGCAGGTCTCCTTGGGGGAGCCGCTAGCACCTGCTTTGCCGTTTGAACAAGGCAGCCGCCATGACTATGTGCGCCGCACAAACCCGTTCGTCCTGAGCGTAGCGCGAATGCGCGTAGTCGAAGGGCGCGCGCACGACCGTCCGAGCATCGCCCTTCGACTTCGCTCAGGACGAACGAACAATGGAGTCTTGCACCGATGGCCACCACCGCTTCCGACCCGACCGTCATCCTTTCGATTGCCCGCACCCCGATGGGGTCGATGCAGGGCGCGCTTGCGGACGCCACCGCGACCGACCTCGGAGCAACAGCGGTGAAGGCAGCGGTCGAGCGCGCGGGCGTCAGCGGCGACGACATCGACCGCATCTACATGGGCTGCGTCCTTCCCGCCGGCCTCGGCCAGGCCCCCGCCCGCCAGGCGGCGATCAAGGCCGGCCTGCCCAAGTCCGTCCAGGCGACCACGGTGAACAAGGTCTGCGGGTCGGGCATGCAGACGGTGATCATGGGCGACGAGGCGATCCGCACCGGCAATGCCGACGTGATCGTCGCCGGCGGTATGGAATCGATGACCAACGCCCCGTACCTCTTCAAGAAGCACCGCTCGGGCGCGCGCATCGGCCACGACACCGCCTACGACCACATGTTCCTCGACGGCCTCGAGGATGCCTATGAAGAAGGCCGCGCGATGGGCAGCTTCGCCCAGTGCACCGCGGACGAATATCAGCTCACGCGCCAGCAGATGGACGATTACGCCATCGAGAGCCTGCGCCGCGCCAAGGACGCGATCGACAAGGGCGGGTTCAAGGACGAGATCGTGCCGGTCACGATCAAGGGCCGCGCCGGCGAGACTCAGGTCGACACCGACGAGGCCCCGGGCCGCGGCCGCCCCGACAAGATCCCGCAGCTGAAGCCGGCCTTCTCGAAGGAGGGCACGATCACCGCCGCGACCTCATCGTCGATCTCGGATGGTGCCGCAGCAGTCGTGCTCACCAGCGAGTCCAAGGCCAACGAAAAGGGCCTCAAGCCCGTCGCGCGTATCGTCGCCACGGCGGCTCATGCGCAGGAGCCGGCGCAGTTCACCGTCGCCCCCATCGGAGCGATCGAGAAGGTGCTCGCCAAGGCCGGCTGGAAGGCCGCCGACGTCGATTTGTGGGAAGTGAACGAGGCGTTCGCCTGCGTCGCGATGTTCGCGATGAAGGACCTCGGCATCCCGCACGAGAAGATCAACGTTCACGGCGGCGCGACCGCCCTCGGTCACCCGATCGGCGCCAGCGGAACGCGCATCCTGGTCACTCTGATCAACGCGCTGAAGCAGACCGGCGGCAAGCGCGGCGTCGCGAGCCTGTGCATCGGCGGCGGCGAAGCAACGGCGGTTGCAGTGGAGCTGGCTTAACTCACCCCAGCAGAACGATGTCCCAACTGTATTTGTTGGGATCGTTAGTGCTGCGAGCCGCGAGCGACGTTACAGCGTCGGCACCGAGCTCCTTGTAGAGCTGATCGGCCGCATTGAGCACCGTCTCCTCGGGGAAATAAAGCTGGGCGATCGTTCGCGTCTTCGCTGAGCGAACGTCCCAGTGAAGGTGCGGCGTGCGGTGGCCGATCGGCGAATCGTAGCCCCCGGGCTTGATTGTCACGACCCGCCAGTTGCCGCGTGCGTCCGTTCGAATAGATGCATAGCCCTGGAAATTGGGATCGAGGGGTGCGCTGCTGACGTCGCTGGGGTGGGCGTAGCGGCCCGCAGCGTTCGCCTGCCAAAGCTCCAGCGTCGCCCGAGGGATCGGGTTGCCGTGCACATCCAGCACGCGACCAGAAACCTCGATCACTTGGCCGGTAGCTCGCCGCTGATGGCCCCTGATCATGGTAAGATCAGCGTCCGCATCCAAAGGGTGAACCATTGGGTAGAATGGTCCGATGGTCGATAGCGCGGTTGCAGCTCTGTCAGCAGCGCGAGCGCCAGCGGAAGCCATCAGCCCCGCGGACGCGAGTCCCGCTCCGGCAAACATGCGGCGTGTCATATGATCGGTCATAGTCGCCCCCCTGTTGGCGCTTCGCCCGATGACCCTTTAGTCGTTTCGCTAGCGGACCGAAAGCCGCAGGATTGAGGTCACTTCTTTCCGGCGTAAGCCTGGCATTCGATTTCCAACATCGCGCCCAGCGCGAGGCCGTTGACCCCGACCGCGCTTCGCGCCGGCAGCGGGCCATCGGGGAAATAAGTCATGTAGACTTTATTGAAGTCGGCCCAGTTCTTCATGTCGCTCAAGAACACCGTGCAATGGAACAGGTCTTTGTACCCGAGGCCCGCGAGCTTCAGCGTCTCGCCGATGTCGTCCATCGTCGCCTTGGCCTGCGCCTCGATCCCCTCGGGCGGCTTGCCGTCAGGACCGCGACCGATCGCGCCCGACAGATAAAGGATGTGACCGACGCGAACCGCTCGCGAGAAGGGCAGCCGTTGTCCGTTGAGCGTCGGCGATCCGAAATGTTCGACAGCGGGCTTGTCGGCTTTGGCTGGCGCTGCGGCAGCGGCGGGGCTGGCCATAATCATGACTCCGGTTGCAATTCCGATCAGCGCCTTCATTCGCCCCTCCCTGTTCAGTTCACCACCTCGTTTTCGGATACACCCCATAAGTCAGCCGTATGGATGTAGCCGTCGCGCTTGCCGACGGTGATCCGGCACCAGCCGTCGCCCTTGCACTTGTCGATCCGTCCGACGACGCCGGCCTGCACACTGTAGTGAATCGTCGCACCGTCATTCGGCGCAGTCCGGATTGCGCGCGGCTCGCCCGGCTTCACGATCGCGCTACGCTTATCGCTAAGCAAAGTGACAAGCATCCAACCCTGCGCCCCGTCCGGATCCTGGATCAGCCGCCACGTGTCATATTTCTTGACCACCCGCACCGGCAGGTCGCGGCGCTGATAGAGCCACACACCAGGGTAATTCTTGCCGGGCCCGGTGCGCGTCATCGCCTGCCCGCTCGCGATCGACGCCCAGTAAGGCGGCGTCTTCTCCTGCGCTGCGGCGGGAGCCGCGACGGCGGCAATCAGGAACGCGGTGAACAGCCCCCTTGCAAGCATCACGCGCCGGTCAGGATCCTGTCCACGAGCTGCTTCACCGTCGGGATGAAACCGTTCGAATAGAAAGGGTCGCTCTTGAAGCGGAACGCAGCGTGGCCGGCGAACATCAAATTTTGCTCGACCGGCCCGCCATGCGCGATGTCCTGAAGCGTCTTCTGGATGCAGAAGCTGCGCGGATCAGCGAGGCGCCCAGTCGAGTTCTTCTCATTGTCGGCCCACGATGAGAATGAGCATTGCGACAGGCAGCCCATGCACTCCGCCTGGTCGGTGCGGATCTGCTTTTCTTCCTCCGGCGTGACGAAGATGAGCGTATCGTCGGGCGACTTCATCGCATTGGTGTAACCGCGCGCGAACCACTCGCGGGCATGCTGAAGGTCGCCCTTCGTCACCCAATACTTCTTCTTGCCGATGCCGACGTCGAGCTCGAAATGGTGATCGCCGATCGGCTCCTTGGTGTAAGCAATCTGGCGCTCGCTGCGCGCTTCGAGGTTTCGCAGGAACGGATTGCGCACGGCCGACGAATAGAAGCCAGTCGGCGAGAAACGATGAAGCAGCACGTCGCCTTCTTCGAGCGTCAGCAGCCGCGCCTTCCACTCGGGCGGGATCGGGCTTTCCTGAGTCAGCAGCGGCCGCGTTCCGAACTGGAAGACGATCTGGCCAAGCTCGGGATTGTCGATCCAATGATCCCACTCGTCCAGCCGCCAAACGCCACCGGCCATGACGATCGGAACGCTGTCCGCGATGCCATTCTCGCGCATGGTCGAGCGGAGCGCGGCGACTCGCGGATAGGGGTCCTGCGGCTTGCGCGGGTCCTCGGCGTTGGACAGGCCATTGTGCCCACCCGCCAGCCACGGGTCCTCGTAGACCACGGCGGCGAGCCAATCCGCGGCCTTGTGATAGGCGCGCTTCCACAATGCGCTGAAGGCACGCGCGGAGCTGATTATCGGCAAATAGCTGACGCCGTAGGACGCCGCGATTTCGCTGAGCTTGTAGGGCATTCCCGCGCCGCAGGTCACGCCCGTAACGAGGCCCTTGGTGCGTTCGAGCACGCCGTGCAGCACGCGCTGGGCGCCGCCCATCTCCCACAGCACGTTGATGTTGATCGCGCCCTTGCCCGACGCCATTTCGTAGGCGCGATGGACCTGCGCCACGGCGCCGTCGATCGCATATTTGATCAACTCTTCGTGTCGCTCGCGCCGGGTCAACGCCTCGTAAACCTGCGGGATGATCCGTCCCTCGGCGTCGTAACTGTCGGCGTTGACCGCGCTGACCGTGCCGATGCCACCGGCCGCCGCCCAGGCGCCGGAGCTGGCATGGTTGGTCGCGGAGACGCCCTTGCCGCCTTCTATTAGCGGCCAGACCTCACGTCCACCGTACAGGATGGGCTTGATGCCCTTGAACAAATCCCTTCTCCCGAGCGCACCAGCGCCTTCCAGCGGCTATATAAGCGCTACGCTGCCAAAAGCTTGATAATTTTACTGACAACGAAACGGGCCGGGAATCGCTTCCCGGCCCGTCGCTTTACCGATCTGTCGGCCGATCGAATTAACGATAGCGGCGATAGTAACGGTGGTGGTGATGGTTGCTGCTGATCGCGCTGCCAATCGCCAAGCCGATCACGCCGCCAACGAGGGCTGCGCCCACGTTGCTACCGTTGTTGTAATAGCCATTGCCGTAATAGCCGTTGTAGCGGCTGCCATAGTACGGGCTGCTATAGCCATAGCCGTACGACGGATAGCTGTTGTAGCCATATCCGTACGCCGGATAGCTATATCCGTACGACGGATAGCTGTTGTAGCCGTATCCGTACGACGGATAGGAATAGCCGTAGCTGTAATAGCTGCGGGCGCTTGCGGCGCTCGGCATTGCGACCATCGCGGCGCCAGCAGCCAGTGCGGCAAATCCAAACATCTTTTTCATCGAAACACTCCTCGATTTCTAACGCATCAGCGTTTGGAGAAATAACGCCGACTCAAGGCTTTAGTTGCTCCTTGCAACCTGTCCCGATGATGAATTCGCCGCTCAAATGGGCCGGTTCGACCGTCAGCAGCTATTGGCCGATGCCGCGCCTCCGAGAACCGCGCCAAGAACGCCGCCAATGGCGATACCTTCGCCCGTATTGTGGCGGTGACCGTCGGTCCCGGCAATCACACCGCCGAGCGTCGCGCCAGCAACGCCGCCGACCGCAGCACCCGTCGCGGGGTCCGCGCAGCCATAGCCATTTCCGTAACGAGGCCGACCATAAGCGCCCTGATAGCCGTAGCCCGACGTCGGATAACCGTACCCATACGGAGCGCCGTAGCCGCCATATCCGTAGCCCGGATACGCGGCCGGATAACCGTAGCCACCGCCGTAGGCCGGATATCCATACCCGTAACCGTACGAAGGATAGCCATATCCGTAGCTGGGATAGCCGTAACCGTAGCTCGGATAGCCGTAACCGTATCCGGAACCATAGCCGTAGCCATAGCCCGGGTAGCCGACGGACAAGACGACCGAGCTATAGCCCCGCCGGGGATAGCCATAGCCATAGCCGTAACCGTAGCCGGAATAGCGGTAACGATCATGCCGCCAATGGTGATCGCCGTCGCGATCGCCGCGCCAGTGATGGCCATCGCCATCCCAACGATGATCGCGAGCGCCGGCAGCGGTTGGTAAGGTGAATGTGAGAGCGGTTGAGAGCAGAACTGCGACGAGCTTCTTCATGAAAAGACTCCTCGGACGAACGCGTGCATCGCCCGACCTACGGACGACTCAGCGCGCTGCTGCTGCGCCTTTGAACCTGTCGAGTTCATGAACGCCGTTTCGGGCGCTCAACGACCCTTCATCGAATAGTCGAGGCCTATGTCCACTGCCGGCGCCGATTGGGTAATCCGGCCGACCGAAATGAAGTTGACGCCGGTCTCGGCGATCGATCGGATTGTTTCCAAGGTTACACCGCCCGAAGCTTCGAGCGGCACGCGTCCGGCGACGAGCTTTACGGCTTCGCGCAGCTTCGCCGGATCCATATTGTCCAACAATAACCGGTCCGCGCCCGCTGCCAGCGCCGGCTCGATCTGCTCGATGCGGTCGACTTCGACCTGAACCTGCAATCCCGTGTCAGCCTGCTTGGCGGCGCGAACAGCCTCGGCGACGCCGCCGCACACGGCGACGTGATTGTCCTTGATCAACATGCCGTCATCCAGCCGCATGCGGTGGTTCTGCGCACCGCTCATCCGCACCGCATACTTCTCCAGCGCGCGCAGGCCCGGGATGGTCTTTCGCGTATCGATCACCACAGCACCCGTCCCGGCAATCGCGTCGACATAGGTCCGGGCAAGCGTGGCGATTCCCGATAAGTGCTGCAGCGTATTGAGTGCTGACCGCTCGGCGGCGAGCATTGCTCGCGCATTGCCCTCAAGCCGAAGCAACACCGTCCGCGCCGGCACCCTGTCACCGTCATGAGCGAGCTGCTCGATCCGAACCTCGGGATCCAGCTCGCGAAAGAAAGCCGCGGCAATGTCGATACCCGCGACGACAATTTCCTGCCGGGCGTTCATCTCCGCAACGAAATGAGCATCCTCGGGTATCGTCGCCCGCGACGTGACATCGCCGCCAATGCCCAGGTCCTCGGCCAGCGTGTCGCGAACGAAATCGTGAAGACCGAAATTTTCTGGAAGAGCCATGAAACGCGTCTAGTGCGCCGGCGCCTCTGCTTTCAATATCTGCCAGCGGCCATCGCGATGTTTATAGGGTTGGGCGTCCGCGGCTTTAAACGCAGATCCGGTGCAGGCGTGGATCGTCACCGTCACCGACCCATCATCGATATCGATGACGTTGAAGCTCTGTTCCTGTTCGCGGACCCGGGTCGACGTGGCCGTTCCAGCCTGGATGACGAGCACGCCGCCAGCGCGGGTTACAAAGTCGCTCGCGTCCTGACTGGACGCGTGGTGCGCATGTCCCGCTAGCAGCAGGTCGACGCCCGATTCCTCGATCGCGTCGAGCGCCATTTCCTGCCGCCCGATCGCCCGCTCGACTTCACCGCCGACTGTCAGCGCAAACAAAGGGTGATGGGTGACAAGCACGCGAACCGATTCCGATGGCGCGCGAGCAAAGGTCTCGCGAATGAAATCGACCTGGTCCTTGTTGATGCGCCCATCCTTGAACGTCAGCGACCGCGCGGTGTTGATACCCAGCACCGCGATGCCCGGCAGCTCGACGAACGGGCACAGGCTGTCGTCGATGAACCGCCGGTAACGCGCCAGCGGCGACAGGAAGCGTCGCAGCACGTCGTAAAGCGGAACATCGTGATTACCCGGCACGCCGAGCACTTCGTTGCCGCTTCCGCGCAACCGCTCGAGGAACGCACAGGCCTCGCTGAACTGCTCGGTACGCGCCCGCTGGGTGAAGTCGCCGCTGATTACCACGAGATCGGGCTTCAGCGCGTCGACCTCGAGCTCGACCGCCTTCACCAGGCGGTCGTCATGCGCACCGAAATGCAGGTCTGAGAGATGGACGACACGGGCCATTCCGGCCCAACGTTCAGAATCCGAGAAAGATCAGCAGTTTGACGTCGACGCCGAAGCCTTCGGCGCGTTTCTGCTCGATGAAGTTCGGAATGTCCGCCCGTGCGACGAGATCGACATTGATGTCCTCATGCTCGTCGCCTCCGCCTTCACCGATCTTGCGAACGCCGTGGACGCGAACTAGCGAGAAGCTCTCCGACAGCATGCCCGGCGAAGCGAAGAAGTCGCCCAGCCGCTCGACGCGGTCGCCGGTGAACCCGGTCTCCTCCTCCAGTTCCTTGATCGCAGTCTGCTCGACTGTGATGTCCGGATCCTCGTCACCGACAAGTCCCGCCGGAAGCTCGACGCACCGGCAATCCGGCCCGACCCGCGGTTGATCGACGAGGATGATCTTGCCCTCATATTCCGCAATCACCACGACGGCGCCGATGTTCCGCGTCCGGCTCGCATATTCCCATTTGCCGCGCTTCAGCAGCCGCACGAACTTGCCCTCGCACATCAGCTCGGGCGGCGGCAGGTCGTCGAGATTCATAGCTCGATGAGCTTATCGGGAATTTCGTTCACGTCATCCGCGCCGCGCGGGAAATGCTCGGCAAGCACCACGCCAACCTGTTCGATCGCGGCGCAGATGCCGTCGCCCGGCCGGCCCTCACGGACATGCTCGAGCAACGCCGCCATGGCTTCGCCCCAAGTGCTATCGTCGGTGACCTTCAGGATTGCCTCGTCGGCGACGATCTCGGCGCGGCGCTCGCCCACCGACAAATAGATGAGCACGCCCGTGCGGCCGACCGTGCGGCGCTCTGCAGCGGCCCGGAACACCGTCACCGCGCGACGGCGAACCCGCCGATGCTTGGTCGGCGCCGGCGTTAGTGCGAGGCGCAATGGCATCCATTTCAAGATCAGCAACGCGATCGTGAACTTCAGCGCCGCGAAGACCATCAGCAGCGTCAGCAGCTGCCCTAGAGTTGGTTCGGAATCCCATCCACCAAACAGGAAATTGTACCACCAGGTGAGCGCCGTCGGCCGCCAAGCAGCCCAGGCGAGCACCGCGAACAAGGGCACTAACGCCCAGTGCAGCGCAACGTCGTGGTAGGCATCGCTGAGCGGCGTCGCGACGGCGACGATCTCGCCATTCGACTTCGCCTCGGCCGCCGCGATCGCCGCACTGACCTTGTCGTGGTCGGCTTCGGATAGTTTCATCACCATGAGCCCGACGCTCCGCCGCCGCCAAAGGAGCCGCCGCCAAAGCCCCCGAAGCCGCCGCCACCGCCGCCGCCCCAGGACGAGCCTCCGCCTCCGCCCCACGAACTTCCGCCGCTCCAGCCCCCGCCGCCACGGGACGCGCGGTTGAGTTCGTTAAGGCCCCAGAGGACAACCCACGGGTTCACTCCGCCGCCGCGGCGCCGATAGTAACGGCGGCCGCCCGCTCGCCGCATCGCGGACAGGGCAATGAACGCGACGATCATGAAAATGAAGGCGACCGGCACGCCACCACCGCTCGACTGTCGCCGCGCCTTCTGGGTTTCACCGGCCGCTGCCGCATTCTTCTGCGCTTCCTCGGGCGGCAGGCTCATCTGCTTGATGATCGCGTCCGCGCCCTCCTCGATCCCTCCGCCGTAATCCGGCGGGTTCTGCTTGAAGTGCGGGATGATATTCTCGCGGATGATTATGCCCGACATGGCGTCGGTCATGTAGCCGCCGGCGCCATAGCCAGTCGCGATCGACACCTTTCGCTCGGTGGGGGCGACGAGCAGCAAGACACCGTCGTTGCCCTTGGCACTGCCCAGCTTCCAGTACCTGCCCAGCCGGTAGGCGTAGTCGTCGACCGGAACGCCCTCGAGGCTCTTCACCGTGGCCACCGCGAATGCCCGCCCGCTCGAGGCATACAGAGCTTGAGCCTTCGACTGCAGGTCGACGACCTGCGACGGAGTGAGGATGCCCGCTTGGTCGACAACGGGGGAACCGTTGCTGTCGGGGAACTTCTGGGCAGCAGCCGGCGTCGCAAACGCGAGCAGCAGCAGCCAGAAGGCTGCGAGAAGGCGCGTCACCTCAGCCGGCGTTGTTGCCGAAATCGACCGTCGGCGCCTGCTGGGCACTTGCCGACGCTTCGAACGGCACCTTCGGCTTGGCGCCGTAGAACACTTTGGCGCCAATCGCGTCGGGGAACGTTCGGATGCGGGTGTTATAGGCCTGCACCGACGTGTTGTAGTCGCGACGCGACGCGTTGATGCGGTTCTCCGTGCCTTCGAGCTGGTCCTGCAGCGCCAGGAAGTTCTGGTTCGACTTGAGGTCCGGATAAGCTTCCTGAAGGCGCTGCAGCGGAATGATCGCCTGCGTCAGGCGGCCCTGCGCATCGTTGAACGCCTTCACCTTCGCCGGATCGCTGAGGTCGCTGGCATTGAGCGTGATCTTGCCGGCATCGGCGCGCGCTTGCGTGACCGCGATCAGGACGCTGCTCTCCTGCTTGGCATAACCCTTCACCGTCGCGACCAGGTTCGGGATCAGGTCCGCGCGGCGCTGATAGTCGGCCTGAAGGTTGGCCCATTTGGCGTTGACGTCCTCCTCCGCGGTCGGGACGCTGTTGAGACCGCAGCCGGCGAGGCTGATGGCGGCAAGCGGAGCAAGCAAACCAAAACGACGAACTGCGGTCATGTGACCCTCCCGTGAAACGCGCCGCTAATTAGATACGCGCTCGTTTCGTTTCAATGCTGTCTTAACGGGGCAAGACAGCGACGGCTTTCATTCTGGCGCACAGGCGCTACGGTTCGGCCCGACGCGACGCAGCAAAAGGGGGATCTGATGCTCAGAGAATTTCGCGCATTCATCGCCAAGGGAAATGTGCTCGACCTCGCGGTCGCGGTGATCATCGGTGCTGCGTTCGGCAAGATCGCAACCAGCCTGACCGAAGACGTGATCATGCCGGTGGTCGGCTCGATCTTCGGCGGGCTCGATTTCTCCAGCTACTTCGTCCTGCTGGGCCCGGTGCCCGAGGGCTACCACGGCAGCCTCAAGGACTATGCGGCGCTGAAGGCCGCGGGCGCTCCGGTGCTCGGCTGGGGCCAGTTCGTCACCGTCGTCATCAACTTCGTCATCCTCGCCTTCATCATCTTCCTGCTGGTCCGCTACGCCAGCAAGATGATGCGCCGGGCCGAGGACGCACCCGCCGGCCCGAGCGAAGTCGATCTGCTCACCGAAATCCGCGACGAGCTGCGGAAGCGGTAAGACTTACTTCGGCTTGCCGAGGTAACCCGCTTCCTTGCGAAGGGCATCGCCGTCCATCAGCACGCCGTCGCTCATGACCTGATCGACGTGGCGAAGGTCGCCGATGTTCTTCTCGGGGTCGCCGTCGACGAGCAGCAGGTCGGCCTCCTTGCCGACCGTGATCGATCCGGTCCGCTTGTCGACCTTGACGTTGCGCGCCGGAATGATCGTCGCCGTCGCCAAGGCTTCCGACGTCGTCATCCCGCCATCGACGTAGAGCTCGAGCTCGCGGACCAGCTCCATGCCCTGCCCGTCCGTCCCTGCGACGATCGGGACGCCGGCCCGGAACAGCTTGGTCACATATTCGCCCATGTGATGGACGCTCTTGACTGCGTCGTCGCGGGTCATGCCGGGCAGGTATGGGATCGGTCCCGACTTGAATCCGCGCTCGGTCGCGGCGGGAAGCGTGCCCACATAAGGCGCATAGGCCGGTGCGACGGTCCCGGCGTTGGCCAGAAGCACGCCCTCAACGACCACCAGAGTCGGATCGAGGGTGATCTTCTTTTCGGCCATCGTCCGGATCACGGTCTTGGTCGGCTCGGCGTCGAGATCGACATCTTTGAAATACTTGCCCGGGCCAAGCATCCGCATCGTCGTGTTTGCCTTGTCGACGACCTCTTGCGGCATTGCCTGCATCGTCGCGAAGTAGATGTGCGTGATCTCGTCATATCCGGCGTTGATCGCATCGAGCGTCCGCATTCCAGCCGGAATGTGCCCGTGAACGTGGAGCCCGAGCTGGTGGGCCAGCGCCGCCCCCGGAGCGATCCACTCCGGCTTCATCGACGTGTAGAATTTCACAGCGGTGAGGTTGTTCGCCTTGATCTTGCGAACCGCGGCGAGCGTATCCTCCAGGCTTCCAACCGCGAGGCTGCCCTGCGCCACCAGCGGGCCTTTCTGGTCGACGATGACGGAGTCGAAGCATTCGGGCGCCAGCAATGTGCCCTTGTCACGGCGCTCGCGCTGCGAGACTTCGAGCTCGATCGGTCCGCCGGGGTTGCGGCAGGAGGTGACGCCGAGCGCCAGCTCGCTCACCGTCTGGAAATCGTCGCCGACGTGCATGTGGCTGTCCCACAAGCCGGGGACGAGAGTCTTGCCCACGCCGTCGATGACCCGCGCGCCAGCCGGCAACTTCGGCAGCGCCTTGCCGACGCTCACGATCTTGCCGTTCGCGGTGACGACGTTCTGGCCAGTCAGGAAGCGCTGGTTGTCGGCGTCATATATTTTGACGTTCTTGAACAGCACCGGACGGCGGGCCGCCGCAGTCAGGAATTTCTTCGCCGTCGCGGGCGCTAGGGCCGCAATCGCCTTGTCCTGCTCCGCCTGGAGCTTGTCGAGATTGCCCTCGTAACCCGCCGGCAGAAGCCCAAGCCCGACCAAGGCACCGAAGAACTTGCCGTTCTCGACCCACACCGGCTGGGGTGACTGACTTGTTCCGCGAAGGAAGATGAGGTCGACGTGCTTGACGCCCTGCGGTCCCGTGACATCCGTCGAAGCAACCTTCTCGAACGTCGCCTTCCCACTCGGCAGCAATGTCAGGCCGGCACGCCCCGCCGTAAGCAGAGCATCCACCTGCGCCGAGGACGCAATGAACGGTCCGCCCTGCGCCAAATAATAGGCCGGCGTGCTGTAGGCTTCGTCGCCCTTGTCGACCTGGCTCACCCAGGTCGCCTTGCCGCCGCTGATCGCGAAATTCTCGGCCGCATCGCCGCTCGGCGTGACGCCACGGACGACGACCTCCGACGGCATTCCGTCGGATCCGTATTTGATCGTCTGGTCGGTCTCGAAGATCAGCCCGCGCAACAGAATCGACTCGCGCATCGCGAGCCGGCCGTCAGCCTGCTTCCAGATATATTCGTCGCCATGCTTCCCGGCACTCGAGACCACGACATAATGCGCCGCGTCCGCGGGCGGGACGAGCAATTGCTCCTTCGGCGTCGGATCGGCGAGAGCGGCTGACGAACAAGCGGTCAGAAGTGCGGCGAGGATGGTGCGGCGCATGGTTTTCCCCCTTGGAAGGCGCGCACCGTTACAACTGCCGTAGCGATAGGCAATCGGATGTTCGACAAAGCGACAAAGAGGATGGTGAGGAAGGTGGGAGGCTTCTTTTGCCCGGCGCCTCGCGCAACTTGAAAGAGTCCGAGGGATTCTGTTGCCCGGCTCCCTCGGAGGCCGCTGGAATCCCCTTCTGTTGCCCGGTGGGGTCCGACCGCGCTTTTGTCTTTGTAACTTAGACCGTTAGGCCGTCAGTTACGCAGCAATTGCGAGCGCCTCGTTATCGTTGGCACTTGTGTGAATGAGCCGTCACGGTGGCCCGGTCCGATCGGCAATCAGGTCTTTACTGCACTCGTCGATCCTATTTCGCCCCCATCAGCAACCACGCCCCAGCGTGGCTGATGGTGGAGGCGCCGGGGTACTGCCCCCCGGGTCCGAAATGCCTATTCCACCTAACAATCTACCGACATAGCCGGTTGCCCGGCGCCCCCTAGATAGGGTTTCCGGCTTAAAATCTCAACAATCCCCTCTGGAAACTGTTGCCCCTCTGCTGATATGGGGCATCAGCCAATGGCTTCAGATGGGGAACGCAAACGTATGAAAAAGCTGGCTTTTGTATTGGTCGGGGCAGGCGCGCTGCTGACCGCCGCCTGCAACAAGGGCAATGAGGACCAGGTCAACAATGCCGAGATGAACCAGCCGGCGCCCGAACTGAACGCCCTCGCCAATGAAGCAGCCAATACCGCGAACGAGGCTGAGGCCCTGAATACGCAGGCGCAGAACCTCGCCAACGAAGCGAACGCGGTTTCGGACAATACCGTCAACCCGAAGGACGCCGACGAGCAAAACGTCAGCGGCATGTAGGCTTGGCCGACGGGGCCATCCCTGCAGCTACGCTGATTGTCGTTCGCGACCGCCCGGGCTCGCAGCCCGAACTGCTGATGGTCGAACGCGCGGAAGGGATGGCCTTCGCTGCCGGAGCATTGGTCTGGCCAGGAGGCCGGATCGATGAGGCCGACCGCAATTTCGCCACCGCGCTCGGTCTGGGTGAAGACGGTGCTGGTCGCGTGGCGGCCATCCGCGAGACCATCGAGGAGACGGCGATTCCGGTCGGGCTATCGCCGACACCGGACTTGGCGCTGGCTCGCGCGCTTCAAAGCGAGCTCATCGCAGACCGCCCGCTTGCCGAGGCGCTTCGAGAACGTGGTCTAGAGCCGGACCCCGCCGCGCTGACACCCTTTGCCCGCTGGGTGCCCAAATTCCACGCCGTCCGCCGCTTCGACACGATGTTTTTCATCGCTCACGCACCGAGCGGGGACTGGCAGCCGAACGTCATCGAAGGCGAATGCGCCGCAGCACACTGGATCTCAGCCGCAGAAGTCTTGGAGCGCGAGAAGCGAGACGAGGCGCGGCTGATCTTCCCGACCCGCCGGAACCTTGAGCGCCTCGCGCAGTACGGCAGTTTCGATGAAATCCGGGCCGATGCCCTCGCCCATCCGGTCGAGCCGGTTACGCCGTGGGTCGAGGAGCGTGACGGCGACAAATTCATCACGATCCCCTCGCACCTCGGCTATCCAGTGACGCAGGAGCGCCTCGACGGACTCTGGCGCGGCTGATCTTCGAGGCGAGTCGCTGCGCTGCGGGCACGAAAAAGGGGACCCGCCGAAGCGGATCCCCTTATCTGCGAACTAGCGAAGCTCTTACTTCAGATGGTTCGAAAGGTGCTTGTTCATCTCGAACATGCTGACGCGGTCCTTGCCGCCGAAGATCGGCTTAAGCGTCGCGTCGGCAACGATTTCTCGTTTGTTTTGAGGATTTTGCAGGTTGTTCTTGCGAATGTGATCCCACACCTTCGACACCACCTGGCTACGCGGAAGCGGAGCGCTTCCCGTGATCTTCGCCAGATCCGCCGACGGGGTCACCGGACGAGCCAATCCCCCACCTGCACTACGACCAGTACCTTTTGCCATCAGGCCCTCCTGTTGTTCCTATCTCGATAGAGCGCAAAGCCGCAGTCATTGCAATGCTCTTACGGAGGGAAATTCAGCGATTTTCCCTTCGGAACGGAACGACTCGGTTCCGCGCATCGTGCCCGATGTCCGCTCGGCCGCCGAACGCGATGCCCGAACGTCGGCACCAGTCCTCGACGATCGCCTGTTCGTCGATCGCGAAATCGACGTCATTCTCCAGCACATCGGCCACCCGCCCGAGCCGCAGTCGCGCAACCCGCCGGACATTCGGCGACCCCGTCACATGGAACATCGTCCGGTCGATCCGATACAGATGCTCGCCCACTTCTTCGATCAGCAGTTCGACGCCTGAGAAATCCGGTTCGAGCGGCGTCCCGAGCAGGTTCGACAGCACCGTCAGGTTGAACGCCATCGCGGGTCCGCTGAGCGAGGGCTCCAGCGCCGCCGGATCGCGCCGCACCAACCAGTCGAGCGCGCGATTCACCGCTTCCTCACCACCGGTCAGGCCATGGTCGCCGCGAAGCACATCCTGAGGCATCGGTCCCCACGAGACATCAAGGCCTGCCTTGTGAAAACCTGCGTGGAGGAAGCCGGCGTCGCTATAGCCGAGATACGTCTTGTCTCGCGCCGCATCGGGGAGGCCAGCCAGCGCCGCCTCCGCAATCCGGTTCGAGCCATATCCGCCGCGCGCGAACCACACCGCGTCAACCTTGGGATCGGCCATCACCTCACGCAGCGCCGCCAGCCGCGCCTCATCGGGCCCTGCAAAATGCCCCTCGCTGAGGAAGCATTGCGGGTGAATAACGAGCTCGCAGTCACCGCGCTCGGCCGCGATCGCGGTTACGCGCTCAGCGGCATCAGGCTTCAGGGGACAGCTTGGAGCAACGACGGCAATGCGCATCTCAGTATCCACCCCTGCGGCCGCTGGCGACGATGACGATGCCCGCTATTATCAGCGCGATACCGAAAAAGAACGGCAGTCCGGCCGACGCCAGTGCCCGCAAGAGGCTCGCGCCGGAATCGACCCTGACGAACATCAGGGTGCAAAGCCCCGTCGCGCCGGCAATCAGGAGCCCGATGGCCATCAGGCATCCGCCGAGCATTCCCCTCAGCATCATGATCTCACCATCGATCCGCGCGACCGCTTCGAGTGAGTGCCCGGCCGGCGTAGAAAAGGCCAAGTCCGACAAAGAACGGGACGCCCAGGAAGATGATGTTGCCGACCGCGCTTTCGAAACTTCGCCACGAATAGATATTTGTGAGCGCAATCAAGGTGCACAGGCCGAACAGGCCCGCGATCAATATCCCGACGGCCTGCAGGCAACCACCAAGCAATTCCTTCATTCGAAAGTATCGCCGGGATCGACGACATCGCGCCGCTCGCTTCGGATCAGTGCGCGGCCGCCGAGGATCAATCCAACCCCTGCTGCGAATGGAATTCCGCCGAACATCAGGACCAGGGGCCACATGCCAAAACCGGACATCTCGCCCGAGCTGAAAAGCACCATCATCGAACACAGTCCGCTCCCGCCTGCGAGCAGCAGCCCGATGGCAATTAAGAGACCTCCTCCGAAGACCTTCATCGCATTGCGCTCCCCCGCTCCGGCCGATGGCGAGCCAGCACCTCCGCTCCCTCGGCGCCCTCACGATAGAAAGTGTTGTAGGTATCGAACGGGATGATCTGTCCGTCATCCGTCACGAAGTGGACGCAGCTCCGCTTCACCGTGCCGATGTCGAAATTGTAGCGGTCGAGGAACTGCAGGATCACCACCCGGAAGCTGTTCGCGTAGCTCAACTCCTCCGGCACCATCGCGTGCGGCAGGCAGCATAGCACCCCGGCCAGTTTGTCCTCGGTGTTCGCCTGCGCCGTGGCCAGCGAGAGCAGGTCGAGGATCGCGGCTTTGAGTTCGGGGTAAGCCTCGTAACTGATCGTATTCGGCCCGTTGAGGATCAGCTCCTTCGGCAGCAGGCTGGTCAGCGGAGTCACCTGCTTGCCCTGCCGCAAGCCATAGCCGATCGAGATCTGGTCCGGGTTGCACGGCAGCGGGATCATGTCCTCGAGCGCAAACACACCCGACTTGCCGACTTCTCGCCGGATCTGGGTCAGCAGCATCCGATTAGACCGGCCGTCGAAACCTTCGTTCCGGCCCGCGTCCTGCACCGGCTGGAAGGTCACGCCGCGCACGCAGCTCCACTCCAGCGCATGGCGGACGATGTCGGCGACCTCGTGATCGTTGACTCCGCGCTTCACCACCGCGACCAAGGTTGTCGAGAGGCCCACCTTCTCAAGGGCCTCAAGCGCCTGCCGCCGGATCCGGCTCAGCTTCGCTCCGCGCAAATCCATCAACGCGTCGTCATTCATGGAATCAAACTGCAGGTACACTTCCAGCCGCGGCGCATAGGTCGCCAGCCGTTCGACGAACTCAGAGTCTTGCGCGATCCGCACGCCGTTGGTGTTAATCATCACGTGGCGGATCGGGCGCCTTTTCACCGCATCGAGGATCGCGAAGAAGTCGGGGTGAATCGTCGGTTCGCCGCCCGACAGCTGAACGAGATCCGGCTCACCTTCGCTGTCGACCAGCACATCGAGCATACGTTCGATCTCGGCCAGCGGGCGATGGCTGCCATGAATATCGGTCGCGTTCGCGAAGCACACCGGGCAAGCGAGATTGCAGGCCTGGTTGATCTCGATGATCGCGAGACAGCTGTGCTGCTCGTGATCCGGGCACAGCCCACAATCGAACGGGCATCCCGCCTCGGTCCGCGTCTGCGTCTGCAGCGGCCGGTCGCCCGGCTTGATCCACAATTTCTGCTGCCGCCAATAGTCGATGTCGTCGCTAATCAGCGTCTTCTGCACACCGTGCGTCAGGCAGCGCTTCAGGTAATAAACCTCATCGTCCTCGATGATGATCTTGGCTGGCACCAGCTCTAGGCAAACTTCGCACAGGCTCTGCGTTTGCCCGTGAAAGAGATAATGCGCGGCTTTGCGCTGCGGATGCTCAGGCGGCGCCGAGCTGTCTTGTGCGGCCTCGGCCCCACCAGAATAGTCCATACGCGACTAGTCCCCCCATCAGGAAATGGAAGACGTTCAGCGGTCCCACTACCGCCGGGTACGGCTTCAGAAATTCCCAAATAAATCGCTGGCAAGCATAGAAGATTATCATCGCGTGGAAAGCATGCTCGCGCGCCCAGCGCGCGTCCTTCAAGCGGGCACACACGTAGACAATCGCGAACGCAGCCATCGACAGCGATTCATAAAGCTGCACCGGGTGCCGCCCGATGCCATCACCTAGATCGACCGCCCACGGGACCGACGTCGGAACGCCGTACGTGTAATCCGGCAGCCCCGCGAAAAAGCACCCGAACCGTCCAACCGTTATGCCGACGCAGATCGGCAGCACGAGCGCCCCGCCAGTCGAAACCCGGACGCCGTTCAGCGCCTTCCACAGTTCGACCCCGACGATCCCGCCCGCGAGGGCACCGGCAATGCTGTGCGATGGCGCCAGAACGGACCGCAGCGAATTGACCGAGCCAAAAACCCAGGCGCCGATCAGCGCCCCCAACCCGAGCGCGATAAAATAGCTCGGTCGCGTAACCTCGGAGAGCCGAAGCGCCTGCTCCGGCCATCTCCTGTGCTGCCACCGCGCCGCTAATGTTGCGCTCACCCAGGCGGCAGCGTCGAACGCGTAATGTGCCGCTGGGTTTGTCGGAACGTGGATTACCAAAGCTCGGCGGCGCCTGGCTTTACTTCAGGTTCTCCAGTCCGCGCTGGCCGCCCTTCTGTGAAGGATTGGCGGCGATGGTCTTCACCTTCGCCTTCTTCGGCTTACGCGCTTCCTTGTTCGATCTCACTTGCCCCTTCGCCACGGTCTCTCTCCTCTTTCAGTGACGCTAGAATAAGCCCGACGGCCACGACCGCAATGGCTTGAGCTTGCGCCTTACTGCTGAAAGAAGGCCAGCCATGGCGAGTCACCTGGACGACATTTTCACCGAGCCCGAAAACGTCGATCCCGACACGCTGGCCAATCTCGGCCCGCTGACCCGGCTCGCCGGGACTTGGGAATCGTCGACCGGGCATGACATCAACCCGAAGGCCGACGGGCCCGAGCACCGCGACTTCATCGAGCGGATGGTCTTCGAGCCGATCGACCCGCAGGCGAACGGGCCGCAGCTTTTTTACGGATTGCGGTACCACACCCACATCACCACGCCCGAAGAAGACATCACCTTCCACGACCAGACCGGCTATTGGCTTTGGGAGCCGGCAACCGGCTTGGTCATCCAAACGCTGTCGATCCCGCGCGGGCAGACTGCCATCGCGGCCGGCAAGGCGGCGCTTGGCGACAACAAGCTCGCGCTGACGGCGGAACGCGGAAGCACCGAATATGGCATTTGCTCGACGACTTTCCTCGAGCAGGCCTTCCGCACCGATCGCTACGTCATCGAGCTGACGTTCAATGCCGACGGAAGCATCAGCTACGTCCTCGACACGACCCTCGACGTGCGCGGCCAAGGGGCCTTCACGCACCGCGATACGAATACTCTGTTCAAGGTCGCCGAAGCGAAGCCCAATCCGTGGATGCAGATTCTGGAAGCGCGGAAAGCTTCCGAGCACGCCTAACGTTCCGCCTTTGCGGCGGTCCAGAAGAACGCCGCCGAGGCCAACCAGAATGCGGTCAGGCCAACGCTGGCGATCAGCGCCTTTGACGTGCCGTCGGGAGCGGTCGCTATCCCAGCGGCCAGCAAGGCCTGCATGACCGCAACTCCGGTCATTGCCCGCGCCATTCCCGATGCCCGGAAACCTGCGGCGAACGCAGCTACAGGCGCAGCCAGGACCACCATGAAGAAGGGCAGCCCGGTTCCGTCATCGCGAACGATCGTGATCCACACCGTAAGGAACGCCGTCATCGCCGCGACCCCTATCCCGGCTCGGTAAGCCCAGTTGCCGCTCGTCCGTCCGATCGCTGCCATCATCACCTGCCTCCTGCCGATTACTCTTTAACCGTCACACGAGTCACCGTGAGCAGCATGAGCAGGATATGAGGAATGGCTGAAGAATGACGTGGCGGAGGGGTTAGTCCCGCCGGCCCATCCACTTCGAAAGCGCCATCGAGCGATCGACCAGCGCCGACATCTCGCGATCATTGAGTTCGCTGTCGAACGACAGGCCCATGAAACCGTCATTCTGCCAGCGGACCACGGCCGGGCGGCCGAAGGTGCCGCAATCCAACGTCACCGCGGTCCCGCTCGCCAGGCTAAGCGGGCAATTCAGTTTCACGCCGCCGGCCGACAGGTCGATCATCTGAACGGCATGGCGCCCGCCCGCCGCCTGGAGAAAGGCCGGCAATGCGACCGCAACGCGAGGAAACGCACGGCGATCTTCGAAGGGATCGGCGCCTTTGGTCGACGGAGCGGAGCTTGCCATTGCCCCGACCTACCACGGCAGAGCTTCTGATAAGTAAACGCCCTGCGGGTTCGCTCGAAAGAATTGTCCGCTCTGGCGTCAACGCGCCGATTGGTGCAGCTTCCGCGCGACTGGAGGGGGCAATCCATGAAGAAATCCGCCGCAATCGGACTGACGTTCGCCGCACTTCTCATGACCTCGGCGGCACCGCCCACCGATTATAGCGTCCTCATCCACGGCGGCATGATCTACGACGGCACCGGCCGCGACCCGTACGTCGGCGACGTCGCGCTGAAGGGCGACAAGATCGCCTATGTCGGGCCGCACGCGCCCGGCAGCGCCGCGCGTACCGTCGACGCCACGGGCAAGGCCGTCTCGCCCGGCTTCGTCAACATGCTGAGCTGGGCGACCGAGAGCCTCATCGCCGACGGCCGCGGGGTCAGCGACACCGTCCAGGGAGTCACGCTCGAAGTCATGGGCGAAGGCGATTCCATGGGCCCGCTGAACCCACAAATGAAAGCGCTCGACCTCAAGCGGCAGGGCGACATCAAATATCCGATCCGCTGGACGACGCTCGGCCAGTATCTCGAATATCTCCAGAAGAAGGGCATCACGCCCAACGTCGCCTCGTTCGTCGGCGCGACCACCGTCCGCGTCCATGAACTTGGCGAGAAGGACGTCGACCCGACTCCCGCGCAGCTCGACCGGATGCGGGCCCTCGTTCGAGGGGCGATGAAGGAAGGCGCGCTCGGTGTCGGTTCGTCGCTCATCTACGCCCCCGCGACCTATGCCGAGACTCCCGAGCTCACCGCCATCACCACCGAGGCCGCGAAATGCGGCGGCATGTACATCAGCCACATGCGCTCGGAGGGGAACAAGCTTCTCGAAGCGATCGACGAGCTCATCCAGATCAGCAAGGATTCAGGCGCTCCGGCGGAGATCTACCACTTCAAGCAGGGCGGCGAGCCCAACTGGGGCAAGCTCGACGGCGCGATCGCGAAGGTCGAGGCCGCGCGCGCCGCCGGACAGCGCATCACCGCCGACATGTACATGTATCCCGCCGGCGCCACCGGGCTCGACGCGGCGATGCCGACCTGGGTCCAATCGGGCGGGCTCGAAGCCTGGACCAAGCGCCTCAAGGACCCCGCGACCCGCGAGCGCCTGGTCAAGGAAATGCGCACCCCGTCCAACGACTGGGAGAATTTGCTCCTGCTCGCTGGCAGCCCGGACCGGGTGCTGCTGATCGCCTTCAAGAACCCGAAGCTCAAGCCGCTGACGGGCAAGACCGTCGCGGAAGTCGCGAAAATGCGCGGCAAGAGCCCCGAGGAAACCGCGATGGACCTCGTCATCGAAGACGGCAGCCGCGTCGGCACCGTCTATTTCCTGATGAACGAGGACAACATCAAACGCGAAGCCGGCCTGAAGTGGATGGGCCTCGGCTCCGACGAAGCCTCCGAAGTGCCCGAAGGCGTGTTCCTGAAATCGAGCAGCCACCCGCGTGCCTACGGCAATACCGCGCGCTTCCTCGGTCACTACGTCCGCGATGAGAAGGCGACCACGCTTCAGGACGCGATCCGCCGCCTGACCTCACAGCCCGCGACCAATCTCGGCATCCGCAACCGTGGCTATCTGGCGGAAGGCTATTACGGCGACGTCGTCGTGTTCGACCCGGCGAAAATCCAGGACCACGCGACGTTCGAAAAGCCCAAGCAGCTCGCCACCGGGGTCGATGACGTCTTCGTCAACGGCACGCAGGTGCTGGCCGACGGCAAGCACACCGGCGCCAAGCCCGGCCGCTTCGTCCGCGGCCCCGGCTGGACCGGCTGGCCTGGCGGAGGCGCGTGTAAGTAGGACCTTCAATCCTTTTTAGGGCTTATCGGCGAAATTCCAGGCATGAATCTGCTTGTTCGTATCGCCGCTGTCCCTGTTATCGCTCTGTCGCTCGGAGCGTCTCCTGCCGCGCGGCTCATCCCGCTTCCTGATAAGGATGCGGGGGACGAGGCCTTGATCGTGCCCGCGGACAGTCCGGTCCATTTTCGCGGATGGGACAAATACGGATACGCGGAATTCGAAGGCCGCTTTGTCCTGACCGGCTCCTACATGTACGGCTGCGAAGCCGATTGCGAAGGCGCGGGTCCGTTTAAGGACTCGGATCTCGTCCTCACGATTGAACCGGACGCTGACCTAAAAGCGCGTCTTCCGAACTGGAAAATCCGGCACAACGACATGATGATTCTGATCCGCCGCTGGAAGTCACTGACGCCCTCACTCGGAACGCCCGCTGAGCGTAAAAGGCTGCGCGCCGGGAAAGTGCCTTATCTCGCCGGGCGAATATCCATTGTGGTCGATCACTTTAAGACCGGGCTCGAGTGTGACAGCGCAAACTTCGAAGCGCGTTTCATCGCGGTCGCAAAGTCTCCGAAGGTTGCTCGCTCGCAGTTCAATGGCGACTACGGCTGCGGCATGATCTGACACTGCATCTGGCCTTGAACCGCTCGGAGCATGGCCCGCACCCACTTGGCGATGCCTCCACCGTCACTGGAAGTTTCATCGTACCGCGACCGCCAACCCCGCCGGTTGGGAGGTCAGCGCTGGTCGCCGTTTCGACTAGCGAGGGCCGAAGAGTTTTGGCGTCTCGAAGGCCAGGCCAGATGGATCAGGCAAACCTCGCGCAAGCATGCCGATGCAATCCTTTGGCGTGCGGCGGCGCTGGCGCTCATGCTGAATCTCATCCTGTGGCCTAGGCGCTTTCCCCCAGCGTCACTGACCATTGGAAGAGCGTACATGGCGCAATTCTGGCGACCCGCGACGCCGGCCGAATGGCTCGACATCCTAATCGCGGTGCTGATCTGGCCTTTCGGCGTTCTTCTCAGCGCCCTTTGGTTCACCCAAAAGAACGGAGGCATCGTCGCCAAGCGCTTCGGCCGTTCGAAGTTGGCGCAATTCGGGGATCAACTGCGGCTGGCCGTCACGTCGGGCCTTCTCCCTCCCTGGTATTATATCTTCGAACTCTTCCGGCTGGACGCACGGAAAGGGGCATATTGCTACCTGACGCGCGGCCAAACCAAGCGCGGGATCTACCCCATCCTGGCAAAGGCCCGCGGCTCCGTTTCGCCCTTGGGGGACAAGGAAGCCTTCGCCCGCTTCTGCGCCGATCACCAGGTCAGCGCCCTGCCCGTCCTGCTGTCCGTCCATGATGGCGAAGTTCGCGGCAGGCTGCCGGCCGATCTCCCGGAAACCGACCTCTTCGTAAAGCCGGTCTGCGGCCGCGGCGGGAAGGGAGCGGAGCGGTGGGACTTCATCCGCCGGGGGGTCTACCGCCGCGACACCGGACAGCACCTGTCCGCGGCGCAATTCATGACCCGCCTCGGCGCCTTGTCACGCTGGCAACCGGTGCTCGTGCAGGAGAGAGCTCAGAACCATCCGGCGCTGCGCGACCTCAGCAATGGCGCGCTAAACACGCTCCGAATTATCAGCTGTCTGGACGAGGACGATCAACCCGAAATCATCGCCGCGGTCCTCCGCATGGCAGTGGGCAAGAATGTCACCGTCGACAATGTTCACGCAGGCGGTCTCGGCGCCGCCGTCGATCTCGACCGGGGGCGCTTGATGCGGGCGACAGACATCGGGACCGATGTGCGGCTGGGATGGATCGATCGCCACCCCGATACCGGCGCGCAAATCACCGGCCGCACGCTTCCGATGTGGGACGAGGTTTGCGATCTCGTCCGCCAGGCGCATCGCGCTTTCCATGATCGAGTGGTCGTCGGCTGGGATGTAGCCATCATGTCCGACTGGCCCCGCCTCGTCGAGGGGAACAGCGGCCCCGACATCGATCTCGTCCAGCGCCCGCTGCGAACGCCCTTCGGCGATGCACGGCTCGGGGAGCTTCTGGCGCATCATTTGAAGCGGATAAATTCGTTCAGCACACCGTGACGGCGCAGAGGCTCGAAAGTCTGCAATGGGCGGTGCCTCGCCCTTTGATCAGGGCACTCGCTTCCACTTGATGTCCTGGCCTTCGCGGCGGTCGCCAAATCCCACGACACGGCCCGACGCGTCGCGGTAGAAGACCTTGCGGGAGCGCGGTGACCCGGCGACGAAGAACAGGTCCCGGGCTTCGGCCTGGAGCTCGACTTCCTTGCCACCGTCCCGCTGCCCGATAAGCCGCCCGCCGTCTTCACGAACATTGTAATGGATGTCGGGCGTCAGCTCGTACCGCCCCACATAATCGCCCAGCGTTCCCGCGGGCAGCTTGATGGCCGGCGGGTCGCCAAGAACGGCGAGTGTCATCGACGAGATCATCCTCCACTTGCCGGCCGCACGATACCAGGTGTCCGTCGTCCGGAACTTCGTCCGCAAGGGCTGGCCGTGATAGTCGAGACTCTCGTCCGCGATGTAAGTCGATACCGCGGCGTCGCCGTGTCGCCGCACCTGGAAATCGGTCACCTTGATATGGCCGACCAGGCCCTTCGGCAGCGGCTCGAGCTGCTTGAGCAGCTCGTCCCTGGTCAGCACTTCATTGTTCTCGGAAACGAACAACAAGTCCGGGTTGGCCGCGGCCAGCCACGTCTTCGTGTCCCCGGGAGCGATGGCGTCGGCCAAGGCCTGGGTCTTCGCTCTCAGTTGCTCGGTGAGCGAAGCATCCTGGGCGGCCTGCGCCGGAGTGACGATCAGTGCCGCGGCGCACGCAACAGCAAGTTTCATGGGCATCCCCCGACAAGACCTCGGCAAACTGTTCCGGCTCAGACAGGACGAGTGTCAACGCGGAGTCAGCCGAACGTCCGCTGACGACGACGAACGAATGGCAGCTTTGGGTGGAAAGCGGACACTATGCTTTTTGTTTGGTC
>Ga0268266_10000834_pt1 | contig 40263 bp, 34 predicted proteins | sample KBSS13metaG_FD_190356 | JGI IMG/M metagenome (GOLD analysis project Ga0268266, IMG submission 190356) | Switchgrass rhizosphere microbial communities from Kellogg Biological Station, Michigan, USA - KBS S1-3 metaG (SPAdes) (version 2) | ecosystem: Host-associated > Plants > Roots > Rhizosphere...
CACCAGGCCATCCAACGTATCCGAGCCAAAATGTCGCTTTGCCACCCACGCAATCGTCTGGATGTCGCGTAAGCCTCCCGGTCCCGTCTTCACGTTGGGTTCGAGATTGTAAGCGGTGTCGTGCGCCTTCAAATGACGCTCGGCCTGCTCGCGGACTTTGGCCTCGAAGAATTCCTTCACAGGCCAGACGCGATCGGGGCCCAGCGCTACGCGCATCGCCTGCACCAACTCGTCATTGCCTGACAGCAGGCGCGCTTCTATCAGCGTCGTCATCACGCTGACGTCGGCCGCGCTTTCTTGCGCGCATTCCTCGACGGTGCGCACGCTATGCCCGACTTCGAGCCCGATGTCCCATAAGAAAGTGACGAGGCGCTCGACCATCCCGCGACCAGCGGGCGAGGGGGCCTCAGGGACCAACAACAAAATGTCGATGTCGGAGCACGGATGCAGCTCACCGCGCCCGTAGCCACCCACGGCAACCAGCGCCCACGCGGCAGTGTCCGGAATCGATTGCGCCCGCCACACCTCGCGAAGAACGACGTCCACAAGAGCCGCGCGCGCGTGGACGAGTCCCTCGACAGGCTCCTCCGCGAGAAAGCGGGCCTTCAGCTCTTCATGCGCATGCCGGAGCAGCTCGCGGTAAGCGCCGGGCGAGCCCTGCGCTTCGGCTAAGAGAACGGGAAGCCGGCTTAAAAGTGGCCACGGCGCACTCCAGCTCGCCGCCGGAAGTGCTTCTTCTATAAGCTCCGTGTCACTGATACCCATTCCCAAGTATCAGTGGCGCCGGCCGCGCGCGCCAGCCGTAAGAACCTCGTACCCCGTGTCCGTGACCAATATCGTGTGCTCCCACTGCGCAGACAGCGAGTGGTCCTTGGTCACCACGGTCCATCCATCCGGCAACAAACGCACGTGGCGTTTGCCCGCGTTCACCATCGGCTCGATAGTGAACGTCATGCCGGGCCGCAGCTCGAGGCCCGTTCCCGGCTCACCATAATGAAGGACCTGCGGATCCTCGTGGTAAATGCGCCCGATGCCATGGCCACAGTACTCACGCACGACCGTGTAATCCCGTTCCTCCACGAACTGCTGGATGGCGTGCCCGATGTCGCCCAGGTGCGTACCCGGGCGCACGGTCTCAATGCCGCGCCACATAGCCTCGAAGCACGTCTCGGCTAACCGCTGCGCATGCGGAGGCGGTTTCCCCACGAAATACATCCGGCTGGTATCGCCGTGGAAGCCATCCCGGATGACGGTGACATCGATATTCACGAAGTCGCCAGCCTTCAACCGCTTGTCATTCGGAATCCCGTGGCAGACCACGTGGTTGACCGACGTGCAGATCGTCTTGGGAAAACCACGGTAGTTGAGGTTCGCTGGAATCGAGCGCTGCACTTCCACGATGTAGTCGTGGCAAAGCTTATCCAGCTCCTCCGTAGTCACACCGGGGACGACATGCTCTTCGATCATGTCGAGCACTTCGGCGGCCAGCCGGCCGGCGACGCGCATCTTTTCCTGTTCTTCGGGAGTCTTGATCGTAACGTGCATAGTGGCTTCAGGAAGTCTCCCGCAATCTGCGTAAGACGTTGTTCGGACGAGGTCTTCATGGTATAAAGCGCGGCCTTTTTTGGCAACGCACTGTATTCACTAACCCCACACGCGTATCGCTGGTCTCTTTGAGACTAGACCTCCAGTGGCTGGGTGCCCTCTGAATTGAATTCAAGGGTGGCCACGAGGGATGCGCGGAGGCTCAACCCAAGCAGGAGATTTTTATGCCCAGCGTGTCCATGCGACAGATGCTGGAGGCGGGTGTCCATTTCGGACATCAGACCCGCTTCTGGAACCCGAAGATGGCCCAATACATCTTCGGCGAACGCAACCGAATTCACATTATCAACCTCGAGAAGACGCAGCCCCTGTACACAGAGGCCGCTGCCTTCGTTAAGAGCGTCATCGCCGACGGTGGCACCGTGCTCTTCGTGGGCACGAAGCGTTCCGCGCGCGAATCCGTGCAGGCTGAAGCCACGCGCTCCGGCCAGCCGTTCGTCAACCAGCGCTGGCTCGGTGGGATGCTCACGAACTTCAAGACCATCCGTCAGTCGATCAAGCGCCTCGGTGAGATCACGGAGCTGGCGGCTTCCGGCGCGCTCGATAAGCGCGGCAAGAAGGAAGCGACGCAGCTGCGCCGCGAGATGGACAAGCTCGAGAGGAGCCTGGGTGGCATCAAGAACATGGAATCGCTCCCCGACGCCCTGTTCGTCATCGATGTCGGCCACGAGAAGATCGCGATCCATGAAGCCGCGAAACTCGGCATCCCCGTGGTCGCCATTGTCGACACGAATTGCTCCCCTGACGGCATCGACTACGTGATCCCCGGGAACGATGACGCCATGCGCGCCATCCGCCTGTACACCACGGGCATTGCGGACGCTGTCCTGGAAGGCAAGGAGTCCGTCCCGGCCGTCGCGGTCGGAGAAGACGAGTTCGTGGAGCTGGACGAAGCCGGCAACCCGCGGAAGAAGTCCGCGCGGAGCCGTCCGCGTCCTGCGGCTGCGGTGCGTAAGAAGGCGGGTGCCGGACGTCGCCGGCCTGCCGCGGTCGCCGCCGCGCCTGCTGTCGAAGGCGTCGGACCCGTTGTGGACGACGACGATCTGGAGGCCGAGGCAGTCGCAGCTGCGGCAGCAGCTTCGGTCGGACCGGCTCCGACCCAGGTCACCCCTCCGCGCCGTAGCACCGGCGGTGGTGGTCGTCGCCGAGGCGGCGGTGGCGGCGGCGGGAGCCGCGAGTAACGTTATTGGCTGAACCTGTCCGGCCCGCGCGCCTCATAAAAGGCGTGCCGGGCCGGAGTGCTCAGCCCAAGATTCAGGATCTTTTGCCAATGAACATCACAGCAGACGCAGTCAAGCAGCTCCGCGAGCGCACCGGCGCGGGCATGATGGAGTGCAAGAAAGCACTGGTAGAGACAAAAGGCGACCTTGACGCCGCAGCGGACCTCATGCGCAAGCAGGGTCTGGCGAAGGCCGACAAGAAGGCTTCCCGCGTGGCCGCGGAAGGCGTCGTCGTAGTCGAGAAGTCGGCGGACGCAAAGACCGCCGCGCTGGTCGAGATCAATTGCGAGACCGATTTCGTGGCTCGGGAGCAGGACTTCCGCGCCTTCGCACAGGCCGTAGCGGCCCTCGCCCTGGCCGGCAAGCCGGCCTCGCTGGAGGCGCTGCTCGAAGCCAAGCTCCCGTCCGGTGAGACCGTCGAAGAGAAGCGGCGCGCGCTGGTCGCGAAGATCGGCGAGAACATCAGCGTCCGTCGCTTCACTGTATTGAGTTCCCCGGACCACCTGGGCGCGTATGTGCACGGCACCCGTATTGGCGCGTTGGTCGCGGTGAAGGGCGGCGATGCCGCTCTCGCGCACGACATCGCGATGCACGTTGCTGCCAGCAACCCGAAGTACCTCAACCAGGCGCAGATCCCGGCGGATGTCGTGGCGAAAGAACGCAGCATCCTGACGGAGCAGGCGCAGGGTGAGGGCAAGCCGCCGGAGATCGTCGCGAAGATGGTCGAAGGACGCTTGCGGAAGTCCCTGGGGGAGATCACCCTCGCGGGCCAGGCATTCGTCAAGGATCCCGATGTGACCATCGAGAAGCTGTTGAAAGGCGCGAAGGCTGGGGCGCCCCCGGCAGAAGTCACCGCCTACGAGCGCTTCGAGGTCGGCGCGGGAATTGAAAAGAAGCAGGAGGACTTCGTGGCGGAGGTGATGGCGCAGGTGTCGAGCGCGACACCGGCGAAGCACTGACGGGTTCTACGGTTCAAAAGAGAAAACCCCGCCAAAGCGCGGGGTTTTTTCCATCTAAGTCACACAGATATCGGTTAACCAATGAGCGCCAACTCCAGATTCCAACGGATTCTCGTAAAGCTGTCCGGCGAGGCTCTCCTCGGTAACACCGAATACGGTATCGACCCCGCGGTGTTGAAACGCATCGCCGGCGAGCTGCAGGAAATCGTCGAGATGGGCGTCCAGGTCGCCGTCGTCATTGGTGGCGGTAACATCTTCCGTGGAGCGGGACTGGCGCGAGCCGGTATGGATCGCGTGGCCGCGGATCATATGGGCATGTTGGCGACCGTCATGAACTCGCTCGCCTTGCAGGACGCGCTGGAAGGCCTCGGGATGTACGCGCGTGTCATGTCGGCGATTCGCATAAACGAGGTGTGCGAGGACTACATCCGCCGCCGCGCGGTAAGGCACCTCGAGAAGGGGCGCGTCGTGATTTTTGCGGCCGGTACCGGCAACCCGTTCTTCACCACTGATACGGCGGCGTCGCTGCGCGCGATCGAGATAAACGCCGACATCCTTCTGAAAGCCACGAAGGTGAACGGCGTTTATTCGGACGATCCGGTGCGTAATCCCGCCGCCACGCGTTATTCCCATTTGACCTTCGACAAGGTGCTCACGGATAAGCTGAACGTGATGGATGCGACTGCCATCGTCATGTGCCGCGACAACCGCTTGCCCTTGCGGGTCTTCAATCTCAACAATCCGGGTGACCTGACCCGCATCGTCCGCGGAGAGGATGTGGGTACGACAGTCACCTTCGAGTAAGGCGCGGCGCACGCCGGGAGTGGTACGTATGCTGGACGACATCAAGAAAGACGCGCGGGAGCGCATGACCAAGTGTGTGCAGACCTTCCAGTCCGATATGAAGAAGCTGCGCACGGGCCGGGCTCATCCGAGCCTGATCGAGCACCTCAAGGTCGATTACTACGGTAACGACACGCCGCTCAACCAGGTGGCCAACATCGCGGTCGAGGATGGTCGCACCCTCGTCGTGTCGCCGTGGGAAAAGACCATGGTCCAGCCCATCGAGAAGGCCATCCACAAGTCCGATCTCGGGTTGAATCCCATGACGGCCGGCACCGTCATCCGCATCCCTATGCCCGCCCTGACCGAGGAGCGACGCCGGGATATCACCAAGGTCCTGCGGCAGGATGCCGAGGGGGCTCGGGTTGCCGTTCGTAATGTCCGCCGGGACGTGATGGCCGCCATCAAAGAGCTGCAGAAAGGGAAGCAGATCTCGCAGGACGATGAGAAGCGGGCCGAGGCCGAGATCCAGAAGCTGACCGACAAACACATCGCGGACATCGAGCAGGCCCTGCAGGCGAAAGAGAAGGAGGTCATGCAGGTCTGATGGTGAGCGCAGTGCCCAACATCGTGCCCCGGCATGTCGCGATCACCATGGATGGCAACGGACGCTGGGCTGCTGCGCGTGGACTCGCGCGCTCGGCAGGCCACAAGGCCGGCCTCGATCCCGTTCGCATGTGCATCCAGGAGTGCACGCGCCGCAAGGTAACGGCGCTCACTCTGTTCGCCTTCTCGAGCGAGAACTGGCGCCGGCCGGTGGAAGAGGTCGCCAGCCTCATGGGGCTGTTCGTCGAGGCCCTCGACCGTGAGATCGCCGAGCTGCACGCCAACGGCGTGCGCATCCGTTTCATCGGGGATCGACAGACGCTATCCGTGCGCCTGCAAAGCCAGATCATGGCGGCGGAGCACAAGACCGCAGCCAACGAGGGATTGCGCCTGCAGATCGCCATGAGCTATGGAGGGCGATGGGATATTGTCCAGGCAGCTCAGAAGCTTGCGAGGGAATCTGCAAGTGGTGCCTTAAGACCGCAGGACATCGATGAGCAGCGCTTCGCCAGCCACTTGCAGCTGGCCGGCCTGCCCGACGCGGAGCTCCTCATTCGTACGGGCGGTGAGCAACGCATCAGCAACTTCCTGCTCTGGAACGCGGCCTACGCGGAGCTGTTCTTCAGCGAGCGTCTGTGGCCGGAATTCGCGGTATCCGACCTCGATGCGGCTTTCACGTTCTTCAGCGGCCGGCAGCGACGCTTCGGTCTCACGGGTGAGCAAGTGGCGCCCGCCGCGCGCACATCGTGACCGAATCCCTGCGCAAGAGAATCATCACGGCGGTCATCGTCGTGGTGTTGTTCCTAGGGGTGTTGTTCTATCTCCCGCAGACAGCAACGGTGGTCGTCCTGACCGCGCTCGTGCTTGCGGGGGCGTGGGAATGGTCGGCGTTCCTGCGCACGAGCCGCGCTTATGTGCGCGCTGCGTATGTGATTCTCGTTGGATTGCTGCTGCCGGCCGTCTGGTTCGCGACTGCGGTTCCGGATGCGCTACACGTTGTTCTGGTGGCTGCGCTGATCTGGTGGTTCATCGCGTTGGCCTGGATCATCTTCGCGCCGCACAGTGTCGCTCCCTGGTCCGCGGGCTTGGCTGGAGTGCTCGCGCTCGTTCCCGCGTGGCTGGCGCTCGTGCGTTTGCTGGGATTGCCGCACGGTGCCCAGTGGGTATTGTTTACCTTGTTGCTCGTCTGGAGCGCCGACATCGGCGCGTACTTCGCGGGTCATCGCTTCGGACGCATCCGTCTGGCTCCCGAGGTTTCGCCCGGTAAAACGTGGGAAGGCGTGCTGGGCGGGATTGCCCTGAGCGCCGTCGTGGCGGTCGCGGGAAGCGCATGGTTCGCGCTACCGCTGTATAGCTTCGTGCCGTTGTGTTTTGCGGCCGTGGCTTTCTCGATTGTCGGCGACCTCACCGAAAGCCTGCTGAAACGCTTCGCGGGGGTCAAAGACAGCGGTACCCTGTTTCCGGGTCATGGGGGCGTAATGGATCGTATCGACAGCGTGACGGGCGCCGCTCCGGTGCTGTTTTTTGGGCTCACTGTGTTGGGGGTGATCGCGTGATCGGCGTCGCCATACTCGGTTCAACCGGCTCTATCGGCGAGAGCACACTCGATGTGGTCGCGCGCCACCCCGATCGCTACCGGCTCGTTGCGATCGGTGCCAACCGCAATGTAAAGAAGCTCGCCGAGCAGATCGCACGCTACCGACCCGCATACGCGGCACTCGCGGACGAGGCCGCGGCCGGCGAGCTGCGTCAGCTGCTGAGTCACAGCACTAACGGTGCTGCGTCCCCTCACACACGCTTGCTCGCTGGCGCTGAGGCGCTGACTGAGATCGCGGCATTGTCGGAAGTTGACGCGGTGATGGCCGCCATCGTCGGTGGGGCGGGTTTGCGTTCTACGCTGGCTGCCGCGCGCGCCGGCAAGCGTCTGCTGCTCGCTAACAAAGAATCGCTGGTGATGGCCGGCCCGCTGCTCATGGAGGCGGTCCGCGCCGGTGGCGCGACGTTGCTGCCGATCGACAGCGAGCACAACGCGATCTTCCAGTGCATGCCGCACAACATGCGTGTCGGAACGGCTCCTCCCGGGGTGCGTCGCGTTTTGCTGACAGCCTCTGGCGGCCCGTTTCGGGACTGGACCCGCGAGGCGATTGCCACCGCCACGCCGGAGCAGGCCGTGGCCCATCCCAACTGGGTGATGGGTCGCAAGATCTCGGTCGATTCCGCCACGCTGATGAACAAGGGGCTGGAGCTCATCGAAGCCTGTCTGCTGTTCGGCTTGCCCCCGCAGCAGGTCGACGTCGTGGTTCACCCGCAGAGCATCGTGCACTCGGCCGTGGAGTACCTGGACGGTTCTGTGCTGGCGCAGCTGGGCTCGCCCGATATGCGCACGCCCATCGCCTACGCGCTCGCGTGGCCCGAGCGAATCGCCTCCGGTGTAGAATTCCTCGACTTGGTGCGGACGGCGCGCCTGGATTTCCGGGCACCCGATCCCGACAAGTTCCGTTGCCTCGCGCTGGCGCAGGCGGCGGCACGGGCCGGCGGGTTGACGCCGGCCGTACTCAATGCCGCCAACGAGGTTGCCGTGCAGGCGTTCCTGGACCGCCAATTGAACTTTCTCGAGATTGCGACAGTCATTGAAGCCGTAGTCGCGCGAAGTGGCGGCGGGGGCGTGGGCTCACTAGAGGATGTTCTCGCTGCTGATGCGGAAAGCCGACAACGGGCCCGCGAGCGGATTTACGGCTCGCGCCCTTTTTCATATCCAGCGGGGGCACCCCAACAGGTGAGGCAATGAGGGGCGCGCGCTCATGAGTGTGATCTGGTACGCGCTGTGGTTCATCGTCGCGGTGAGCCTGCTCGTCACGGTGCACGAGTTCGGCCACTACTGGGTCGCGCGGCGCCTCGGCTTCAAAGTGCTGCGGTTCTCGGTCGGATTCGGCAAGCCCATTTTCAGCAAGGTCGCGGGCCCGGATCGCACGGAATACGTCGTGGCCTCCATTCCCTTGGGCGGCTACGTGAAGATGCTGGATGAGCGCGAAGGGCCGGTACCTTCCGCGGATCTCGCTCGTTCCTTTACCCGTAAGCCGCCGTGGCAGCGCATTCTCGTGCTGCTGGCCGGACCTGCATTCAACATCCTGTTCGCCATCGTCGTGCTGTGGGGCATGTTCTGGTGGGAGGGGGCGAGCGAGACGAAGCCGATCGTGGGCGACGTCACACTCGGCTCGGTGGCCGCGAAAGCAGGCCTGCGCTCTGGCGACGAGATCGAATCGGTCAACGGCGCGCCCGTCGTGGGCCAACGTGATGTCGTGTTCGATCTGCTGGACGCAATGAGCTCGGGAGGCGTTGCCCGTTTATCCGTAAGCCGTAACGGTAGCTTGCGCGACGCAACCTTAGAGGTGCCCGACGGTGCGCAGCGGGTGAAGCTGACGGAGCCCTCGGAGCTCTTCCGTGGCCTCGGCTTCGAGTTCTGGTTACCGCCGGCGCCGGCCATCCTGGGCAACGTCATTCCCCAGGGGCCCGCCGATCACGCGGGCCTGAAGTCGGGGGACCGGATCGTCGCCATCCAGGGCACCCCGGTAAAGGATTTCCGGGATATTGTCACTCAGATCGGCTCGCGGCCCGGTGAGACCCTCGAGATCACCTATCGTCGCGGCGGGTCCGATCACACCGCCTCGGTCACCGTGGCGAGCGAGCCGGCCGAGGACGGCAAGCGCATCGGCCGCATCAAGGTCATGCAGCCGCCCGTTACACTTCCCGACAGAGTCCTGCTGCACACCGACTTTACGCTCTGGGGCGCGCTCGAGCGTGCTTCCTCGGAAGCCTGGAACATGACGATGATGCAGGGACGCCTGGTCGCGCGCATGGTGACCGGCCACGTGTCGGTAAAAAACTTGAGTGGCCCGCTGTCCATTGCCGAGTACGCGGGGGAGTCGGCCGAGGCCGGGACGGAATCCTTCCTGGAGTTTCTGGTCCTAATCTCATTGTCACTGGGATTCTTGAACATGCTGCCCATTCCTATTCTCGACGGCGGGCAGATCGTCTTTCAGGCCGTCGAGTGGCTGAAGGGCAGCCCGTTGTCCGAACGCGCGCAGGCCTTTGGCCAGCAGGTCGGCATCGCGTTGCTCATCCTCCTGATGGGTGTGGCGCTCTTCAACGATATCGCGCGCCAGTTCAGTTAGTTGTGCTCTAGGGGATCCGAGCCCCCCGAACTGACCCCTCGCGGCAGTCCGGTGGTCTCGTATAAACAAAAGTTGTAAAGAACATTGCAAAGCAAGACACAAGTGGTTCGCAGCATGAAGCGTCGCCTCGCCGCGGTCTCGGTCGCACTGTTTGTGCACTCCGCGCTGTCTGTCTCGCAGTCCGCCCTCGCACAGACTGCGACTGCCGGGGCAAGCGAGGCGAACTTCACGGTCGGTGACATCAAGGTCGAGGGACTGCAGCGCGTCTCCGAAGGTACGGTCTACAACTACCTGCCCGTCAACATCGGCGACCATCTCACCCCCCAGCGCGTTCGCGAAGCGATCCGCGCCCTGTATGCCACCAACTTCTTTCGCGACGTGCAGATGCGCCGCGAAGGCAACACCCTGGTCGTCGTCGTGCTCGAGCGGCCCTCCATCGAGAGCTTCGAGATCACGGGTAACAAGGACATCAAGACCGAAGACCTGCAGAAGTCGCTGCGCAACGTCGGACTCGCCACCGGCAAGACCTTCGACCGCTCGGTGCTGGAAGAGGTCACGCAGTACCTCACGGACCAGTACTTCAGCCGCGGTAAGTACGGCGTACGCGTCGACACGAAGGTCGACGAGGAAACCGGCAACCGCGTCAAGATCAAGATCGACATCAAGGAAGGCAAGCGCGCCAGGATCCGCGAGATCAACATCGTAGGCGACACGAAGTTCAAGCAGAAGGACATCCGCGACACGCTCGAGTTGAAAACGCCGAACTGGCTTTCCTGGTACAAGCAGGACGACCGGTATTCGCGCGAGACCCTCGAGGGCGACCTCGAGAAGGTGCGTAACTACTACATGGACCGCGGCTACGCGAATTTCAACATCGCGTCCACGCAGGTGGCGATCGCGCCCGAGAAGGAAGACATCTTCATCACGGTGAACGTGCAGGAAGGCGATGTCTTCAAGATCGGCGACATCAAGCTTGCCGGTACGTTCGTGGTGCCGAAGAAGGAGCTGGAAGGGCTCGTGCTGATCCACACGGGCGAGATCTTCGACCGTAAGCTCATCACGGCCACCCAGGAGCTCATCCAGAACCGCCTGGGGCGCGACGGCTATGCGTTCGCGAAGGTCGAGCCGGTACCCACCCCGGACAACGCCACGCACACCGTGCAGCTCACTTTCTTCATCGATCCGGGTAACCGCGTTTACGTCCGCAACATCACCTTCTCCAACACGAGCAAGATCAACGATGAGGTGTTGCGTCGCGAGATGCGCCAGCTCGAGGGCGGTTGGTTGTCCAACACCTCGCTGGAGCGCTCCAAGCAGCGTATCCAACGCCTGCCGTACGTGAAGAACGTCGAGTTCGAGACGACCCCGGTGACCGGCGCGCCGGACCTCGTCGATGTGAACTACAAGATCGAGGAGGGCCCGAGCGCCCAGTTGGGCGGCGGTATCGGCTACTCCGAGACCTACAAGTTCCAGCTCAACGCGAGCTACTCGGACGCCAACTTCCTGGGCACCGGCCAGCGCCTGGCGGTCGAGTTGAACGGCGGTGCGTTCAGCAAGGTCTACAGCATCCAGCACACGAATCCCTACACGACGGTCGACAACCTGCAGCGCACGATCTCGCTGACCTATCGCGACGTCACGCAGTTCGTGTCCTCCTCGTCGAACTTCTCGTCGAAGACCCTGAGCTTCGGGCCGACGTGGGCGTATCCGGTTACCGAGTACCAGTACGTCCGTTTCGGCGCCGTCCTCGAGAGCGCGCAGCTGCTCACGAGCTCCGGCAGCAGCGCCTTGCAGGCGGTGCAGTGGGTTACCAACAATGGTCACCCCTATTCGCGTCTCGGCCACGACGACGCGACGAACAACGAGTACCTGTTTTACGGCACGAACTTCAAGGACATCCAGCTCGTGGCCGGTTGGGATTTCGATACGCGCAACCGCACTCTGTTCGCGGATCGCGGCTCACGCGTGTCCCTGTCGATCTCGTCCACGACTCCCGGGGCGGACGTCGAGTACTACATCGCCGATGCCGTGGCCTTGCACTATTTCCCGCTCCCCTTGGGATTCTCCTTCGCAGCGAACGCGGGCGTCGATTACGGCGAGCCGTTCGGCAAGACCACCGCGATTCCCCCGTACCGACAGTTCTTCGGCGGCGGCCCGGACAACGTCCGCGGTTACCGCGAGAGCCGCCTGGGCCCTAAGGATCAGTTCGGCAACCCCTACGGCGGCAATATGCGTATCACGAGCCAGAACGAGCTCATCTTCCCCATGCCGGCCAAGTGGCGCAGCAGCGCCCGGGTGAGCGCCTTCTTCGACATGGGCGGTGTCTACCAGACCGGGACCAAGCTGAGGTTCTATGGCCCGGACGGGTTCACGCCCCAGTCCTTCCAGCTCGAGAACTGGAGCGATATCCGCCGCTCGGTCGGTATCGCGGTCCAGTGGCTGGCCCCCCTGGGCCTCTTCCGGTTCAGCCTGGGCATCCCGCTCAATTCGCACAAGGCGGACAATAACCAATACAGCCCGGGCTACAACACCCGCTGGGGCGATGAAACCGAGGTCTTCCAGTTCTCGATCGGACAGGCCTTCTAAGGCGCTTCGGTCCAGGCTCCGAAGCGCGCGCGGTGGCGCGCCCAGGAGCGGTAGCAGCGCGCGAAACGCGCTACGGTCGGGCGTTGCAGCTCGCTCTAGCGCATAATACGGGGTTCGAGAGTCACTAACCGCCCGCCCACCGCTCACCCCGGGGGTCCACTGAAGAGGGTCCACGGTTGCGGGCGGCCCAAACCAAAAGCTATTTGAGGTAGGTATTGCCGTGAAGCGCTTGATCAGCATCCGTTCGTTGGCCTGGATAGTCGCCGTGGCGGGCACGTTTGCCGTACTGCCGGCGTGGTCGGCCGAGCTCAAGATCGGCGTCGTCGACTATGGCAAGCTCATGGAAGAATCGCCGCAGGCAAAGACCGTCGTCGAGGCCATCCGGACGGAATTCACCCCGCGCCAGCGCGACCTGCAGAACCAGCAGCAGGCGCTGAAGGCCAAGGAAGACAAGCTCCAGAAAGATGGGGCGACCATGACCGAGGATCAGCGGCAGCGCACTGAGAAAGAGCTGCGTGACAGCTACCGCGATCTTTCCCGCAAGCAGCAGGAAGTGCAGGACGATTTCAACGCGCGTCGCAATGAGGAGATGTCCCGCCTGCAACGTACGTTGATCGAGGAGGTGCGTGTTTATGCGAAGGCGCAGAACTTCGACCTCGTCATTGCTGACGGCGTGATCTACTCGAACACGTCACTCGACATAACGCCGCAAATCCTGGCTGCCCTGCAGTCTCACGCGGGCTCTGCGAAGACGTCCGCGCCGGCTCCGAAGCCACAGGGGAAGTGAGAGGAGGGGCCGTTTCGTCAAGCCCCGCCGCTCACTCTCATGGCGATTTCGATTGGGGAACTCGCCGTTCAGTTCGGCTGCGAACTGCGCGGCGACCCTGACACGTGCGTTGACCACGTCGCGACGCTCGCAGGTGCTGACGCCCGCGCGTTATCGTTTCTGGCCAACCCGCGCTACAAGTCTCAGTTGGCGCAGACGGCTGCCGGTGCGGTCGTATTGGACAAGGCCTCCGCAGCGGAATGTCCCACTGCCGCACTGATCTGTCAGAACCCTCACGCGACCTACGCTCGTATTGCTGCTGTGCTGCATCCGCGGCCTCATGGGCCTGCGGGCGTGCACGCCTCTGCGGTCGTCGCGGAGAGCGCACGAATCGACCCGACTGCTCACATTGGTCCTTCCTGCGTGATCGGTGAGCGCGTCGTCATAGGCCCTCGTACGTACGTTGGTCCGCACTGCGTCCTCGAAGACGAGGTCACGCTCGCGGAGGACATTTATCTGGCGGCGCGAGTTACGTTGTGCCGCGCAGTCCAGGTTGGGGCTCGCACGATCATGCAGCCGGGGGCGGTTGTTGGGGGCGATGGCTTCGGATTCGCCTCCGAGCAGCGCCGCTGGGTGAAAGTGCCCCAGGTCGGCACGGTGCGGATCGGTCCCGACGTCGAGATCGGTTCCAACACCACCATCGACCGTGGCGCCGTGGAAGACACGATCATCGAGGAGGGTGTCAAGCTCGACAACCTCATCATGATCGCCCACAACGTCCGCGTTGGTGCCCACACAGCCATTGCCGCGCTGACGGGTATTTCGGGCAGCACCACCATCGGCAAGCGCTGCCAGATCGCGGGCGAAGTCGCGATTGGCGGCCATCTCACCATCTGCGACGACGTCGTCTTTCTCGGCACCACCATGGTGAGTCATTCGATCACCGAGCCCGGCGTATACTCCAGCGGTATTCCGCTCGAGAAGGCGACGGTCTGGCGCCGCATGGTCGCACGCTTCAAGCGCCTCGACCGGCTCGAAGCCCGTATCAAGAAACTCGAAGGCGACACCGCGCCGGCGCCCCAGAATCAGGAAGAGGATGATGACTGAACCGATTCGTTTCGACATTGCCGAGATCCTGCGGTACCTCCCGCACCGCTATCCCTTCCTGCTCGTCGATCGCGTGCTGGAAATCCACGCCGGCGAATCGATCACCGCGCTCAAGAACGTGACGTACAACGAGCCGTTCTTCCCTGGCCACTTTCCCGGTCGGCCCGTGATGCCGGGGGTCATGATCATCGAGGCGCTCGCGCAGACCACGGGCATCCTGGCGTTCACCAGCTCGAACGTGATTCCAACCGAGGAGACCCGTTTCTACTTCGTTGGCATCGACAAAGCTCGCTTCCGCAAGCCCGTCATCCCCGGCGACCAGTTGATCCTCAAAGCCACGGTGCAGCGCGCGCTCAAGGGGATCTGGAAATTCGAGACCATGGCCATCGTCGGAGACACCGAGGTGGCCCATGCCGAGATGATGGTGGCGCCGGAGACCGGCAAGTGATCGACCCACGGGCGATCGTCTCGCCGACAGCGCAGTTAGCCTCCGATGTGACCGTAGGGCCGTTTTCCATCATCGGCCCGAATGTGCAGATTGGCCCTGGCACGGTGGTGGGACCGCATGCCGTCATCACCGGTCACACGACGATCGGCGCCGACAATCACATCTACCAGTTCGCCTCGATCGGCGATGCGCCGCAGGATAAGAAGTACAAGGGCGAGCCGACGCGGCTGGAGATCGGCGACCGCAACATCTTCCGCGAGAGCTGCACGATGAACCGCGGCACCACCCAGGGCCACAGCGTTACGCGCATCGGCAGCGACAACCTGTTCATGGCGTACTCGCACGTCGCGCATGATTGTCATGTTGGCAACAAGACCGTGTTTGCCAACTGCGCCTCGCTCGCGGGGCATGTCGAGATCGGCGACTGGGTGACGCTTGGCGGCCTGACCGCCGTCCACCAGTTCTGCAAGATCGGCGCGCATGCTTTCCTGGCCGGCGGCACCATCGTGCAGCGCGATGTCCCGCCTTTCGTCATGGTTGCCGGCAATCCCGCGATTCCCCACGCGGTAAATTCCGAGGGCCTCAAACGTCGCGGCTTCACGGAAGAGCAGATCCGCAACATTCGCGAGTCCTACCGCATCCTCTATCGCCTCGATCTGAAGCTCGCGGACGCAATGGAGAAGATGCGCGCGATGGGCGCTTCCGATCCCAACATCAAAATGTTCGCGGACTTCGTCGCGGCTTCCACGCGCAGCATCGTGCGGTGAGCGGAGTTGGCGCGCGCTCAGGGTGAGCCGTTGCGTGTCGCGATCGTCGCGGGGGAGTCCTCGGGCGATCAGCTAGGGGCCGCGCTCATCACAGCCCTGCGGGCCAGGGTGCCCGACGTACAGTTCTTCGGCATGGCCGGCCCGAAGATGATCGCGGCCGGCTGCGAAGCCTGGGCGGCCTCGGAAGAGATCGCCGTCATGGGTTTCGCCGAGGTGCTCCCGCACTTGCCCCGAATCCTGCGACTGCGCTCATCCCTGGTCGCGAAGCTCAAGCAAGCCCGCCCCCACGTGTTTGTCGGCATCGATTCCCCAGCCTTCAATCTCGGCCTGGCCAGGAAATTGCGCAGCGCCGAATGCAAGACGGTTCAGTATGTGGCGCCACAGGTCTGGGCGTGGCGCCAGGGCCGGGTCAAAGGGATCGGGCGCGCTTGCGACCTCGTGCTGTGCCTGTTGCCCTTCGAGACGCAGTTCTTCGAGGAGCACGGCGTCCCGGCGGTTTTCGTCGGCCATCCGCTCGCGGACCAGATTCCCCTGGAGATCGACCGGATGGCCGCACGCCGCGAACTCGGTATCGCGGTGCCGGCCGAGGCGTCAGGCATCCAGGCGCCCGCGAGTGCCCCTGGGGGCGCCGATGTCGCGCGCACAGCGGCCTTGATCGCTCTGCTCCCGGGCAGCCGTATGGGCGAAGTGGAGCGCCTGGGCGCCGACTTCGTCCGCGCCGCCGCCTGGGTCGCCGAACGGCGCCCGCAGATTCAGTTCGTAGCGCCAATGGCATCGCCGCGTATTCGTCATGCCTTCGAGAAGAAAATCGCGGAAGTGCCTAACGCGCCAAGGATCATCGTCGTGGATGGTCGAGCCCAACGCGTTCTCGCAGCAGCGGATGCCGTGCTGGTCGCTTCCGGAACCGCGACTCTCGAAACTTTGCTCTCGCGTCGGCCGATGGTGGTGGCGTATCGTTTCGCCGCGATCACGGCATTCGTGGTGCGCAGTCTGGGGCTGGTCAAGGTGACAAATTTCTCACAACCTAATCTTCTCGTCGGCCGCAATCTCGTGCCCGAGTTCCTTCAGGAGCAGGTCACGAGTCCCGCGCTCGGCGCGGCGCTCCTCCGAGTACTCGAAGATAAAAATCATCACGCTGAGCTGGAACGCGAGTTCCGCGCTGTGCACGAGACGCTGCGTCGCGGCGGTGCGGACCGCGCGGCTTCCGCGATCCTCGAGCGCGTGCGAGGTCACGCCTGATGTTGGTTGATACGCGTGCGCCCCGGACCGGAGGTACGGCATGACGGTCATAGTTGATCGCGCGCGCAAGCCACCATCACGTATCGCTGGCGTCGACGAAGCGGGCAGGGGCCCGTTGGCGGGTCCCGTGGTCGCCGCCGCTGTCATCCTGAACCCGAATCGCCGTATCGACGGCCTGGCCGATTCCAAAGTCCTGCCGGCGGAAGAGCGCGAGCGTCTGGCTGGCCTTATTCGCACACGCGCGCTCGCGTGGTCGGTCGCCTGGGCGGATCGCGACGAGATCGACAGCCTCAACATCCTCGGCGCGACTTTTCTCGCGATGCGGCGTGCATTGTTGGGTCTGGCCGTCTGCCCGACCCACATCAAGATCGACGGCAACCAGCTCCCGCGCCTCGATGACTTGAATCTCGGATGCACCGTGCAGGCCATCATCGAGGGCGATGCCAAGGTCCCCGCCATCAGCGCGGCCTCCATTCTGGCGAAGACATACCGCGACGCCATGATGCAGGATCTCGATCGCTGCTATCCGGGATACAAACTGGGTGAGCACAAGGGCTACAGCACGCCCGACCATCTCGAAGCGCTGCGCGCTCGCGAGCCTTCGCCACTGCACCGTCGTTCCTTCAGCCCCGTGCGGATCGCTTTCGAGGCCGTGACAGGGTGCATCGCCCCTGCCGGGGGCATTGCCCCTGCGGGGTGCACTGCCCCTGCGGACCCGCGACTGGACCCCCGGCTCTTGACGGGCACTGGCGACGAGGCTTGAATTTCAAGCGATGCCCTCTGAGTTCGTCCACCTCCGACTCCACACCGAATACTCGCTGATCGACAGCGTCGTTCGCGTGCCCGAGCTCATCGACGCGGTGAGCGGCGCCGGCATGGCCTCCGTCGCGGTCACCGACCAGAGCAACTTGTTTGCGATGGTGAAGTTTTACAAGACGGCGCTCGGCAAGGGCGTGAAGCCCGTCGTCGGCGTCGATCTGCTCGTGAAGGAAGTCGGCGACCGCGTCCAACCCACCCGCATCACGCTCCTGTGCCAGTCGCAGCCGGGCTATAAGAACGCGACACGTCTCGTGAGCCGGGCCTACCTCGAAGGCCAACAGCGCGGTATTGCAACAATCAACCGCGAATGGCTCACGCGCGAGAACGTGGATGGACTGATCGCCCTGTCATGCGCGAGCGACGGCGATGTCGGCCGGGCGCTCGTCAATGGGAAGGAGAAGGACGCCGAGCGTGCCCTGGAGTTCTGGACCGCGCTCTTCCCGGGCCGATACTACATCGAGCTCCAGCGCATAGGCCGCCCGAACGAGGAAAACTACATTGCCGCAGCGGTGTCCCTGGCGTCTCGCCTCGGAATTCCCGTCGTTGCGACGAACCCCGTCTGCTTCCTGAAGAAGGACGATTTCGAATCACACGAAGCCCGCGTGTGTATTCATGACGGCACGCTGCTGGCGGACTCCGGCCGCGCTCGCCGCTATACGCAGCAGCAATACCTGCGCTCGCCGCAGGAAATGGCCGTGCTGTTTGCGGACTTGCCCGAGGCTCTCGCCAACACCGTACAGATCGCACGCCGCTGCAGCTTAGTGTTGAAGCTCGGCGAAGCCCGGTTGCCTCCTTATCCTGTTCCGGGCGGCATTACGACCGAGGACTTTATCCGCACCGAGTCGGCGGCCGGGCTCGAGAAGCGGTTGGAGACCGTGCCCGAGCCGCTGGTGGCCGGATATCGCGAGCGCCTGCGCATCGAGCTCGATGTCATCTGTCAGATGGGCTTCGCCGGCTACTTCCTCATCGTCGCGGACTTCATCCGTTGGTCGCGCGAGAACGGCGTCCCGGTCGGCCCGGGTCGCGGTTCCGGCGCGGGCTCGCTAGTCGCCTACAGTCTCGGCATCACTGACATCGACCCGTTGAAGTACGACCTCCTGTTCGAGCGCTTCCTCAATCCGGAACGCGTCTCGATGCCGGACTTCGACGTGGACTTCTGCATGGACGGGCGCGACCGCGTCATCGAGTATGTGGCGCAGAAGTACGGTCGCGAGCGCGTATCGCAAATCATCACGTACGGTACGATGGCCGCGAAGGCTGTCGTGCGCGACGTCGGACGTGTGCTCGGCCATCCCTATGGCTTCGTCGACCGCATCGCGAAGCTCGTGCCCTTCGAGCTGGGGATTACCCTCGACGACGCGCTAACGAAGGAACCCGAGCTCAAGCGCCTCTACGACACCGAGGATGAGATCAAGTACCTCATTGATCTCGCTCGCTCACTCGAAGGCATCACGCGGAACGCCGGTATGCACGCCGGAGGCGTGGTGATCGCGCCTTCGGTGTTGACCGATTACGCGCCGTTGTATTGCGACGATCAAGGTGGAAGCGTCGTCACGCAGTTCGACAAGGACGACGTCGAAGCCGCGGGTCTCGTGAAGTTCGACTTCCTGGGCCTGCGCACCCTCACCATCATCGACAAGGCGCTGGAGATCATCAACCGCGTGCGCGCGGAGAAGGGCGAGCCGCCCCTGGATGTCAACGCGATCCCGATGACGGATGCGAAGAGCTTCAGCCTGTTGAAATCCTGCCGGACTACCGCGGTGTTCCAGCTGGAATCCCGCGGCATGAAGGACCTGGTGCGGCGGCTCCAGCCGGACTGCTTCGAGGACATCGTGGCATTGGTCGCGTTGTTCCGCCCGGGCCCGCTGCAGTCCGGCATGGTGGACGACTTCATAGACCGCAAGCACGGCAAGATCAACGGGCCCATCGACTACCTGCACCCGAGCCTGGAAAAGGTTCTGAAGCCGACCTACGGTGTCATCCTCTACCAGGAGCAGGTGATGCAGATCGCGCAGGTCCTCGCCGGCTACACGCTCGGGGGCGCCGACCTGTTGCGACGCGCGATGGGTAAGAAGAAGCCGGAGGAGATGGCCAAGCAACGTTCCATCTTCCTCAAGGGCTCCGTCGAGCGCGGCGTGCCGGAAGAACAGGCCGCTTACATTTTCGACCTGATGGAGAAGTTCGCCGGCTACGGATTCAACAAGTCGCACTCCGCCGCGTACGCGCTCCTGTCCTATCAAACCGCCTACCTCAAGGCGCACTACCCGGCGGCGTTCATGGCGGCCGTGTTGTCCGCCGACATGGACCACACGGACAAGGTGGTGACGCTCATCCAGGAGTGCTCCGAGATCGGCCTCGAAGTGAAACCTCCGGATGTCAACCACTCCCGTTATGAGTTTGCCGTCGGTGGCGAGCGCACGATCCGCTACGGTCTTGGCGCGGTGCGCGGTGTGGGGCAGGGCGCCGTCGAGGCGCTGATTACGGAGCGGGAAGCCCGCGGCGCCTACACGAGCCTGGAGGACCTGTGCCGCCGCCTCGACCTGCAAAAGGTCAACCGTCGCGTGTTGGAAGCGCTGTTGCGCTCGGGAAGCCTGGATTCCCTCAAGGCGAACCGCGCGACCCTGATGCACCGCCTGCCGGCCGCGATGCAACTCGGCGACCAGAATTCCAAGGCACAGGATGCCGGTCAGAACGACATGTTCGGACTGATGGACGACCGTGCCACGGCTGCCGCGCCAGTCGTTCGCGCGGTCGAGCTTCCCGAGTGGAGCGAAAGTGTCCGTTTGACGGGCGAGCGCGAGACCCTGGGCTTGTACCTGACCGGTCACCCCATCGGCCGCTTCGAGTCCGGATTGGCCCGCCTGGTCTCGCACCGGATCGGCGATCTCGTCTCCGACAAGCCGATCGGCGGCATGGAAGGCCCACGCTTCGGCGCCGGCAAGCCCGTCACCGTTGCCGGCTTGATCGACGAGGTCAAAAAACGGGGACCCCGCTTCATCCTGACACTCGACGACCGCACCGGTCGCATCGAAGTGAACCTGTTCGAGGATGTCTTCCAGAAATATCGCGACCTGATCACCAAGGACGCGCTCGTGCTGGTCGACGGCATGCTCCGTTTCGACGAGTTCAGCGACTCCTGGCGCCTGTCCGCGAAGCGCCTCACCGAGCTCGACAAGGTGCGCGAGACCCAGGCCCGGCGGCTGGTGCTGAAGTGGCCGCAGAACGGCAACTCGAAAGTGTTGTTAGGTCGGCTCGCCGAAGTCCTGACACCGTGGCGCCCGGGGCCATGTCCGATCACGGTCCAATACACCGGCAGCACCGCCACCGGGGCCCTGACTCTCGGGAATGAGTGGCAGGTGCGCGCGAGCCGCGAGTTGCTCGAGCAACTCGAGACACTCGTCGGCCGCGGTGGCGTGCAGGTCCTGTACGGCGCCCCGCCGCCGATTGCCGCCAGCATGTCGGGAAACTGACCTGCGTATTGCTCAGTCTGCTGTTACTCGAGCCAACGCGATTTGGCGCTGCAACGCAAACATTGGCCGTGGCCTTGTCGTCGACGCCGACTGCCGGCGGCTTCGCCCGGCACCACGAATGACTTCGAGTTCTTCGCGCGCGAGCCCGGAGGAATCCAGATCTTCACCCCTAAGATCTACAGCGTCACCAATGGCGCGAAAGGGGCGCTGTTGTCGACGCGGACGGCCGTCACCGTGCCGATGGGAACGAATGGCCAGTGGTCTGTCTCGTCGCTGAGCGGGGTGCATCTGGCGGCGGGTGCTCAATACGTACTGGCACTGGATCCTTCAGGGACCGAGAGCACCTACGTCGGGGGCGGAGACGAGCGGCGAAATGTCATTTTTCGTGGATTACGTCCCGTAGCCCACCCCCAGTGCCGGGCCGGACAAAAACGTAGTTTTTGCCGGCCCGGCTACCCGCCCAACGCCTGCCTGACAACGGTCTCGTCGTCAAGGGGATCTTGCGCCCCGCCGTCCCCGCCCGTACCCTCGCGCAGCCTTTAGATTTGCGGTAAAAGCTTTCATGGCCGTTGCCTTTCTGGATTTCGAACAACCTATCGCCGAGCTCGAAGCCAAAATCGAGGAGCTCAAGCACGTCACCTCGGAGTCCGAGGTCAACATCCAGGAGGAAATCGGCCGCCTGCAGGCCAAGAGCCGGCAGCTCACCACGAGCATTTTCGCAAGCCTCACTCCCTGGCAGATCACACAGCTCGCGCGCCATCCCCATCGGCCGTACACACTCGACTACGTCGGCGCCATCTCCAGCGAGTTCAACGAGCTGCACGGCGATCGCATGTATGCCGACGACCTGGCCATCGTTGGCGGGTTGGCCCGGATTGAAGGGCGCGCGGTGATGATCATCGGTCACCAGAAGGGCCGCGATACGAAGGAGCGCGTCCGTCGCAACTACGGCATGCCGAAGCCCGAGGGTTATCGTAAGGCACTGCGTCTAATGCGACTCGCGGAGCGCTTCGGGTTGCCGCTCATCACGCTGATCGACACGCAGGGCGCCTACCCCGGAGTTGGCGCGGAAGAGCGGGGTCAGAGCGAGGCAATTGCTCGCAACATCTTCGAGATGAGCGTTCTCAGCGTGCCCATCATCACGGTTGTGACCGGGGAGGGCGGCTCGGGCGGCGCTCTCGCCATCGGCGTGTGCGACCGGTTGTTGATGCTCCAGTACAGCACCTACTCGGTGATCTCGCCCGAAGGCTGCGCTTCGATTCTGTGGAAGAGTCAGGACAAGAAGGAAGCGGCCGCCGATGCACTCAACCTCACCGCTGACCGCCTCAACAAGCTCGGCCTCGTCGATGAAGTGATCGAGGAGCCCTTGGGCGGCGCCCATCGTGACGCCGCGGCCACTGCCGAGCGCGTCAAGGCGGCCATCGTGCGGCATCTCGACGAGCTCGAGTTGGTTTCTCGCGAAGAGCTCAAGGTCGCTCGCGCGAAGAAAATCGGCTCGTTCGGCGTGTATTCGGAAAACGCGTCCTAACGACGCGCTGCGCCCACGCGACTTTTCCCACAGGCGCCTCGACACGAGCACCGGCCGGTGGCGGTGGAGCGACCCAAGCGCGCCGTTACGGACGCTGGGGCGGCGGTGCGCGACACAACACAAGTCCGCACGGCCCTGATGGCGGGCGATATCGACACCGACACAACAAGGCTCGCGGCGCGTGGCCAGAACGTCTGACACTTTCAACCCTGAGTGGCTCGCAGCGCGCATCGCCGCGTTGGCGCCCGGCTATCCTGACGTTTCGCTGTGCGTCGCCCTGAGCGGCGGTGTTGATTCCACCGCGCTGCTAGCCGCACTCGCCACCGGCCGTGCGAAGTCCGTCCGACTGCGCGCACTTCACGTTGACCACGGCCTCCAACCTGCCTCAAAACAGTGGGCGCAACACTGCCGTTCTCTCGCCCGCCGTCTGCGGGTGCCTCTGAAGGTCCTCACGACAAAGGTCGAGCGCCAGCGCGGAGAATCCCTTGAAGCCGCCGCGCGCGAGGCGCGATATCGACTTCTGGCGGGCGTCCTGCAGCCTGGCGAAATTCTTCTGACGGGCCACCACTCAGACGACCAGCTCGAAACGGTCCTTCTTCAACTCTTTCGCGGCAGCGGCCTGCCGGGCCTCGCGGGCATGCCCGCGATCGCTCCCTTCGCGAAGGGCTGGCTTGCCCGACCTCTCTTGTCACGCTCCCGCGCGGAGCTCGAAGCCTGGGCGCGCCACCAAGGCCTGAACTGGGTCGATGACGACAGCAACGCTGACGAGCGCCTCGATCGAAACTACCTGCGCCTCCGCGTGCTGCCGTTGATTCGCGAGCGCTGGCCGGGCGCGGCCACCGCGGTCTCCCGGTCGGCGCGCCACGCCGCAGAAGCGCAAGCGCTTCTCGACTTGCTCGCCCGTGTCGACGTCGAGCGGGCATGTTATGGTGAATTGCTGTCGGTGAAGTCATTGCGTGCACTTCCTCCCGACCGTCGGCGAAACGCTTTGCGCTTCTGGATTACAAGTGCCGGCTATCTCGCGCCGGATACGCGCCGCCTCGAAGAAATCGCCAGCGCATTGCTCGACGCCCGCCCCGACGCGAATCCGTTCGTGGAGTGGGGCGGCGGCGACCGAAGCGCCCCCAGCAACGCCGACGGCACAGTGCAACCAGCACAACGCGACGCGAGCGCGCAGCAAGACGGCCTCAGTACGCGGCAAGGCGCCGACAGCGCACAGCGATCAGGCGCTAGCGTCCCGCGGGACCGCACGAGAGTGCGCGTCCAACGCGAGGGTGACTTGCTGCGACTCTCATCGTCGCCGACGCACTCTCTCCACCGCCCCGCTTTGCCGCCGCGCGCGACGTCGTCGCTCACGCGGCCCGGCGCGCAAGCCGCCTCCTCAGTCTCCGCCCCGGCAGACATCACCTGGGCGTGGCGCGAGCGCAGCACTTGTACGCTTCCACATGATCTCGGGAAGCTAGAGCTCGAGCCCCATGACCGCGGCCCCATGGATCTCGACGCGCTGCCCGAAACGCTGACGATCCGCTGGCGCACCGGCGGCGAGCGACTCTCGCCTCGGCGAGGCGGACCCCGCCGCTCACTCAAGAACTTACTGCAAGAAGCTCACGTCCCAGTCGCGGAGCGTGCGCAACTGCCGTTGCTTTATTCCGTCTCGCCCGTCGGCGCTCGACTAATCGCCGTCGCGGACTTGTTACTCGACGAAAGTGTGCAGGCATCGCCCGCGACCCTGCGTCGCGCCCGCCTGCGCTGGACTCGCACGCTTCCTCCCGGCTCGCCCTCCGCTAGGCGCGCGGCGCGCCTCTTATAGCTCGCGGCGCCGCTAGGCGCGAGACTCAAGCCTGCGGCGCGCAGCGGCGTCACGCCGGCCAGGCGCGAAAGCCACGCTGGCGGCGTTCAGCGTCGTCCGACGTCACGTTCGGCTCGCGACGCGCTCAGCGCCGTCTGGTGCCAGATTCGGCTCGCGTCGCGCGTTGCGCGCTCACGAGCGTCAGGGCCCCTCGGAGGCACATCAGTGCATCCCCCCTCACTTCGGAAATCATTCTGTGGTAACCTACTGTTCCGTCGTGTTTGCCTTCACGGCTTGATTCTTTCTAACGACGGGAAATCCTGGCTAACACTTTATGACGCGTTTTGTATTCGTCACCGGCGGTGTCGTGTCCTCATTGGGCAAAGGCATCGCCGCCGCCTCCTTGGGCGCGATTCTCGAGGCCCGTGGCCTCAAGGTCGCGATGGTCAAGCTCGACCCCTACATCAACGTGGATCCGGGCACGATGAGCCCGTTCCAGCACGGTGAAGTCTTCGTCACACAAGACGGCACCGAAGCGGACCTCGACCTCGGTCACTACGAGCGGTTCCTGCGCACGGTCACCGGACGTCACAGCAACTTCACCACCGGCCGTATCTACGAGCGCGTCATCGCGAAAGAGCGCCGCGGCGATTATCTCGGCGCGACCGTACAGGTCATTCCGCATATCACGGACGAAATCAAGCGGAGCATCCAGCTTGGTGCGGACGGCGCGGACGTCTGCATGGTGGAGATCGGCGGCACGGTCGGTGACATCGAATCCTTGCCATTCCTCGAAGCCATCCGCCAGCTCGGTGTCGAGCTCGGCCGCAGCAACTGCGTCTATCTGCACCTGACGTTGGTGCCGGTAGTGGGCGGGTCCGGTGAAATCAAGACCAAGCCGACACAGCACTCCGTCAAGGAGTTGCGCGGCATCGGTATTCAACCCGACGTGCTGTTGTGTCGTTGCAAGCATCCGCTGCCGGAAGAGCAACGCCGCAAGATCGCGCTGTTCACGAACGTGGAAGAGCGCGCCGTTATTTCCGGCGTTGATGCGGACGACATCTACAAGATTCCGATCCTCCTGCACGAGCAGGGTCTGGATGCCATCATTGTCGACAAGTTGCGCCTGGAAGTACCGCCCACCGACCTGTCGGAGTGGCGCCAGGTCGTCAGCGCGAAAGCCAACCCGGATGGCCAGGTGGACATCGCGATGGTCGGCAAGTATGTGCAGATCCGCGACTCCTACCTTTCGTTGCACGAGGCCCTGATGCACGGCGGACTGAAGTCCCGCACACGCGTCAACATCCACTACATCGAGTCCACGGACATCGAGCAGCATGGCACGCACGCGCTGCAGGGGATGGACGCGATACTCGTACCGGGAGGCTTCGGCGAACGCGGCATCGAAGGGAAGATCCAGGCCGCGCGGTACGCACGTGAGCATGGCATCCCATACCTCGGTATTTGTCTCGGTATGCAGGTTGCGATTGTCGAATACGGTCGCCACGTGTTGGGCTTCACAGATGCCAACAGCACCGAATTCAATCGCGCGACACCGCATCCCGTCATTGCGCTGATCTCCGAGTGGCAGGACCAATCACACGGCGTGCAGACGCGGACCGAGACTTCCAACAAGGGCGCAACCATGCGCCTCGGTGCACAGGAAGTTGTGCTCGGTGCGGGCACGAAGGCGCGCGACATCTTCGCGAAGGATGTCATCATGGAGCGCCATCGCCACCGCTACGAGTTTAATAACACGTATCTGGACCGCTACATCCAGGCGGGCCTGCGTTTCTCGGGTTTCTCCCGTGACAACCTCGTCGAGGTCATCGAGCTGCCCAACCATCCGTGGTTCGTAGCTACGCAGTTCCACCCGGAGTTCACGTCGACTCCGCGCGACGGTCACCCGTTGTTCACGGGTTTCATCCGTGCGGCGCGTGCGCATCGCGCGGCGCAGCTACCGCAGGCAGCGGGCGCGTGATGGATCCCGGAAGACTCGGCCCCTGGGGCTGCAGGGCTAGGGGCCAGCGGTCATGAAACTCTCCGGACAGGAAGTCGGCATCGACCGGCCGTTCTTTCTTATAGCGGGACCCTGCGTCATCGAGAGCCCAACGTTGACGCAGGAGATCGCCGGCCGTCTAAAGGAAATAACGACGCGTCTCGGCATCCCCTACGTCTTCAAGGCTTCATACGACAAGGCGAACCGCTCCTCGCGCGCGAGTTATCGCGGCCCTGGCATCGACGAAGGCTTGAAGGTTCTCGAGAACGTCCGCCGCGCCATCGGCGTGCCCGTGCTCACCGACGTGCATGAAGACACGCCGCTGGCGGAAGTCGCGGCCGTCGTCGACGTTCTCCAAACGCCGGCGTTCCTGTGTCGCCAGACGAATTTCATCGTGAACACGGCCTCGCAGGGCAAGCCGGTCAACATCAAGAAGGGACAGTTCCTCTCGCCCTGGGAGATGAAAAACGTCGTCGACAAGGCGCGCTCCACCGGCAACGACGGGATCATGGTCTGCGAGCGCGGCTTCTCCTTCGGGTACAACAATCTCGTTTCCGACATGCGTTCACTGTCGATCATGCGTGACACGAAGTGCCCAGTCGTTTTCGACGCCACGCATTCCGTGCAGCTCCCGGGCGGGCAGGGCACCGCTTCCGGCGGCCAGCGAGAGTTCATACCCGTCCTGGCGCGCGCCGCCGTCGCTTCGGGCGTCGCAGGCCTCTTTATGGAAACGCACCCCGATCCCGCCAAGGCGCTGTCCGACGGCCCGAACGCGTGGCCCCTCGGACGCATGGAGCCGCTCTTGGAGACCCTGAAGGCGCTCGACGTGGCCGTTAAGTCCAAGCCCTTCGAAGAGTCTTATTAACGGGGCCCCTGCCCCGACCTTTCCTGCGGGTTGCGGCAACCCGCGAAGCGTAGCGGCGCTGCGCGCCGGTAAGAGGGCGCGTCGGCGCCTCCGGCACCCGAGCAGTGCCCGCGCGCATCCTCAGGTGCACCCCACGCGAAGTGCTCGCGCACGCGGTGCGCCTGCGGCGCGGGCCGAGCCTCCTTTGCCGCACCTCCATGGAGCCGCCGCCCATCGCGCTCCCGGCGAGGCGCGCCCATCCCGCCAGGCCTTCGTCCCTGCCTCCTGCACCCGAGCAAGCGTGCGGCGCACGCGCCCACCAAGTATCCTTCTCAACCTTTCATCAGCCAGCCAGGATCGACGCCCCATGAGCCGAATCGCCGCCATCCGCGGTCGCGAGATCATTGACTCCCGCGGCAACCCCACCGTCGAAGCCGACGTCATTCTCGACACAGGAGTCATGGGTCGGGCGGCCGTTCCCTCCGGCGCATCCACGGGCACCCGCGAAGCCGTAGAACTGCGCGACGGTGACAAGAAGCGCTATGGCGGCAAGGGCGTCCTCAAAGCCGTCGAGAACGTCAACACGGTCCTCCAGCAGGCGCTCCTCGGTCACGATCCGCGCGACCAGGCAGGCATCGACCGGAAAATGATTGAGCTCGACGGCACCGACACCAAGTCGCGCCTGGGCGCGAATGCCCTGTTGGCGATCTCCCTCGCCAATGCCCACGCGGCCGCGACCGACTCTCGTTTGCCACTGTATAAATATCTCGGCCAGTCGATCGGCGACGCCCGCGAGCCAGTCATGCCCGTGCCGATGATGAACATCATCAACGGCGGCGCGCACGCCAACAACAGCCTCGACATCCAGGAGTTCATGATTCTCCCGGTTGGCGCCCCGAGCTTCCGCGAGGCGCTGCGTTACGGTTGCGAGGTGTTCCACACGCTGAAGAAGCTTCTGAACGAGCGTGATCTCTCGACGGCAGTGGGCGACGAGGGCGGTTTCGCGCCGAACCTCGAGTCGAATGAGGAGGCTTTGGGGGTCATCCTCCAGGCCATCGAGAAGGCGGGCTACAAACCCGGCAAGGACATCTACCTCGGCCTCGACGTCGCGTCGTCCGAGTTCTTCAAGAACGGCCGCTACGAGCTGGAGTCGGAGAAGCGCGGCTTCACGCCAGCTGAATTTACCCGCTACCTCGCCGATCTCGCGGGCAAGTACCCCATCGTCACTATCGAAGACGGCATGGCCGAAGGCGATTGGGATGGCTGGGCGCAGCTCACCAGGGCGTTGGGCGAGAAGCACCAGCTGGTCGGCGACGATCTGTACGTGACGAACACGAAGATCCTGAAGGAAGGCATCGACAAGCACATTGCCAATGCCATCCTGATCAAGCCCAACCAGATCGGCACCCTCACCGAGACCCTCGCCGCCATCGACATGGCTGATAAGGCGCATTACGCCTCCGTCGTGTCACATCGATCGGGGGAGACCGAAGACAATACTATCGCCGACATTGCCGTCGCGACCGCGGCGACGCAGATCAAGACGGGCTCGTTGTCACGTTCCGACCGCATGGCGAAGTACAACCAGCTGCTGCGCATCGAGGCAGAGCTCGGCAAGGTCCGCTACGCGGGTCGCGACGCCTTCCCGGTCAAAATCTGACCACGGCAGATCAGACCAACGCGGGACCTGTTGGGGTCAGGCCCCGGCGTGGTAACCAAACGCCCGCCGGCCGTTAGGTGCGTAAAATCAGCGCAAATTACGTGGTGCACTACTATCGCGCGCGCCACGCTGTCTGATACGCTGTCTGGCCCATGAAGTGGCTCGCCGTGGGCTTGGCGCTCGCTATTCTCCTCCTCCAATACCGGGTTTGGTTCTCCGAGGATGGCGTGCGCGAGCTCGATCGCCTCAAGAGGGCGGTGACTGCGCAGCGAAGCGAAAATGACCAGCTCGCCGAGCGCAACCGACAGCTCGCTGCCGAGGTTCGTGACCTGAAAACCGGCATGGACGCTCTCGAGGAGCGTGCCCGTAGCGACCTTGGCATGATCACCGCCCACGAGACCTTCTATCAGGTCGTGCCGCCTTCAACGTCGCCTGGCGCTAAATCACCCACACGGACTGCCGCCGCGCACTGACACTGCGGCGCAGCACTCCTGACAAAACAGCTCGTCGTCTTCCATGCGCTATTGGCTCGTCATGCCCGCCGCGGGTGTCGGTCGCAGATTCGGCACCGCTAAACCGAAGCAATATGCGCCGTTACAGGGCCGCACGGTTATCGAGTGGGCGCTAGCGCCGTTTCTCGTGGACGCGACCTGTGCGGGCATCGTCGTAGCGCTGGCCGCCGAAGACCCTTATTGGGACGAGATTGCGAAGCGGCTCGCCAAGGTGCCCGGTCGCAAGCCGGAGCTGATTTTCGCGGGCGGCGGCGCGGAAAGAAGCCACACCGTGCGCGAAGGCCTTGAGGCGTTAAAAGGGCGTGCCGCGTCGGATGACTGGGTCCTGGTCCATGACGCCGCCCGGCCGTGTCTGTCAGCGGCTGACCTGCAGCATCTGCTGACTTCGTTGGGATCACATCATGTTGGCGGCATTCTGGCCACGCCGGCGGCCGACACGTTAAAGCGAGCCGCGGCCGCCCCTGCGACCGGCGGTCCCGACATCGAGCAGACGGTGGATCGCGCCGGCCTCTGGCGTGCGCTGACGCCCCAGATGTTCCGATATCAGATGCTTTGTGACGCGTTGGATCGCGCGATCACCTCCGGACGTCTTCCGACGGACGAGGCGCAGGCGTTGGAATGGATGGGTGAGCGGCCGGTCCTCGTGCAGGGCTCGGCCGCCAATATCAAGATCACAAGTGCCGACGACCTGGTGCTCGCCGCAGCCCTGCTGGGCGCACACGAGAGCAGCCTCAGTGCCGGCATGGCGGCGAACCAGGAGCGATCATGAGAATTGGACAGGGTACCGATGTACACGCGTTCGGACCGGGCGACTTCGTCATGCTCGGCGGCGTGCGCATTCCCTACACTCGCGGTGTCGTAGCGCACTCCGACGGCGACGTAATCCTCCACGCGCTTTGCGACGCTCTGCTCGGCGCGCTGGGGCAAGGGGATATTGGTCAGCACTTCAAGGACACCGATCCGCGCTGGAAGGGCGCCGACAGCAAGGGCTTCGTCCTCCACATCATGGAGATGGTTCGCACTCGCAACCTCCGAGTTGGCAACGCCGACGTGACCGTGCTCTCCGAGGCGCCGAAAGTGGGGCCTCATCGCGACGAGATCCGCCGTCAGATCGCCGAGCTGCTCGGAGTCAGTACTGAGTACGTGAACGTGAAGGCGACGACGACTGAGAAGCTAGGTTTCTTGGGCCGCGGAGAGGGTATCGCCGCGCAGGCCATCGTGCTGCTGCTGAATGCCTGACTCCGCAGCTCTAGATCCTCCCCGTGCATACGGCCAGCCCCTCGCGAGGGGCACGCTGCGCGCCGAGCCGGAGGACTTTGTGGTGGAGGAGGATCTCGGCTTCGCCGCCTCCGGTACCGGCCAGCACGTATTGCTCAAGGTCCGCAAACGCAACGCCAACACCCAGTGGGTCGCACGCGAGCTCGCCAAGCTGTGCGGCTGCCATCCCCGCGACGTCGGTTATGCCGGCCTGAAGGACCGGCGCGCCATAGCCGTCCAGTTCTTCACCGTTCCGCGTTCGCGGTTCTCTCTCGAGGCCTGGCGCGAAGTGCAGCAACTGGAATTCAACGTCCTCGAAGCAAACGAGCATTCACGCAAACTGCCGCGCGGCGCCTTGGCCGGTAACCGCTTCACGATTTGCATCCGCGACTTCGACTCCAACGCGCTGGGGAGCGCGCTAGAGACCCGCATAGCGCAAATCACCCGCTCGGGCGTCCCCAACTACTTCGGCCCTCAACGCTTCGGTCACGAAGGTGCAAACCTCGCCCGTATCGCAGAGGGACTGCGTGCGTTGCGTCCCCCCGAACGCGGCTTTGTGCTTTCCGCGGCTCGCAGCCTCGTGTTCAACGCCGTTTTGGCGGAGAGAGTGACCGACGGCACCTGGGACCGTCTCGAGCCTGGCGATATAGCCAACCTCGACGGCCGCGGCAGTGTCTTTCCTATCGACGCCATGGATGCAACGCTCACCAGTCGCTGTGAAGGGCTAGACATTCATCCAACAGGGCCTTTGTGGGGTCGAGGCTCCCCACCGACGCAGGCCCGCGTGGGCGAGCTCGAAGCGCGTGTGGCTAACGAATTTCAGCAAGCCTGCGCACTGGTTGCCGATGCAGGCATGGACCAAGAGCGGCGCGCCCTTCGCCTGGCGGTACGTGACCTCGAGTGGGACGGTGAGCCCGGAGGACCCACTGGTCAGCCCGGAGCACCCATAGGGCAGCCCCGAGGACCCACGGGCCAGGCCAACGCCATCGTGCTGCGGTTCCGTCTGACCCGCGGTAGCTTCGCGACCACCGTCCTGCGCGAACTCATCGAGGCCAACGTACCAGGCGAAGAGGGCGGCGATTAGACGGGCCTACGCCAGGTTGCGACGCCCACCGCTCATCGACTGCCAGCTGGCGCGCCTCGGGCCACAAGCTCCTAACCCGCCAGGAGCACGTACACCGCCCCCGTGCCTCCATCCACCTGCCGAGCCGACACGTACGCCACGACGGCGCCCACCCGACGTAGCACCGAGCTGACCACGCCCTTGAGTACCGGTCCACGATGCCCAGACCGCAGTCCCTTCCCGTGAATAATGCGCACGCACCGCAGCCCCCGATGCAGTGCGTCGGCCAGAAAATCGCGCAGCGCTTGCTTCGCTTCCACGACCGTCAGGCCGTGTAGATCGATCTCGGCCTGAACTCGATACTGCCCACGGCGAAGCTTCTTGAGTACCGACATCTGGACGCCGGCGCGGTGGTAGACGAGCTCGTCGCCGGCCGCGAGCTCCGGGTCGCCGGCCTCGCTGGTGAGGCTCTCGAGCAGAACCGCATGCCGATCCGCGCGACTGAAGCGCGCCAGTGGTCGCGGTGGACGCCGCTTCACCGCCGGCGTCTCCTCGACGCCCAGTCGCTTCACATCCTGCACTGCTTCCCGAAAAAGGCGGACGTCCGGATCTGCGGCCGCATCTTTGTCGTCGGGTGTGGAGCTCATTTTATCTCCGCCGAAAGGGCCCGGAGGACCCATGGGCCAGGTTCCAGTATAGTCGCGCCCTCATCAGCCTCCAGTGACGCCCGCTCAACGCCCCCTGTGAAGATATTGGTAAGCAACGACGACGGCTTCCGCGCAGAAGGCATTCGACGCCTGCGGGAGGCTCTCGTCACGCTCGCCGACGTGACGGTCACCGTGATGGCCCCCGATCGCAACCGCAGTGGCGCGAGCAACTCGCTTACGCTCGATGTGCCTCTGCGCGTCTTCGAGGCCGAGCCCGGCATCTACTACGTTCCGGGCACCCCGACCGACTGCGTCCACCTCGCCGTTTCGGGGTACTTCAACTATGAACATGACATGGTGGTCTCGGGCGTGAACGACGGTCCAAACCTGGGCGATGACGTCCTGTACTCCGGTACCGTTGCGGCCGCGGTCGAGGGTCGGTTTCTGGGCCTGCCCACGCTCGCCGTTTCGCTTTGCACCGCTCCGGGCAGCGGGCGCCACTTCGACACGGGCGCCGCGGTTGCCAAACTCCTGGTTGAACAGATGCGGAGCAAGCCGTTGGAGCGCGCGGGCCCGCTGATCCTCAACGTCAACGTGCCGGACGTGCCGCTCGCCAGGCTTCGGGGCTTCCGCTCGAGCCGGCTCGGCGATCGCCATCGCTCAGAGCCGATTATTCCCGCGCAGGATCCACGCGGTCGACCCGTATACTGGGTGGGCCCCGCCGGCGCGGGACAGGATGCCGGCCCCGGAACGGATTTCGATACGATTACACAAGGCTATGTTTCGGTGACCCCGTTGCAGATCGATTTGACCCGACACGCCGCGCTGCCGGCGGTGCAGAGTTGGCTGGAAGGTATCAATGGCTGACGTGCGTCTCGCTGGAATCGGCATGACGTCTGCGCGAACGCGCGACCGGCTCGTGCAACGTCTCCGCGACCAGGGCATAACGAACCTCGCAGTCCTCGATCGCATTCGCAACGTTCCGCGGCATATCTTCGTCGACGAAGCCCTCGGCTCACGGGCGTACGAGGACACAGCGCTCCCCATCGGCTTCGGTCAAACAATCTCGCAACCGTACATCGTGGCGCGCATGACTGAAGCGCTCCTGGAAGGTGGGCCGCTGACGAGCGTTCTCGAAGTTGGGACGGGCTGCGGCTATCAGACTGCGGTGCTCAGTCCACTCGTGGATCGCATCTACACGATCGAGCGCATCGAGCCGCTCGTGACCCGCGCGAAGGAGCGCATCAAAGAGCTGGGCATCCGCAACGTGCGCTTCCGTCATGGCGATGGCACGCAAGGTTGGAAGTCCCACGCACCGTTCGACGGCATCCTCGTGGCCGCAGCTCCGCTCGTCCTGCCGGAAGAGCTGGTCAAGCAGCTCAAGGTGGGTGGACGTCTCCTGGTGCCCGTCGGAGCGGAAGGCGAGCAGGAGCTCATCCGCATCACCCGCAAGGAACAACGCATCGAGCGCCAGTCGCTCGGCCCTGTTGCTTTTGTGCCCCTCCTGGGCGGCACCACCTGAAACGGTCCCGATCGAGCTGCAGGACAGTTTACTTATCCTGCGTAACATGCTGATAAGCCGAGCCTTTGCACCAGCTTACTTCAGGCCCTTCAGTGGATCACGCTAAGCTGCTGAAAAAATTGGCGGCGACGCCCGAAACGGCGCCGCGTACGATGATCGGGGCTTTTAAAAATCATTGCGCTGTAAAGAGCTTGCGGACTGAACTGTGACATGTTTAACATGCGCCCCTGTCGTCTAACGACGACAGCGCGAGGCCGGGCGAGGATGTCCGGCAGAAGACACAGGGAGGAGGGGAGTCGAAACAAGAGCAACAAGTTGAAAGAAAAAGAATAAACACTCAGTGCAGTCGTTCGAGTCTGTCAGCTTCGAATGATTGTCGGTTGGTTGAAAAGTATTCCTCCCCTTGTGTCTTCTGCCGGATAGCTTCCCGCGCATCGTCGCGGGGCATCCGGCCCGACTTCAGCTCAAGAAGAGTCCCGCGGCCACACGCCGCTCCTCCTGAACCAGAATGTTGAATGTCCGGCACGCCGCGCCGAGATCCATGATCTCGAGCCCGATGCCGCGCGTTGCGAGTGCCGCGCGAACGGCCGCGGGCGGAAAGCGCTGCGTTTGTCCTGTACCGAGCAGCACCAGCTCTGGCTGCAATGACAGGATCTTCTCCAAGTGCGACGGCTGCAGCTCGGCGAACCTGCGCGGTTCCCAATCCGCAATCAACGTATCCGCGGTAACGATGCAGCTCGCCGTGAGGCGTTGCTCGCCGATCCGGATCTCTTGTGGTGAATAGCCGCGGATGAGATTGGCGCGTGAACCGCCTTCGAGTGTGAATTTCATGGGGCATACGATACCGCCCGTGATCGCTATCGTCATCGCGTGGCTATCGCGACATTATCGATCCCGCTACCGCTCCGGGCGGGCTCACATCACGCTGAACCGTTACGATAGTGCCCGTGCGCGAACTCGTAGTGGTCATCTCCGATCTCTTCCTCGACGCCAGTGACGTCGACTCGGCCGCAAGGGCCAGTCGCGTGTTGCCCGGCTTGGAGCAGCTTGCTCGTTTTGGACATGCCTGTGCCACACAGGAGGGCTGGCGCGCGTGGCTCGCACGCTGGCTCGGTCGCGGCGATCTCGCGACTGTGGCCCCGGCCGCGATCGCAGCAGCAATGCCATGCGACGGCGACACAAGCGACACCGCCGGCACACGCGACGCCAGCATGCACGGAGGCAGCCTTTGGTTCGCCACTCCAGTCCACCTGATCGCCAGCCTCACGAGCCTCCACCTCGACTATCGCGGCCTGCTGCGACTTCCTCCGGACGTACTCAAGCGACTCGCGCAGGACTTCGCCCGAGTGTTTGAAGGCTCCGGATTCCATTTGGAACCAACGAGTTCAGACCTCTTCATACTGCGCAGTCGAGGGGCCATCAACGCGCGTACTACTGAGCCCGCTCGTGCGGTCGCGGGTGAGCTCGGCGCCTCGCAGCCGGTCGGTGCTGATGCCGGCGTGCTGAAACGCCTCAACGGCGAGCTCGAGATGTGGCTGCATAGTCACCCCATCAACGACGAGCGCGCGCGCCGCGGCGAACTCCCGCTCAGCACGCTGTGGCTGTGGGGAGGCGGCCCCCCGCTGCAGCTCCCAAGCGCCGCAAGCGATCCCGCATCACCGGGACCGAGTCGCGCGCACCCCGATTTCCCCGCGCGAGTCGATTCGCTCGCCGCGCCCGGTTCCCTTTTATCCTCCAACGTCATCTTCGCCTCGGACCCCTACGTCGTGGGTCTTTGCCACCTCGCAGGCATTCCCTGTCGCTCCGTGCCGGAGCGCCTGCCCGACCTGTCGGGATTCCCAGGTGCCCAGCGAATAGCCGTCGTCGCAGCGCTCGCCCCTCTACTCCAAGCCAACCCGCCCTGGACCATGTTTGAAGCGCTCGCTGAAGTGGATCGGCGCTACATCGTTTCCGCGCTCTCCGAGTTGCGCCGAGGGACACTCGACCGCGTAGTCCTCGTAGCGAACGACGCGCAGCTGCGCATCGAGCGCCGCGATCGCCTCAAGTTCTGGCGCCGCCCGAAGTCAGGCATCGCCGCACTCAGGAGCCTGTCTGAGTAATGCTCGCCTACTGCGGCCTCTCTCTGCGCGCGTTGGTGCGAGCGCCGCGTGCTAAGCTAGTGCCCTGAAGAACGGCGGGGAGTTTGATGATTTGAGTTTGCGGATCGTCCGTCGTGAGCTGCTTTCGCAAGACGCCACCACCCTTTGGCGCCGGGCTTCATCCCGTCCTCCGTCGCATCTACATTTCCAGGGGCGTGAAAACGCCCGCAGATCTCGACACCTCGCTCGAGCGCATGATTCCGGTCGGTACCTTGGAGGGTGTTCCTGCAGCCGTTGACCTCATTCTGCAGCATCGCACGGGCCGTGTACTCGTCGTCGGAGACTTCGACGCCGATGGCGCGACGAGCACCGCACTGATGGTCCGATCGCTGACGAGCTGGGGTTTCGCGTCCGTCGACTTTCTCGTGCCGAACCGTTTCGAATACGGCTACGGACTGACACCTGAAATAGTCGAGCTTGCTGCGTCGCGTTCACCAACGCTCATCGTGACGGTGGACAACGGCATCTCCAGCATCGCCGGCGTTGAGCGCGCTCGCGCTCTCGGTATCGACGTCCTCATCACCGACCATCATCTCGCGGGTATTGAACTGCCCGCCGCAAACGTCATTGTTAACCCCAATCTTGCCGGCAGCACATTCGGCAGTCGCGCTCTCGCGGGAGTCGGCGTAGCGTTCTACGTCATGGCCGCAGTTCGTCGTCGCCTCGACGCCGAAAAGCTCGTGCCCTCGGGAGCGCCGAGCGTCGCTGAGTTTCTCGATCTGGTCGCGCTCGGCACGGTCGCCGATGTCGTGCCGTTGGATCCCAACAACCGCGTACTGGTGTCACAAGGACTCAGACGCATTCGCGCGAATCGGTGCGTCGCAGGGATCCGGGCGCTTCTCGATCTCGCGGGACGACGCCTCAACGATCTCACCGCGACGGACCTGGCGTTCTCTGTTGCGCCGCGCCTGAACGCCGCCGGTCGCATGGATGACATGACGATCGGTATCCAGTGCCTGCTGTGCGACGACCCGACGACGGCCCAGATGCTTGCGGCCCGCTTGGACCAACTCAATCAAGAGCGACGCGCCACGGAAGCCCGTATGCAGACCGAAGCACTGGCGGCGGTGAGCTGTTTGCGCGAGACAGGCCCGCGTGCGGTTCAACGCAGTGCTGTATGTCTGTACGACGAGAGCTGGCACCAAGGTGTCGTCGGCCTCGTCGCGAGTCGCGTAAAGGACCGCGTCCGGCGCCCCGTAATTGCGTTCGCGCTAGCGGGCGAGGGGACCCTTCGTGGTTCGGCGCGCTCAATGCCCGGCATCCACATCCGAGACGTACTCGACGCGATCGCCGCACGAGAGCCCGATCTGATCCATAAATTCGGCGGTCACGCCATGGCTGCGGGTCTCACACTCGACCTCGCCAAGCTCGACCGCTTCGCCAAAGCTTTGGATGCCGAGGTGACTCGATGGAACGAGCGCGGAGGCGTTGCGGACGCCGTCGAGACTGACGGCGAGCTGTCAGTGCAGGAGATCGCGCTCGATACCGCGCGAGCGTTACGCGCCGGAGGTCCTTGGGGACAGGCCTTTCCTGAGCCGTGCTTCGACGGCGTTTTTGCCATCCGCAATACTCGTGTGGTCGGCGATCGCCACTTGAAAATGTGGGTCGAAGTCCCACGAACAGGGCGCTCTTTCGATGCGATCGCTTTCAACCACATCGAAGAGCCCGGCAGCTTCGTGGCCCCGGAAGGCTCGGTGCAGCTCGTCTACCGGCTGGACGTGAACGAATACCAGGGCGAGCACCGCTTACAGCTCCTGGTCGACCACGTATTCCCCGTACAGGCCGCAACGGCGATTTAAGTGAATCCCGTGTGCTAGCATTACCCGAATCCCTTCTACCCTTTAAGACCCGCGATGGAAGTCAATCAGCTCAAACGCCAGCTCAAAGACCTCGGGGAGCGCATCGCCTCCTTACGGGGGTTTCTTTGAGTACGATCTCAAGAAGGAGCGCCTCGAAGAGGTAGGACGCGAGCTGGAAGATCCGGCCGTTTGGACCAAACCCGAACGGGCGCAGGAGCTGGGACGTGAGCGGGCGCGGCTCACCGCCGACACGGGCGAGATCGAGCGCACGACCAAAGGCATAGCGGACGCAGCGGAGCTCCTCGACCTCGCCGAGAGCGAGGGTGACGAGGCTGCCGCGCGCGACATCGACTCCGATGCACAGCGGCTCGAGGCCGAAGTGCGCCGTCTCGAGTTGAAGCGCATGTTCCACGGCGAGATGGACTCGCATAACGCGTTTCTCGACATCCAGGCGGGTGCGGGTGGCACCGAGGCCCAGGATTGGGCGCAGATGCTGCTGCGCATGTACCTGCGATGGGCTGCTTCACGGGGCTTCAGCGCCGAAGTCATCGACTCGAATCCCGGTGAGGTCGCGGGCATTAAGAGCGCGACCCTGGAAATCAAGGGCGACTACGCTTATGGGTGGTTGCGCACCGAGACCGGCGTGCATCGCCTGGTCCGCAAATCCCCGTTTGACTCGGGCAACCGCCGCCACACCTCGTTCGCGTCCGTATTCATTTCACCGGAAATCGATGACGACATCGAGATCGACGTCAACCCGGCGGACCTGAAGACCGACGTGTATCGCTCCTCGGGCGCCGGTGGTCAGCACGTCAACAAGACCGAATCCGCCGTGCGCATCACGCACGTGCCCAGCGGCATCGTCGTCGCGTGTCAGGCTGAGCGCAGCCAGCACAAGAATCGCTCCACGGCCATGAAAATGTTGAAAGCGAAGCTGTACGAGCTCGAAGTCAACAAGCGCAACGCCGCGGCCCAGGTGCTGGAGGATTCGAAGTCGGACGTGAGCTGGGGCAACCAGATCCGCTCCTACGTGCTCGACCAATCGCGCATCAAGGACCTGCGCACCGGTGTCGAAGTCGGCGCCACCGACAAGGTGCTCGACGGCGACCTCGATCAATTTCTCGAAGCCTCGCTCAAGGCGGGAGTCTAAGTGGCAGACGTGAAAGGCAACGGCGGCACCGAGCCGCTCGATGAGAACAAACTGATCGCCGAGCGGCGCGCGAAGCTGGCCCAACTGCGCGAGGCCGCGCAGCAGGCCGGCACGGCCGTCTTCCCGAACGACTTCCGTCGCAACGCCCTGGCCGAGCAGCTCCATGATGCGTTCGGCGAGCGCAGCGGCGAGTGGCTCGAGGCGAATCCGACGCACGTCAGCGTGGGCGGCCGCATTCTCTTCAAGCGCGTCATGGGTAAGGCGAGCTTCGCCAAGATCGCCGACCGCACGGGTCAGATCCAACTCTTCCTGCAGAGCGAAGCGCTCGGCACCGCGTACGACGCCTTCAAGAGCTGGGATGTCGGCGACATCGTGGGCGCCACGGGCGTCCTGTTCCGCACCAAAACCAACGAGCTGTCCGTGCGTGTCGACAGCCTGCGCCTGTTGGTCAAGTCACTGCGTCCGCTGCCCGACAAGTGGCACGGCCTGTCGGACAATGAAACGCGCTACCGCCAACGTTACGTCGACCTCATCGTCAATGAAACGAGCCGCAACGTGTTCCGCACGCGCACGAAGATCATCCGCTTTCTGCGCGATTTCCTGGACTCCCAGGACTTCCTGGAAGTCGAGACTCCGATGATGCAGTCGATACCGGGCGGCGCCACGGCTCGTCCGTTCATCACCCATCACAACGCGCTCGACGTCGACATGTACCTGCGCATCGCGCCGGAGCTGTACCTGAAGCGGCTCGTCGTCGGCGGCTTCGAGCGCGTCTACGAGATCAACCGCAACTTCCGCAACGAGGGCGTCTCGACCCGGCACAACCCCGAGTTCACGATGCTCGAGTTGTATCTGTCCTACGCGGACTATCGCGACATCATGGACTGGATCGAGAAGGCCATGCGCGGCTTGGCCGAGACGCTCAACGGCAGCAAGGAGGTGACGTACCAGGGGCGTACTTACGACCTTGCCAAGCCGTTCCGTCGCGTGACGATTGAAGAAGCCATCATCGAGAACAATCCGGGCATCGACCCGCTGTCGCTGCGTGATCCGACCTACTTGCGCAAACTGTGCGAAAAGCTCGGCATTCCAGCGAATGCGCACGACGGCCCCGGCAAGCTGCAGATCGAGATTTTCGAGAAGACCGCCGAGCACACCTTCCTGGATCCGACCTTTGTGTACGCCTATCCGGCGGAAGTCTCGCCCCTGTCCCGCACCAACGACACCGATCCGTTCCTCACCGATCGCTTCGAGTTCTTCCTCGCCGGCCGCGAGATTGCCAATGGCTTCTCCGAGCTGAACGACGCCGAAGACCAGGCCGCGCGCTTCCGCGCCCAGGTGGCCCGCAAGGACAAGGGTGACGAGGAAGCGATGTTCTACGACGCCGACTACGTGCGGGCATTGGAGTACGGTATGCCGCCGGCCGCTGGCCTGGGCGTCGGCATCGACCGGCTCGTCATGTTCTTCACGGACTCACCGTCGATCCGCGACGTGATCCTGTTCCCGCACCTTCGCCCGGAGGTGGAGTGAACGACTCCCCGATCGGGGTGTTCGATTCCGGTGTAGGTGGGCTGACGGTTCTGAAGGCGCTTGCGGCGGAGCTGCCGCATGAGCACTTCGTATATCTCGGTGATACCGCGCGACTGCCTTACGGAACGAAGAGTCCCGAGACCGTCGCACGCTATGCGTTGCAGGCGGCGGAGGCGCTGTTGGAATACGGCGTCAAGTGCCTGGTCATCGCTTGCAACACCGCCTCGTCGGTTGGGTTGCCTGCGATACGCGAGCGCATCGAAGGAATACCCGTCGTC
>Ga0268266_10000837_pt1 | contig 40218 bp, 36 predicted proteins | sample KBSS13metaG_FD_190356 | JGI IMG/M metagenome (GOLD analysis project Ga0268266, IMG submission 190356) | Switchgrass rhizosphere microbial communities from Kellogg Biological Station, Michigan, USA - KBS S1-3 metaG (SPAdes) (version 2) | ecosystem: Host-associated > Plants > Roots > Rhizosphere...
GGCTATCAAGCAGACCCTCTACCGCACGAGCGGCGATTCGCCAGTCACCAGGGCATTGATCCTGGCGGCCGAAAACGGCAAGCACGTCACGGCGCTCGTTGAGCTAAAGGCTCGATTTGATGAAGCGAACAACGTCAGTTGGGCCCGACAGTTGGAACGCGCCGGCGTCCACGTCGTATTCGGCTTTTTGGATCTCAAGACACACTCCAAACTCTCGCTGGTCGTCCGGCAAGAAGGCAATGTTGTCCGCCGCTATGTCCACCTGGGGACGGGCAACTACAACCCAACGACGGCCCTGCTGTATACAGACCTGGGCCTCTTTACCGCGGACGAAGACATCGCGGCCGACGCGTCCGCCTTGTTCAACCTGCTGACCGGCTACTCGCAAGGGCACCACTGGCGCAAGCTGGTCGTGGCGCCGGGCGACTTGCATCGTCGCACAATCGAATTGATCGACGAGCAAACCCAGCGCGCTCGCGAAGGAAAGCCGTCCCGGATCTTCGCCAAGCTCAACGCGCTGGTTGACTATCGCGTGATCGAAGGACTGTATCGCGCCAGCCAGGCCGGAGTACCAATCGACCTGGTTGTCCGCGGCATCTGCTGCTTGCGACCAGGCATGCCGGGCATCTCAGAAAATATCCGCGTGCGAAGCATCGTCGATCGATTTCTGGAGCACAGCCGACTCTACATCTTCGGCGTCGACGAAGAGGCGCAAATTTATCTGGCCAGCGCGGACTGGATGCCGAGAAACTTCTATCGCCGGGTCGAAGTCATGTTTCCGATCGAGTCCCCAGCCGGGCGGCAGCGCGTGCTCGAAGAAATCGTGCCGGCCTACATGCGAGACAACGTCAAGGCTCGCATCCTGCGGGCTGATGGCACGCATTACCGCGTCGAGCGCGGACCGGACGAGCCGCGACATCGCTGCCAGGAAGAGTTGCTGCTGACGCACGCGCCCGGCATTCCGAGCCAGCCACTGGCGTCCGAGGGGAATACCGGACAGAACGGCGGCGACTACTCCGGCAATGGCGTCACGAAGGCAGAAGAAGTCCGAACGCGAGAGTAATCCACGGCGCCAGCAAGTCGGTTCTGATCAGCGTCCTGGCGGCCTCGATTGAAGGCTTATTGACGGCTGCATAAGGAAGCGACAGGCCGACCAGCGGGAGGCCGGCATCCGTTGGGGGAAATCGTCAACGCATACGTAAACTTTCCCACGCAGCCACCAATAAACGTCGCGCCGGCCTGACAAACGACTCTCATAGCGGTCGATGTGCACCGTCGGGCCGGTTACTTAGGCTCGGCCGGTAAGTCGCGATAGGCGCTCTGCATCTGCGCGGCAAAGTCCAGAAACTTTTCGCCGCGGCGCCAGACGCCATCCTTCGTGGACAGCACGAGGTTCTTCGATGTCAAAGCGGCGTCTTTCGATGCGACCAAAAACAGCTCAACGCGCACCCCAGACCCGTTACGATACCAGGCTTCGACGTAACCGACGCTGAGCTTGGTCTTAGGGAGATCGATCCGAGTCGCTCCGTTCAGGTCGTCGATGATTTCCGCGAAGTGACCGGGCGGCGCATCGAATGGGGGCGGCAACGGCCCGTCCGGCGGCTCGACAGGAAGCGTGAGATGGACGTGCAGCCGGACCACGTCATCAGCGTGCGGAATCGCGGGGCCCGTCGTTTTGCCAAGTGTGAGATAGGCAGCGACAACGCCAATCAATCCCAGCAGCGCCACCAGGGGCACAAGGATCGGGCGGCGGGATGATGTTGGCGTAGGCGTCACGAATTCAAGCGGTGATAGACTGCGAGGGGAAATGGGGCTTCGATCCGATCCGGCAACACTTGAGCGGACGTTTTAGGCGCTCTCCAGCCGACGAGCGCCACTTGGGCGCCGACGATGAAGGTCGCCCACAACATATGCCCGCCTGCTCGCGCCAGTGGAATCGTAAAGCAGGCAATCGCAAAAATCCAGACTGCGGCCGTGGCGCGCTTGCTGGCTTCGTGACCTGACCGGGCCATCAGAAACGCCAGGGCCGGCAGCGCCGCCGAAAAGTGGTAGCTCCAGACGACCGGCGAAAACCAAACGGTGCACAAGAGCACCAACGAAATCTCGGCGCTCCAGTCCTCTGGCCGCAGCGCAGTCGCCGGACGTTTCAACAGCCACAACATCGCAGTGCCCAACGCGCCAAGCACCCCCAGTTCCATGGCGCCGAGCATCGCGGGCGAAAGTGCCGTAACGGTCAGCTCGGGAAATCCCGTCTGGTCGTTGAAGAGCCTGCGGACGACGACCATCGTCGATTGATTCGTGAGCCGGTCTTCGTCGTTCGCGTTGCCATCATCCATCTGGCGAGTCGCCGTGCCGACGGCTCCCTGACTGAGCCAGTGGACATGCTCCTGCCAGGCGGTGGCCAGTCCATATCCGGCGAGCGATAACACCACGTCAATCGTCAGAGCGCACAATACCGCCGTGCCTGCCGCCATCCATTTTCGCTTGAGTAGCAGGTAGCCGACGCCGACGATTGGCAATAATTTGAGCCACACACCAATCCCGAGCAGTAAACCACCGCGCCAAGCTCGGCCGCGCCAGGCATTGGTCAGGCCGGCGACAGTCAGCAACATGACAAGCATATGGAACGAGCCGAGCAGAAATCCATCGACCGCGATCGGCAACATCAACAGTGCGGCCGCCAGCGTGCCGCGCTGCCGCAACGCGTCGTCTTCGATTGTCAGCAGTTCGCGCCGCACGATGCGCAGCAATCCATACCAACTGGCAACATTCATGCAGTACCACAGCGCCGCCGTCACCTGAATCGGTAGCAACGCCAGCGGAATAAACGCGACGTCAACACTCGGCAAATAGCGCGCCAGGCAACTTGCGGGACGGGCGATATGACCCCCGTCGTCGAGGATCTCAAACATCCTGACGCCGTGGTCAAGGACGTACTGGCCGGAGACGCAAAAGTCTCGCAGGTCGCAGCCACCGTCTTTTACGGCGCGAAGAATCGCCCAAGGGAAGATGACAATCAACACCAAGGCAATGACTACGTGCGCAGCCCCCGGACTGCACAGCTTGCTCAACAAATCAACGGGCGGCGACGAAGCCCCCTCTTGGCCAAGGCCGAGGGGGTGATCTGCGTGCGCTCCGCTCATGCAAGTCCGCCTTACATCGTGGGGTCGCGTCTCGACGCCTGGGGAACGTCGCCGAGCGCAATAGCAATGAAGATGAAATGAAGGCATAGACCGCACTACTGCGGCGGCCGTCCTTCCGAGTGGCCTAAGCCAGCGCGGCGGAATTCTCTTTAACATGGCCGGTCAAGGCAATCCCAATCGACGGGGATTCGCTATCGCTGCTAGCGAAGGCCAATCGCAGAAAGCGAACTGCCGACTTTGTCGCGCGCAACTAATCCAACGAACGCCAGACCGCGGCGCCAGCGATGACCTCGGCTGGCAGTCCAAGCCGCTCTGGATGCAACAGCCCGGCGAGGATTTCCAAGCTGTCAACGATCCGCGGTCCGGAGCGGTTGAAGTAGGCGTTGCCATCGACGGCGTAAACGCGACGATTTCGCACAGCCGAAAGGTCGCCCCAACCGGGCTTCGCTCGCAAGGTGTCAGACTCGGAAACGGCCCGCGCCAGATCAAAGCCGCAGGGCATGACGATCAACACTTCCGGATCGAAGGTCACAACTTCGTCCCAACGGTTGTAGGTGCTGTGGTGGCCTTGCGCTGCCTGCGGTTGACTGCCGCCTGCCAGGTCCACAAGTTGTGGCATCCAGTTTGCCGCCAACATCAGCGGATCGATCCATTCAATGCACGCGGTGCGAGGTCGTTGTGCAATTGGAATGTCAGTGGCCTTGCGAACTGCGTCGACTCGAGCCCGCAGCTTGGTTACATATTCGAGCGCTGCGTCGTTGCGAGCAATCGATTCGCCGACGCGATGAATATCGGCGAAAATCTCTTCGAGCGTCGTCGGGTTGAGGGCTACAACGCGGGCCTTTGCCAGGCTCGGTTCGTTGGCGACCAGGTCGAGCACGTCCTGATACTTCACGGCACAGACATCGCATTGCGCTTGAGTAACAATCAGATCCGGCGCGAGCGCCACGAGCGTATCCGTGTCGATTCCGTAGAGCGGTTCGCCGGCCGCCAACATGCCGCGCACCTGGTCGTCGATTGCCAGGCTGCTCGGGGCCGCCACGTGGCTGACCGTAACCCGCGGTTTGAGAATTGCCTGCGGCGGAAAATCACACTCGTGACTAATGGCGACGACTTCCTCGCCTGCGCCGAGCGCACAGAGCATCTCCGTAGCGCTGGCCAGTAGCGAGGCGATGCGGCGGGGAGCAGATTCGGTGGGCAACAGTCCGGCTCCGTGAAGGCAAAAGCACGCCCGATGATACTGGCGACGCCTCTCTCCTGGTAGCAACCGAAATTCTTAGGGCCTCTTTCATCTGCCATTACGTGTTAGCTTGCAAGTAGATACATCGATTGCCAGTCCGCGTAAGTCCCGGGGGCGTGGCCCGTGGAGCCAAAACTAACTTGCATTGGCGTCCGCTGATTTGTATCACTCATGCACAGTTGCTGATGCATTGATGGATAGGCCTAACCGGCCGATTTCCCATTCCTCGGCGACTGACCCGCCCCTGATTGTGGACCAAACGCGGTCCATGCCCGCCCCACTAGGGCGTCGGCGTTGTTCGTACGACAACCCCCCGGCGTCCGCGCCGCTGAGAGCCGTTCGCGGCTTTTGCGGTCCTGCCTGAAACGTGGAATTCGTTGCGATCTTCGGACTGAGGATGCAGCGGGTTTCGCCCTACCGGTCGACAACCAAACGACAAGTTAGCGAACGCGCGGATTCGCGCGTTCGAGCATTTCCTCGCTGCAAGGTGGCGCAATCCACCCCCCGTGCGGAATGCCACGCGAGCACGCGCGTGACGAGTCGGTTTGCACGTCGATCAACATCCCCAAGGAAATGGAGGAATCACGATGAAGACCACTCGTTCTTGCCGCCCCCAGACGCCATCTGGATTCACGCTTGTCGAGTTGTTGGTGGTGATTGCCATTATTGGCATCCTGATTGGCCTGCTGTTGCCGGCTGTCCAAATGGCTCGCGAGGCAGCACGCCGCTCGCAGTGCAAAAACAACTTGCGTCAGCTCGGACTATCGCTGCAAAACTTTGCGTCGGCCCGTGGCGCGTTTCCGACGGGCGGCCAGGGTTCGAAGCCGGTCCCCAACACGCCGAACGCTTTCACCACTGGCTGGGACATGCATAGCACGTATGCTTACCTGCTGCCGTACTTCGAGCAGCAGCAGGCCGCGTCGCTGATCAACTTTAGTTACGCGTACAACGACAAACGTGCGCCGAACAACCAGGTGGCCGCCAAAACAAAGCTACCGAGCTTGATCTGCCCTTCGAACGGCATGATCGACGACGATCCGCAAGGCTACGCGCAAGCCGACTACGCGCCGACGGTCGGCACGCAGATCGACCCTGTGACCGGCTATTCGGGTAGCGGAACCCAAATGCCCGGCGCGCTTGGATTAAGCCAAACCTACCTGGCGCAGATCACCGATGGCCTCAGCAATACGATCATCATTGCGGAAGACAACCCGATCAATTTTCCGACGGTCTTTCCGAATACGGCTGCCGGAAGCACCGATCCGGTCTATGCCAGCGGCAATAATGCGGATAGTCCGTTCGACGGCGTAACCGGCCGCGCTCCCAACCGTTGGGCCGAGCCGGATAAGGCGATCAATGTTTCCGGGCCGCCGAACAACAAGGCGGGCACTCCGAAGAACATCGTCAACAACAACGGCGCCGCGACCGGTGGTCCGCCAGAATGCCCCTGGGCACAAGGAGATTGCGGACCCAGCGGCGAGATCTTCAGCCTGCACCCGGGCGTCGCGAACATTCTGCTTTGCGACGGCAGCGTGCAATCCGTGAATGAGCTCCTCGACAACGTCACGCTCCGCTCACTGTTGACGCGAGACGAAGGGGTACAGCCGGGCCCCTTCTAGTAGAGGTCTCGGAAAGCGGTAACAAAATCGTCGACACTCGCAAGCTGCCGCGAGAATTGGTCGAGCGTCGATCCTGCGCCTCATGCGGGTCGACGGTCGGCCAGCGCGGCTGGCCAGCCGCCGAGCGGGCGAAGCACTATTTAGAGGTCGCGCCTGAGAGCCTGGCGAGGCGGTTCTGCACCGTCTTCATCGCGTCGAGCGCCTTTTCGACCTCGTCGGACTGGTTGTGCATCTTAAAGGCGTTGTGCAGCCACGCTTCCGGCGTATTGGTGTGATGGTGGGGTTCGCTGGCTTCCTGCATATCCTGCAGCATCTTCTCCCCTTCGCTCGTCAACTGCTTGGCCAATAGCATGGCGTTGGATTCTTGCAGATTGCACAGTGCATCAGCCAGTGCGCTCGCCTCGCGATCGCCGGACAAGTAAAGCCCAACGTGCGCCTGTTCGATGCCGATGAGCGAAGGATTCGACGAGAGGAACGATTTCTTCTTGGTCCGCGCAGAGCAGGCCACGGTGCACCAGTCTCCGCGCCAGTCGCGCGGGACGATCGCCAGGAAGGTGAACTCTTTGGCGCCTTCGAGCGAGGCGCCGTTCGACGGTCGCAACTTGAAGAACACGCCATGCTCGCGATTGGTCGTTCCGCTGGCCAGGACAAGCGACTTCGGCACGATTTGCTTGTAGTGATTCGACTCGGTCTTTTTGTTGGTTTGGTTCAACGTCGCGCCGAGGTTCAAGATCTTGTAGCCCACATGCGCGTCTTCGGTGGCGGACTTTGAATTCTCCGTGTTCTCGGCCACTTCGATATGGTCATCGGCCAGCGCGCTCTCGAGCGTGGTGTTCGGCAGGTAATCATGAATCTTCAGCCGCAGCCCGGGATTCACGATCATATAGAGTAAGTCCTGCACGTCGGCTTCTGAGCCTTTGGTCATCCGCGCGGATAGCCGGAACTTGCCTTCGATCACTTTCAGATAAGGATGCGCAACGGCGCACTTGTCGGGCGTGACATCACGACACTCAATCGTGTCGGGGATGTCGAAAGCCACTTGGGTGTCGCCGGCGAAGGCCGAAACGTAGCTCGCCAGCACAACCGATAAAGCGATCGGCAGCGAACGGATTCCATGATGCAGTCGAGGCATAGCCGCACTTTGATTGGAATGAGGGCGTTGTCCAAATCAGAAAAACGCGGCGAACTCTAACAACGGACGCCGTCCGCCGTCAATGGCGACCGTGCCGCGCGCACAGCGATCGCCTTTTCTTACACTAGCCCGAAAGCGCCAGCGAGGGTTCTTGCTTTGCTCCCAGAGTTCCGTCGTCCTGCACCCCCTCAACTTGCTAGCAGCCGCGATCCTGCTGCGCGCAGGCTGGGCAGAGTGATATGCTGTCACGAAACATCAAATGCTTCGCACGACGTTCCGGGAGAGTACTTGGATGCGGATTCTGGTGATTGGCGCAGGCGCCGTGGGTGGATATTTCGGCGGCCGACTGCTCGAAGCCGGCCGCGACGTCACCTTTCTGGTACGGCCCGCACGCGCCCGCCGCCTGGCGCAGGGTGGGCTGAATATCGAAAGCCATGCTGGCGCCGTGCGTCTGCCGAATCCGCCAACATTGCTTGCCTCGGAAGTGCGTCAGCCGTTCGATTGCATCCTACTGAGCTGCAAGTCGTACGACTTGGAAGACGCCATCGCGTCGTTTGCCCCAGCGGTGGGCGACAGTTCGACCATCATCCCGCTGCTCAACGGCATGCGGCATCTTGATCTGCTCGACGCCCGCTTCGGCGCTGAGCGCGTGCTCGGTGGCCGCTGCCTGATCTCGGCGCGCCTCGATGACGACGGGCGGATTATCCATTTGAGCGACCTGCACGAGCTGACCTTCGGCGCCCGCCAACCATTTCAAGCTGCGCGGGTTGCTGAAATCGCCAAGGAATTTGCCGGCTGCCGGTTTGACGCGCGCGCAAGCGATGAGATCCTGACCGAGATGTGGGAAAAGTGGATCTTCCTGGCGACGATGGCCGGCATGACCTGTCTGACGCGGGCGGCGCTGGGCGACATTGTCCGGTCGGGTGGGCTGGACGTCTCACTCTCGTTGCTCACGGAATGTCACGCGATCGCGTCGGGCGCCGGCGGAGCGCCACGCGAGACGTTCATGGGCAATGCGGTTGGCCGACTGAGTGATCCGAACTCCACGCTCACCGCGTCCATGCTTGGAGACCTGGAGCATGGCGGAAGGACCGAAGCGGATCATATCTTCGGCGACCTGCTGGCGCGGCAACAAAATCCTACGCCGCCTGAAACTTCGCTGCTGCGGCTGGCGTACCTTGTACTCAAATCGCACGAAGCCCGGCTGGCTCGCGAGCGCAGCGCGACGCCCACGCCAAATTAGCATGTACCGATCGACCTGAAACCGATCACGATTCTAACGGAGCGGCGCGCGATGACCGATGTCCAATCGAACGGCGAAAATCAGAAACTCTACCTGGAAGATTTTCAGGTCGGCCAAAAGTACACCAGCGGTGAGCAACATCTCGACGAAACCAAAATCAAGGCGTTCGCCCGCGATTTTGATCCGCAGCCGTTTCATCTCGACGCGGAAGCTGCGAAATCGACGTTTTTCGGCGGACTGGCGGCCAGCGGTTGGCACACTGCCGCGTTGACCATGCGTATGCTCGTCGAAAGTGGCATGCCAATCGCCGGCGGGCTCATCGGCGCTGGCGGCGAGATCACCTGGCCGCGCCCCACGCGTCCGGGAGACACGCTTCACGTCGAGAGCGAGGTCACGGAAATCAAACCATCGCGCTCCAGGCCAGACCGTGGCATGGTGACGATCCGCAGTGAAACACTCAATCAACTGGGCGAGCCTGTGCAAATCCTGGTCGCCAAACTCGTCGTGCCGCGGCGGCCGTAGGAAATAACGGCCTCCGCGTGGATTCCGGTTTTGACGTCGTGCGAACGCCCGTGAAGCTCTATTACGCGTGCTAAGTTTGTAATGTTTGCGATTGGCCTGCCGCACCTCTCAACCGAAGTTCCGCGCCATGAAGTTCTTGTTGTGCCTGATTGTCGTTTGTGCGATGCCCCTCGTCGCTCAGGCCGAAGACGCGTCGCCTAAGTCGACGTTGTCAGCTGAGCAAGTCCAATCGGCGCTTGTGGAACTTGAAAAGCTTGCCGAGAGCACGATCAAAACCAGCGGAGCCCCGGGGATTGGCATCGCCATCGTCCACCAGGACAAGGTCGTCTATCAAAAAGGGTTTGGTGTTCGCGAGGTTGGCAAGCCGGAATTGATTGACGCGGACACGGTGTTTCAACTCGCCAGCGTTTCGAAACCGATTACGTCGACCATCCTGGCTGCGCTTGTCGGTGAAGGGAAGATTGACTGGGATGACCGAGTGATCGATCACGACCCGGACTTTCGCATGTACGACCCTTGGGTCACGCGCGAGGTGCGGCTACGAGATTTTCTCTGCCACCGCAGCGGCCTGCCGGACCATTGGGGTGACTTGCTCGAAGACATGGGCTTTGAGCGAGACGAGATCCTGCGTCGCGCGCAGTTTCAGCCGCCGGCAAGTAGTTTTCGGTCCGGGTACGCCTATACGAATTTTGGATATAGCGAAGCGGCCTACGCCTCGGCCAAAGCCGTGGGCGTTCCCTGGGATGAACTCGCGGCGAAGAAACTGTTCAAGCCACTCGGCATGAAGAGCACGAGCGCGCGCTTTGCGGACTACGCCCAGGCGAAGAATCGCGCGCTGATCCACGTTCGCGTCGACGGCAAATGGACGCCGAAGAATACACGTCAGCCAGACGCCCAAACACCGGCCGGCGGCGTCAGCTCGACACTGCGCGACATGACTCAGTGGCTCCGCTTGCAGGCCGGCGCCGGTAAGTTCGACGGCCGACAGCTCGTCGCCGCGCAAGCGCTGGCCGAAACCCACAAGCCGCAGTTTGTGTTCGGCCTGTCGCCAGATCAGGGACGGCTCAGCTCATACGGCCTGGGCTGGAATGTCAGTGTCGAACGCGGCGGGCGGGTCTTCTGGAAGCACTCCGGTGGTTTCTCGTTGGGCGAACGGACCGAAGTGGCGGTGCTGCCTGTGGAGCAAATTGCCATCGTCGTCTTGTCGAACGGTGGCAACACGGGCGTGCCGGAAGGACTGACTGAGAGTTTTTTTGATTTGGTGATCGACGGCAAGTTGCAGCGAGATTGGCTTGAGTTCGCCAATCGTATGGCCGCAGAGGACGCCAAAAAAGAGTTCGCCGCCGAGCGAGATTACAGCCATCTGCCAGAGCAACCAACGCCGGCGCTCAAGCCAGCGGCGTACATCGGCAAGTACGCGAACGCACTGTTCGGCGAGATCGAAGTCGCCGAAAAAGAGGGCGGCTTTGTCTTGCGGCTTGGACCCAAGGCGATGGAGTTCGCATTGCGGCATTGGGACCGCGACACGTTCACGTATCAGCCAACCGGCGAATCCGCCGGCGGACCAACCGGCGTGCGGTTTGCTGTCGCCCCAGACGGCAAGGCCGATCGCGTGCTGATCGAGTTTCTCGACGTCCACGGCCAAGGCACGTTCACTCGCGATACGCCGAAGCAATAACGTGGCCCGCGGTGTGCCACTGGCTTCGCCAGTGCCATTGATGTCTCATGATTGCATAAACGTAGGGGCGCCATGCCCACGCTTGCGTGGGCATGCCTTCCAAAAAACGTTTCTGAATCTGTACCGCGTCGGCATGGCCACGGCCAGCCTGCACTGGCAGAGCCAGTGGCACACGACAGCAGCACCGCGAGTTACGCCAATCGCTTCAATTTCGACACGCGGCCTGTCGCCACCCATTCGGCCACAAAGATGCTGCCATCGGCGCCAAAACAGGCGTCGTGCGGGTGGACGAACTTGCCTGCTTGCCAGGCGTTGCTGTCGCCGCGGACCTTGCCCCCTTCGGCCCCGGTGATCCGCGCAACGTCATCGCCCAGCCGCGCCACGACTTCGTTCTTCTCATTCAGCAGCGTAATGCGGGCATGCAGTTCCGGAATCACCAGCAAGTTCTTCCAGGTCTCGGCGTTGGCCGGCAGCCCGTAGCCCTTGAGCGTTTCGAGATACTTGCCATCCATGGTGAAGTACTGCAGCGTGTTGTTGGCTCGGTCGCAGACAACGATCGAAGGCTCGCGTCCCGCGCGGCGATCGACCCACAGGCCGTGCGGCGTCTGGAACTTCCCTTCGCCCTTACCGGGACCGCCAAAGCACGACTTCCACTTGGCGTCTTTGTCATAGCGATGGATGTAGAAGGCGCCGTAACCATCGGCCAGCAGAAAGCCACCATCGTCGAGAAAGGCAAAGTTGGTTGGCAGAAAGCGATCCGGACCCCACTTCAGCTCTGGCTTGGTGTCTTCGTTCGGAGCGTAAACGCCCGATTCCATCGGCGCGTATTGTTGCCAAACGGTCTCGCCCTTCAGGTCAAGTTTGGCGAATGTCTTTAGTTGCTGGTACGCGCAAACGTAAATGAATTCCTGGCCCCCTTCCTTACGAATCTCGATGCCGTGGCCGCCCCCTTGGAATTGTTTGCCGAAGGAACGGATGTACTTGCCGTCCTTGTCGAATACAAAAATCGAGGGGTGGTCTTTGAGGTTCGCCCGTCCTTCGTGGATGACATAGAGATTCTCCGCCGAGTCGACCGCTACGTTGTGCGTCGTTTGCCAGGTGAACTGATCCGGCAACTGCGGCCAGTTGTGCTGCACTTCGAAACGATGCTCGCCCTCGCCAACGACCAACGGTCCGTCTGTCTTGCGCGCGGTGACGATTGCCGGCGCGCCGGCCAAAATCGCCGAGCTGACCGCGGCCGTTGCCAGAAATTCTCGTCGCGAGACCGACTGTCGTGGGGCGCCTTGCATGATGTTGCCTTGGGATTATGAATGGGGGTGGGTGTGCGAGGATGCGAGCGAGTTTCTACCTTCAGGGCGCCGCGCGATCGCCAGTCTCACGCGAAGCTTGCCCCGGCGCGTATTATTGTAAACCACGGATTTACGGTTGTCACACTTCGGCAAGGGAGTCTTGCGAATGTCGCTTGCTGAGCTATTCGGCGTCGAGCTGCCCATCATTCAGGCCCCAATGGCCGGCGCTCAAGGGAGCGCCCTGGCGATTGCCGTCTCGAACGCCGGTGGGCTAGGGTCCTTGCCGTGCGCGATGCTCAGCGCAGATGTTCTGCGCCGAGAATTGGAGTCAATCCGAGCACAGACGTCGCGCCCGTACAATGTCAATTTCTTTTGCCACACGCCGCCGGTGTATGACGCCGCGCGCGAAGCCGCCTGGCGCGCTCGGCTGGCGCCGTACTATCAAGAATTCGGGCTCGCTCCCGGCGCAATTCCGCCAGCTCCGCAACGGGCCGCGTTCGACGCCGCGACCGCTGACTTGTTAAGTGACTTCCGGCCGTCCGTTGTAAGTTTTCACTTTGGCCTGCCGACGCTGGATCTGTTGACGCGCGTCCGCAGTTGGGGCGCGAAGATTATTTCGTCGGCGACGACCATCGACGAAGCGATCTGGTTGGAGTCACACGGCATTGACGCCATCATTGTCCAGGGCGCCGAGGCCGGTGGCCATCGCGGTATGTTCTTGTCGAGCGATTTGACAACGCAAGTCGGCGTCTTCGCGCTCCTCACGCAAGTCCGTAGCGCAGTGAACGTGCCAGTCATCGCGGCCGGCGGAATTGCCACGGCCGAGGGCGTCGCCCGCGCGCTCGCGCTGGGGGCCGTTGGCGCGCAGATCGGCACGGCGTATTTACTTTGTCCCGAGGCAACGACGAGCCCGGTGCATCGCGCGGCGCTCAAGAGTGAGGCTGCGCAGCACACCGCGCTGACGAATGTATTTAGCGGCCGTCCGGCTCGCGGGATCATGAATCGTTTGATGCGCGAGGTTGGGCCGATCAGCGACCTGGCGCCCGCGTTTCCGCTGGCCAGCGGCGCCATTGGCCCGCTTCGCGCAGCCGCTGAGAAGCTGGGAAGCGGAGACTTCTCGCCACTGTGGGCAGGACAAGATACAACTGGTTGCCGCGAAGTACCCGCGGCGCAACGGACGCGAGAACTGGCCGGCGCGTGAGCGGCCGCGAACGATTCGCGGAACAAGTCCCAATCAAATAGCACTACTCGCTTACCAAGGAGACCGACGTGACGAAATCGACAACAGAGCAGACCGTGGTCATCACCGGCGGCGCCACCGGGCTGGGCTACGCGATCGCCGAACTGTTCTTGGGTCAACGCGCCAATGTAGTGCTCAATGGACGCACCGAGTCGAAGCTTGCGCAGGCGGCGCAACAACTGGGCCAGCCAGACCGCGTGGCGATCGTGGCCGGCGACGTCACCGATCCGCAAACGCCAGACAGAATCGTCGAGTGCGCACTCGAGCGGTTCGGGCGGCTGGACGTGTTGATCAATAACGCCGGCGTGTTCCGCTCCAAGCCTTTTACGGACTATGCCGCGGCGGAGTTGGACGAATACCTGGGCTATTTGCGCGGCGCCTTTTTGTTATCGCAAGCGGCCGTGCGACAGATGCGCAAACAAGGGAGCGGCGGCGCCATCATCAGCATCACCACGGTCCTGGCGATCAACGGCGTCGCCGGAACTCCTTCGAGCGCGCCAATTGCCGCCAAAGGCGGGCTGAACGCGCTGACCCAAAACCTGGCGATCGAACTGGCCCCGGATAACATCCGCGTCAACGCGGTAGCGCCCGGCGTAGTCCACACGCCCCTGCTTGGTGAGTTAAACGAATCGCAACTGAAGGCGCTAAACGGCATGCAACCCCTCGGCCGCTACGGCACGCCGCGAGACATCGCCGACGCTGTGCTGTATTTGGCGAACGCCAACTGGGTGACGGGAGTTGTGCTGCCCGTCGACGGCGGAGTCACTGCCGGCGGCGATGGGACGGCGCATCTGATGGCAAAGAAATAGTTAACGACGAAATAAACAAGTCCGAACGCCCCGGAAGGAAGTTCTTACTCCCATCGAATCGCTGCTTGCATCTGTTTCCGACCTCTTTTAGTATTGGATCTGTTTGAATCTTACTCGATTCCCACCGACATCCGCGTGAGTGTGGCAGACCTCTCTGGATCATTCCAGACTTGCAATCGTTCGTGCAGGAGGCTAGCCTCAGTACGATTTCGTTCTTCGACGCACACCCAAGAAAAAAGGGGCCGCTAATGCGCACCACCGTTGTTTGCACATTGCTTGCTTGCATCTTCTCGGTCAGCAACTCTTCGACCTTGCTTGCGGCGCCAATTGTCACTGTCCCTGCGGGCCTACAACCAGGCGATCAGTATCGACTGGTATTTTTGGCGATCGGAGATTCTGTTGCGACATCATCGGACATTGCCCAATACAACACGATTGTAACCCTGAGCGCCAACGTTAATCCGGCGCTCAAAGCACTCGGGACGACTTTCAGCGTCATTGGCAGCACAGCTACAGTGGACGCGCGGGACAATACGGGCACGAATCCAACTCTCGGTGTCGGCGTTCCCATTTATCGGCTCGATGGTCTGCGAGTCGCAGATAACAATGCCGCCCTTTGGGATGGATCAATCGCAAACCCAATCCTGTATCAGGCCAATGGAGTGGCCAGACCTGTTGAGGTTTGGACAGGCTCCGGTGTGGATGGGCGTAGAGATCCGTGGGATGGTGGTTCCTCATTCGGAACCACACACCCAACGTTCGGCTTTGCGAACATGGCTGGATCTGGTTGGGTATATGCTGGCTCACAGTACGACGGATTTGGCCGTTCGTATACCTACTACGGAATGTCGGGTGTACTTACGGTTGTCCCGGAACCATCGTCCATCGTGCTCGCTGCGTTCGCCGGAATCGGCTTATTGTGCGCCTGTCGTCGCCGTCGCGATTAGTCGCGGTCGTAAATCACTTGTGCGCTGGAGTCTCTCGGGTCTTGCTCGTCGCCAGGTTGAAAGGCGAGTGTGAATGAGATAGAGATCGACGTAATCGACTTGCAGTTTCTTCAGGCTGGCTTCGAAGGCCGGTCGAACGCGCTGCGGGCGGTGATTGTTGATCCAAAAGCTTCGTGACGGAGAAACACGTCCTCTCGCTTGACCTTGCCCGCGTTGAACACCTCCTGCATCGCTTCGCCGACTACTTTTTCCGTTCGGTACCGTTCCGAAGTGTCGAGCGCGCGAAAGCCCACCTCCAGCGCCGCCTTGGTCGCGTTCCTGGTTGCCACCGGGTCGGGAATCAGTGTGCTAAAGCCGAGCGCGGGGATCGCGCCGGATCGGTTATTGAGCGGTAGTTTCGTATCGCGCAGGTTGTCGAGATAGGTCGCATTCGGGCGCGACGGTCGCCGGTCAGCTCGCGCCGACCAACTCGATCGTGATCTTCGGCTTCTTCGGCGAATCCCACAAACGAGCACGGTCGAGACCATGATAGACCTTCGATCGCTAATCAACCTGGGCCTGAACAGATCATAACTGAGAAGCCCGCTGATTCGTCTAGCGACGCCGGTGTTGCGCAGCCGCCCAGACGCGCAGCTCGCCGAACAGTTCGGCCAAGGCCACCGGCTGATAGTGGGCGTTCAGGCCGCTGGGATTGGGTAGCACCCAGGCGTGGCTGCCGCCAAACAAGTCTTTTTGCAAGCCAACTCGCGCGTCTTTGACGCCAGAGACGATCCGGTATGGGCCAATGCCGACGAAGGCAACAACCGTCGGCCGCCAGCGCTTGACCTTCACTTCCAATCGCTGCCCGCCGGCGCGAAGTTCGTCATTGGTCAACTCATCAGCCCGGGCCGTCGCGCGTTCGACGACATTCGTAATGCCGAACTTAAGATCGAGCAGCAGCGATTCCTCGAATGGCGAAAACAGCCGTGGCGTGAAGCCCCCGCCATACAGCGCCGGCCAAAAGCGATTGCCGGGCCGGCCGAAGTGGTGGCCAATGGCAGCCGTGTAAAGACCAGGGTTGATACCAGCAAACAGAACAATCAGCCCCTTGGCCGCGAGATCCGGAACAAGCTTGTCGTGCGCGGCCAGTAGCTGGGCCTTGGTCGGCTTCCAAGGAGTCGGCATAATCCGCTTCATAATCCGGCCAACTCGGACGCTATTTGATCGAAGCGGACGCCTGAGCCAAAAATCGTCGGCAGCACGGTCCGGGCCAGCATTACCAACCTGGCAACCCAAGCAGAATACAAGAATACGCCCGGCTGGAATCGAACCAGCAACCTGCGGATTAGAAGTCCGCTGCTCTATCCAATTGAGCTACGGGCGCGAATCGCCTTAATTACCGCGAAATACTGCACATTTTGACAATCGCCCTGCCTCGCTGCTATCATGCGTGTACACCTGATTGTACACCCGATTGCCATCTACCGGCAGGATCGTCATGGCTAAGTCTACCACCCGCGCCCCGAAGCAGAAACCGCCCACGAAGCCTCGACCGGACTTCCCGCTGTTCCCTCACGCACGGGGATATTGGGCCAAGAAAGTGCGGGGCAAGCTCGAATACTTCGGCAAAATCGTCGACGACCCCAAAGGCGAAGCGGCGATCAACGAATGGCTAGCGGAGCGTGACAACCTGCTCGCTGGCCATGCTCGGCGAGGGACGAGAGAGGGGCTGATTGTTCGTGACCTGTGCAATCGTTTTCTCACCGCCAAGCAAACGTTGGTCGACTCCTTCGAGTTGTCGTTGCGCACGTGGCAGGACTATCACGCTACGAGCGAGCGGATCGTGAAGACGTTCGGGAAGAATCGACTCGTCGCCGACCTGGCAACTGACGACTTCGAGGCAATGCGGGCGGCGCTCGGGAAGAACTGGGGACCGGTTGCTGTGGGCAACGAGATCAACCGCGTGCGCGTGGTGTTCAAGTACGGCTACGACTCCGGCCTGATCGATCGTCCGATGCGATACGGCCCAGGATTCAAACGCCCCAGCAAGAAAACGCTTCGTATCGCTCGCCAAGAGAAGGGCGAAAAGATGCTGGAAGCGAAGCAACTGAAGCAACTGATCGACGCCGCTGCCAACCCGCTCAAAGCCATGATACTTCTGGGACTCAATTGCGGATTCGGTAACGCCGACGTGGGCGTGCTGCCCATCAGAGCGCTCAACCTAAAGACTGACTGGGTCAACTTTCCTCGCCCCAAGACTGGCATCAACCGGCGCTGCCCGCTGTGGCCTGAGACGGTCAAGGAGCTGAAGGCAGCAATCGCAGAGCGCCCACAGCCGAAGGACAAGGCCGACGCTGGGCTTGTCTTTATCACGAAGTATGGGCTCCGCTGGGCGAAGGACACGCGAGACAACCCCGTGGCGAAGGAGTTCGTCAAACTACTGAAGGAAAAGAAGCTTCACCGGACCGGACTTGGGTTCTACCTGTTGCGCCATGTCTTCGAGACGATCGGCGGCGAGTCCAAGGATCAGGTTGCGGTGAACGCCATCATGGGCCATGCCGATGCGTCGATGGCTGGCGTGTACCGGGAGCGGATCAGCGACGAGCGGCTGAAGACGGTGACGGATCGCGTGCGTGCGTGGCTGTGGCCGAAGAAGGCGAAGGGCGGCTTGTCATAGTCTCGCTACCTCTGACTTGAGCGATGCTAGACTTTTCCAGGCGTCGCATGGAAATTCTACAAGGTTTTGCCTTATCCACTTTTGTGGTAATGTACCCCAATTCTGGCTAGTACCAGGAGCGTGTCACATAGCATTGTGGCGGCCAACAACCAATGCAAGCACACGGCCCGCCCTGGTGGATAGAATTGGGGGCGACATGGCGGAGCATTTCTTCTATTTATTCACAGCGATTTCCATCGTTGGTGTCATAGCGAACCTTGGAGCATTTTTTGCGTTCTCAAAGATAGTCGCCTATTACCAGGAATGGTTACCGAAGTTTCTTATTGCGATCACTAGGTTCGGCAGTGCCGGCGCTGCAATCGGTTCACGTTTTGGTGATGGGAGCACGCAAGGAGCTTCGCTCGACAACTGGTGGGTGAGAATGGCCATCGCCGCTGTAGCGTCGTGGTTTTTTTGGGAAGCATTTCAGGTCATATGCGATCACAGAGTTAAGCGGGCTGCCGCTAGAGCCCATGCTTCGTTCGATGAGCTAGAGAGACAGGTCACGATTCGCACTAAGCTCCTAACCTGCATTCGTGGCAGTGTGCATCGCAAGCGCCAAAGATTAATGGAAGCCCTTAGCTCTGAACAAAAACAAACATTCGCCAGGCTAAAGAAGGCACTAGACCCAAGAAATCAGATATACTTCCACTTAGAGCGCCTCGCGGAATTCCTAGATTGCCTAGGCAGAAACAAGCAATCCCCGGATCGAGTACAGAACTTCCGGATCGGCCTGTATGTCGCCAACGGTAATGCGCTGTCTCCGCTAATTGGCTACGATCGCGCAAATGCTAATTACGACCCGTTTGCTTCGCACGTCGCCCACGCTCAGAAGTTCAGCTTGGACAACCTTGACAAGCAATCCGTTGTTGCACAGTGCATACTCAATGGGAGAACCGTAATCGTCGAAGACTGCATAAAGGCGAGCGAGCTAGGTTCTTTCCATTTCTTCAGCGAACAGCAGAAGGAATACCTGTGGTCTATCGCGGCTTATCCGATAAAAGACTTCAGGCTTGAGAGTGGCGAGCCGGCTCGGGCCGCCCTGATAATCGACACAAAAATAAAAGGCTATTTTTGCGAAGCGGACCGAATCGAAATAGAGACATTCATGGATGAGTTTGTAAGTCGGCTAAAGTTCGAGTGGCTGATGATCGGAGTACTCAATTAGGGGCATCAGATATGAGCAACCCACTACTAACTCCAGAAGAATACGAAGAGCTTGGAAAGACAGCTCTCGATCGCCATCTTGAGTTCATTCAAGAATCTCAGAGAGATCTCGAAAGGCTCCACGCAATTCTGGATGCAAGAGCGCGTTCGCATTCCATAATGCAAGAAGCGATGGCAAAATGGTCGAGTCTGATTGCTAAATGTGCCGCAGGCAGCGCTTTTTGGCGTGAATCCGGGTCGGTCGGCGTCAAGCACAATCGGGTCGAACACTAGACGATGGCTGGCAGGTACTCAGATGGACTCACTCTGAGAGGCACTCCGTCCTCCTCTGTTAAGAGTTGTTCGGTGCCGTCAAAGGAATGGCCATCCTGTAGTTGCATTTATCTGAGTGGCGGACCGCTAGTTCTCGGCCGTCCCCATCGCCCCATTAACTGGGTCACAGTGACCCAGTTGTTTTCTGGTCGGTGGGCGAACTTCTTTTCCGGCTGCATTCGCTTGCCACTCTTCTCTGTTGGTTGACTCCGGTGCCAATCTGGCAATGCCGCCCAGCATCCGCCACGTTGGCGATTTTGGCCGGTCCGGTAGAATGGATGCAGCCAGCCGTGGGTAGCTCCCACCAATTGGGCTGGGCGGCCTCTCCGCTGCACCTGTGCGAAGTGACCGCCCGGCCCGGCTCGGCGACTCTACCCCACAGGTGAATCATGGAATTTGCTATTTCTCAGGCTTCCCTGACGTTCGCTCCAGGTCCCGGACCTGGCTTCCGAGTGCGGCATCTGATCGCAGAAGCCATTCGAGAGGTCGGAGAATTCGACGACTGGGTCAGTGAGCATGGGTTCGAGGCTGTTGCGAAGGAACGCCTTCGCATAGCCAGCGGTCTGATCTTTGAACTCCGGGATCGAATGTCCGAGGTTTATGAAACCTCCCCCCATTGCAATGAGCAAGAGGCATTCAATGCGGCCTCGCACGCAGTAGTTGCAGTAGTGCAGCGTTGCGACAGCGTGCTTTCGGAGTACGAGGAGCCGGCAGCAGTTCTCGGTGGAGCATCTCCAACGTTCGGACTACGCGCTATCGGCCAGCTGGAATATGCTCAACGAAAGCTGGCAAACGCCGCCGCACGCGAAGTGGCATTTAGACCACTGCTGAATCTCCTGATGGGCTCGCCGTCAGAACCCGAGCCTTTGCCAACACCGCCCGCTGAATTACATCCCGCACTCGATGCGAGCACGCCAGAGGCTCGTAATTGCGTTGATGACCAGGACGAACAGTCCACGGTACCGATTCAATCTAGTGGCCAAGCCCGCATTGCTAAGCGAATGTCGAACGCCGAGGCGGAGGGACTAATTACGCGATATCGGCATGAGAACATGACCGCGTATATTGCCTTCCGCAAACGCCTTGATGGTGCCCGAAACGACGAAGAGATAAAGTCGTGCAAGAATGCTGCACGGTTAGTGTTCGGTCGAAACGTAATTGCAGCGAAGACCGGTGTACCTGGTGCGTCGGTAAGTAATACTCAGGCATATCGCGAGATCGCAGCCCACCTCGAACTCGATCCAGTCCGCTCGTCGACTGAGCCAACCGGTGCAAGAGTTCCAATTGAGGAGGGCATTAATGCTCTGGCCGAGAAGGTCGGCGACACGACCGACCATGAAGTGCGTATGCGTGAATTGATTGCGATTGCCAACCGGAGACTCCCACCTGCTCATGCTGCTGCAATTGCTGACAGCTTGGCTCTCGGTCATCAGACTCCTGATGAGGTGGGAGCCATGCTCGACACCTTAAAACCAGACCCCGTCTAACCGCCTTCACTGCTGGTCACAGCACCAGTCACTGACCGCTCCCGTCCGGTCACTGACCAGTTGGACCGCCTTTCTCGCGGTAAAAGCCGTAGTTTTCGGCTTTTCTCTGACCGCTCGCCCCTTGTGTAGGCGAGTGTTTTCTCGCCACTTGTGGCTACAGCCGGATTCGCCCCGTCGCGTCGCGGCGCGGGCAACTTATCAAGTGCAATGCTTACGACAGCATCGCCCGGCAATAATTGACGAATCTCCGGCGCCGAAATCGCAAAATTTAAGTTCTGTGCACCGGTTTTAGACCACGTATTCATGCCGACGACATCGCCGTCTTCTGTGGTTAGCCTCGCCGGCCGTGGCTGCAGCTTTAGTGGCTCGCGAGCAAGAATTGCAAGCTGGCTGATATTGAGACGCCGTCTCAATTCAATGGCGATTCTATCGCCACTTTCGTGTTTCGCAAGCCATTTTCACGAAGTTGTGAGCCAGTCGTCCGAGTCATAGAAGTCGCAAAAATCTGAGGCCAACCCCCAGCGCCCTGCTTGACAGCTGATCCTTCCCAATTAAGATCGGCCGGTACTAATGAGATTTGATCTCATTGGAAAACGAGCACTAGCCCGCCTTTTCGGCCTTCTCGGCCGATGCACGCCCGCGCTCTGGGTCAGCCGCCCTGCCTGACAGCTTTGGCGGCTTCCTTTTCGACCAGCCGACTGGGCGTTTTCACCGCGCGATTCCTGTCTCGCCGGGGCGCTACCGGTTCGCGCCGAGTTCCATCTACTGAGGAGTTTGCTAATGCGTTCCGTTCATTCCTTTGCGCTCATAGCGTTACTGAGCTGCAGTTTCGGAGTATCCAGTGCGATGGCGGTCACTTTGCCCGTTATCGAGAACTTCAACTCGACGAACCAAAATTGGAAAAACTCGAACATCGCTCTGACGCAGGATACGACCTGGATCAGCGGCGGCGGCCCAAATGGCGCTTCAGACGCTTTCATCGAGTCGACCTTTACGACTCCCGTGTCGGGAGCAGCCAGTGCGTCGCAGGTGCTGTTTCGAGCCCGCAATACGGTCAACTCAAGCGGCAATGTCTTCTTCGGAAACTGGATTGCCGATGGCGTGCAAAGCGTTGATTTCTGGATTCGCCAAGACTCCGGCTCGGCCATTAACCTGGGGCTGCGCATTCCCACGTCGACGGGATTTCCGGCAATGCTCGGACGATTTCCAACTCCGATTCAGCCGAACGTTTGGACTCACGTTTCGATGGCAATCAACGCCACGAATCCGGAGTTGCTGGACGAAACCGGACCCACGCACGCCAACTTTAACAGCGTGTTCTCGAACGTGACTTATCTGCAGATTTTTGCAAACCTGTCAGGTCTGCCCAACTCGACGACCGTGCACTTTGACGTTGACGCGTTCCGGCTCGTGCCCGAACCCAGCACTTGGGTGATGGCCGGCTGCGGTGGCGTGTCGATGCTCGTAACCTGCGTTCGCCGGCGGATGGCGCGTCGCAGTTAATCAATGGCAATGGCCGGAGGTCGGGAACCCGCATTCCCGATCTCCCGGCCAACATTGAATGTGGTACACGTTATTGGAATAGCAGTTCGGTCCTCTGTGCTCTGCTGCACCTTCCCATACAGAGCATGTGGACGGCAGTGGGAGACTTCAATTGCGCTGGGCCAAAGCGACAGTCGATTTTCAAGCTAAGTATCCTTTGGCCGGTCTGGCACTCCTAAACGATGACTCAATCTGGCGGTGATGGCGGCTACCGTGGCGGCAACATGTCAATCTTGCTCTGAGGGGTGGCTGGCGTGACCTGGAGCTCGGATATGATAATCAGAACAGTGTAGATGTTCGCTCTGAGACTGGAGTATCGAGGCGAAGGAGCGACGCTGGCTATGCTGGTAATGTTTGTCCAACCCGGGCTACCAGAATCCATCTTCGAGAATGACCTTATGCGTTCGATGACTAACCTTGGAATGCCCAACTTTGCAATGGCTGCCGCCTCGTTGATCCTTGCCTCGGTTTTTCCGTCCGCTGCGTTTGCGGCCAATGCGGATACGCTTGCCGTCGTGCGTTCTGCCAAGGGAGGCGCGTGGTCTGATCCGACGACCTGGGACAGCGGCCGTGTGCCGAAGACTGGCGATCGTGTGCTCGTTCGCCAAGGTCACACGGTGCTTTACGACGTTACTTCGAAGGAGGTGATTCGAGTCGTCAAAGTTGCCGGCGTCCTGCAATTCGCTACTGACCGCGACACACGCCTCGATGTCGGACTGTTGCGAGTCGAGGCAGGCGACGAAATGACTGAAGAAGGCTTCGATTGCCACGACGCGGCGCCACCAATTACTCCGATCGGCCCCCAACCAACGCTCGAAATTGGCACGCCGAATCAACCTGTAAGCGCCGAGCATTCAGCGCTGATTCGCCTGACCTACTGCGAAGGGATGGACAAAGATACATGCCCGGCGCTGATTTCTTGCGGCGGAAGGATGGAATTGCATGGGGCGCCGATGAGCCGCACTTGGGTCAAATTGGGAGCGGAACTGCGTGAGGGCGCCACCGAGATTGTATTGGCCGAACCGGTCGAAGGTTGGCGCGCTGGCTACAACCTGTTAATCCCCACAACCGCGCGAATGGCGTTGTTTCGTTATCCCAAGGGGAAGCAGGAAGTCATTCCTACGGTCCGCGACGACAGCCGTACTGAAGAACGCACGATCTCGGCAGCGTTCGGTAACAAGGTCGTAATTGACAAGCCGGTCTCTTTCGATCACAAGTGCAACGGACCCTATCGCGGCGAGGTCGCGATCCTGGGCCGAAACGTAGTCGTCGAATCGGCCGACCCCGCCGGCGTTCGTGGGCATACGATGTATCACGCCGATTCCACCGGTTCGATCTCGTATGCAGAATTTCGCCATTTGGGCAAACGTGGCGTGCTGGGCCGGTATGCGATCCACTTTCACCTCTGTCGCGCGACAATGCGCGGCGCGTTCGTTCTCGGCGCCTCAATTCATGACAGCGAAAATCGCTGGCTGACGGTCCACGGCACAGATTATTTGGTCGTCCGAGATTGCGTCGGGCACAATAGCCTGGGTCACGGATTCTTTCTCGAAGATGGCACGGAAGTCTTCAACGTCTTCGATCGCAACCTGGCGGTCCAAGCCCGACACGCCGCGCCTCTGCCGAAGCAGATTCTGCCGTATGACGAAAACGAAGGTGCTGGGTTTTGGTGGGCAAATTGCCTGAATACCTTCACGCGCAACGTTGCCGTGGAATGCGATCAATATGGATACCGTTTCGAAGCGACGAAGACTGAGACTTTCGATCCGACGCTCGATGTGCCAGCGCCAGACGGCTCGCTTAAAAAAGTCGACGTTCGGACATTGCCGTTTGTGCGGTTTCAGGATAACGAAGCACATTCCCATCGCAGGTTTGCGTTCAATCTAGGGGGCATTCGGCACGTCTCGGATCAGGCTGACTATGAGACGATCCACGCCCCGGGCGCAGATCGGTCGCGGATTCAAGGGGGGGACGTGCAGGGCGTCGGACCCGATTCGCGACATCCGCTGGTCATCAAGAATTATCTCGTCTGGAACTCGCACTGGGTCTTTCATGGCGGATCGCCGAATGTGTGGGTCGATGGTCTCGACGCTGCCGACTGCGTCTATGGCATCTTCAAAACTCGCACCGATGGACACGAATATCGCAATCTAAGTTTCAAGCGGATCGACACAGCAGACTTTTTTCAACCGTGGGGCAATTCATCGATCGCGGAAAATTACGAACGTTATCTCGACCCGACAGATGATCTGTCGCCAACGAGTGTGATCACACATTGGCGCCGAATGGAAAGCGGCGCGATCGAAGTCCGCGGCACAACGGCCGATAACGGACCGGTTAAGCGCGTGACACTCAACGATCGCGAGGTTACGCCTTTGCGAGACGACTTCGCCGAGTGGCGCATCGTTCTCGATCCAGAGAGTGCGAACTTGACAGAGCTAACTTCCCAAGCGACGGACTCGGCCGGAAACGTAGAACCCGTTCCTCATCGCGTGCCAGTACCGCAGGTCGAAACTGCTGAGCGTTCGAGTAGCGCGAAACCGTAGTCGCCGGCGTGTCGAAAAAAGCGTCAGCTTGCATCGCACGCTGTCGAAATAATCGACAACGGCTCGCCAGCACAAGTTCGGCTCCACTCATGAGCGTTGACGATCGAGTGTGGAGCCTTAGAATGCACGAGTCGTGCTTCTTCCTTCTTCGGACGTACGGAATCGGCCTGAAGAGCCTAACTGCCAATGCGCACGACTCCACTCTCTGCGCACCGCGGGTCTTTCCGATGAACCAGACTACGCGACGAGCATTCACGTTGGTCGAATTGCTGGTTGTGATCGCGATTATTGGAATCCTGACGGCGATCCTGCTCCCGGCGGTGCAGATGTCTCGCGCCGCGGCTCGCAAGACGCAATGCGCCAACAAAATGCGGCAACTCGGATTGGCCGTGCTGAACTTTTACGAGGTCAATCAGCGCTTCCCGGTGTTCGGTTTCGAAGAGACAGGCTGGACTTGCGCCATCATGCCGTACATGGAAGAGACGGCCTTGAATAAGGCTACGTTTCAACGAATCGGTCGAGATTCTGCGGCCTCGGTCGCAGCGCCTGTCGTCGGGTTTCAGTGTCCAGATCATCCGGTGACGAGTGGTCAAAGCAACTCGGTCATTTATGCCGGCTTCGGTACGCGCGGTTTGACAAGTTATCTGGGCGTCGCCGGCCTCCGCGCGAGAGAACGCTACACCGTCGCGGGCGATACCGGAGTGCTGGGCGCTTGGGTCAACAATAATAACGGCGTCAGAATGTCGATGATCGGAGATGGAACGACAAACACCGCGCTGATTGGCGAGCGCCCGCCCGGACCGGCCGAAACCGGCGACTGGGGCTGGTGGGCCGGCCGCAATGACTGGGACATCATCATGTATCCAGTCGTCCTTTTGAAGGACGCTCCACCATCGCGCATCTCTGGGTACAAAGACTGCAATTTTCCGGCGGTCTACTCTCCTGACGATTTGAACAATCCGTGTTCTCAAGATCATTTTTGGAGTCTGCACGTTGGCGGCGCCAATTGGGCGATGTGCGACGGGTCCGTTCGTTATATTTCGTACCAGGCTTCGTCCGTCGTTATCGAACAGTTGTCGACTCGCGACGCTGGAGAAATCATCCCCGAATCATGGTGAAGCGCTTGCCTAGACGATCGCAATGCATGCTGGCAAGTTTCTGCGCTGTGTTATCGCTCGTATTGTTGGGCGGCTGCGGCGCGCCGCAAGCGCAAATTACAGGCACGGTGACGTTCGAAGACCGACCAGTCACTAGTGGAACGGTAATGGCGGTCGGCAAGGATGGCGTGCCGCACTACGGCCAGATTGCCGAGAACGGCCGTTTTCTAGTCGCCTCTGTCCCGCCAGGCGCAGTGCAGTGGGCGGTCACCAGCCCAGACCCAAGCGCGGAGATCGTGCCACTACCCGCGCCGGGGCAGCCACTCCCGCCAGACCGCGCATCGACAGACGCCAAATGGTTTCCGATTCCGGATCGCTATGCGATCACGTCCAGGGCGGACTTGCAGAGCAATGCGCAGCCCGGCCCCAATCAATTCGATATTCGATTGAAGCCATGACAAGGGTGAATGTCGCCTGACCAGTCGTGGCCAAGGATGCAATGACTCGTTACAGCACTAACGGTTGGTTACTCTCGCGCGTCGCGCGAGTACCAGCAGTAATCCGCCCAGTGTAACCATCACGAGCGTTCCAGGTTCTGGCACGACGTTAGTGCCAGCTCCCGCTTGGTATGCCGGAACAGATTGCAGCCAATTGTTGGCTATCAATGTAATGTCCTGGATATCGACAACGCCGTCATGGTTTGCGTCGCCAGGCGAGTCGTTTTGCAGCCAGTTGTTGGCCGCGAGTGTTAGGTCCTGAACGTCAACCGTGTGGTCAAAGTTCACGTCGCCCGCCACGTTCTGCACCGTGCTGACGATGTAATTGTCAAACCAACCGTGGTCGGAAGAAATGTTGTTGAACGTTCCGACCTGGAGCTCGGCCGAGTCGAGCGTCGTGGACTCTTGCGTCCTGAATGGCACGCCATAGGCCAGAACCGTTCCATTCAACTCCAGGCTAACGACCTTGTTCGTGTAGTCCATCACAAAGTCGAAGTGCACGAACTGGCCTGCGGGAATCGGAGCCCCGTAAAATTCCGAGCGAATGCCTGGCCCGGCGGGATCGATTTCTCCCCCTGCATTGATGGGCACGGACACAAATGCCCGAATATTGCCATCCTGATTTTGCAGACCAAAGCGTGTGGTGCGGTTGAAATCAAAATCATAGACGTCGATGGCATAAACAGGACTGCTATCTGCGGCAACCGCCGAAAGCGTGCGCGACATATCGACCTGTACACGCACGAGATCGTTCGGACTTGGCGTGTAACCGAGATTGGGCCAAACATACGAACCGTCGTTCAGACCACTTCCGTTGGCTTGGATCGACTGAGTTCCCGACGCGGCGACCGAGCCGGTCACTGTATAGGCACTCGGGCTTCCTCCGAAGATCTGCCAAGGATTGCCGGCGTCCTGTCCAACGGGACTGCTTCCACTGGAAAAAGTCGGCGACTCGAACCCTTGCGAATCGTACAGAATCGTATCAACGGCCACCGCATTCCCTGCGACAGCCAATAGGCACAAGAACGCACAGACCGAACTCAACGCGCATTGGATCAAACCGAACTTGGTGGACATCATGGGGGTGGTGGTACGCATGCGAATTCCTCTTGGAAAAAACGTGCACAGTGCGCCGGCGAAGGTTTTGGCGTCACCGCAAAAGTTGGGCCGCGACATGGCGCCAAAAGGCACCGCTCTCCAGACCCTTGCACCTGCGATACGCCGCGACGATTGAACTCACATTCGCGAAGTAACCGGCATATAGCAAAGCGCGTTTGCGTTGAAATTTAGCAAAGCAGTGCAATCGGTCAACGCATTGCGACCATCAAAGTTGCCCGCGCGACCAAATCATTCACAGAATGACTCGACGACAGCAAGCTTGCGGCGATTGTTTGATCATTGACGGCGTTTTTTTCGCCAATACTTGCACCGTAAGCGAGCATTGAATTGCCACCGACGCAGCATATGTCAGACATTGTGCGCTGGGCGGTTCAATCCAATGTCGAACGTCGCTTCACTCGTGCCTCTCGACTGTTAGCTGAGGGGGCGGGCCGGTACATGAGGGCCTAAAAAGAAGTTCCCGAAATACGGCCGTTGTCTCAAGGGGATCGGCTAGCCATCTGAAGCGTATCGCTGGATTGTCTGCGTTGCCTGAGAGGTGTCAAAAGTAGGACCCTACGGAGGCGCGTTCGCCATCTCGCCCCAGTATTTCAAAGCCAATAGCCTGACGTCGGCCGGCGTCTCGCCCGCATAGATGTAACAAGCGGCACTCAGTTCTAGATTGGCGGCTACGTAGTGCGACCCCATCCGTGCCATTTCACCGCCACATGTCACTCAGAGAATGAGGATGAGTTTCCGGGACATCGAGACGGTCCCGTGAACCGGTTGACGTGTTTACTCCGGCAGCGAGCTGTCTCATCAAACCGTGGGTTATTGCAAATCCAAGGAAACGTATGGGAATCGAGAGTACGGAGTGACCGAACAATGGAGGCCGGACTAAGGCGTGTGGATTGCAACCTTCGTGGCCGCGCATACTTGACGAGCACAATGATTGAACAGGTCATAAGATCTCCTTGTGACTTGCTTCGTCAACGTCAATCGAGAGTTCCGCGGGTATTCTTTTATGCTCGCCACCTTCTGCGGTCGTGATTCTTACTTCTGGCTGTGCCCTCAGAGCCGTTTCGAACCGAGGGCGACACGCGTCCTCTCCGCGCTGCGGAATCGCCGGCCGTCTGGGTGGCGGACTGTGGAGTCCGCTTGCTCGAACGCGATTGTCGCCTGGGCGAACGGTTACGGATCAGAAGGCGTTGCGGCTGTCGTATTCGTAGACTTTACGAATCGTTTCGTATGAGATCGGTCACAACGTGTCAGGGCCTGGGTCTCGCGTCCATCTCGGAGGCCCGCGCCAGTGCCTGCGTGTCGATATACTCCCGGACGTTCGTCAGTTTGCCATTTTCAACGGTAATGTCGAAGACCCAATGGTCCTCGAACGTCCTATTCGTGGCTTTGACTCTCCCCGTTGCGAAGCCGACGACCAAAACCCGGCCTCCCTGGGCTATGAACTCGGGGGGCATTGGGTACGAAGTTTCCACTGTCTCGTTAGCCTTCTGAAGCACATCCGCCAGTCCCGCGTGCCCGCGGTGCGTGCCGGCCAACGGCCAGTCCTCGCCCGGAATGATCCACTCAATGTCCTCAGCAGACAACGCCAACAAACCTTGCTTATCGCGACGACTGAGTGCTGCAAAAAACTCCTTCACAATCTGTACATTCTCTTGTGTGCTCATCGAACTTTCTCCATTCCTCTTACATCGGATTGCTTGGTGTATGTCATTCAGCCAGGAGCGATGCCAAGTTGTTGCAGCATTACGCCAGCTTGGTTGTAGCAATGAAAGGAGCTAATCTTCCCATTCTCAAGATGAAAAACATCGCAAGACGGGAAATCGATCTTTCTACCTGTTGGAGCTAGAGTTCCCGAAGGAAGCTTCAGCTCGCCTTTGTGCGTTCCCCGAATTGCCAGCTCGACAATGACGACGTTGTCTGCGACATGGATTTTAAATATCTCACGGTGGACGTCGGGGAAGGCACTCGCCAAGGCGGCAAGGGAGTCACCGATGTCTTTCCCGCGGAACTTCGTGCCGGAAGCCATATCCCACATGTATCCATCGTCAGAAAACGCGGCGACAAACTTCTCGGTATCTAATCCTTGCCCTTCTGCGGCCGCGCACGTGTCTCTAATGATTTGTTCATTTACATTCATAGTAACTCCGTCGTTAAGTCGGTTAGTGTCTATACTTGATTAAAAGCTTTCAGCTAGCCTCTGTCCGAAGACGAAGCCTTACTTCTTCGAGTTAAACCTGCGCCATGCCTCCATCGACGGCGAGATCCACGCCGGTGACGTATGAACTTTCATCGGAAGCGAGGAACAAGACGGCAGCAGCGACTTCATCGGCCTTGCCTCTGCGGCCGAGCGGAACTTCCGTGGCGAACTGGGCTGCCGCCTGTTTTACCTGTTCAGCGGTGAGGCCCGCGTTCTCCAAAGCCGGAGTTTCGATTGGGCCAGGGCTCATCGAATTCACGCGAATCTTGCGATCCTTCAGTTCCACCGTCCAGCCGCGGGCGAAAGAGCGCACAGCCGCCTTGCTCCCAGCGTAGGCGGTAAACGCTGCATCTCCCCTCACATTGGCGACTGAAGAGGTCATGATGATCGAGCCGCCATCTTTGAAAAGGGGAAGGGCCTTTTGCACTGTGAAGAACGTTCCCTTTGCGTTTAGGTCAAAGGTCTTGTCAAAATGAGCCTCGGTCGCCGTTTCGAGCGGAGCGACTTCGCCCCAGCCAGCGTTTGCGAAGAGGACGTCGATGTGGCCGTGCTTCTCTTTCACGACGGCATAGAGCCGGTCCAAATCCTCCAGGCGCGATATGTCGCCAGCGACCGTCGTGACGTTTCTCCCGATCAGGGCTGCGGCCTCTTTCAGCTCTTTCTCTCGTCGGCCGGTGATCACGACGTGCGCGCCTTCTTCCACGAAGCGTTTGGCTGTGGCCAAGCCTATCCCGCTGTTTCCGCCTGTGATCACGGCGATTTTTCCTGCTAATTTGTGTCCGTTGTTGTTGCTCATATTGTTCTCCGTTTATTTATGGTGGTTAAAGTGGATCTTCGCGTCAGCGTTGAGCTAGGCCTCATCGGAGACCGAGCCCTTCACCGCGCGGGGATTGCGCCCGAGTTCGGCCACAGCGGCGTCGAGCGCTTTCTGCCGGCGGCCGAAGATGAAGACGAAGGTGCCCTCCTCGATGAATCGCTTTGCTGCGGCGCTGCCGATGCCGGTAGCGCCGCCGGTGATCACAGCGGTCTTTCGATTTAGTCTGTTCTCATGCATCCTTCGATGGCGTTGTGTCGATAGCCGCGCCGGGGACCGCCATGGCATGAAGAAGACGCCGCGATCAGGCTTTGCCAAGCCGTCCCCAAGCGACTTGCAGTCGCACGCGACAAAGATAGGGGATTCTAGGGGGATCGAAGCTAACCCGAGTATTGGCTAAACGGTTGAACTTCTCCTCCACCCTTGGGTTGAGGAGCGTCAGCGCAGCCGTACTAAGCCCCGGTTGAGCGCCAGCGTGACCGTCTGAGTGCGATCGTTACAGCCAAGCTTGGCCATGATGTGATTGATGTGAGTTTTGATGGTCGACTCGCTCACGAATAGGTCGGAAGCGATTTCTTTGTTCGTCCGTCCGGCCGCCATCCGGTTAAGTACTTCCAGCTCCCGGGGAGTGAGTTCGGCAGCCCCGACTCGCCCGGCGAGACGTGCTACCAGCGCCTCCGGCACGCGTGTCTCGCCGCGACTTACCCTCCGGATGCAATCCGTGAACTCGTCCAGGGACGTGTCCTTGAGAAGGTATCCGCGTGCCCCTGCCCGCACCGCTTGGTAGAGGTCCTCGTCGGTGTCGTAGGTGGTGATGATGATGATCAGGGCGGCTGGAAATTCCGCCCGGACTGCGGCGACCACCTCGGCCCCGCCGAGGCCGGGCATGCGGAAGTCGACCAGCGCGACATCGGGGACGTGCTCGCGGTATGCGGCGACCGTCTCTGGGCCGTCGCTCGCCTCGGCTACGACCGTCATGTCCTCTTGATCTTCTAGCATGGCCGTCAAGCCACGGCGGACGACCGGGTGGTCGTCGGCGATCAAGAGGCGGATTTTATTTGGGCGGCTCATTCCTTTTCCTCCTCGGCCGATACGACGACTGTTACGACGGTCCCGCCGCCCAGCGTGCTATCCACAGTCAAAGTACCGCCGATCCGGTCAACCCGTTCACGCATGCCAGTTATCCCGAACGTACTCGGCGGGTCCGGAAGTCGCGCGTCAAACCCGCCGCCGTCGTCACGGATAGTCAGCCGTATTAAGGCTGCGTCGAATGTTAAATCGACACTCACCAGGCTCGCTTTGGCATGTCTCAGGCTGTTCGTTAACGCTTCCTTGGCGACCCGGTATAATTCTTCCTCAACCTTGGGGGCCAAGAGACGGGTCCGGCCGTGGAAGTGGACTGCGACGGCCGGTCCGCCGTCGTCTGGACGCTCGCCAAATCGATTGAGGGCCTGGGTAAGGTCGCCGCCATCGAGGGGCAACGGCCTCAAGGCCCGCACCGACCTGCGCGCCTCATCCAGACCATCCCGCGCCACCTGGAGGGCGTCCAGGAGGCAGGCCTGGGCCTTTTCCGACCGTCGCGCGGCTGCGTCCTTAGCGGCCTCAAGCAGGGTAACCACCCCGACAAATGCCTGGGCCAAGGTGTCATGGATCTCTCTCGCCAGGCGGTTACGCTCCCCAAGGACGGCGGCCTCCCGCTCGGCTGAGCGGGAAAGGGCAGCCCGCTCTCGCTCGGCCGTTATCGCGGCATCACTTGCCTGCTCGGCAAGACGGCCGAGTCGGACGGCCAACGCGATCTGATTAGACAGCGCCTGGGCTAAGTCAATTTGGTCCGGCGTGAACGCCTCTGCCCGGGTGTTCGGAGTACTCAGGTACCCGATCAGGTCCTCGCCAAGAAGGAGTGGGACATACAGCACCTGTCGAGCCCCGATGGCGAGATAATAATCACGAGGCGGCGACGGGGGGAGCGAGGACGGGTCGGACAGAATGTGCGCTTGGCGTTTGGCGCGAAGGACGCCCCAAATCGGGAACTGATCGGCCGGAACGGATACTAGCTCGTGGCCTGTCTCGGTGCCATAAATCGTCACCGTCCCGTGTTTGAAGCACGTGTGGAGCGACAAAGTGCCGCGGCCAGCGTCATGGAAGCAGAGAGCGGTATTCACGCTTCCGAGTTGCTCAGCAACGGCGGTCACCACCTGCCCATAGACCTCGTCGGCCGAGGTCGGCCGGGTCAGACCGGCTGTTATTTGGGCCAAAACGGCAGCCTGACCGCGAGAGACTCGGCCAGCAGGATCTTCTGAGGCTTTGTTTTCGGTTGATTGCATGTCTCGCTAGTCCTCAATCTAAGCGCACGCCGACGTCGTCGTCTTGGCGCGATCGCCTGCATCAATATTCTAAGTTGTTACGAACTCTGCGACCATTGACGCGACGAGCGTACGCAATTCAAAACGGTTCGGAGGGTCACGAGAGCATGAGAGCTGATCGACACTTGGATTACGGTGAGGGACTTCGTGGCCGCTTGCGTCAGATGCGGTCAGAATGTGGCCGAGCAGCAACTAGATAAGTCGCCCGCGGGTCACATTTCATTACACCACGAAGCGAAAATGGCCGGAAACGGCTGGAATGTCCCAAATCAACCGGGGCATCGAAAGGACACCGTAAGGCCAAGCCAGAAAACCTTGGTTTTCTGACTCGTCTCAGGAACCGTTTTAGGGTCCATTGATGACCTTTCTCATCCGCGTCGACTTTGCGGGAAAATCAGTTGCATGCCGGAGCGCGCGTCGGTGCTTCGGACTGGATCGCGCGTCGACACTCCGGAAAGGGTAATATAAGAAGTCGCTGGCCGGTTTCCGACTCGTTTCTAGGGAGTTGCGTCATGAACAAGGCAATCACCTATGCAATCATGTTCTCGGTGGTCTGTACCTTGCCGCTTGTTCCCTTTTTCCGACCGCTCGTTGATGGGACCGCAAAAGCGGCGGCAGCGGACCAGACGAAGCCCGCTTCGCCATCGAACCCATTCAAAGTAGCCGTTTATGACGCCGATCCGGAACACCTGTGGAACCGGTTGTATGCCGCCCTTTACGTGCGAGCCACGGGTGACGACCAATCGCATGGCCAAGATGAGCTCGATCCACTCTTATGGGAGAACAGCACTTATCTGCTCACGGAACCACGTTACCAGCAGGTTCTTGGCCTTTTGAACGAGTTTCTGGATAGACGTGGCGAAGAACTCATCGCCCATCCGCTGAAGAGGGCGCTACTCCAGCACGATCTCTGGGCGGTCTTCGACTGGCTGGCCGATCCTGTTGTCGAACACGTTTCGACGACGGCTCGACTTGGAGCGGAGCGACGCGCGTTACGAAACCGTCTAGCCCCAGTTATTCGCCGCCTCGCTCTGTCCGTCGAGCAGATCGACAAGCTTCCCGACAACTATAACGCCGCCGTGGCTTCTGAGGCGTACCCACCGAAGCAGGACCCCGCCCACCCGGAAAAAGCGTTCCTGCCGAGCGATTTATTCGATGCACATGGGCCTTGGGTCCATTTTCAAACCGAAGGCGGAAAGCCGTATCCGTTCGGAAAGCCTACGGCTCTTACCCACGTTCATTTTGTCGGCGGGCGCTCAGCGTTTTTCGCCTTTATGAACTTGCCCGGTGGACGGCAGTCTACGCTCGACTTTATGCAAAAAGTGAACGCGTCTCCCAAATCGGAAGTTTCCCTTGCAAGCAGGACATCAGGCTCGACTTCAAATCCAGGCTTGCCCCCGCCATCCGGAACCAAGCTTGCTCTGGTTCGCCAGATGATGTTAATCGACGACAGAGGGGAAATGAGACCAACTCGGCTGATCGAAAGTGTGCAAATACGAATTGTCAATCCAGCTACTGAGAAAGATAACCAGTTTTACGAATTTACAATGCATCGCAAGGAACTGTTCGACAGCAACAACGGCTTGCGCGCCAGGAGATCGGACCAGGTAACGATCCCTCTGTTTAATCGCACTCACGACCCCGACCTATTTGAACTCCCAAACCGAGTTCGCATGATACGCGAAGTGGCGGCTAAACGGGTGCGCAGAGAATCCATTACCGAGAACTTACGATTTGAATGTATATCTTGCCACAAGCATCCAGAGATCGTCTCGGCTAACGCCTTCTTCCATGATCGGCCCCCGGGATTGACTGCTTCAGAGCGTCCCAACGAGGTAGAGCGCGTAATCATGTGGAAGGGGGAGAAATACCAATGGGGACTGCTACAGGGATTGACGGAAGAGCTCCAGAAGAAATGACCGATCGACATCCGCGAAATGGCCAGCTTGTTCGGCGTTCTCGTTCCGCGGCTCGTTCCGCGTGACGGGATTTCAACTCGGTCCCGAAAACCTTTGATTTTCGATCCGCTTCGCCGAGAGCTGTGAAACCCTGAATGAACGGGGACGGCGAGTCTCGATAAGGCATCTCATCTTTCAAGACATCAAGAACTCCATCGCATGATGGATTGTTGAGTCAGATGACGGCGGACCAACTCATCAGTTCGTCGAAAAGTTCTACCTAACAAAGACCATTCAGTCCTCCCGTTGACAAGTAGCTTTTTGGTCCGCGTTAGACTCGGACAACACGCAAATACTCGGGCGATAAACTGAAATCCCATCCCCGTTCCTACTTGTCATTTTCTTGCAATCGGTCGAGCATGGCAACGATGCGCGCCTCCACTAGGTCACGATCCGAACTGTCGACCACCATGCATTTCAGAGGGCTACCTGTACCTCGCATCAGCGTGATCTCTACTGGTGGCGCGACAGTCCTGTCTAGAAGCTTGAAGCGAACAAGGTATTCGCCTGCACCTACGGAAAGGGAGTCCTTCTCCAAATCCGCCGCAGCCCCCGGGTTCAGACCACGCTGTTGGAACAGTTCGACTGCGAGTTCACGAAGCCGTTCTAACGGATCATGACTATTAGCTTCAAAGGCAACCATGGAAAACTGTGACCCTACTTGGACTTGCTGGTCCGATGCCCCACTTCTTCAATGGAATGCGCTGTTGCGTCTTTTTCTCGCAGTTCCTGAAAGCGGTCGTGCAATTGCGTCAGTTCGGCTTCACCAAGATCCTCGATATTGATGAGGCCGGGGCTGGCTTTATTCAGCGCCGCGAGTAGCTCATTGATTTTCAAATGCAGGGCCATGCTGTCCTTCGTCTGCGAACGTTGCAGGAGGAATAGCAAAAAGAAGGCCGCCGCCGAGGCGATAGCATCGACATAGAACCACGCATTGCCCCAGCCGACGATCGGCCCAGCGACTAGCCAATAGGCGATGACCACGACCGCCGACAGCATCCCCCAACTGCTGCTCACAAAGCGCGTAGCCCAGGACGAGAAGGTCTCAAGCCATTGCATCGAACGTTACTGCAGCTGGAGTCGCAAATGCCCACTCTACTCCAGCGTAGACAACGTCAGACCGGTCCGCTTTAGCGATCGCCCAACGTTGACAAAATGTAATGTTGGGATCGTGCTCGCTGCCGTTTTGAACGCCAGCGCGCATAAAAAATGGCCGCCGGATACACTGCCGGCAACCCTTCCTCGCTACCAGCAAGGAGATCTCTAACCTGCCGGCAAGCGTGGCACGGTCACAGATAGCCTGGCTGCAGCGCGCCATGCCTGCGGCCTTGTCGGCCACCTGGCAACCACTGTTTGGCCATCTCGTTCTGCCGCGACGTTCCATCGATCGCCCGCGATACTTGTTGTCGGAAACTCTTCGCACTGCCAGCCGCAGTACGCCAGAAAATAGATGTAGCGGTCCGGCTCGGCTACCGCTGTCGGATCAAAATGAAAATAGCCGGGTTGCATGACAACGTTCACCTGCTGATCTTTCCTCGCGGGAATCACGAGGTGTTACAGGAACAGGCCACTGCGAAGCAACAGTTGTGCCGTTGCAAAATGAAGAGCTGTGACGACGCGCGCCGCAGTGCTTGCATCCGGGGAGAGGCGTGTTGAGTGTGAGGCACCGCAGCTGGCGATAGGCCGCCATTACAGTGGCTTCACTTAGGTCATGCGGCCGCCGGAGATTGTGCGCTGGTTTGAAGCCCTGCGGTTAGCGACTCATTTACGACGACGTAGGCTTACTGCCAACAGCGTGACGCCAGCAATCGCGGAGAGGGCTACAGTCGACGGCTCAGGAACGGGAGTCACCGCAGGACCAGGCAATTTCTCCAACCAATGGTTCGCGATTATTGTCAGGTCAATTATGTTTACCTGTCCATCGTGGTTGGCATCTCCCCTCGCGTCTGTCGACAGCCAATAATTGGCGACCTCCGTCAGGTCGACGATGTCGACAACGTGGTCGAAATTAACGTCGCCAAGCAGTTCACCCACGATCTTATAGACCGATCCTGCGACGCCATCCAGGATATACAACTCGCCACGGGCATCTTCGCCAAAGCTGTACACGTTTTGAAGCGTATAGCCGGTGCCGGCAAACAATTCTTGCGTAATATCCGCAAATCCACTGGCGGTTGTGCCATCGTAATTCATTTTGAAAATCGTGGAACCCGTCATGGTGTTTGGTCCCAGGAAGTCGCCAAAGATGTAAGTTCCGTTCAAGCTGGGAATATCCTGGCCGCGATAGACGTAACCACCGATCACTGTGCCGCCGACGGAGCGTGGATAGTCAAAGACTGGACCGACGTAGCTTGGCGGTTCGACCATGCCGAGATTGCCTTCCTTGAATTTCCAGCCGAAATTCTCGCCCCCACTCGTCGCGACACCACCGATGCCGCCGACGGCTGCCTTTTGCACATTGATCTCTTCGCGAGCGCCCGCGCCGACGTCGGCAATAAACAAATCGCCGGTCTGCCGATCAAAACTATTGCGGAACGGATTGCGCAGCCCGAGGTCAAAGACTTCGTTCCCGAATGGATTGCCGCTGGGAATGGAGTATTGCGGATTGCCGGCTGCCGGGGCGACCGCGGGGACGGTTATCCGGAGCATTTTGCCGAGCAATTGCTCTGGGTTTTGCGAAATCCCGCCGGGGTTAGGATTTGGGCCGACATCATCTCCGCCGCCGCCACCGTCTCCCTTGGCGATATATAGGTTGCGCTCGTCGCCTGCCCGTGGGCTAAAGCCAATCCAACCGCCATTATGCGTTCCGTTGGGTTGCGGAATCGTCATCAGGTTGACCGAGGACGGGTTGGCGATATTCGGATTGCCGGAAACCGTGAAGCGATCGATCTTATTCACAGCGAATGCGGACGTGTACTGCAGATAGAACGAGCCATTCGTAGCGAAGTCCGGGTCGAACGCCATCCCAAGCAGGCCCTCCTCGCCCGAACTGAAGATGTTATTCAGGGTGAGGAAGGGCGTTGGCAGGAGTGTATTCGTGGTGAGATCAAGGATGCGAATCGTCGCAATCCCAGCGGCCCCTCCGTTGTTGCCTTGCTGGCCGATGAACAGCCGGTTGGGATCGCCAGGCGCTGCCACCGCGAAGATGGGTGCGGTGAGGCCACTAGCAACTCGCTCTACGCGTAGGTCTTGCCCAGCGGCGCTGCCAGCGAACGCGACTAAACCTACGATAAGCCACAACGCTGGCGAAAAAATCGAAACGTATTGAGCTTTTACAGGTTGTCGCCATGGTACAGATGCGAGCATGTACGCCGCCTTCTCAACTAGACTTCACGATGCCGGAACACAGGACCTCGAACTGCAAATTCGGGGAACTGCAAATTCTGGGCCGCGCATTGGATTGAAGAGCGGCCAGCGACGGGTGTGGTGATGGAGATCATCAGGAGCGGGAACAATTGTCAGCTTGCGCGCTCGGAATTGTTCAGCGGAACGTCGTATGCTCGAGAATTCCCCCAAACCTGTGATAGGCTGGACGCACATTGCGTTTTTAGCTTCTCGGAGGATAGAGGAGAATCCCATGACAGAATCGGCAGTCCCTACAATCGCAAGTCGTGATGAGTGGGAGCGGGCTCGTGCTGAATTACTGATCCGCGAGAAAGCACACACGCGCGCCGGTGACGAATTGGCTGCAGCTCGCCGACGTCTGCCAATGACCTTAATGGATTCGGTGATGGTCGTGGGCGCGGACGGCCCCGTCCCTTTGTACAAAGTGTTCGAAGGTCGGCGTATGTTGATGGTTTATCACTTCATGTGGAACAAAGGCGCGCCTCATCATCAACAGTGCGAAGGCTGCACGCACAGCCAAGTGGCGATGAACTCGGCGATCCGCGCCTATTTGTCTGAGCGCGACGTGCACTACGTAGTCTTTAGTAGTGGCCCGTTAAACGAGATCGTCGCCTACCGAGACTTTATGGGCTGGACGACGCCGTGGTACTCAACCGCTGACTCCGGAGTAGCGCTTGCAACCCGAAACGGTGGTGACCTTCGGTGCTACCTGCGAGTCGGTGACGAAGTGTTCCAAACCTACGAAACGAAGTGGCGAGGGATCGAGGCTACGCTCCCATCCCTGCAATTGCTCGACCTTACGCCGTATGGTCGACAAGAGACATGGGAGGACTCACCCGCAGAATGGCCGCAGGACCAGGCGGGATCGTGGTGGCGGCGTGATGGTCGCCCAGTTGCTCAGTGGGGGCGCACCAACGACCCTGTTGAATAGCTAGAAGTATTTTCCGACCCTACCAAGCGTCTAGCCCGTGACTAATTGCGAGCATCGGAAATTCACGGGGGGCAAGCATGTTTCAGAAGCAAAGCAACCCGTCGTCACCGCGAGGCCGACAAACACCAAACATATCCTCCATACTCTCGTGGGAATCTTTCGCTCGTAAGTTAGTCTCGGCGCGTTTACGAACAACGCTTGAGGGAGAATCCGACTTCATTTGGCCGTCTTAGTTGTCTTGCTGAGCGAGAACTGCGTCTGCATTCCGGAGCGAAGTTTAGGTGCTAACTGATGACGAGGTTCATCAGCAACAGAAAGTGATATTGGAGATTGCTAGACCCTACGTCATGTCGTCGTGTCGCTCTCAAATTCTGACGAGGTTCGATTGCACGGCGTTGGTTCACAGTGTTGGTGATAATTGGAGCGGCCGACCTCAATGGCGATGGCTATCGATTCCGCCCACAAATTGTCTGGGCCAGACGCACCGCATGAACAATCCCACACTGCGCGGAATCTATCATCGGACTGATAGATGGATATGACAGCCCGATGGTCGGTTCTTTCGGTTGAGCCAGTGGACATATTGGCCTCACGAACTGCCTGACCTGATCAGGCATCAGTTCTCCGACTCGTTGGCGAGCACCACTAGCACCTCGTGAAAGGCCATGTTGGGCCTCCTCTATCTAATCGCCAGCGGTGGCTCAAACCCGTCGCGCTCAGCGCATGAACCAGCCTGTTTTGGCAAGTCTCACCGGTTTGAAGCGTGGAACTCGCTGACTGGGCGGGCCGCGATCGCGGAAGGAACGGCAACGCGGAAAGGGCGGCGAGCTAAGAGTGCTAGCAAGCGCGTAAAAAAGGACTACCGGGCATTTGAGGAGGAGGACCGGTAGTCCTTGACGTGAAGGGCGGCTCCGCCGCTAGATCACGGATCGGCAATTCGTTGAGCGGACTCGTCGCGCGGACGGGGCTTCGCTAGATTTCGCCCAGTTCTCCAATGCCCCCAAACGACGGCGTGAGTTCGTTGCGGTGGCGAATGTGACGTCTGTGGTGCTGCGAAGGAAAAAAATAGAACGCCTGTAAACGCAATGAGAACCAACGGCCAGAATTTCAAATTTGGTTCAAGATCGGCCTGTTGTCTTCGCACTGTTAGCTGAGGGGAGCGGGCCGGTACATGAGGGCCTAAAAAGAAGTTCCCGAAATACGGCCGTTGTCTCAAGGGGATCGGCTAGCCATCTGAAGCGTATCGCTGGATTGTCTGCGTTGCCTGAGAGGTGTCAAAAGTAGGA
>Ga0268266_10000838_pt1 | contig 40201 bp, 43 predicted proteins | sample KBSS13metaG_FD_190356 | JGI IMG/M metagenome (GOLD analysis project Ga0268266, IMG submission 190356) | Switchgrass rhizosphere microbial communities from Kellogg Biological Station, Michigan, USA - KBS S1-3 metaG (SPAdes) (version 2) | ecosystem: Host-associated > Plants > Roots > Rhizosphere...
GTGAATACCCAGTTCTTCAATGTCGCTTCGACCGTGACGGACGGTTTCAATATCGAATCGTCCTATCAGTTCAGCCTCGAGGACTGGGACATGATGTCCATTCCCGGTAGCTTCACCCTCCGGGGGCTGGCCACCTATGTCACCAAATTCATCACCAACCCCGGCGTGCCGGGCGGTATCGTGGTGAACTCGGCTGGCGCCAATGACGGCAATATTCCCCATCTGAAGGTGTACGCTACCCAGAGCTATGATGCCGACAACTGGGAATTCCATGTCGCGGAACGCTGGATCTCGGAAGGCAAGCACAACAACAACTGGGTCCAGTGCACGCCAGGCAGCTGCCCGCTGTCGACCTTGGCCAATCCGACCGTCAACGACAACCATGTACCGGGCATCTTCTATATCGACCTTGGCGCCTCGGTGAACATCAACGAGCACTGGAAGATCTATGGCCAGGTCGAAAACGTGTTCAACAAGAACGCGCCGCCCTTGTATTCCTCCAACCAGAACCCGACCAACGATGGCATGAATCCGTTCCTGTACGACGCCATTGGCCGGATGTTCCATATCGGCGTTCGCGTCAGCGACTGATCCCATTGCCTGAAAGACGCACCCGGGCCGCCCGCGGTCCGGGCGTTTTTTGTGTGCGCCGGTCTTCAGCCTTTTCGCGCCAGCACGACACCGGCCTGGGCCAGAACGCCCAGGCTTTTGAGCAGGTCGGCCTTGGCCCCGGCATCCGTGAGCGCCAGTCCAAGTTCGCGCACGGCGCATTCACGATTGTTCTGCAATTGGGCGAGGGCAGGTTGCAGCGCCTTGGGGACAGTCCACAATCGTCCCGCGGCCGCGAATTCGAAATTCTCGCCCACGCGCGCAAACGCCAGGCGATGCAGCGAGGCCAGGCGCACCAGGCTGGTTTCGCTCAGGGCGGCCAGTTGGTCGTAAGGCGCATCGGGCAGGCGAATATGCGGATTGGGACGCATATTGGCCTCCCACTGAAGCTGGAATTCCTCCAGTGGCGCCGCACGCAGTGCGTCCGTGACCAGCGCCGAAATCTTCGCCGCCATGTCCCCTTGCCGAGTCCCATTGCCGGCCGGCTGCAGGCCGGCACGCAACTCGGCATGGTTTCTGAGGCGCGACATCACCCAGCCCAGATAATCCAGCGCGGTGGGCGGCGTGAGCGATACGGTAAGGTGCAGGCTGGGCTCGCCCAGCGGAACGGCCTCGTGCCACCAGCCGCGGGGAATGTAGAGAACATCGCCGTCGTTCAAAGTGCCTTCCCAGGCCGGCGGCACGGTAGGCGGTGGCGCGTCGTCATTCTGCAGCGGGTTCGGCCGGGTAGGGCGGTACACCCGCCATCTTTTGCGCCCGGCGAGCTGCAGCACGACCGCTTCCTGCGGGTCCCAGTGACGGTTGAAGGCATTGTTGTTGTGCCAGCCGGCATAGAGGTTGGCGAACGCGTCTGTCTGCAATGCATCCTGGAAGGCCCCCATCAGGTCCCGCACATGCGGCGCCATTTCCTGAACATCGTCCAGGATCAGGCTGGCGCCTTCAGCCAGGCTGAGGATCAGGCGGCCCGCATCCACGCGCGGCACGCCGAACATGGCCGGCGTCAGATATTGCGACGGGTCCAGCGGCTGACCGTCCTTGTAGAGCTTGAGGCGTGGCGGCGTGAGGCGATGCTGCTGAAGCATGCCATTCAGCGCATCCCAGGTCAGCAGCGCGGTGAACCGGCCGGCCTTGCCGCGGATGTGCACGAATTGCCTGAGCCAGTAGTCCCGCAGGAAAACCTGGGCGCCAAGCGGGGCCATGATCTGATCGAAGTCCAGCATGCCCCTCGTGCCCTTACATCGATAAGCATTTGACCGGACAACCCGCACGGACGTCAATTGCCAATCCGGTCGTTATCTCTTCATGCCGTTCCGGATTTCATGCTCATCGCATCGCGTAAAATCTGTTCGAACATCGCTGCCGCGGCGACAACCACGAGCGAGCCGAACGCGATGAGGATGCCCATGAAAACCCCGCCCGCGCGATCGTCTGAATCGGCAAGCATGATGAAGATTTCACCGGCGGTAACAAAGCCGATCATCGCTATCGCGCAAAATCTTATGGTCCGCACGGCTTTTACGCTCGCCTGCGAGAACATCTTATTATCTCTGGCGTAACCCAGCAGCCTGAAGGCCTGATAAAGGCCCGCGAAAAACGAGAACGACGCGATATACGCAAACGCTAGGAAGGGATCGTTGAAGTATATTTGAAAGAGCGTGGCGTGCGCGTTTCTGCCCTCGATGTGCGGTTCCCACAGCAGAAGGGCGACGGCGCCGATGCCGACGAGCACGGTGACCGCCTGAAGTCAGGATTTTACAATCCAGAGTTCAAGTAATGGCGGACAGAGAGGGATTCGAACCCTCGAACGGCTTTCACCGTTACACACTTTCCAGGCGTGCGCCTTCAACCACTCGGCCACCTGTCCTGCCAGGGAGAAGGGGAAATACACGGCCCCGCTCGGCCCCGCAAGGTTCCTGAAAGCTATTTTAAATCAAAAAGATAGGGGGCCGACGTCTGGATCGATTCAAGCGGTTTGGGGGCCTTGGGCGCGGTCGCGGTAGATCATCCAGAGATTGCGCAGATAGATCGGCAGCGGCAGCCCCTGGCCGAGCACCAGCGGCCAGGCCTGCAAATGTATCGCATAGAGAAACAGGGTCAGGCCGCCGATCAGGCTGCAATACCAGAAGGCGATGGGAATGACGCTGTGGCCCTGCTTTTCACTGGAGAGCCACTGGATCAGCATGCGGACGCCGAACACGCCCTGGCCGGCAAAACCGATCACCGTCCACAGCGTGTCGTACGGACTGGCCATGGCGTTGAGATAAAGGTGGGTGAGAAAGCTCATTTAAAGCTCCTCGATCGTGGCTACCCCGCGGTGCCGCCGTTGCAGCCAGCGCACACCGAGAAGGTCCTGCACGCTCACCAGCAGACGGCCGAAATTCGTGTATTTGGAGGCACCCTGAAGGCGCGGGCGGTGGTTCACCGGCACATAGGCGACGCGCCCGCCTTCGCGTTGCGTTAGCGCGATCAGGAAGCGGTGCATGTGATCGAAATAGGGCAGGCTCAGGAACATGTCGTGATGAAAGGCTTTCAGGCCGCAGCCGGTGTCGCTGGCGCCGTCGCCCAGCAAGGCGTTGCGCAAGCCGTTGCCCAGCCGCGAGGCCAGCCGCCGGCTGGCCTTGTCCTGCCGCTTGACGCGCACGCCCGACACCATGGCAAGGCTGGAATCGGTCCGCAGCATGGCCAGCAACTTGGGTGTGTCCGCCGGATCGTTCTGGCCATCGCCATCCAGGGTGACGACGATGCCGCCTCTGGCCGCCATCACGCCGCTGCGAATGCTGCGGCTCTGGCCGAGATTGCGGGCATGGCGCAGCACCCGGAGCGCGGGAATCTCCGCCTTCAGCGCCTGCAGTTCCGCAGGTGTCGCATCGGTCGAACCGTCGTCCACGAAGATGATCTCATGGGCTTCGGCTGCCAGGGCGGCCGCGATCTCCCGGGCCAGGGGGCCGACATTGCCGGCCTCGTCCTTGACCGGCACGACCACGGAAACGGCTACGCCGCCTGTCATTTCTGCTCCAGCCCTTTGGCACCTGTTGGGACCGGGCCTTATACAGGCCGGGCTCTTTGCAACATAGGGGCGGGACCGACATAGTTCCCGGCCATGGCCGACTCGCAAGCACCGGAAAAGCAAGCGCAAACCGCCCCCGTACCGGCGCCGATGGAACCCCCTCAGCCGCCCCGCTGGCTGACCTGGGCGGCGCGACGGCCTTTGCCGCTGCTGGCCTTGCTGGGGCTTCTGCTGTGGCTGCCCGGCATTCTCTCCCTGCCGCCGCTCGACCGTGACGAAAGCCGTTTCGCCCAGTCCTCCCGCCAGATGGTGCAGACCGGTAATTGGGTGGACATCCGCCTCGGCCATGTCCCCCGTTACAAGAAGCCGGTCGGCATCTATTGGCTGCAGGCCGCGGCCACCTCGATCGCGGGTGGCGGCGGGGACAATCAAATCTGGACCTATCGCTTGCCGTCGCTGCTGGGCGCCATCGCGGCCAGTTGGCTCACACTGTGGTGCGCTCTGGCAGTGGCGAAGGCCGAGGTCGCTTTCCTTGCCGGGCTTCTGATGCTGGGCACGACATTGTTGACCGGCGAAGCAACGCTGGCCACCACCGATGCCGTGCTGCTGGCCTGCGCGCTGGGCGTACAGGGCGTGCTGCTCAGACTCTATCGCGCCGCGCGCGATCCCGATCGTCCTCGACCCTCGCCACGTCTGGTCATGTGGGGGTGGGTCGCAATGGGTTTCGGCATCCTGGTCAAGGGACCGGTGGTGATCGGACTCGCGGCGGCGACGTCTTTCTGGCTGGTGCTGTGGGACGGATTCAAGCGCCGCGCCGTCCCGCGGGACGAAAACCCGCTGACCGAGACAGACGCATCCAAGACAGATGCCGCCAACGCCGACACACCCAAGGCGGATCTGCTCAAGTGGCGGCCATCCATCTATTTCGACGGATTGCAAGCCGGCTGGCTGCGAAGCACAAACCCGCTATGGGGCGTGTTGCTGGCGTTGCTGCTGATCATGCCCTGGCTGATCGCCATCACCATTCAGAGCCAGGGCGCCTTTATCGAGCAGTCATTGGGCAATGACTTCGCCGCCAAGATCGCGGGCGGGCAGGAAAGCCATGGCGCCTGGCCGGGCTATTACCTGCTTTTGTCGGCGGCCAGCTTCTGGCCCACCATCCTGTTCGTGCTGCCCGGCATCGTGCTGGCCCTCGCGCGTCGCGCCGAGCCGGGCATCCGCTTTCTGCTGGCCTGGGCCGTGAGCTGGTGGTTGATCGTCGAACTCTTGCCGACCAAGCTGCCGCATTATGTGCTGGAGGCCTATCCGGCGCTGGCCATTCTGGCGGCGATCTTCGTGCTGGAGACAAAGCCCATCCGTTTTCTGGCGCCGGCGCGCTGGATCGCCATTGTGCAATTCGGCATCGGTGCCGCGCTCTTCATCGCGGTGATCATCCTCGCGCCGCTCCATTTCGGATCCGGCGGGCTTTGGCCGCTCAAGACGGCGTGGCCGGTGCTGGCCGCGGCTGGTCTTGGCGCTGTCCTCGCCGTCACCGCGCTTGTGATGGCGATCCTGAAGAAATTCCCCGCGGCTGCGCTTCTGTCCTTTCTGGCCTTGCTGGTGTTCGTCCCCGGCCTGACGGCGGGCGCGGCGCCCCGGCTGGATGATCTGTGGGTGACCCAGCGCCTCAAGCAGAAGGTGGCGCTCTCCAGCGAGCCCGGCGATCCCGCGCCCGCTTTGGCCGGCTATGAGGAGCCCAGCATGCTCTTTGCCTTCGGCGCCGATACGGTGCTGAGCGACGGCGCCGGAGCAGCAGAGGCCGTCGCCCGTCATGGCGGCCTGGCGCTGATCGAAGACGGCGAGCGCGGGCCCTTCCTGGCGCGGCTGGCGGAGCTTCAGGCGGATGCGACTGAGAAAGGCGAGGTCAGCGGCTTCAACTATTCGCGTGGCCGGAAGGTGCATGTGACCGTCTACAGGGTCGAGCGGATCAGGGACGTCAATTAGCCCATGACCCCGACCTTTGCTGACATCCAGGCCGCCGCCGATCGCATCAAGCCTTACGCCATCCGTACCCCGCTGGTCGAAAGCTGGGTGCTGAATGCCGAGACAGGCGCGCGGGTCTTCCTGAAGCTGGAGACTTTGCAGCGCACCGGTTCTTTCAAATTTCGCGGCGCGTGCAACCGCCTGGCCATGATCCCGCAAAGCGAGCGCGGCAATGGCGTGGTGGCTTTTTCCTCCGGCAATCACGCCCAGGGCGTGGCGGCGGCGGCGCATATATTTGGCATGCCGGCGGTGATCGTGATGCCGGCCGACGCGCCGCGGCCCAAGATCGAGGGCACCCGCGCCTTCGGTGCCATCATCGTCACCTATGACCGGGTGAAGGAAGACCGCGAAGCGATCGCCACCCGCATTTGTGCTGAGCGCGGGGCGGTTCTGGTCAAGCCGTATGACGATGCCGGCATCATCGCCGGCCAGGGCACGGTGGGCCTTGAGATCGCCAACGCCCGGATGCATCTGGGGATGGAGCTGGACGAAGTCCTGGTGCCGTGCAGTGGCGGCGGGCTGGTGAGCGGCACGGTGTTGGGACTGAAGGGTGCGGGCTGTGACGCCAAGGTGCACAGCGTGGAGCCGGAGAATTTCGCCGGCATGAAACTGTCGCTGGAAGAAGGCAGGCGGGCGACGGCGGCAGGCGGCAAGCTTTCCATTGCCGATGCCCTGATGGCGCCGACACCGGGCGTGATCCCCTTCGAAACCGCCAGAAACCTTCTGGCCCCGGGCCTTGCGGTCTCGGACGCCGAACTGGAAGCGGCGATGGCCTTCGCGGCGAAGAAATTGAAGCTGCTGGTCGAGCCGGGTGGGGCCGCTGGCCTGGCGGCGCTGCTGGCCGGCAAGCTGGACGTGAAGGGCAAGACCGTCGCCGTGGTTCTCTCCGGCGGCAATGGCGATCCGGCGACCTTCGCCCGGCTGTTGGCGCAATAGGGAACAACAAAAAAGCGCCCGGAAGGGCGCTTTTCTATTTCTGAAAGACGGATGACGGTGCTTCAGCGAGGCGCCAAAACCATCATCATCTGCCGGCCTTCCATCTTGGGATACTGCTCCATCTTGGCGAAGACCTCGGTGTCTTTCTGGACCCGGGTCAGCAGTTCCATGCCCAGATGCTGGTGGGCCATTTCACGGCCTCGGAAGCGCAACGTCACCTTGACCTTGTCGCCTTCGTCGAAGAAGCGCTTCATCGCCCGCATCTTCACGTCATAGTCGTGATCGTCGATGGTCGGGCGCATCTTGATCTCCTTGATCTCGATGACCTTCTGCTTCTTGCGGGCCTCGGCAGCCTTCTTCTGCTGCTCGTATTTGTACTTGCCATAGTCCATCAGCTTGCAGACAGGCGGCTTGGTATCGGGAGAGACTTCGACGACGTCGAATCCTTTTTCCTCGCCCAGTGCGAGCGCCTCATCCAGGCCGATCTCGCCATACTTATGGCCGTCATCGCCGATCAGGAGGATGGTTTTGGAATTGATCTCGTCGTTGATGCGCGGGCCATCCTTGGCCGGCGCCGGGGCGTTACCCTGAAAACGTCTGGGGACTATGACTCTCTCCTTTGTACAGCCGCACGCATCCGCGCTTCGCCGGTTCCGTTGGAGCCCAGGCGAAACGAGGTTCGATCATGGACGCAAGCGGGGGCCTTTCGTGGGTGCGCCGGTTTGGCGTTCCGGCGATTTTCCGCCGGATTCGGGCGATAAGATAGGGACTATCCGGGTCTTCGGAAAGGGCTATTCCGCCACATCCCGCCGGGATTCCGCCTCGCTTTTGATGCGGGCGATGAAAGTTTCCAGGGGCATGGCGCCGAGGTCCTTGCCTGACCGGAGGCGGACGGCGACCTTGCCTTCCTGTGCCTCCCGCTCGCCCACCACCAGCATGTAGGGGATTTTCTGGAGCTGGGCGTCCCGGATCTTCTTTTGCATCCGCTCATTGGAGCTGTCGATGTCTACCCGCAGCCCCGCGGTCCCGTTTACCACGGGGGTTGCGAAGAGGGTGTCCAGCACCTTCTGGGCGTACTCGCCCACCTTGTCGGAGATGGGGATGACCCGCGCCTGGATGGGGGCCAGCCAGGTGGGGAAGGCCCCGGCATAATGCTCGATCAGGAAGGCGGTGAAGCGCTCATGGGTGCCCAAGGGCGCGCGGTGGATGACATAGACGGGATGATCCGCGCCATCTTCGCCGATGTATTTGAGGTCGAAGGTCTGGGTGGCCAGGAAGTCGAGCTGGTTGGTGGAGATGGTGTATTCGGTGCCGATCGCCGACTTGATCAGGAAGTCGATCTTGGGGCCGTAAAAGGCGGCCTCGCCCTTGCCTTCGACATATTTCAGGCCGGACTCGTCCATCGCCTGGCGGATGACGGCCAAAGCATCCAGCCACTTCTGCGGCTCGTCGACGAACTTGTCGAGCTTGTTCAGGTCGGGCAGCGACAGGCGCATGTAATAGTCTTTGATGTCGAACAGGTCGTAGTAACGGGCGTGCAGCTTCATCACCCGGATGAACTCGTCCTTGGCCTGGTCGTAACGGCAATAGATATGCGCGTCGTTCATGCAGAAGCCGCGCACCCGCATCAGGCCCGACAGGCCGCCTGACGCCTCATAGCGATAATCCTGGCCGTACTCGGCGATGCGCAGCGGCAGTTCGCGATAGGAATGGCGCGTCGCCCCATAGATCAGATGATGATGAGGGCAGTTCATCGGCCTGAGGCGGTAATTCTCGCCATCAATGTCCAGCGGCGCATACATGCCGTCGCCGTAATAGGGCAGGTGGCGCGACCGGTAATACAGCGCTTCCTTGGCGATGTGCGGCGTCGCCACGCGCTTATAGCCATCCTTGCGCTCTTCATTCAGGGCCAGGAATTCCAGCTCCTGGCGGATAACCATGCCGTTGGGCATCCAGAGCGGCAGGCCAGCGCCTATGTCGGGCGCAAAGGTGAACATCTCCAGCTCGCGGCCGAGCTTGCGGTGGTCGCGCTTCTCGGCTTCCTCCAGCCGGTGGAGATGCTCTTCCAGTTCCTTCTTGTCGCGCCAGGCCGTACCATAGATGCGCTGAAGTTGGGCGTTCTTGGCGTCGCCGCGCCAATAGGCGCCGGCGATCTTCATCAGCTTGAACGCATCGCCTACCTCGGTGGTGGTGCGAAAGTGCGGCCCGCGGCACAGGTCATGCCAGTCGCCATGCCAGTAGATCGAGACGTCCTCATTGGCGGGGATACTCTGGATCAGCTCGGCCTTGTAATGCTCGCCGATGCCCTTGAAGTGATCGACGGCTTGGTCACGCGGCCAGACCTCGCGGCGGGTGGGAAGGCCCGCCTTGATGATCTTGCGCATTTCCTCTTCGATCTTGGGCAGGTCCTCCGGCGTGAAGGGCTCGGCGCGGGCAAAGTCGTAATAAAAGCCGTCCTCAATCGCCGGGCCGATGGTGACCTGGGTGCCCGGATAAAGCGCTTGCACCGCCATGGCCAGGATGTGCGCCATGTCGTGGCGGATCAGCTCCAGCGCCTCCGGATCCTTCTTGGTGATGATGCGAATCTGGGCGTCGTGCTCGATGGGACGGAATAAATCCCATTCCTTACCGTCTATCATGATGATGAGGGCGGCCTTCGCCAGGCCGGGACCGATGGCGGCGGCGATTTCCGAACCCGTGACCCCGCGGGTGAAAGTCATGGCCTTGCCGTCAGGCAGGGTCACTTTTATGTGGTCAGAGGGCACCTGATCGGGGCTCGCGGACACGGAAACTCCTGAGTTTCATGGCTTTGTGGGGGACCTTTGGGCCCTGGCGGCTTTCCCGTCAAGAGGAGGCGCTTGCCGCTCTATGACATACGTAGTAGAACTTGAAGCCAGACCCTTCGAGACACATATTGAAGGTTATGCGTGAGGGCGCATTGGAGGTAGACATGAAGTACCTTTTGACCACTTTAGCCTTCGCCGGCTTGGTGTCGGCGGCCCTGCCGGCCTCAGCCGAGAACAAGTGCATCAAGATCCGCGATATCGATTCCAGCCAGTCGAAAGACGGCCGGATCATGGTGTTCAGGATGAAGGACGGCACGGTGCTGGTGAACCATCTTCAGGGCTTTTGCCCCGACCTGAAATATACCGGTTTCGCCTGGCAGATGCCCAGCAGCGATACCAACGCCTGCGAACGGCAAAGCACCTTCCGCGTGCTGCAGTCGGGGCAGACCTGCACGCTGGGCGCTTTCGATCCGCCCCGGATGGAAAAGCACGCCGAGAAGTAACTTGGCGCGCTCTGCGAAAGGCCGGCCCGCATGCGGGGCCGGCCTTTTGCGTTAGTGCCCTCCGCCCGTGGCTGTGCGGGAAGCCTCGAACAAAAACCAATTCCGCTTTTCCGCCGCGTCTATAAAGTTCTCCAAAATCGAGGCGGTTGCGACGTCGTCGTGCTTGTCGGCGATCTCGTGCGCGTCGCGCATGCGTTTGATCACATGTTTGTTGTCATTCATCAACTCGGCGAGCATATCGGCCGGGCTGACGAAATCCTTGTCATTGTCCTTGATGGAGGAGAGGCGGGCGATCTCGCCGACGGAATGAACGGTCCTGGCGCCGATCTTGCGCACCCGCTCGGCCAGGTCGTCGATGCTGGCGAAAATTTCCGCCGCCTGCTCATCGAACAGCAGGTGATAGTCGCGGAAATGCGGGCCGGAAACGTGCCAGTGGAAATTCTTGGTCTTGGTGTAAAGCGCAAAGGAATCGGCGACCAGGCCGTTCAGGGCCTCGGCGATTTCCGGCACGGCGTTGCCGGAGAGGTCGGTCTGGGTGGCAAGGCGCTGGCTGGCTTTGCCGGGGGCGGTTTTCTTGGCCATTTGGAGGTCCTTGAAGTGAACTATCTACAATAGAATAATTCTAAACGATTCAGATGCAAGGTAGTTCCCGGCGATTTTCAGCCGCTTTCTCCTCCTTAGCCGCGTCGCACCCGAAAAGGCAAACAGCGCGTTACTAGTTCCAGAGGGTGCATTCTGGGAGAAAGCCATGAGAAAGCTTGCATTCATCGCGCTCAGTGTCGCCGGCCTGGGCCTTGCCCTGTCGGGCTGCACATCGCGCTATTATGACGACCGCTACGGTTATTACGGCCATCGCGATTATGGCTATGCCGACCGCGGGTATTACGACCGGGATCGCGACGGTGTCCCCAACCGCTATGATCGCGACCGCGACAATGACGGCGTGCCCAATTACGCCGATCGCCGTCCCAACAATCCCTACAGCAACTAGCGGATCGTGAAGAAAAGGGCCCGGTGGCGACACCGGGCCCTTTTTTGTCTGCGGGTTTTGTCAGCCCAGGCCCGTCCAGCGCCGCACCCGTCCGGTGTCGACATGGATGAAATCGGCATCGGGGTAATAGCCCACGCCACCGACCTGCTGCGCCAGCGCGGTTTTGTGCACCATGCTCAGCTTGCGGCCGGGCAGTGCGAAGTCCACCGCCTGTCCCTTCATGTGCAGACTGTGCACCGCCACCTGGGAATCGTTCCGGTGCAGCGCGGCGTTGGTCGTGGGCGAGCGATAGCCGCAGATCAACTCAAAACGACAGTCGGTCTCCAGCGCCCGCCCGATCTGGTGCAAAACGTCCAGCACTTTGGGATCAATGGGGTGGACAGTGCCGTTCTGGTAGTCGCGCAAGGCGTGGTTGATGGTTGAGAGCGCATCCGGCTCATAGCGGCCGTCAGTCCAGTAAGTGACGTTCTTGAGTTTTTCGCCCGTATAGTAGCCGTCAAAGGAAAGCGTGCGGGCGTTCAGATCCTTGAGGCCGATAATGGCCGGGCCTGTGAGCGCGTGGGCCGGTGCGATACCGGCCGAAAGCGCCACTGCGCCGCCTATGCGCAGCAACGACCGTCGTGAGACGTGCATGCACTGATCCTCGCTTTGTTCAGGCCAGTGCGTGCAGCGAACGGTTATACCCAGCCCCCATGGCTGAGATGCCCATGCCTATGCCCGGCGACAGGCTTGCATCTGGCCTGTTTTCATTGGCCGGATGCAAGCCTTGTCGAACCCGCTCACGCATTTGTCATGGTGAATCGCGAGGTTCCGCGGAACTTGACGCCGCTATTACATTCCAGCGCCGTCCGGCGAAATTTTATTCGCGAAGCTAGTCCCGGGCTCCGCCCAGATAATCCGGCTTGCCCAGCGCCACGCCGCGGTTGCGCAAGATGCCGTAGGCGGTGGTGATGTGGAAATAGGCGTTGGGCAGAACGAATTTGCCGACATAGTCCGCGCCGTTGAATTCAAAGGTGGTGTTGGGGAATTTCAGCACGATCTCCTTGTTCTCGGCGCCGGCGAATCTCTTTCTGTCCAGGCCTTTGAGAAAAGCGATGGTCTTGGCGACCCGCGCCCGCAATTCCGGGAAAGTGGTTTCGGTATCCTCATATTTGGGGATGTCCACGCCGGCCAGGCGCGCGCCACAACCCTTGGCGCCATCGGTGGCGATGTAGACCTGCGCCTTCAGCGGCAGCATGTCGGGAGCGAGCCGCGCGTCATTGGGATCGATGCCGCCATGGTCTTCGCCCTTTTTGAGGATATGGGACAGACCGCCCAGCATATGGATCAGCGGGGGAATAGAGGCGTCGTAGATATCGTAGGCCATCGGGTTCTTCCTTGGGTTTTCCGGCTGGTGGATTTGTCGGGCGGGACTTCACGGCCAAACCGCAACAGTTGCAACCCTTCCGTCAGCGGGGGCTTGAACCATAGGGCTGGTCCGGCCTAGGTAGCAGGCGCCATTCAAAAAGACCCTGCCATGAGTGATGACAAGCCCGCCGAACCGACCGCACTGCCCGACCGACTGAGCGTCAATCCCGCCAGCCCCTTCCACAATGCCGAGCTGCTGGAGCGCGGCATCGGCATCAGGTTCAATGGCGTGGACCGCAACAATGTCGAGGAATATTGCGTCAGCGAGGGTTGGGTTCGTCTGGCCGTGGGCAAGACCGTGGACCGGCACGGCAATGCCATGACTGTGAAGTACAAGGGCAAGGTCGAGCCGTACCTGCGCTAACCAAGGGCCGACATGATGCGTCCGGCCTGCTTCCAGACGACGGCGGCCAGGATGCAAAGCTTCAGAACATCGATCGTGATGTAGAGCAGCCGGTCGGACGCAGGCGGCGGCTTTTTGCCGGCAATGATGGCGGCGACCCTGTTGTTCAGCGCCGGCAGCAGGATCATGGACTGAATCAGAAACAGGATGTCCAGCACGCCTGCCGCGGCGACGGCAAAGGCGCTTGGCCGCGTGAACACCATCGCCAGCGCCATCATGCCGAGTAGAAGCCACTCGATCGCGTTCCACCGTGCGAAGGTGGTCCGCCCAACGTCCAAGGCGACCGGCAGGGTGAGGGACGGTGCACGAAACATGGCCGGTGTCGCGATGAAGGAGACGCCGACCAGAAGGCCAGCCCACAGGCTGGGCATCAGCAGACAGGCGATTTCCATGAGCGGCGGCCGCACGAGTCAAATTCCGATTACATGGACGCGCGCGCTGCCCGGATCACAATGCCGATCACGCTGCCCCCAAGGGTCAGCAGCACGGGGACCATGATCACCTGCAGCAGTACTTCGTAGCCTTTCATGGTGCCGGTGCGGGTGCGGAAGGGTTCGGACAGGAACTGCCAGATGGATTTTTCGGCGGTGCGTTTGCCGGGAAAGATGCGGCTCATCTGGTAAGGCACGCCGAAAAAGATCACGGCATAGGCGGTTCCGATCACCACCTGAAACAGGGCGTTGGAGCTGGACCAGAACGTCACCCAGAACACCGCCAGAAAACACAGCCAGCAGGCCAGCGCGATGCGATAGATGTGGGGATGCATGACGGCCTCGATCTCCGGGGCTGCCATCGGTTCGCTTTCGCCGCTGTGATGGATCGCTTGCGTCGTCATGATGACCTCTCTGTTCCCGTGACTTTGATGCCGGGCGGTCGCGCGCCCGCGCCGGGTTGGAAAAACATGCCGAGCTGCAGGCTGCGCGCGATATTCTCGGCGCGGGCGATGAACAGCGCCGCGATGTCCGGGGCGCAGAGCTCGTTGGCGGTCTGGCGGAACAGCGCGAGCCAGCGGGCGAAATGCTCCGGCCGGACCATCTTCAGCCGCATGTGGGCGACCATCGGCTGGCCCTTGTAACGGCCGGTCAGCAGCATCACCGACGACCAAAAGTCGCACATCTTGGCGAGATGGACATCCCAGTCCTGCCCGATCACGCGCTCGAAGATGGGGCCGATCTCGGCATCGGCGCGGACGCGACCATAAAAAGCATGAACCAGCGACCGGATGGTCTGTTCGTCAATCTCGGGATGGACAGGCCGGCGCAGGCCGATCTTCGGATCCATTTGTCACCAATTCCGGCGCGCTTGGCGCCTCGACCTCAAGCTATTGCGCGGGCGGCTTTAAAGCAATATAAGAAATACATCTTTAAGCCGGATAAATTGCCGCATGAAACTGACCTTCTATTCGGACTACAGCCTGCGTCTTCTCATGTACGTCTCGGTGAAGCGGAACGGGTTGGTGACTATCCAGGAGGTCGCCGATGCCTATGGCGTTTCCAAAAACCATCTGATGAAGGTTGCCTTCGAGCTGGGGCGCAAAGGCTTTCTGGAAACCGTGCGGGGGCGTGGCGGCGGCCTGCGCCTGGCGCGGCCACCGGAGAAAATCGGCGTGGGAGAAGTCGTGCGCGCCATGGAAGAGGATTTCACGATGGTGGAATGCTTCGATCCCAAGGCCAATCAATGCGTGATCACTGGTCCGTGCCGGCTGCGCGGTGCTCTGTCGCGCGCCCTCAAGGCCTATTTTGCGGTGCTGGATGAATACACGCTGGCGGACCTGGCCGGGCAAAATCCGGTGCTGACCCGTGTTCTGACGATGGCATGATGGAGAGGCCCGGTGTTACCACCGGGCCTCTCCATCGGAAAGCAGGCGAGCGGGGATTAGCGGGAAATAATCGTGCCGCTCTCATACGTGGTCACATGGGGCTCACGCGACCACCATTTGGGATCCCAGCCTTCGGAGATGGACGACAGCGCGATGCGCGCGCCGTCCACGCTCTGGGCCTTGCAGGCAAAATCCACATGCCGCATGCGGCTGTCGCCTTCGGGGAAGGTGATGGTCTCGATGGAATCCTTGGGCAGGATGCCCGAGAAGACCTGATGGGTGGTGCCGTCGCGATAGGTCACGCTGATATGGGCGCAGTCCAAGGTATCGCCTTGGGCGACGAACTGAAGCCGGTCCACCGGACCTTCAAAATGCTCCCAGCTCACATCGGTATAATGGTCGGCGGACACGTTGACCGAACCGACCTGGTGGACATCGGCCATGGCGGGACGGGCCGCAAGGCCCACGGCCAGTGCCGCGCCGAGAATGAGAAATGTCGACTTGCGCATGGAACTCTCCAGTACTCGCGAGCCCCCTCGCGTTCAGGAGATAAAATTTATCAGCCTGCAAACAGTTCCGTTTTCAATTGGGGCAAGATGAGGGCTAGAGGCCTTTCATGAGGACCGGAAGCGCCTCGGCCAAGCCCTTGGGCGTGCCTACGTCGTGAAATTCACCATCCGGAAACCAGCAGGCGATAACGGCAAGCCCTTTTTGCGCCGCCTGATGAAACAACAAGCCTAGATTCGCGTTAGGCGCGGCTCCCGCGATCATCTCCGAAAAGCGTGCGCCCCAGATGGCCATGCCCCAGCTGTTGGCAAGATCGGTCTCAGCCGGTTTGTCCTGAACCTCGGTGACGCGCATGTCGGCGTCAAAGCGCACCGGCCCCAGCTCCTTCGGCTTGGCGGTCGGAAACACACCGAGCACCAGGTCGGCGCCGCGCGCCTCGAAGGCGGCGCGCATGGTCTTCAGGGCATCCAGCGGCCGCACGATGGTGTCAGGCAGCAAGAGGCAGCTGGCCGAACCCGTCGTCCAGGGCGCCGTCAGCGCCACCGCGGCGGCAAGGCCCTCCGCTTTCGTCTGCTGCACATAGGCGATGTCCAGACCGATGGCGCCGCCGCCGCCCAGATACTGGGCCAGCTCGGGTTTGCGCTCCGACGTGATCACCATCGCGCGGTTGATGCCGGCGGTGTTCAGTTGGCGCAGCGAAGCCTCGATCACCGGCAGGGGGCGTAAGTGTCCGCCTTCGCCTTGCACATAGGTGATGGGCAACAGCTCCTTGGGGTAGCCCAGAGGTCCCAGCCGGCTGGCCAGACCGGCCGCCGGAATGATGCCGACATAATTCATGCAGTTCTCATCGCCAACAACGCGTCCTCGACATTCTGGCGCATCCGATCGCTATTGAACAACGGTGAAGAGGTGCGGGCTGACGCAAGTTTGGCGCGCAGGCCCGCGAGGGGGGCAGGGTCTTTCGCCAGCGTCAGCGCCAAGGCCTCGTAATCTTCCATCGACGACGTGATCAGTTCAGGAACACCAAGCGTTTGAAGCAGGCTCGCCGCCACCCGGCCGGCAAAAGCCGTGCCCAGCACGGTGACCAGCGGCACACCGGCCCACAGCGCATCGCTGGTCGTCATGTGGCCGTTATAGGGGCTGGTATCCAGCATCAGATCGGCAAGCTGCTGGCGTGCCAGATGGCTGTCGGCATCGGTGCGGGGCGCGAAGATCAGCCGCGCCGGATCGAGACCGGCGCTCGATGCCGCGCGGCGAAGATTGTCGCGGAAACTGTCATTGGCATCCAGCAGCCACAGCACACTGCCGGGCACCGCCTGAAGCAGCCGCAGCCACACAGCGAAGACATCACGTGTGATCTTCCAGCTGTTGTTGAAGCTGGCGAAGACGAAACCGGCTTCCGGCAGCCCCGCCTCGGCGCGCGACGGTGCGACGGGGCAGGGATCGTAAGCGGTGGGGAAATAGCAATCCGGCAGGCGCACGATCTTTTCGGAAAAGAACGGCTCATGGCCCAGCGGGGCCACCGTGGCATCGGCGAGAATATAGTCCAGCGACGGCGCGCCATCGGTGCCGGGATAGCCTAGCCAGTTGACCTGCACCGGCGCTGGCCGATGGTTCAGAATGGCGAAATGATCGCCTTCGGTGTGGCCGGTCAGGTCCACCAGAATATCCACCTCCAGCCGCCGGATCAGTTGCGCGATTTCAGCCGCGCCGCGGGCGCGCAGGTCGTGGAACTGATCGAACGCCTTTGCCATGCGGCCTCGGATGGCGCTGGCGTCGTCCGGGCCGGTGGAAAAACCCAGAACCTCGAAGCGGCTTCGGTCATGGTCCTCGATCAGCTTGGCGATCAACAGCGCCACGGGATGCTGGCAATAATCGGCGGAGAGATAACCGATGCGCAGGCGCGCATGGCCGTAAGCCTCGCCGCGCCACAGCGGCGCCACCGACGGAAGGCTCAGCTCGGCGACGGCATTCTGCGCACAGCGAAGCTGCAGCGCCGGATTGCCGGAAAAGCCCAGAAACAGAAAGGGCGGCACGATCGCGGTGCCGCGCGCCACGCCGGCCTCCACCGCCGGGCGCAGCTTCTCACCTGAGGCCCAGTCGCACATCTGCATGGCGGCGACAGCCGCGCCGCCCAGCGCATAAGGGTTCTGCCGGTCGGCGGCGTGCAACTGCCCATAGGCCGCCAGCGCCTGGGGAAAGCGTTTCAGTTTCGACAAGGTGCCGGCGCGGCCGTTGAGCGCGGAGACGCGGCCGGGCGACAGTTTCAACGTTTTGTCGAACGCGGCCAGCGCATCGTGCCAACGGCGAAGCTGGATCAGGCAATTGCCGCGATTGGCCAGGGCCTCGACATAGTCCGGCCGGAGCCGCAGCGCGCCGTCATAACAGGCCAGCGCCCCTTCCCAGTCGCCCGCCATCTGGCGGATGGCGCCGCGATTGTTGTGCGCCTCCACGAGATCGGGCTTGAGCGCCAGCGCCTGGGCATAAAGCGCATCCGCCTCCGCCAGCCGCCCCTGGCGGTGAAGCGCAAGCGCCTGGTCATAGATGTGTTCAAACTGCATGCTGGGCACTCAATGCGCGGTGCGCTCCGGCACCTGTTTGTGCACGAAATACATCAGGGTCAGCGACACCAGCGCAATGGCCATCACGATATAGCCCAGCCAGTTGAAGTGGCTCAGCGATCCATCCGCGTTCTGGACAATCACCGCGCCGGCGATGGCCGCCGAGCAACCGCCGGCGAACTGCTGCAGCGAGGAATTGATGGCGTTGAAGGCGCCGCGCTTGGTGACGTCCGGAATCGCGGACATCAGCGCCTGCGACGGGATCATGCGCGAGAAGATGCCGATGAACAGCACGACATTGACCACGACCACGACGGCCAGCGGTTCGCGGCCCAGATTGGTCCAGATCGCCACCATGACCAAGGTGAGAAGCGTGCCGAAGCAGAAGGTGTTGAACTTGCCGAAGCTGTCGCTGGCCTTGCCCACCAGCGGCCCGACAAAGGCGGTGCAAAGCCCGGTGATCAGATAGATGGTCGGCAGGGCCGCAAAGGACAGCCCGATATTGCCAACGATATAGGCCGTCCCGAATGGCATCAGCATATAGCCGCCGGTCGGCAGCAGCATGGTGAGGATGAAGGCCAGCCGGTAGCGCGGCTCGGCCACCGTATGGGCCAGATGCTGGAACGGGCTGCGCTCCTGCTTCAGGGTCAGATGCGCCGACACCGGCTTCATGCCGAAGACGATGACCAATCCCACCGGCACGGCGACGGCGAGAATGGCCAGGAAGGGCGCATGCCAGTCCCAGTGATTGGCGAAGAAGAGACCGGCCGGCAGGCCCAGCACCTGGCTGGCGGCAAAGGCGCTGCCCAGAAAGCCCATCACCCGGCCGCGCATTTCCAGCGGGAACAGATCGGTGGTGATGGCCAGCACCACCGAGCCGATCACGCCGCCGAACAGGCCGGTGACGATCCGCGCCGCCAGCAGCAGGGGATAGGTGGTGGCCAGGGCGCAGAGCAGCGTGCCCACCAGGAAGCCGCAGTAGAAGAAAAGTAGCAACCGTTTCCTGTCGAAGCGGTCGGCGAAGCCCGCCGCCGCAAGACCCGACACCCCCGCGCTGAAGGCATAAGACGAAACCGCCAGCCCGAACTGCTGCGGGGTGATGTGCAGGGTCGGCATCATCATCGCGCCCAGGGGCGAGATGATCATGAAGTCCAGGATGATGGTGAACTGCAGGAAGGCCAGAATGGCGATGACGAATTTCTGGTAGGGCGAAAACGCCGTGCGGGGGCTCGCCACCCCTGGTGATCTCTTGTCCATGTCGCTCGCCCCGCTGGACGCCCCGAGCACAAGCGAGGGGCCGCAAATGAAGGGGCGATTTCTAGCCGGAAAGCGGTGTCGCCGCCACCACGGGTTGGCGGGAAGGCGGGGCCGCACGGCAAATCCATACCGCTGATCCGATTGGCAATTTCCGCCTGACCCCGGCCACATTGCCAGCCCCGTCATCCTCTGGCTCAATGACGATGTTGCGGGTCGCGTTGTTTTGGGAAGCGAGGGGGCAGATATGACCGACACAGCGCCCAGCCGGCGCTCGCTGCTCAGCATGATCGGCACCGTCGCCGGCAGCGCCGCCATGCTTCATGCCATGACCGAGCTGGGCTATGCGGAAGGCTCGCCCTTCACCGGCCCGATCAAGCTGTCGCCGCCGCCGGCCGGCACCACGGTGCTGATATTGGGCGCTGGTGTCGCTGGGATGGTCGCGGCGATGGAGCTGCGCGATGCCGGCTATTCCGTGCGCCTGCTCGAATACAACAACCGCCCCGGCGGCCGGAACTGGACCTTGCGCGGCGGCGACACTTACACGGAACTTGGCGGCGCCACCCAGCATGTCCAGTTCGATGCGGGCCAGTACATCAATCCCGGCCCCTGGCGGCTGCCCTACAGCCATCGTGGCATCCTGCATTACTGCCGGCGCCTGGGCGTGGCGCTCGAGCCTTTCACCCAGGTCAACTACAACGCCTATGTCCATTCCACCGAAGCCTATGGCGGCAAGCCGGTGCGCTACCGCCAGGTGCAGGCCGACTTCCAGGGCCATGTCGCCGAGCTCTTGGCCAAGTGCACCAAACAGAATGCGCTGGATGCCGCGGTGACGGCGGAGGATCGCGAGATCCTGATGACGGCGCTGAGGAACTGGGGCGCGCTGGACGGCAACTACGCCTACACCAAGAGCATCGACAGTTCGATGCGCCGCGGCTTTGCCACCGATCCCGGCGGCGGGCTGAACTCGGTGGAGGTGCCGTCCGAGCCGCTGGCCTTCAGCGGCCTGCTGAAATCCAACCTGTGGACAGCCATCGCCGGCGCGCAGAATTACGAGCTGCAAAGCTCGATCTTCCAACCCAAGGGCGGCATGGGGATGATCGGCCAGGCCATGGGCCGGGAGCTCGGCCCGCTGATCGAATATAATTGCAAGGTGACGAACATCCGCCAGGACGATGGCGGCGTCACTGTTACCTATGTCGACAGCCAAAAGGGCGGCGCGGCCCGCACCGCCACGGCCCGCTGGTGCATCTGCACCATCCCCACGCCCATCCTCAGCCAGATTCCGATGAATGTGGGGCCGAAGATGCGGGCGGCGATCGACCAGCTTGCCTATCTGGCGGCGATCAAGATCGGGCTTCAGTTCAGGCGCCGCTTCTGGGAGGAAGACGAGCAGATCTATGGCGGGCACACCTATACCAACCTGCCCATCGCCACCATCGGCTATCCGATGTGGGATTATTTCAGCAAAGGCAAGGGCGTGCTGCTGGGCGCCTATACCTTCGGCCGCGCCGCCTATCTCTTCGCGTCGAAATCGCCCCAGGAGCGCATCGAGGATGCGCTGGCGCAAGGCTCCCAGATCCATCCGCAATACCGGGCGGAGTTCGAAAATGGTGTCGCCGTGGCCTGGCATCGCGTGCCCTTCGCGCTGGGCTGCCAGGGCGGCTGGACGGATGAGAGCCGGGCCGAGCATTACAACAATCTCTGTGCCCTGGACGGGCGCATCGTTCTGGCCAGCGAGCATGCCTCGCGCCTGCCGGGCTGGCAGGAAGGCTCGGTGCTGTCGGCGCTGGATGCGATCGGGCGGCTGCATGCACGCGTCATGGCCGGGTGAGGGGGGAGATGATGCCTGTTCTTCGCGCCGCTTTCCTGTTGGCTTTGCTCGCGGCCGTGCCGGCCGCCGCACAGAACGCGGATTTCCGGGGCGACACCTTCGCCATGCAGGGCGGCGAGGCGATCTACAAAGGCGTCTGCCAGGGCTGTCACATGGCCGACGCCAAAGGCGCGTCAGGCGCGGGCGCCTATCCGGCGCTGGCCAACAATCCCCGGCTGGCGGGGGCGGGATATGTCGTCGCCATCGTAATGAACGGCCACAAGGGCATGCCGCCCTTTCGGGGCCACTTCACCGACCAGCAGATCGCCGATGTGGTGAACTATGTCCGCAGCCATTTCGGCAATCGCTTCAAGAACGAGGTCAAGGCGGCCGACGTGCAGGCGCTGCGCTAGCAACCGCCGGAACCTCCGGCGCGCTTCACCAAAAACTAACCATGCGGACGCCTCCTCCGGCGCCCGCGCCGGCCGGATTGGTTAGGAGTCCAATAACCGCAGCCGGTCTAAAGTTTTTGAAAGAAACATCGCGGGGCTTTGGTGGGACGCTTCCGGTCCGTCAGCGTCATCCTGTCGGTCTGCACCGGTTTTCTGGTGCTGATGCTGGTGACGCTTTGCGCCGTTGCCGCCAGGCAGCATTTCGACACAAGGCAGGCCGCCAGCCGCCGGCTTTCCATCGCCACCATCGCCCAGCAGATGGTGGTGGCCGACGAGGTTTTGCGCGATGAGCGCGGCGCGGTGGACACGGTGCGCTATGCCGCCGATCCCGCCGGCGCCGCCGACCTGTATCAGATCGCCCAGTTCCGCGCCCACAGCCGGGCGGCGCTGGTCGCGCTGAACGCGGTCCTGCGGGAGGAGAACGCGGTCCTGGATGCGCCGGAACGGCAGCACCTGGCGCGGCTGCAATCGCGCTATGAAGCGGCCAATGCCGCCATGGCGGCCATGCTGCGCCTGCCCGCCAAGGACCGTTCCGCCGCAATCGTCGCGGAATGGGTGGATGCGGCCAATGCCATGGTCACGGGGCTCGAGAACGAAATTATCGCACTGTCCCTGAAACTGTCGGGCATCGATTCCTTCATCGATGAGATGATGAAGGCGGGCAACATCGCCATGGCCGTGCGCCTTCAGGCCGGCATCGACCGCGCCGAAGTTGCCCGCGCCATGGAGCGCGGAACGCCCCTCAATGAAAGCGACCATATCCGGTTCGCGGAAATGAAGATGGCGGCCGCGTCGCCCTGGGGCGTCATCCAGAGTGCCGCGCAAAATCCGTCTTTCCCCGCGGCTCTGGGCAGGGCGGTGCAGCAGGCCCAGTCGGTCTATTTCACCGGGCAGGTGGAGGAACATGACGCCATCCTGGCGCGGCTGGACAAAGGCCACCCGCCGGGCCTCTCCACCGCGCGATGGACGCAGCGTTCCAACCGGGGCCTCAACGCCCTCACCAATGTGTCGCGCGTCGCTTTCGAGCAGGCCAAGATTCATCTCAAGGCGCAGACCAGCCTGGCGCATACCCGCTTCGTCGGCGCGCTCAGCCTCATTCTCATTACCGTCTCGGTTGCGGCGCTGGCCTTCCTCTTCATCTTCCAGCGCGTCATCCGGCCCCTGCGCATCTTGACCCGCGCGATGCAGGCGGTGATCGACGGCGACATGAAGCGCGTCATCCCCATGCAGGACCGGGGCGACGAATTCGGCCAGTTCGCGCGCACCATCAGCCTGTTCCGCGACGCGACCCTGGAGCGGGAGCGCCTCAGGGCCGAGCTGATGGAAAATCTCAGCGCCAAGGAGGCGGCGGAAGCCGCCAGCCGGGTCAAGTCCGAATTCCTCGCCAATATGAGCCACGAGCTTCGCACGCCGCTGAACGCCATCATCGGCTTTTCCGACACGATGCGGGCGCGCCTGTTCGGGCCGCTGCATGCGCGCTACGAGGAATATGCGGTACTGATCCATGAGGCCGGCCAGCATCTGCTCAGCCTGATCACCGACATTCTCGACCTGTCGAAGATCGAGGCGGGAAAGTTCGTCCTCGACCCCCAGCCGGTGGACCTCGCCGAGTCCGTGGCCTATTGCCTGGACATGACGCGCCGGCGCGCCGAGGAAGGCGGCATCCGGCTGACCGCCGAGGTGCCGGACGGCCTGCCGGAGCTGATCGCCGATCCCCGCTCGGTCAAGCAGATCCTGCTCAATCTTCTCTCCAATGCGGTGAAGTTCACGCCATCGGGCGGGGCGGTGTCGCTGCGCATCCGGGCGCTGGAGGGAAGGCTGCAGCTGACGGTGCATGACAACGGCATCGGCATTCCCGGGGAGACGCTGGCCCGCATCGGTGTTGCCTTCGAGCAGGCGAGCAACGATCCGATGCGCGCGCGCGAGGGCACCGGCCTGGGCTTGGCGCTGGTGAAATCGCTGGCGGAGCAGCATGGCGGCCGGATGACGATCGCCAGCCGGGAAGGCGCCGGCACCACCGTGTCGGTCGAGCTGCCCTTGGTTTGCGGCCAGCGCATCGCAGCCTGAAAGCGCCTGCATCTTTCCTCTCCCACAAGGGGAGAGGGGGATATTGGAGGCCGTCGATGTGGTGAATTACGTCCGCAGCCATTCCGGCAATCGCACCAAGGGTGAGGCCAGGGTGGCGGAAGTGCAGGTGTTGCGCTAATTCGCAGCGACGGCGTGCCGCCGCGCTATAGCGCAGGCGCTCTCTTCCAAAGAGAGAGATATCCGGAAACCACCGCAATCGCGAGCGGTACGACACCCGCAAAGATGAATACGAGGTCGCCTGGCATGCGCATCCATTCCAGCGTCCGCGCCAAGGGCGTCGCAGTGTATGCCAGGCTGCGGGCGTGCCAGTATCCATGGGTGACGACGTCATAGACTTGCATGATCCCGCCCGGAAAGAGGCTGAGTGTTACCATCATCGCCAGCCCGATGTTCAGTCCCCAAAATGACACGCGAACGAACTTTTCCAGCTTGGGCCAAACCGCATCCGCGACGGCTTCGCGAAGAACGAACAGCATCAACGCGACCCCAAGCATTCCGAAGACGCCCATCATGGCTGCATGACCGTGATTGGGTGTGAGAATGGTGCCGATCTCATAATAGCTGACGATGGGCGTATTGATGAAAAAGCCGAAGACCCCCGCGCCCAGGAAATTCCAGAGGCCGACGGCCATCAGGAAATAAAACGTCCAGCGATGGCGTTTGACGATCGACTCATCGCCACGGGTTACATTGACGAAATCCCAGGCGTCGAGCGTGATCAGGGTCAATGGCACGACCTCCAGTGCCGAGAAGACCGCGGAAAGGGCAAGATTCAGCTCGGTCTGCCCGGTCCAATACCAATGGTGACCGGTGCCGATAAGGCCGCCGCCGAAATACAGGATCGCGTCGAGATAGATGGTGCGTAGCGCCGATATCCTCTTCACCAGGCCCATCTCGTAGAAAATGATGGCCACGATGACGGTGACAAAGAACTCGAAAAATCCTTCCACCCATAGATGGATGATCCAGAACCGCCAGGCATCGACAATCGTGTAGTTGGTCTGGGGGCCGAAGAAGAGGGCGGGCAGGTAAAACAGGGGGATGGCGAACGCCGCGATCAGAAAGAAATTGGCGAATCCGCGTTTGGCCGGATCATGGCGCGCAGGAGCAACGGCCCGCCATATCAGGAAGAACCAGAACAGCAGTCCGACCGCGAGCAGCATCTGCCAGAAACGGCCGATCTCGAGATATTCCCACCCCTGGTCGCCTATCCAGAACCAGCCTTTGGGCAACCAGCCCATCAGGCTGGCCCATTCCCCCAGCAGGCTGCCCCCGGCGACCGTCAGGATGGCGCCGAACAGGACATGAATACCGAGCGCCTGCCCGCGCGGACTGGCGCCACCCAGCAGTTCGGCGACAAACAGGGCGCCGGCGACATACGAGGTCGCGATCCAGAATATCGCTGTCTGCAGATGCCAGGCGCGCAACAGGTTGCTGGGGAATATGCCGGTAAGATCGATACCGTAGAACGATCCCGGCTCTGCTCGATAATGCGCGACGCCGCCCCCGACCAGGGTCTGTGTCAGAAACAGCAGCGCGGCAATCGCCATGAATTTGAGCGTGGAGGATTGAGCCACGCTCAGAGACCAGCGTTGCCGTAACGACGGTATTCCGTGCCATCCGAGATAGTCGAATTTTCCAAACGCCAGCAGGACCAGTGCGATGCCGCCGAGAAGGGCGATGAAGCTGATTGCGCTCCACATCAGGGCCGCGCCGGTGGGATGGTTTCCCGCCAGGGGATCGTAGGGGAAATTGTTGGTGTAGGAATGCGTCGTGCCCGGCCGCTGCGCCACGGAGCTCCAGGCCGCCCAGGTGAAAAAGGCGGTCAGATCGTGCAATTCCTGCGGATCGTTGACGACACGGACCGGAAGGCCGCCATTATTGCCCGGATTCTCGAAATATTTTTTCCAGACTTCGATCTCGCTGCGAAAAGTATCGACGGCGGCCGGAAGCAGGGTGAGCGTGTCGGTTCTGGCATCATAGCGGTTGGCCTTGAGCAGGGCGCCCACTTCGCCTTCCACGGCGGCGCGCTCGATCGGGCCCAGGCTCGAATAGTCCTTGCCAAATCGGCTTCTCGCCGTCCGTTGCGCAAGGTCTGTGGCCCAATCATGCAGCACGGCGGCCCCGAAGTCGGGACCGAGATAGGCGCCATGGCCCCAGATGGTGCCGTTATCCATCAGGCCGTGCTTGAGGAATACTTCCTGGCCGTGCCGGACATCATCTCCGGTATAAACAAGGGCGCCTGTCACATCCACGGCACGGCCCGCGACGGGCGGCGCGTTCTGGTACGCCTTGAACGTCAGCAGGATGAGGACTGCAAAACCCATCACGAAAGTGAAGGCGACCGCACGGCCCCACCACGGGGCCAATGTTTCCAGATCGGAGCGCGCTGTATCGGCCATGGCATGTTCCCCAGGAAATTGAGCGGTCCAAGAAATTCACGGCCGAACCGCGTTCCAAACCGCGCCAGGTGACAGGCAAACGGGCCAGGCCTGACACTCTTTTAAGGCTGTACGAGACGAAAGAACGGAAAAGGGCTCGAATAGAGTGGGCGTCGGAGCTGAGCGCCGCACGCACCCACCGGCGCAAACAAACTCCGTAGCCGAGCATCACAAGTACGCCCCCATTCCGCTTTTGTCGAATCGAGACCGCGGCACGACTGAAAGAGCGCGGTGGCGGCTTTGCGCTGGAGGGCGGCGAGGCGATCTACCAGGGCGTCTGCCAGGATTGTCACATGGCCGACGCCAAGGGCGCGTCAGGCGCGGGGACTTATCCGGCGCTGGCCGGCGATCTCAAACTGGCGACCGCGGCGTACGTCGCGTATATCGTGTTGAAGAGCCAGAAAGGCATGCCGGCCTTCGGCGACAACTTGTCAGACCAGCAGGTCGCCGATGTGGTGAATGCGTCCGCCGCCATTTCGGCAACAACTACAATGGCGAGGTTCAGCTGGGAGATATGCGGACGCTGCGATGAGTAAATCACGTTCTTTCATAGCCTGAGCTCCCCTCTACTAGGATGATAGCAAAAAGGCCCGGTGGGAAACCACGGGCCCTTTCTGACTTTCAGTCAGTGATATGGATTTAAAAGTCCATATCATCCATGTCGCCGCTACTTGGCGATATTCAGGAAGGGCACCGTATTGCCCGGCACCATGGTGGTCGGCAGCACGCCATTCCATTTCTCGGCGGCGACGAGGGTGGGCAGGGTGGGATTGTTGCGCAGGGCATCGCCGCGCGCCTGGATGGCGCCGGCCTCGGCCTTGCCCTGAACCTCGATCTGGTGCGCCTTGGCGTCGGCTGCCGCCTTGACCTCATAGGCGGAGGCGTCGGCATCGATGATGCGCTTCTGCTTGTCGGCTTCGGCCTGCTGCTGTTTGACGATGGCCTGCATGCGCGCCTCGACCGCGGCCTCGTACTGGCTTGAGAAGCTGATGTCCTCGATCTGCACGCTGTCGATCGCCACCGGGCCGCTGACCGATTTGCGGATGGCGGCGAAGACCTCGGCGTTCAGCAGGGCGCGCTTCTGGATGGCGTCGGCGGCGTCGAACTGGCCGAAGACATTCTTGAGCTGCTCATAGGCGCGCGAATTGATGATGCGCGACTTCATGTTGGCCAGCGAGCCATACTGGGCATAGACCGCCGTGGCGTCGGTGACGTGATAGTTCACCGCCATGGCGATGGTGGCGGGCTGCTGGTCGCGCGAATAGGCCTGCAGGCGGGTGTCGGCATCCGCGGTCTTCTCGAAGCCCTCCTTCTGGATCTGCACCGAGATCTTCTCGATGGTGGTGACGATCGGCATCTTGAAATGCAGGCCGGGCTCGGCCTCGCCCGCGACGGCGCCCCAATGCAGCACCACGCCGCGCTCGCCCTGGTCGATAGTGAAATAGGTCGAGAGCAGCACGATCAGCACCACGATGGCCGCCGCGCCCCCGGTGATGAAATTGGACGGAACGCCCCGGAAGCCGCCGAAATTGATGGGCGGCCTGCCGGGCGATGACCAGGGGCTGCTCATGGCTTGTATTCCTCGCTGAAAGCCGGGGCAGGCTCTGCGCAATTGTTCCTGCTGGCAATGCGGATTCGGGAACATCCACGGAAAAGCGAAAAGCCGAGACGGCGGCGGGGTTTGCAAGCATCGCCTTGGCTCTTTTGCCGGGCGCCCGCGCGAAGCTTTTGTTTCAGGCGGAATAAATCGAACGCCCCCGCCGTCTTGAGGATGGAGATCGCATGGAAAACCGCCGCGGCTGCAAAGGCTGCTGGCACGCGGCCATGCGCACACAAAAACGGTGGGGTACCTGTATGCAGAAATCACAAGTGATAGCCGGATTGCTTGCGGCCTTTGGCCTGCTTGCGCCCGGCGCCGCCCATGCGCAAAGCGCGCTCGGGCCTTATGTCTCGCTGGGCCTGGGCCTCGACAAGATGCCCGACCGCATGCTGACCATCAACGGCCGCGCCGGGGTGACTTCGCAATGGAAGCCGGGCTGGGGCGGGCTCGCCGCGATCGGCTACAAATGGTTCTTCGGCCTGCGCACCGAAGCGGAATATAGCGGCCGCGTCTCCTGGGTGCGCACCTTCAACAACGCCAATCCCTGGGCTGGCACCGGCTGGGACAATTCGGTGATGTTCAACGGCCTCTATGATTTGGAGAACGAAACGCCGATCACGCCCTTTGTCGGCGGCGGCATCGGCCTCAACCAGATTCAGTGGGGCAACAATTTCCGCGTCCCTACCCAGAATCCGCCGACCATCTATGACAACGAAAGCATAAGGGGAGGCTGGCAGGGCATCGCCGGCGTGTCATGGGCGGTGACGCCCCAGATCGCGCTGGCCGTGGATGGCCGCATCAAGGGCGCCTTCGGCCATTTCAATTTTCCCGGCAGCGTCGCCGGCCGCTCCATCACCGGGTTCAGTTACGAGACGCGCAGCGTCTTCTTCACCATACGCTATTCTTTCGGGGGCTGACATGACCGACAAACGCGACGACAATGCGAAGGGCTTTTCCCGCCGCGCCGCGCTGGTGCGCTCGACCACCGGCATGGCCGCGCTGGCCGCAGCCCTCAGCGGCTGCGCCACCAACAAGAAGCAGGGCGAGGCGCCCAAGGCCGAAGCCGAATATCAGGAACATCCCAGCGGGCTCGAGCGCTGCGGCACCTGCAAGCATTTCATTCCCGTGACCGGCTGCGAGATCGTCGCCGCCCCGGTCCAGGCCAATGGCTGGTGCAAATACTACAAGCTTTTCTGAGTACCTCCCCCCGGAGAGTGCAGAGGTAAGAGGGCCGGAGCGATCCGGCCCTTTTGCTTTGTGCGCCCTTTGCTTTGATTGCCCTCTTTGATTGTTTGTCACTTGACCGGAAACGACTCGGTTTAGGCTGGGCTCGGGGACCAAACCCGTCAAAACCGAAGAGGAGATCGCTATGACCGCTTCCTGGAAATCCGCCGTCTTAAGCCTTGCCGTGGCCGCGGGCCTCTGCGCTTCCGTCCTGCCCGCCAGCGCCCAGCGCGTCGTGCCGGCGGGGTATGACACCTATTATTTCAGCGGCACCACGGCCGATCCCTTGAACGCCGCCAATCCCAACGACCGGGGTACCACCGTCCAGCAGGCCGACAATATCCTCAACAAGCTGCAGGGCATGCTGCAGATGAAGGGCCTGACCTTTGGCGATGTGGTGCAGGCGCATGTCTTCCTGGTGACCGACCCGGCCAAGGGCGACATCGATTTCGCCGGCCTGAACTCCGAATGGGCGAAGCGCTTCGGCACGGCCACCCAGCCCAACCGGCCGTCGCGCGCGGCGATCCATGTCGCCTTGCCGACACCAGGCGCCCTGGTCGAGATCGAGCTGGTCGCGGCGAAGAAGGCTCAATAAGGGCCCGCCCGATACTGAAGTACGGACTTGACTAAGTCCGGGGCCGTCTTATACTGAAGTTGAAACTTCACTATAAGGCCCCCGCATGACCGCGCCTACCGTCATCCACGACACCTTCGTGATCAAGAAGACCTATCCTTTTGCGATCGCGAAGGTGTTTTCCTTTTTTTCCGACGCGGCCAGGAAGCGCCGCTGGTTCGCCGCCGACAGCGACACAGGAACATCGGAAGGCATCGAAATGGACTTTCGCGAGGGCGGGGTCGAGCGCACGCGCTACCGGATGAATGAACGCACGCCGTTCCCCGGCGCCGTTCTCGCCAATGACGGCACCTATCAGGATATCGTGCCGGGCCGGCGCATCGTTCTGGCCACCAGCATGAGCCTGTCCGAGCGCCGCATCTCCTGCAGCCTGATAACCTTTGAACTGCTGGAAGCGGACGGCGGCACGCTGCTGATCATGACACACCAGGGCGTCTTCCTTGAGGGCGCCGACGGGCCGCGGATGCGCAAGGATGGTTGGGAACTGCTGCTGAACCGGCTCGGCGAAGTGCTGGCGGCATGATGGCCCCGGATATGGATCGCGTTTTTCATGCGCTGGGCGATCCGACGCGGCGGGCGATCATCGGCCGCCTGTCGCTGGGGCCGCAGTCGGTTTCCAAACTGGCTGAGCCTTTGGGCGTGACTATAACCGCCATCGGCCAGCATCTGCAGGTGTTGGAAGAAACCGGCTTCGTGAGCACAAAAAAATCGGGCCGCACGCGAAGCTGCCGCCTGGAAAGCGCGGGGTTCACGGCCCTCGAGCGGTGGGCGATGGAGCATCGCAAAATGTGGGAACGCCGGCTGGACGTGTTGGGCCGGCTGCTGGCGGAGGACGACGATTAGATGTTTTCGCGCCGCCGGCCACGTAAGCAGCGATGGGCGTCAGCCGCCGCTGAGGGCCTGAACCATCGCGACCTCGTCCGTCGGCTTCACCGCTTGGCCGAGGTCGAAGATGGGTTCGCCATTCAGGAAAAAGCGCATGTGCTTCCTGATGCGGCCCTGTTCGTCGATGATGCGAAAGCGGGTGCCGGGAAAGCGCGCCTCCAGATCGTCCAGCAGCGCCCCCAGGGTTGCGCCTTGCAGCGCAACCTCGTCCGCGCCGGTATAGGGGCGCAAGGGGCTGGCGATCAGCATTCGAACTTGAGCAGCCATCAGATGCTGGCGGTTTCCACCGCATAGATCTCGGGCAGATGCCGGGCGATCAAATCCCAGCTGCGGCCTTCGCTGGAACTGGACCAAAGCTCGCCGCTGGTGGTGCCGAAATAAAGTCCCACCGGATTGCTGTTGTCGCCGGTAAAGGCCTGGCGCTTGACCGTCCACCAGGCCTGGCCGCGCGGCATGCCTTTGTCCTGCCGCGTCCAGTTCTTGCCGCCGTCCTTTGTTTCATAGACCGCGGGCTTGCCCTCGACACTGGTGCGCGGCCAAACCGTTTGGCCGTCCATCGGCAGCACCCAGGCGCGGGCATCGTCGCGCGGATGCACGACAATCCCGAAGCCGACATCGCCGATCTTCTTCGGCATGGCCTTGCCGATGCGTTTCCAGGTCTTTGCCGGCCGGTCCAGGCGATAGATGCCGCAATGGTTCTGCTGATAGAGCCGGTCCGGATTGGACGGGCACATCCGCACGCAATGCGGATCGTGGAAGGTGAGGTTCTTGGCGTCGAAACCCTCCACCACTTCCATGCCATCGACCAGCGGCGCCCAATGCGCACCACCGTCGCGGGTTTCATGCACGCCGCCGCTGGACATGCCGAAATACAGATGCTGGGGATCGCGCGGATCGACGATGACCGAATGCATGTTGGGCCCGTCCGGCGTGCCTTCCTGGTCGCCGCCCATCCAGGCGCGATATTGCGGATCGTGATTGAGCCCGGAAAATTCGTTCCAGGTGACGCCGCCATCCTCGCTGCGGAACAGGCCCTGGGGCGAGGTGCCGGCATACCAGACATTGGGCTCGTTGCCGTGCGCCGGGGTCAACCAGAAGGTGTGATGCACGCTGCGGGCTTTTTGGCCTTCCGGCGCGGGTTGGAAGGCGGGGGGCTGCTTGGCTTCCTTCCAGCTTTTGCCCATGTCCGTCGAGCGGAAGATGGTCGGCCCCAGATGCCCGGTCGAGGCCGCGGCCAGCAGGGTTTTGCCGTCGCGCGGGTCCAGCACCAGATGGTGGATGATATGGCCCAGGAAGTGCGGCCCGTCGGCGCGCCAGGTCTTGCGGGCGGCGTCACCATGATAGAGCCAGGCACCCTTGCGGGTGGCGACCAGCACGAGCTGTTTCTTGGGCTTGGAGGCGCGAGAAGTCACCTTTTTAGGCGCCTTTTTGGCTGATTTCCGCAATTTCGACCCCTTCGCTGCCATGACCATCCCCTGAAAGACGTTTCAGTCTGGGCAACTCCGACAGGGGGCACAATTATGTGCGGCTGGGAATAACGGTGAGATACTCCTGTCGTCCGGCTCCAGTCCGTCTAGAGTGGCTCCCGGGTTCGTCTGAGCCATCCTGAAACGCGCCGATAACGGCGCCCGGCCGGACGCATAGGGAGGAAATATGCGAATTCACAAGTTCAAACTCGGCGCCTTGGCCGGTGTTGCCGCTGTCACGGCCCTGGCTTTCATCGCCCCGGCGGGCGCCCAGACCCGCGAGGTCATCGTGGGCACCCCCGGCTTCACCAATAATGGCGGCCTGGACATCATCACCAAGGCCTTCGAGGCGGAGACCGGCATCAAGGTCACCGTCAAGAGCGGCGGCATGGATGACATAAAGAAATTGGCCACCGACGGGACGGCCGATGCCGTGTTCCTGCCGGCCGACGAAATGGATCAGGTCAAGGGCGCCATCAAGGCCGGCACCAGGAAACGCGTGGGTCGTTCCTACCAGGGCCTGGCCGTGGTGAAGGGCCAGAAAATTCCGGACATCTCCACCAAGGAGAAGTTCATCGCCGCGTTGAAGTCGGCCAACCGGGTGATGCACTCGCGCTGCAACGGCGCGCCCGGCGGGCCGGGCTGCACCAAGACCTCCTACATGCTGTCGAGCCTGTTCGACTTGCCGGAAATGGCCGGCGTCAAGCATGCGGCCAGCCCCTATGGCGAAGGCGGCGACGCCCTGGCCAGGGGCGAGGGCGACATGGCGGTGCAGAACATCAGCCAGATCATGAAGTGGGACAATCTGGTGGTGGTCGGTCCGATCCCGGAAGAGTATGGCCGCTACCTGGACGCCGTCGCCGCCGTTCCCTCCAAGGCGGCGCATCAGGACCTCGGTCAGCAGTTCATCCAGTACGCCACTCAGCCGGGCACCTTCGCGATCTGGTATTCGCGCGGCGTTGATCCGAGGAAAGGGTCGCAATGATGACCGTCGGTCATCATTGCGACGGGCGAGCCGCGCGAGCGGCAGCGTAGCAGCGCGGCGAAGCCCAGGGCGCGCAGCGGCGCGAGCGAGGTTGACCGAGCGACACGCCGCGAGCACCTGTTCCCGGCCTGAAGAACAAAGCCCCGCGGAGAAGATGCCGCGGGGCTTTTTCCTTGCAGGACCGTGGTATCGTGACCCCGGGATTCCGGCAAAACACGGGAGCATCCCCCATGAGGAAGGTCGCGGTACTGCTGGGGGCTTTTTTGCTGCTTGCCGCGTCGCCTACAGAGGCCGCCATCACCAGAACCGCCTGGGGCGAGACGCCGGATCACCGCAAGGTCGATCTTTATACCCTGACCAACGCCCATGGCATGAGCGTCAGCCTGTCCACCTATGGCGCGGTGATCCAGAGCCTCAAGGTCCCGGGCCGCGACGGCAGAAGCGCCGACATTGTCCGGGGCTTCGATTCCCTGGCCGGCTATCTCGTTCCCGGCAACAGCCATATCGGCGCGGTGATCGGCCGCTATGCCGACGACATCAAGGGGGCCCGGTTCACCCTCGACGGCGTCACCTATCATCTCAACGTCAACAGCGCCGGCGGCAACACCATCCATGGCGGCGCGGCCGGGTTCGACAAGAAGGTTTGGCAAGCCACCGCGCAGGACGGCCCTGCGCCCAGCCTGACCTTGCGCTACACCAGCCCGGACGGCGAGGAGCATTTCCCCGGCACCCTGACGGTCACGGTCACCTATACGCTGCAGGCCGACAACGCGCTGCGGCTGGATTATGCCGCCGCCACCGACAAGCCGACGGTGCTGAACCTGACCAACCACGCCTATTTCAACCTCAAGGGCCATGACCAGGGCGATGTGCTGGATCACCGCCTGACGGTGATGGCGGACAGCGTCAACCTGGCAGACGAAAATCATGTGGTGACCGGCGCGGCCCGGCTGGTCAGGGGTACGGCTTTCGATTTCACCACGCCGATGACCATTGGCCGGCATATCAACGACGCCGACCCGCAGCTCACCAGCGGCCCCGGCTACGACCAGAACTTCATCCTGCGCGGAAAGGCGGGAACGCTGCGGCTGGCGGCGCGGGTGGAGGAGCCCCGGTCAGGCCGGGTGATGGAAGTTCTGACCACCCAGCCGAGCATGCAGCTCTATACCGCCAATGGGTCTGTGCCGCTGACGGGAGGAAAGGGCGGGGCAACCTATCTCCAGCACGGCGCCTATTGCCTGGAGACGCAGCACTATGCCGATTCGCCGAACCATCCCGAATTTCCCAGCACGGTGCTGAAGCCCGGGCAGCCTTTCCATGAAGTGACGGTGTTCCGATTTCCAAAGCCGTAAGGCGCAAAGTGCGGCTGCGGCGTATCAGAAGAGGTGTTCGATGATGTCTCGACTGCTGATGGCTTGTGTTTTGTCCGTTTGCGTCACGGGTGCGGCCGGCGCGCAGGGGTCCGGCCATGCCGCGCCGCCCGATCCCTTCAAGGTCTTCAGCGATAAGGATCTGGCGGGACTGGCCAGCGGGAAAGGCGCGCTGACGCTTTCCACCCTGGTGGACCATGAAAATCATTATGTGCTGATCGCGGGCCGCACCGGGCCGGGCGAGGTGGAGGTGCATGAGCACTGGATCGACTATATGGCGATCCAGCAGGGCGAGGCGGAATTCACCTTCGGCGGCAGCCTGACGGGCGCCCGCGACACCGGCCCCGGCGAAAAGCGCGGCGGCGCCATCACCGGCGGCACGGTGGTGACGATCAAGGCCGGCGATTTCCTGGTCGTCCCGGCGGGCCAGCCGCATCTCACCATGGTCAAGCCGGGCAGCAATTTCCGGGCGATCGTCTTCAAGGTGCGCGCGTAAGCTCTCGCGGCGGCTGCGGAACCGCTTACCGGTCGATGACGTTCCCTGTTCATGACTGCTGTTCACGACACCTGGGAAGTGCTGCCGCACGGTCCCGTCACCGCCATAGACGACGGCATTCTCACCGTCACCGGGCGGATTCCCCTGCCGCTGGTCGAGCTTGAGCGCCGCATGACGGTCGTGCGCCTCAGCGACGGGTCGACCATCATCTACAGCGCCGTGGCGCTGGCCGAAGACGCGATGAAGCAGATCGAGCGTCTGGGCATGCCGCGCTATCTGGTGGTGCCGGGCGATGCCCATCGCCTGGATGCCAAGATCTACAAGGAGCGCTATCCCCGTTTGCGCGTACTGACCCCGCCGGGCGCGAAGGACAGGGTCGAGAAGGTGGTGCCTGTCGATGCCACCGAAGCCGATTTCGGCGATCCCGACGTGACCTGGCAGACGATCGCCGGTGCGGGCGGACATGAAGCCGCGCTGGTTGTGCGGCGCGCCTCCGGCGCCACCCTCATCGTCAGCGACCTGATCGCCAATCTGCGCCGCAAGGGCGGGTTCGAGGGCTGGATGCTGCATGCCATGGGATTCGGCGGCGATGCGCCCCAGGTGCCTACGGTCGAACGGGTGCTGATGGTGGAAAACAAGGCGAAACTGCGCCAGCAGTTTCTGGAGTGGGCGGCGATCCCCGATCTTCGGCGCATCATCATGTCCCACGGCAAGCCCATCGAGCATGGCGCGGCGCAGGCGCTGCGGGATCTTGCCGATACACTGAACTAGGGGTCAAAGCGCACGACGCTGCCGGCCACAAAATGGCCCGCCACAAAAGGGAGAGCCGGCTGACGCACCCGTCAACCGCCTTCATCGTCAAGGCAGACGTGTCAGATGTGCTTGAGGTCGGCCTTCAACACGTCCACCAGATATTTCTTGTGGCGGGTCATATCGTCCTGAACGGTGCCCTCGAGCCCTTCCGCGCTGAAGTCGAGCGTCGCCCAGCCGGTCCACTTTTTGGCGCGCAGGATCTTGAAGATGGCCGGGTAGTCGACGCCGCCCGAGCCCAGGCGCTTGTAGAGATTGACGCGGCGATGTTCTTCCGGGCTGGGGGCGGGGCCGTGCCAACCGGCCTTTCGCACATTGTACTTGGCTTCGGCGTCCTTCAGGTGCATGGCGGCGATGCGCGAATAATAGATATCCATCACGCGCAACGGATCGATGCCCCCCAGGGTGGCGTGGCCCGGATCCAGGGTCAGCCAGACATAGCGGGGATCGGTGTTCTCCATCAGATAGTCCAGCTCCACCGTGCGCTCGCACACGGTCCAGCAATGGGGATGGAAGGCGAACCGGACGCCGACATCGGCCATCTGCTTGCCGATCTCATTGATATTGCCGGCGATGACCTTCAGCTCCGCCGGCGTCATGTCGCGATCATTGCTGGGACGGCCGTTGAGGTTGACCTTGAGGTGATTGCAGCCGAACTGCTTCACATATCTGGCATTGTCGAGATTGTTCTTCAGCGTGTCCTGGAATTTGGCCGGGTCCAGATACTGGCCGCCGCTGCCGATGGTGCAAAGCTCCAGGCCGACTTCGTCAAGCTTGTCCTTGAGCACACGAAAGTCCTGGCCCTTGTCCCGGAATTTCCGCGTCTCGTTATCGAAGGGCTCGAGGCCGTGATAGCCGTACCAGGCCGTCATCTTGATGCCCTCTTCGGGATGCGGCTTCATCGGCATGAACTCATGGCCGCTCATCGCGTATTTGATGTGATCGCCCGGCAGGGCAAAAGCGTGGCGCGCGCCGCAGGTGGCGACAGCGGCGGCAGCAAGGCCGGTGCCCATCAGCTTTCTGCGGTTTAACATGTCTCTCCCCTTCTTTTTATGATTTGCCCGGTCCGCAAGGATCATGACAGGAAGGCCTGTCCCTGGAAAGAAGTGGGGTGAGGAGCGACCCGGTGTAGCCGGGGCAAATCGATCCAGTGGATCGATTTGAGCGACGAACGGTCCGTAGCGGCAGCGTACGGACGGGGCGCGCGACCAAGCGCGCACCGAGGCCGGGAGGGCAGTCCCGCGCTGCGAGAAGGAAAGCCCGGGCGCGGGCCTCTCAGAATAAGCGAGTCTGAATCGCGCGGCCAAGAGCCGGAGAGACGGTGACAGGAGCTCCTGTCACTCAATTTCCGGCGACGACGCGCCCCAGGTGTCCACGGTCGAGAGGGTGCTGATGGTGGAAAACAAGGCGCGGTTGCGCCAGCAGTTCCTAGACTGGGCGGCGATCCCCGATCTTTGGCCCATCACCATGTCCCATGGCAAGCCTATCGAACACGATGCGGCGCAGGCGCTGCGGGAGCTTGCCGGTACCTTGAATTAGGGCGAAGCCACGGTCGGTATAGCGTCCCCGGGCTTCAGAGAGACATGGGGACAGGATTAGCTGTCACCGTATTCTGGAATTCGGAATTCCAGGCGTGATACCAATATTCGGGGCGTAAGCGGATTGGACCTAAAACGTCAAAATCTATTAGGGGACATCAATGAGAACTGTCGGCGCAGACCGCCTTCGATCATTCACGAGCGAGGGGAAATTGCGAGCCAGAAAAAATGCGGAAATCCGCAGGGACCCTCCTTGTAAAGTGCAAAATTACACCGAACTGGCTACTTTCGTCGCCAATTTGCAATATGAAAACCCTGATTACGTTCTGCTCTTTCGTGGGCAGAATGACGACTACATGCGGGATTCGGATGGGAATGCAAAGACAACTTTAATGCCCTCTCTACTTAGAGGGCGGTCGGGTTCAAACCCTTCCCGTCAGATGCTCCGTGATGGCTTCGATGAACTTTCTCGCGCGGAGCGCGCTTTAGTGCGGGCCTATGAAGCGGAGAATTTTCCCAATATCGACGAACTAAAGCGACAGCGCATCTTGCGCTGGTCGATTTTACAACACTATGAAATTTGCCCCACGCCCTTATTAGATGTCACTCATTCACTTCGCATTGCCGCCTCATTCGCATCAGATCACCGCGGACGAGAAGCCTATTTGTTTGTATTGGCAGTCCCAAATCTAAGTGGCGCGATAACAGCTAGTGCGGAAGCTGGGCTACAGATAGTGCGCCTCGCGAGCGTGTGCCCCCCTGAAGCGATGCGACCGCACATTCAGGAGGGGTATCTTTTGGGGGAATATCCAGAGATGGGTGATTTCGACGCGAAGGAGAATTACGCGCATTGGGAAGTTGATTTTGGTCGCCGCTTATTGGCCAAGTTTCGCTTTGACATCGCACCATTTTGGCAAAATAGCGGTTATTTTCCTCAAGTGCAGCATAACGCACTTTATCCCGATCACAACGATCCACTCTTTAGTTTAGCTGAGAGGGTAAAAAGGCGCAGCAACTTAGCGTAAGGGTGAGCGCTAAGTTAAGTTTAATGTCCCCAAAATCTCCTATCACCGAACTCGCTCAGTGAGTTCTCGAAGACAATCGGTGCCAACGCACCGATGTCCGCGCGCCGGCGGCAGCACCTGACTATTCATCAGTTTACGGACAGTTGCAGTTAATCGCCCTCCCAAATACGGTCTCGTTCGGGAAGGGCTGGAATGTCGAATTTCGGGCAAGTTTACGACATCAAGAACTTGCGCCGTGCATATCGGTGGGTGCTGAGCATCCCCCGATGCGCGTTACAAGAATTTCTTTCGAGACGACTATGCAGCTTATGCGTTGGCGTCAGACATCAATCTAAGAATTTTGAGGCGGCGCATCCGTGATGGGAATTTTACACCATCCAACGCATGTAAAGTGTACATTCCCAAAGCGTCAGGAATTTTAAGACCTATAACACTCCTGACCGTAAACGATCAGATTGCCTATCAGGCTTGCTTGAATGTAATCGCCGAAGACCTTCAGGCAAAAATTTCAAAACGCCATGGGAAGACCGTTTTTTATCATCAATATGCTGGTCGATCGTCTGTGTTTTTCTACCGAAGGTGGGAAGATAGCTACGCAGCCTATGCGAATGCCGTTCGAGCCAATTTCAATGCAGGGCTTCTCTACGCCGCTTCGTTTGATTTGACTGCTTTTTATGACTCTATCGATCATCATGTTCTGAGAGTGTTTCTACAAAGAAGCGGTGCAGACGCTGATACAATTACATTCCTTCTCGCGAATTTGAAGCACTGGAGCGACGCTACCTGGGCGGGTGGCGGAAAGCGCCCGATCTATCAAGAGCATGGCATCCCTCAAGGGCCGGGAGCATCAGGGATGCTTTCTGAAGTTGTCCTCCAGCACTTAGATCAGATAGGCGATCGTTCATCCAAAGATGTGAAGTATCTTCGGTACGTAGATGACATAAAAATACTTGCCACAGATGAAAAGACCCTGAGACGCAGATTAGTTGCGCTGGATGTGGCCGCGAAGGAAATCGGGTTATTTCCACAGGGATCAAAAATTGGAATCCGCAAGATGGTCTCGCCCGAAGACGAGATTAAGAGTGTCAGCATACCTCCTGAACCCGCCAATGCACCTTTTGCTAACCAGGATTTGATAAGGCGCAGAGTTAAAGTTCTGGCCAATCGCGGAAACCCGACCGACACAACGCGTTTGAAGTATGTTTTGCCTCGTCTCAAACCATCCGCCAAGACAAACCCCGTCTTGATGAAAGTCTTGGCCAGTAGACCCGAATTGGCAGAAACAATTACCCGTCATCTAGAAAAGTATGGAAAGTTGCCTGCCTCGATTTCGGATGCTCTGATAAAGGAGGTAATCGAAGAAGGGGTTTATCATTCGATAAATGCCGACCTTCTCAATCTGATGTTCAACAGGGTCGGGACGGCTCAAAGTCAAATCCTGGCAGATTTTTCTTATGAGAGAATCTTCGCCTCTCGATTTCGTCGCTTTGGCAGGTTTCCGGCGCCGCAACCGACATACCGAGCGGCACTGATTCGCTGGGCGCTACTGTCAGCGCGTATGAAATACTCCGATACCGTTAGCCTGCTTCAGTACGATAGAGATTGGTGGGCGCTTCAAAAGACGATTTTGAGTTTGGAAGAAAATAAATTCGGACGGCCCAGTTTTGAAAGCCTTCTCAATCTTGCGGTTCGTGGCTCTAACTCGGACGCAACAAGAGTCGCGGCATCGCGTATATTCGGCGAATCCTTGACGGTGCATCTACCCCACGGCACCTGTCATTGGGCCGCACGACTGCTTCTACGCAATGTGGGGCTTGTTCGATATTTAGGCAGGCCTCCTAGTCTTATACCTGATGTGCTTTCATACGCTGTCAAATTCAGTACTCTATACGACTGGAGAAATCATCTCGGTACGTCGCATGATGCTGCGGAGCGTTTAATTATTTTGTCCAAGCAGAGATTCGAAACCGATATAGATGCATTTATCGTGAGCTTGGACAGTTTTTGCGATCTTGTCGTAAGGGAAGTCTATCGTCGTCGCGGTTTCGTGATGACGGCGAACTATGGAAATGTTTTGGGGGCGGGTGCTCCGGCGTGGCTCCGAGTGGATTTTCCCGATTTGCTGATAGGATTTTCCAAGTTGCACCAATTGCGGATTAGGTCGTTTACCGCTCATCCTCGGCACACAACCGGCACTTTGAACAAGCGAATAAAGCACGCTCAATATTATCGAATACGAAAGTCCCTCGTTTATGCATTTGCAGAACTAGTCAGAGTGTTACCCTAGCAGGGTGGCAATGGCACTTAGCAAAAAGAAAAGGGCCGGATCGCTCCGGCCCTTTTGCTTTGTACCGACTGGATGTCAGGGACTTAGAAGTCCATGTCACCCATGCCGCCGCCCATGCCGCCGCCGCCGCCCGGCATCGGGGGCGTGTCCTTCTTCGGACGGTCGGTGATCATGGCTTCGGTGGTGATCAGAAGGCCGGCAACCGAGGCCGCGTTCTGCAGCGCCACGCGCACCACCTTGGTCGGGTCCACAATGCCCGCCTCGATGAAGTCGCGATATTCG